>SDBU01000754.1_pt1 | contig 46373 bp, 45 predicted proteins | sample 2277071 | NCBI WGS metagenome assembly SDBU01 (sample SAMN10397929, study PRJNA504765) | marine sediment metagenome | isolation source: marine sediment core GS08_GC12, 126 cmbsf | place: Arctic Ocean: Gakkel Ridge, Loki's castle | collected 2008
GTAAGAGTGTCGTTTGTTGGACACCGTACTCTAACGCTTTATGGAAGGCATTTCGAGTCTTTTTTTGAAAGAAAGCGATCAAACTACGCTTGGCTTAGGACTAGGTAGGTCGGGCTGTGCCCCACAAGGTAGGTCGGGCTATGCCCGACAAGTCAGGTCGGGCTGTGCCCGACGATCAACTCTGGCGTCGACGTCACTCCCCCAACGGCTTCACCGCGCTGGCCTGCAGGTCGTGCAGCCATATCGCCTGCATCGCCTGCAGCCGTCGTCCGATTACCCCCGCCAGGTTACGCATGAACAGGAAACCGGTGCGAGGTTCCTTCTCAAAATACGCGTGGAGCGTGTCGCGACTGAAACCGATCAATCTGCAGTCGCTGGCGCAGCGGGCGCTGAGGGTGAACTGGTATGGGCGCACCATCCCCGACCAGGCCACCAGGTCGCCCTCCTTTTTGCTCTCCAACGTCAACTCGCGGGTGACCGCCATAATCTGAACCGGAAACAACAGCTCGACCACGCCCTCCTGCAGGATCATCAACTCGTCGGCGTCCTGACCTCGGGTGAAGAGGACATGCCCTGCCCCGAAGGAAAGCTCCCGCCCCAGGGAGCAGAGCTCCTCGATCGCCTCGCGGGCGATGTCCTCAAAAACCGCACATCGCGACAGCTTGAGCACACTATCCATAGGCTCACAACTCCCAAAGGCCGGTCCGCGCCGCCCTCGGTCTGATCACGCATTCCACGTGGACTCCGCCGTGCGCCGTCCGGCGCCGCCGAATCCGAATCCGAATCTCGCCGACAAACCCGCCTACTCGGTGTCCAGCGTCTGGGAGTATGTGCCTAGATCAGCAAGGTCGGCATCCGAGGCTCCCACATCCACCGCCGCAGGCATGGCCGACCCCGGCTGGCCGAACCGCATCTTGTGCAGAAACTCCCAGGGGTTGTCGTTGGCGATCTTGCCAACCCAGTCGTCGTAGTCCGCGTCCGCGCCAGGCGGGGACAGACCGTCGTCACCGTGGCAGGCTCCGCAGGCCATGTTCGTGCCGATACCATCGTCGTAAAGCACGTTCCCGGCCGCAGCATCTCCCGTGAACAGGCCGTCCGCGCCGATGAAGTTGTCGTTGTCGACCTGGCCTTCGAGCACGAATTTGGCGAGATCCCAGATATCCGCTTCGGCCAGGCCCGCATCGCCGAATCCGTGGTCGGTTTCGATGTTGTCGAAGGCCTCCTGGGCCGACAGCGTCGTACCGAAGATTCCGGGGAATCCGGTCATGTGGCTGCCTGATCCGTAGGCTCCATCGTCACCCTTGTAATCCCACCCGTGGCATTCCTTGCATCGCCAGGTGTCGACGCCGGCGCGCTCGTTGGTGTCCTGAAGGGCCCAACGCGGATGGTCCCCGGTCGGCTCGTCCACCTCGGCCACCACCCACCACTTGTCATACAGCAAACCTCCGCGAGCGGCCTCGGCATCCTGAAAGCCTTGCGGCACGCAGTCGCCATCGACGCAAGTTTCGTCGGCTTCGCAGGTGACACCCTCGCACGGGTCCGCCGGGACGCAGGCGCCATCGACGCAAGTTTCGTCCGCTTCGCAGGTGACACCCTCACATGGATCCGCCGGGACGCAGTCGCCATCGACACAAGTTTCGTCGGCTTCGCAGGTGACACCCTCGCATGGATCAGTGTCCTGTGCACACTCACCGGTGCCGGCGTCACAGGAAAAACCGGGGTCACAAGTCACATCGGCGCAAAGGTCAACGGGAGGTTCTCCGAAGGGACAACCCGCCATGAAACCCACCAGGCCAATCACCACAACAATACTGAGAACCTCAAGCTTCACATTCATTACTGTCCACCTTATAAAAGACCTCTCTCTATACCGTACTGGAAGGCGCTAACACGCCCCCGACAAGCTACAGTCCACGCGCTCGAGGCCACCACCCCGTCAGCATGAACCGGAACACTCTGGTCCGTTCCGACAATCCAGCCTATTCAAACGCTTCAATTCCGAGCCGCGCGCAGGGGTGGGCCCCGACCTACGCGCCGAACCGGAGCACCGCACGCCCCGATTCGAGCGTACACCTACCACGGGCCACCGGCTTGTGTCAAGGCCGGTTTTCCTTTGGTAAACTCGGGCGATCCTCTCGACTACGAGAAACGCAAGGCGGCTCCCCAGCACATCGGGGTTCAGCGGCGCGAGCAGTGGGCAGAGCCGGCCTGATTCCCGCCCGTCTGTCAGCCGGCACTGCCGCGTCCGGGGGACTCGAAACACGATGGCCGGGGCGACAGTGCCGCCTCGACGGAAGCCTCGGCCTCTTCGTTTCAGGCGTTTCCGACCGGCACGGCCAGGTCAAGCGGCCAATGGCCGCGAGTAAAGATCCAGAGGCTGCTGGGGTGCCGGCAATGTCACGGTTTCAGACACTCTAGAGGAGCGGAGCGGTGGACCACGCGCAGCGCTTTTGAACGCAGTCGGGGTAAGGTCCTATAAAAAGACGTCGTCCGCCGCCTGAGGCCGCTTCAGCGGCGGCCAGGCCCGCGCAATGAAAGGCAGGGCTTCAGCTCTTTACGAGCCCTGTAGTTTGAGATATCGTAGCGTATGGGCGGGGTGAGTTGGTGAGTTACGGAGTGAGGTGCCAGGAACTCGGACGTGATCAGGGTTCCTATGCGGAGACCCGCGGTTCAATCGGTAACCGTACGTCGCCCCGTCACACGGGGGGCATAGCGTAGGGAGGACGAACGTGATCCGAGTGTCGCGGTCACAATCTGAGGAGTCAGCCGAACCGACCCGGCGCGTCAAGTACATTCGCGAAATAGACAAGATACCGGGCATTCCGCCAATAGAGCGGGAGAAGCTCAAGAAGGTCGCCCAGCGGTACACTTTCCGAGCCAACGACTATTATTTGGGGCTGATCGACTGGGACGATCCGGCTGACCCGATCCGCCAACTCATTATTCCCCGGGTGGATGAGCTGGACGATTGGGGGAAGCTCGACGCCAGCAACGAGAGCGCCATTACCGTCACCCGGGGGGTGCAACACAAGTACCCGGACACGGTGCTTCTCCTGTGTAACGAGGTGTGTGGGGCATATTGTCGCTACTGCTTCCGCAAACGCCTGTTCATGGACGGCAACCACGAGGTCACCAACGATGTCTCTGAAGGGCTGGCCTACATTCGCGAGGACCCCGGTGTTCGCAACGTGCTCCTGACCGGCGGCGATCCGCTGCTGATGAGCACCCGCCGGCTGGTGGGGATTCTGGAGGCTCTGCGGCAGATCCCACACGTGGAGATTGTCCGTATCGGGTCGAAGATGCCGGCATTCGATCCGTGGCGGCTGCTGGGCGACAAGGAGCTTCAGGAGGCGTTCCAAGGCTTCTCGACGCCGCGCAAACGGGTCTACCTGATGGCCCATTTTGATCATCCCAGAGAGCTGACCGACGCGGCTATCGAGGGCATCGACTGTTTCATCCGCAACGGGGTTATCTGCGTCAACCAGTGCCCTTTGATCAAGGGGGTCAACGACGATGCGGAAGTTCTCGCGACGCTGTTTCGGCAGCTTTCATACGTCGGTTGCACACCGTACTATCTCTTCCAGGGTCGCCCCACCGCGGGCAACGAACCGTACGAGGTCGGAATCGTGCGCGGCTGGGAGATTTTCAGCGAGGCGTTGCGGTATGGGTCCGGGCTGGCCCGGCGGGCACGCTTTGTGATGTCGCACGAGACCGGTAAGATCGAGATACTGGCCGTCGACCAGAAGCAAATTTACCTTAGATACCTTCGGGCGAGAGATCCCGTCCTGCGTGGTCAGTTCATGATCTATGACCGCAACGACGAGGCATGTTGGCTTGATGAACTGGAACCGGCCGAGGGGTGCGGGGTGCCGAAGTTCGCAACGGCGTCGCGTTTCAGCGTTCTTGACGGTCCGGAATAGCACATCGCCGAACGGGAGGCCCCGGTGAAGTCGGGGTCTGTTACAAAACCCTGCCCCATCCTGTGCCGATAACCCGTGGAGGGCCTGTCGGTCCACAGGGCTCAAGTTCGCCCACAGGAGTATTGTCGCATGAGTGTATCACCAGTCGTTCAATCCACTGTGCCCGCCTTTGAGGCCGTTAAGGCGGTTCACGCTCCTTTGAAGACGGGACATGTCAAGAAGGGCGATCTGGATGCAGCCGCGGTCTCCGTAGCGTCGGTCCCCCGTGACGGACGAACCTCCAAGGTCGATGCCGCTCCTTCGTTGGCGTCAACCAGCAGCCTCGAACCGGTTCCCGTACATGAGGGCGACGGCGATAAGGTCCCCGGGGTGATTCGTTTGCTGGAGGCCGGACACTTCAAGGGCGTAGCCGATGTGCGCCTGCGCATCAACTTCTTCGATGAGCTGTCCGATCGGGCCGGCCAAGATGGTGCTGCCGTTGCTCAGCAGGAAGTGGCGAATCTTGCGGAGACCGTCGGCGCGGCGGTCGGCGAGCTGGTGGGTGCCCTCCCAGCCGACGAGGCGACCGAGGAGCTCGTGTCCGAACTGGTGGGGGAGTTCGACGCGGCGTTGCTGGTTGCGGTCGAGGAGTTGCCGGCTGGTGAGGGGGTCGATCCGGACGCCCTGGCCGAGGCGATCCAACTGGCGTTCGGTACGCTCTTGGAGAGGCTGACGACCCTGCTTGCCGGCGAGTCCGGTGAGTCCGGTGAGTCCGAGCCGCCCGGAGATGTCGACGCGGCCGCCTTGCTGGGAAAGGGAGCCGGCGGAACCACGGCTGTGGCGGCATCCGATACGGTCGCTGGCGAATCCCGGGCAACGGATAGAAGTGACTCGGTCACCGCCAATACCGTGGAGCCAAGCGACACGGCTCAGGAGCCGGGTGGCGACCTGCCTTCTGCGGTGGACGAGGCCCTGGCATCCCTGGTGGCTGCGTTCGACCAAGGGCTCGAGGACCTGCTGTCGGCCATCCACGAAGCCGGGCAGCTTCCCGACCCGTCACCTCCGAGCGGCAACGGCGGGGCCTACGACAAGTTCCTGGCGATCTATAACCAGCTGCGCGGCGGTGGCTCGTACATCGACGAACGTTCGTAGGGCTAGCTACGGTTTTGCCTAAACGACCGTGCGCGCTCACGCGCCGTTCTTTCCGAGCCGGGAGCGCGAGCGACCGGTACCCAACCCTGGCGCTTGGGGCTCGGATCGGTGGGGCAGCATTGCGCATGGTGATCTAGCGTCACCCCTTGCGGGTGACGAGCGACTCGTCGCCACGGCGTCCACGCGGGGTGGGGCCACAACCGCGGCGCGAAATCGGAGCCCGTCCGGGGTGCACCCTCGAGGGGCTTGAGAGTGGAAGATGGTGAGGACCGACAGACGCGGACGACCTGACAGACGCTCCGAGCCACGATCCGCCGCCGCAGGGAGAATGTCGTGGTGTCCAGCGGGCGGGCAGGAGCTCATCGCCGGTTGGCTGAGTGACCGGTCGCGGTCGAGCGTCTCCTTCATTACCCGGGCCGCCGCGCGCCCGGTCCTTGGCGAGCGTGTCGAGCTCGTCGGTCCGTTTCCCCGCAGGCGAGCTGGACGCGTCACGCGGGTAACCCCCTACGACGACAAGCTCTCGCTCATCGCCTGGCGGTGCAACGCCTGAAGTTCCCCCGGCCACGGAACAGGCGGTATGGCCGGCTGGGAACGGGCGAATCAACCGAAAACAACCCCGGTTGCGGAAGTTGGGCTGGCTTCGAGAATGCTCTTGCCTGCGACCGGGCGCCTCGGGTAGACTCTGCAGCCGGTGAGGTACCCCGGAATCGGGCATGTTCGGGCGAGACTCGTAACGGCGAGTTGGGGCCTGCGTCCCGATGCCGTCGTTGGGTCCCGAAGTTGATCGGGCTTGCTCTGGCCCGAAGCGTGCTCAGGCTGGTGCAGGCCGCTTGATTGTTACGGACGGTCCTGACACCCACCGAATTTGGAGGTTTATAGCGATGTCGGCTTTGTTACCGTTTACCATGGTGGTCTTGGCGGTTCTGTTTGGCCTCTTGGACTTTCTGATCCAGACCTCGGGATAGGGTCGGGCGGCACATTGATGTAGTGGATGATACCGGCTTTGTACGATGAAACTGGTACGCTCGATGGAGCCCGGGTTCATCGGGAGGGCGTGTGCCCGAGTTGGCCAAAGGGGACGGGCTGTAAACCCGTTGGCGTAAGCCTTCGAAGGTTCAAATCCTTCCGCGCCCAATAGAAGAGAAGCGATGCGAATCCGCGATCGACTCGACCAGCAGCTCCCGACGCTGTCGTTTGAGTTCTTCCCGCCCAAAGATGAGATCGGATTCTGGGATCTCTATCGCACGATTGAGTCGCTTAGGCCGCTCAAACCGGATTATGTCTCAGTTACCTGCGGAGCGGGCGGGACCACCCGCCGCAAGACCTTCGATCTGGTGGTCCGCATAAAAAACGACATCAACATCGAAGCGGTAGCTCATGTGACCTGTCTGGGAATGACGCGCGGCGAGATAGGGGCAGCCACCGACGAGCTTCGAGCCGACGGCATTGAGAACGTCCTTGCCCTGCGGGGCGATCCGCCCGAGGGGAAGAGTGCTTTCACCCCGACGCCGGGCGGTTTCGCGCACGCCAGCGACCTGGTCGCCTTCATTCACGACCGTTGTGACTTGTGCATCGGGGCAGCCTGCCACCCCGAGGGGCACCCCGAAGCCCCCAGCCTCGAACGAGACCTCGATAACCTCAAACGCAAGGTGGACGCCGGGGTCAGCTTTCTGATCAGCCAGTTGTTCTTCGACAATGACCTGTTTCACTCGTTCCGCGAGCGGGCCTGCCGCGCTGGTATCGATGTGCCGATCCTTGCGGGCATCATGCCCATCCTAAGCGTCAACCAGGTCAAGCGCTTCACCCAGATGTGCGGGGCGACGGTTCCCAAGGAACTGCTGAGGAAGATCGAGAGCGTCGAGGACGACGCGGAGGCTGTCCGGCACATCGGCATGTACCACGCCACCCAGCAATGCCTGTCCCTTCTCGAACAAGGCGTAGCGGGTATTCACTTCTACACCCTCAACCGCTCGACCGCGACGCGGGCGATCTACCAGCTCATCAAGACGAGTCTGCCGGCACCCGACCCTCAAACGACGGCGGTTCTGTAGGGCGGGCATTGCCCACCGACCTGCCGGGACCGGGCTTCTCCGACGCGGTGGGCCGTGCCCACCCTACGTAGCTGCGGGCGCTTCGGTGTACAAGGCGATGAGAACGATGCCAACGAGCACCAGGGCCACGCCGATCTTCTGGCCTACGGTCAGGGTTTCATCCAGGGCGGGGTGCAGGTGGGCGACCACGGCTATTAGGGCAAACCCACCGCCCACCATGATTGGATAAGCCAGGGTGATCTTGAGGGCCTTGCTCTGGAGGGCATATACATAGAACGCGGCGTTGAGCGCGAAGCAGGCGAGGCCGATCATCAGCGTCGTGCTGGTCAGCACCGTCCTGACGCCCGCGAGCAGCCCGCCCTTGAGCAGCACCCCCGAAGTCTCGACGGACCGCGCCCCGACCTTCATCAGCAGGTTCGCCGTCGCATTAAGCAGCAAAGCCGCCACCAGGGCCAGCATGTACTTCATAGAGGACTCCTCGCCAAACGCCTGCCATTCCCTCAAACGCGCTGTGAGATACCGCGCCGGGGGCCCGCGGACAAGAGCAGCCACCGACGCCGGTCCTGAGTTCGCCGCTGGCCAACGAAAGGCCGGGTAACTCAACCCCTCCAAAGGTCGGTCCACGATTTATTGTTGATCTTTTTCCAACATGCTGCCAGGATGGGCCACGCTCAGTCGGAGACGCACTTGAAACGGTCGCGCGGTCCAGTCAGGGGTTTTGCAGTTCTGCGATGGTGTGCGATCCTCCCGCTGAGCGCAGCTTCGCCGGCGACAGCGCAGAATGAAGCATCACGGCACGAACCGGACGCTTTCATCAACCAGCAGCGCGCCCTCGAGGAGCGTATGCGCGTCCTGCTCGAGGAGGAGGCCGGGGAGGCGAAGGGCAGCCTTTTCGACTGGGGCGGCTGGTACAACCGGCATCTGTTTGTCTTCGATGACGGCGTAGAGAGCTCGCGGACGTTCCGCCGGCACGACCTGCGCCTCTGGGGCCGGGTCGTGCTTAAGGAGGGTGCCCATGAGTTCTACGCCCGCGGGCGGTGGAGCCTGCTGGATTTCAACTCCGGTGATTCCTTCGACGGTGATGACGATGACGTGGAGGGACCGAATCTAGAACGAGGGTATTACAGGTTCAGCCTGGCCAGGGCGCTTGCCGCCCATTCGAGGCGAACCATAGATTATGACGTCGTGGTGACCGTCGGGCGCGACCTCGTCGTGCTGGGCAGCGGTGTGTCTCTCGCCACCCCGCTGGACCACGTATCCTTGAAAGGCAGCTATCGCGGCTTCGAGCTGACCGGCCTGGCCGGCAGGACGGTCGGCAGCACTTTGGACTTCGACCTATCGCGCAGCGCCCGGCGGACGCGGCGACGTTTCATGGGCATCGAGGCCAGGTACCGTAAGTTACAGCGGCATGAGCCGTTCGCGTACGCTCTGTGGCAGCGCGATCACAACCGGGAGGCGGTGTTTCGGCTGTTGCAGAAGTTCGACTACCACTCGTTGCACGTCGGTCTGGGGTCCTCCGGTGAACTGGCCAAGGGGCTTCGCTACGTCGCTGAGGGCGTCTACCAAACGGGCCATAGCTTCTCCGACCGCCGTTTCCTTCGGGCGAGCAGGATCGAGGCGTGGTCGCTGTTGGGGGAGTTGGAGTACCTCTTTCCCGGTCCCCGCAAGACACGTGCTTCAATCGAGTATCTCTTCGCCAGCGGCGATCCGCAGCGCACTTCCAGCCCGACGAACACACTCGGTGGCCATCGCGGCGGGTTTAAGGACAGCAGCTTCATCGGGTTTGGATACCATGACACCGGTCTGTCGTTTGCCCCGCGCTACAGCAATCTGCACATGTGGCGGGCGGGTGGATCGTTCTATCCCTGGCCCGAGCACTCCAGGTTCCGCCGCCTGGAGGTCGGCACGGATTGGTATCTGTTTTTCAAGCATCATCGCGCAGGAGCGGTGTCCGACCCGACCGCGAGGGTTGAGTCCGGTTTTCTCGGCTGGGAGATGGACTGTTTCGTCAACTGGCGGGTGACCTCCGACCTGTCGTGGACCGCTCGTTTTGGGGGTTTCTTTCCGGGTAGGTCCTTTGACGACCGCACGACGCGGACCTTTTTTCTTCTCGGTTTGACGTGGAGTTTCTAGTCGAAATGGCTTCAACCGCTGCCGGGGCATCCGGATCGAGGGGACATAATGCCACTCGGGTGGCAGCAGCCGCGATGGTCGCCGGCCTGTGCATATCGGCGCTGGCCTCCGGGTGCGCGGCTCCCAAGCGAGTGTATAAGCCGGGGCAGGATCCATCCGGCTTGAACGACCTTGCCTTCGTGCATTACCTGGCCCAGGTGCCGGTGGTGACGGTCGATGAGGGCACCCGGGCGGTGTTGATGATAACCGGACCGACCGGACGCTGGCCGACGTACCAGCAAAGAGTGGCGGAACTGAAGAGGCTCGGGGCTATCAAGGACGCCTGGCGGCTTGAGCCGGATCAGATCCTCACCAAGGGCACACTGGCGTACACGATCCGCACTATCTGCGAGTTGCCCGGAAGTCTCAATGAGTCGCTAAGCGCGGTGACCGGCCTGGGTGAGCGGCGCTACGCCCTGCAAACCTGCGTAGCCGAGAGGGTTCTGCCATTCGGGCGACCGGGCGACCCGGTAACCGGTGGAGAAATCTTGAGCGCCGTGACCGAGGCTGAGCGCTATCTGGCCGCCCGCAAAGCGCGCAAGCCATAAGGTTTGTGTACACAACAGGTTACAGGCTTTCAGTCTGACAGGACATAGTCCAGCCTGTTGGGTGGGCGGCAGAAAGTGCTGGAAGGGCTCATAATCCCTTGACCTACCTTATGAAATCGTCACAATCTGCCGCTTTCACCCGTTGAGGATCAGGAGACATCTGGCATGGGTATACATCGCAGTCACCTCAGGCGAAGGGTCCGCTCTGACGCCGCGGAACAGAAAGCAACAAACTGCGTCGTCAAGGCGAAGGAACGGGTGCGGCGAGACACGCGGATGGTCGAGAAGCTAAAGGCGCGGTCACTACCGTACACGCCGGCGGTGATGAGCTGGCTCAGCAGGCAGCTCGACAAGCCGTCGACGAAGATCACATCTAAGGACGTGCAATCCCTCCTCGCGTAAGCCGTAGCGATTGGAAGTACCCGGGCTTGTCCCGGGTGAACGGACTGAGCGTAGAGCGGCCGGCCAACAACGCCGGCCGCTCCTTTGTTATCACCTGCCAAAGAACACAGAACACACTTCGCCAACCGGCCACGCTCCTCGGTTACGACGGCAGTCGGACAGGGCTCCAGACCTTGTTCCTCGACGGCGTGGCTAATTGCGGAGTCTTCGCCGTCGCGGCCCGTGGGCAACAGGCCGCCGATCAGCAAGAGAAATACAGGGCACCTCGAACAGACTCCCGGGGCTGTCGAACGCGACTGTGGTTTCCCGGCTGATCGTCCGTGGTGCACGGTCCAGCCGTTGAATCCCCCGACCCGGTCTTCAGCACCGTGCCTACCACCTCGCACGCTAGCGTTCCAGTCGGAGAGTGTTGGCGAGTGACATCAACAGCGTTCCGGTGATTGTTGGCGATCCTGTACATTGGCCGGGTCGGCCGTCCGAGATCCGGCTTGGGAGCATCGCCTGCTTCGCTCGGCTGCGAGCCTCGTGGGCCGAGGTGTGACCAGCGTTCTACGGCGCGAGTGCCGCGGTTATTGATCCTTGCACAGTCAATCAAACAGAGCGGGGTGTCTGGACCCTGGAAAACCAGTGCTTCACGTACTACCGGTGTTTCTTTGGCAGCGCCAGGATCAATAAGACAGGGCTAAGTGGCGTCCGGTCCTACGGTGGGGGCTTCGAGGCCAGCCTGTCCCTCCCCTCGCCGGTCCACATCTTGTTCGAGGCGGTGTACGCCCCGTCCCGCGGATCGACCGGCTCCGCGACACCGTCACCGTTGAACTGATAGCCCAGTTGCTTCAGGGACATTGCCTCGGCATGCGTATCGAAGAAGACCACATTAGCCAGACTGTTGTGTCGCGGCTCGGCAGGGGAATACTTGTACAGGGCCGGGTCCTGCCCGTCGGGGACGTCGTCGTCCGAAGGGCCGAACCGGTCGGCATTCCGCTCGACGGCCAGCCGCGGCGGGTCCAGGGTGTAGGAGTGCTTTCCGTGTCGGCGTCCGGCCCCGCGGCTGTCGGCGAACAGGACCGTTCGCCCGGCAGCCCGCAGCCGGTGGGCGCCTACCGGGAAGTTGTCCCAGCGGGTGGCGCCGCTGCCGGTCCGAGCGTTGCCCAGATACTGGTAGTTGTATCCGTAGGCCCCGTCGCGAATGTCGAACTCGAACTCATCACCGAGGCTGGGACACTTGAAATGTAGGCTGGTCATGGTCGTACCGAGTTCTCCCTGCCGGCCAACGGACTCATCGCCGAATGACCCGTCAGAGTCGATATAGCGCTGAAACGGTGCGGGGTTAATCACCGGGCCTTCGCCAAAGTCCAAAAACCACTGCCAGCGTGGTTTCCGCCGGTAGAACTCGTTTACGTAATCCTCCGTGCCGTCGGGTGTGTCTTGCTTCAGCCGGAAAGGGGGGAGCTGATCCTTGTTCTCATCGGTGTAGAACGTGATGGCGGTGCCCAGGGTCCTGAGGTTCGAGAAGCACAACTTCGCCTTGGCCTGATGCCGCGCCGCCGACAGAGTCGGCATGAGCATCGCGATCAACAGGCCCAGGATGGCGATCACCACCAGCAGTTCAATCAGCGTAAATGCGGGTCTTCGTCGGCTCATTGTCGCGCTCCGCTCACCGGCACAATCTGTCTTGGCACACTGCCCACCGTAATGATAGGACCGGCCGGCTCGGGATGCATCCCTCCCTCCGCCGATTTCATCCGGAACGCGGACCCCGGCTTCCGCTTCCGCGGGATCAAGCCGTGGCCCTTACGAAGAATGAGCCCCGTCAGGAACCACTCACAGTATGCTTCTGTGCCCCACCGGTTCGGCATGACCAGCATGCACGGCAAGTGCAGCAGTGAAAAACCAATGACACACGGAACCACATCCAAGACGACCTGGGCAAAATGACCTCAGCGATGCTCTCTCCTTCTTTAGATCAGTGGTACTGATATGTTTCTCGACCAGCTTCAGGGGACGGAGTCGCAGACGGGTGCATGCCGGCTCCGGATCGTCTGGCAGCGCTGCGCGTCCGGTATGTCTCGATCTGACAGCCACTCTCGCTGCCGCGATCGCACATTGCCGCTCCGGATGGGTGCGAGAAGGGATTGTCGCACCAGCCGGAAGCGTGAAGCGTATCTCGGTTGACTACAGCCCGTGCCGCTCACGACCCCGTTTCACGAGTCCCGCTGTGACTCTCCATTCTTTTCTTTTCTTTTTCTCTCTCTGCGGTCTCTGCGCCCTCTGCGGTGAATCATCCGGGTCAGCGGGGGCGTCGGGAGTCCACGGCCGCACGGGCGGCAGCCGAGGAAGACCAAGGCTTTTGTGTTTCGCGGGGGTGGACTGTCTCGCTACCGCGGGTAGGCTTGGGATCCGGCATTCGCGGGGGGGAAAGGCCATAAGCTTGGAGTGATGACATGTTGAAGAATGTGTATGTAGCTTGTGGGGTTCGCACCCCATTTGGATCGTTCAACGGGAGTCTTGCGAGCATGTCGGCCAGCCAGCTTGGCGGGTTGGTGATTCGCAACGTCGTCTCGCGGGCCGGTGTCAACGGCAAGGACGTCGATGAGGTGTTCTTCGGCAACGTGGTCGGTGCGGGGTTGGGGCAAAACGTCGCCCGTCAGGCCACCATTTTCGGAGGATTGCCCAAGGAGGTCGGGGCTACGACCATTAACAAGGTTTGTGGGTCGGCCTTGCGGGCGGTGGTTCATGCCGCCCAGGCGATCCAATGCGGCGACGCCGGTCTTGTGGTAGCCGGGGGCTGCGAGAGTATGACCAACGCACCCTACCTGTTGCCCAAGGCGCGCGGCGGCTACCGGATGGGGAATGGTGTGCTGGTCGACGCGATGATCAACGACGGGCTATGGGACGTTTATAGCGATCGCCACATGGGCACGTGCGGGGATCAGTGCGCCTCCAAGTACGGGTTCACCCGCCAGGACCAGGATGACTACGCGATCGAGAGCTACACCCGGGCGATTACGGCCTGGGACGAAGGGTTCTACGCTGACGAGGTGGTCCCGGTGGAGATCAAGACCCGCAAGGGCACTTCGGTTGTGGAGCGTGACGAGGACGTGGACAAGTTCCGGGGGGCCGAAAAACTCCGCGGGCTCAGGCCGGCCTTCGGGCCGGAAAGCATGATAACCGCGGGCAACGCTTCGGGCATCAACGACGGGGCGGCCGGTATGATCGTGTTCGACGACGAGAAGAAGGATGCCCTCGGTCTGAAACCGGACGCCCGCATCGTCGGCCACGCCAACGCCGCCACCGAGCCTGACTGGTTCACGATCGCCCCGATATACGCGATTAAGAAGCTGTGCGAGCGGTTGGGCAAACAGCCCGGCGACGTCGACCTCTACGAGATCAACGAAGCGTTTGCGGTCGTAGCCATGGTGGCGATGCGCGAGCTGAAGCTCGACCATGAGAAAGTCAACATCGCCGGTGGGGCGGTCGCGATCGGGCACCCGATCGGTGCGACCGGCGCCCGCATCGCCAGCACTTTGATCCGAGGCTTGCACCGTCGGGGGAAAAAGTTGGGCATCGCCTGCCTGTGTATCGGCGGCGGCGAGGCAACTGCGGTCGCGTTCGAGCGCTGCGGGTAGCGACTATGGGACGGAGCCCTTCGACGGGGCAAGCGAACTGATCTGCCCCCCTTTACGTCTCCCGGCACACGAGACCACAGGGCTACGCGGCGTGCGGTAACAACTCGCAATGCGCACGGAGGAGCGCAATTCCCGTCCCCACCGGACGTTCGTCGAGCCAGAGCATTCTCGGTTATCGTGTAGCGGGGCTATAATACCGATTCTGGTTAGAAGTTGCCGACATAAGTGCTCCCGAGCCGCGTGGCTTTGGCCCGCGCGGAGTCGCCAAGCCGGTAATGCCCAGCACGCAAACGGCAGTTCTTTACTACGATTCGTATAAGAGGACGATCCGCGGCTTTCTGCGGCCGCCGCGAGGGGTCCCGGCGCGCCGGGATTACAAAAACACCGAAACCGGACCCGGGGTTAAAACTCTCGGAATTGCTTCAGGGCCACCAAGGGCGATCCGATATGTGGGCGTACGATTGGTGAGGCGTTTACCTTACCGGGTGACAATTGGCGCCGATTGTCAGCTCCGTGCTGCGTTTACCCTGGAATCTCAACAAACGAAAACGAGTGAGAAGGAGAATTGCGAATGACCACTGCTACTCAGACAACGCCGAACTACGAGGCCGATACCTGTTGCGGAATGAAGATCCCGTTTGAGAACATCACGGATCCCGGCTGCTACGTTTGCAACTGGAGCGGTCACCTGCTTCGCGTTCCGCAGGACGGCGTGGCTCCGGGTCGGTCGCCGCTGATCAACATTGTGGGCTGCGAGACGCTCTTCGTCACCAAGATCAGCGAGAACCCCTACATCCCGCTGACCAAGGCGAAAATGCTGGCCTGCAACCACGACATCAACGTCAACTTCTAGAGACGTTTCCGAGACCGGTTGTCTAGACAACAAGCCGGCGGCAGGATACGCATTTGCGCACCCTGCCGCCGGTATGCATGCGCGCACCCGGAGCACTTTGGGTATAACGCTCGGGCCTGGCGAGTCCGGGTGCCGCACAGGAGCGGGATGGCACGGACAAGGGCCGTGCACGCTGACCATTCCCTCGCCCAAGCCAATAGAGTTGTCCGGGAGCGATCCAAAGGCCGTGTCACCCGTGCGCGTCCCAGGCGTGCGGCGCTGCCTGCGGGTCGGTTCCAATGCTGAAAAGCGATGGTGGCGGCGGGGCGTACCGGCTCTTGGTCGCGGGGGGCGTTGTCGGCCAGGCTGATTGGCGGTCAAGCCAGACGGCGGAACTTGCCGACTATCTTGAGGTATCGCGTCAGGAGGACGCGGGGTCTTGGAAGGCTCAGGCTCAGGAAGGGCACGATGGCGCAGTGGTCCACCATCAGGGATCGCGCAGCCGGGAAGTGGCAGATTCCCCTCTTTGCCGTTTCCCTGCTGCTTTTGGCCGGTTCGGTTTATCGCATCCGGCCCACATCCACACGTCTTCCCGTTGACGAAGCGATCAGGCAACTCGACTCGCTGGTGTCGGTCGGGCAGCACGCCATAGCCATCGAAAGAGGTGAAGTGTTGCTCTTGAAGGAAGGGCTCAGCGAGGCGGAGAAAGCCCCCGTGCTCCTTGCGCTCGCTCGGGCCCGGTTTGACCGGGCTCAGAGCGAGGGCACCCGAACGGCTGATCTGGGCCGCCTGGTCATGGAGCATTATCGAACCGCGATCTCCCAAGGCCTCGAGCTGACCGGGTCGGATTGGGAGCGGTTGGGCAGGGCCTCTGAATGGGCGGGCCACTTCGAGAACGCCGCAGACTACTACGAGAAGGCCGTCCTCTCGGGCGTCGATTCACCGTTCGACGTGCAAAAGCACCGGCTCGAGCTTTTGCGGCTTAAGCTTGATGTGCCGGCCAAGCACCTCGATGAACTGCTCCATGAGTTTCTTGCGGACCTTGGCGATGAGCGCCTTGATCTGCGCCTCTGGGCGATCGAACGGAAGCTCGACGTTCTTGAAGAGCTGGGTCGCCTCGAGGAGGCTTCCACTCTCCTTGCCCGAAACGAGGAGGCCTTTCGCGCCTCCAGCCTTGAGCCGCGATTCAGCTACCTTGAAGGTTGGCTGATGTACAAGACCGGCCATCATGACCAGGCGGAGATCCACCTGCGCACCGTGCGCAACGGGCTCATGCCGGGTGATAAAGGCCACGCCAGGACCGGCTGGCTGCTCGGAGTGGTGGCGATGAGCGACGGCGGGCCGCAGAGGCCGCTGGAGGCCCTGTCCTTCTTCTCCGACGTCATCAGGTACCATCCCGGCAGCCCCTATGGGGTGGCGAGCCGGGTCGGGTCGGCCGAGGCCCTCGCCATGCTGGGGCGTCACCCAGAGGCGGTGAGCGACTACCGGCTGGTCATCGAGGAGCTTGAAGACCTCGACGACCAGCGCCTGGTCAATCGAGACGTGTTGCGTACCTCGTTGGGTATCGTGGCGGAGGAGCGAGGGAGGGAAGGGCAGCTTAGAGCCTCTCTCGATTATGCTCGGCTCGCCGCGGCGCTCATCGACCTGAGCGACATCGAACAGGCCACCGTATACCTGCAGCGGTTGGGGCAGGGGCAGGCTCTTCTGGCGGAAACGCTCCATGCGCAGGCGACAAAAGAGCGCGAGGAGAAGCCCTCAGCCACCGATTCCACACTTCAAGAAGCCCGCGCCCTGTTTGAAGAAGCCGGGGAGACGTATCTGTCCCTTGCGAAGCTCAACGTACTCAATGAGCTGCTCTCCGCGGATGCGAGCTGGAGGGCGGCCGAGCTGTACGCCAGAGCCGGAAAGCGCGATCGGGCGGCCCTTCTCCGCCGCGAATTCGTGAAGGAGCGTCCTCTGGACTCGAGGGTGCCGCGGGCTCTGCTTCTAATAGGCCGACTTCGCGAGGCCCTCGGACAGCTTCCGGAGGCGATCAAGGCCTATCAGGAATGCTACCGGCGCTTTCCGCGCACGCTGGACGGGTCACGATCGCTGGTTCCGCTTGCGGGGTGCTATCTCGTGCAGGGCCCGGGCAACGAGGAACTGGCCGAAAAAACCCTACGAGTGGTTCTGGATGATTCGGAGGTCTTCACCCCGCAGGCCCCGGAGTTCGCCGACGCCCTGTTCATGCTGGGAGACGTGCTCAACCGTCGCGAAGAGTTCGAGGGCGCGGTCGCCACGCTCGAAGAAGCTCTGGAGCGCTACCCGCAGGATTCCCGGGTCCTGCGGGCCCAGTTCTGGTTGGCGGATTCGTACCGGCGGAGCGGGCTGGCCCTGAAGCGAGAGCTCGCCGACGCGAAGTTCACCGGAGAAACCAATTACATGCGTGCGGAGTCCAGCACCAGGCTCGATCGGGCCAGAGCACTGTATCGCGAGGTTATAGGGGAGTATGAGCTTCGCGACCCCGCAGAGCTGACCGGGTTGGACAGGCTGTACCTTCGCCACGCCCACCTGTACGAAGCCGACTGTCGTTTCGAGACTCAGCAATACCGCGGAGCCCTGAAGCTCTATGAGGAAGCCGCAGGGATGTTCAAGGACACGCCCTCGGCCCTTGCCGCCTTCGTCCAGATAATTAACTGCCATGTTTTTCTGGGCCAGCCGCGCGAGGCCCGGGCGGCGCTCGCCCGGGCGGTGATCCTGGTCGACGCCATTCCTCAAGGGGCGTTCGACGAGTCCGTGTCACCGCAATCGCGGGCAGACTGGAGACGTTACTTGGGCTGGCTCGGCAGCGCCGAGCTGTTCTAGAGAATCGAGCATTACTATGGCCTGCACACCAGACGCGACGATCCCGCCTCCGCGGAGCCCGGAGGAAACCGTTTCGCTCCTGCGCCTCCAAGACTCCCTGTACTGCGAGCTCGAGTCGCTGGCGGGGCGGCAGCGTTCGTTGGTTTCCAAAGAGGACGCCGGTGGGCTGTTCGCTTTGCTGGCGGATCGCCAGAGACTGTCGGACAAACTGACGGAAATCGCCGCCAGGCTCGAGCCGATCCGGCGGAACTGGGCGGACTATCGTGAGCAGCTCAGCCCGCCGCAACTTGCCGAGGCGGAAACGCTGCTGACCGAGACCCGGCGGCGACTGCAAAGCGTTATCGAGCGTGACGAGCAGGATGCCAGGGTTCTGTCAGCCCGCAAGCAGGCTGTCGCAAAGGCGCTTTGTGCCGCCGACGCGACGAACCGGGCGATATCGGCCTACCGCGTACCCTCCAACCGGAGCGGGTGCCTGGATCGATTGGACGAGGAGCTGTCTTAAAATGGCGATCCCGCCAACCGTTGCGACCGCCCCGGACCTGGCAACGATCATCAAGGGGTACAGCGAGGTCACGGAGAAGCTGAAGCAATCTCATGAGCTGCTCACCCAGGAGGTTTCCCGCTTGCGCAGAGAGCTTCACCATAAGAATAGGGAGCTGAGACGCCGCGAGCGGCTCGCCGCCCTGGGGGAGATGGCTGCGGGCGTCGCCCACGAGATTCGCAACCCCCTGGGTGGAATCGACCTGTACACCTCCCTGTTGGAGCGCGATCTTTTGGAGGACCCGGAAAAGCTCGACATCGTGCGAAAGGTCCGCGTCGGGGTGCGCAACATGGAAAACATCGTCGGCGACATTCTCGCCTTTGCGGGTCCGGCGGAGCCCAATCGACGCAGAGTGCTCCTTGGGGTGGTCCTCGACAGCGTCCTTACGCATGCGGCGCCCTCCGCCCGGGCCCTTGAAGCGGCGATCGACGTCGATCCCAAGCTTGCCCGGATCGAGCTTCTTTGTGATGCCGGTCAGATCGAGCGGGCTCTGCTGAATCTCGTTTTGAACGCTCTGGATGCCGCCGGTCACGGAGGGCGAGTGTGGGTCCGGGCCGACACACGACCGGTTGGAAACCGGTCCGACACCAGGAATGGAAACCGGTCCGACACCCGACCGGTTGGAAACCGGTGCCACGCCGGGCAGGGGGGCGATGGGTTGTGTCGAATCAGTGTCGAAGACGACGGGCCCGGCGTGGCCGCGGAACTCAGACAGCGGGTGTTTGATCCGTTCTTCACCACCAAGGAGTCCGGCACCGGCCTTGGCCTGGCAATCGTGCACCGCATCGCCGAATCGAACGGCGGACACGTGAGAGTGGGCGCCCGTGAGGGCGGAGGGGCGGTTTTTGAGTTGTCTTTGCCGCTTAATGGGCATTCAGTCGGAGGAATGGGTTAAATGGCTCACGTTTGCGTCATAGATGACAAAGAGATCCTGAGGGAATCACTGACCGCCGCTCTGACGCGGGACGACCATACGGTCACCGCATTCGGTGATCCACTCGAGGCCCTCGCACAGATCAAACGCAGTGGCTTCGATCTGATTCTCTCGGACCTGAAGATGCCGCGCATGGATGGGTTGACCCTCATCCGGGAAGTTCGCGCCGCCGGGGTGGAGACACCGATCATCATGATGACCGCCTACGCCACGGTCGCCACCGCGGTGGATGCGATGAAGCTCGGGGCGTTCGACTACATCCAGAAACCCTTCGAGGCCGACACCTTGTTTGTGCTTATCGAGCGCGCCTTGGAGCATGCCCGCCTGCGCCGGGAAAACGAAGCTCTGCGCACCTCGGTTCACGATCTGCGAAGTCGGCGCGCCTTGATCGGCTCGGGCAAGGCGATGAGCGTTCTGCACGGGCGTATTGAACGCCTGGCCGCAAGTCATGCGACCGTGTTGATAACCGGCGAGTCGGGGACCGGCAAGGAGCTGGTGGCGTCGGCGATCCATCGGACCTCCCCGCGGGGTGATCGTCCGATGATGTGTCTTAACTGTGCAGCCCTTTCCGCGAATCTGCTGGAGAGCGAGCTGTTTGGACACGAGCGGGGAGCGTTCACCGGGGCGGACCGCACCCGCAAAGGCCGATTCGAACTCGCCGACGGCGGGACGCTCCTGCTTGACGAGATATCGGAGATGGCGGTTCCCCTGCAGGCGAAGCTGCTTCGCGTACTGCAGGAGGGCGAGTTCGAGCGGGTGGGCAGCAGCACGACGCGGCGGGCCGACGTTCGCGTGATCGCCACCACGAATCGCGACCTGAATGAGTGGGTGTCAAGCAAGCGTTTCCGTGCGGATCTGTACTACCGGCTCAACGTGCTGCCCGTGCAGGTCCCGCCTCTGCGCGAGCGGGTCGAGGATATCCCGGAACTGGTCGAGTACTTCCTCGAGCAGGCTGCCAGGGGTGAGGCATCCAGCCCGTTGCGGGTAGACCCTCAAGCGATGGGCTTGCTCAAACGCTATTCCTGGCCCGGCAACATTCGCGAACTGGAGAACCTGTGCTGTCGGGCGGCCACGCTCTGTATGGCTGACACAGTGACCGCCGACCTCGTTGAACCCTGGCTGGGGGGCGGGGCGCAGGGCGTCGACGGCTTCGGCCAGCTCCGCGAGGGACGAATGCTCGAGGACATGGAGCGCATCCTCATCGAGCGGACGGTCGCCGAGCACCAGGGCCACCGGGTTAAGTCCGCCAAGGCACTTGGAATGGGCGTACGAACGCTGGGGATGAAACTGAAGCAATACCGGGAGGACATGGAGCGGCAGGCTGAGCTGGTTGGGGCGGGGAGTTAGTGTCGTGTTTCATGGATACTGCGACCATGATCTTGACCCGAGCCGCGGGTTTCGGCCCGGGCGAACGTTCGCGCGGGGTGAAGACCGCGGCTCAGATAGTGGTGAGACTAATGAAAGGCGGTACCGTCGTCAGTGTGCGGATCGTTGCGCAGAAGAGGCCGACGCGCAAAAACTGCCGACCCCGGTGGGGTCTTGATCGCGTGTGCTGGTGCGAAAACCCGCACACGCCGGGTATGGCACGAGTTGTGCTCGCGATGAGCGCGACCCGGACCGCAGGCTTTGGCCCGCGCGGAGTCACCAACCCGAGCGGGGGCTTCAGGCCGGGCGAACGTTCGCGCAGGCTAAAGCCTGCGGCTCAGGTGGTCACGGAGTGCGTCCGGGGAGGATGAGGATGTTTATCTCCAATGTGATGGATCGCGGGGCTACCCCGGCGCTGGTCAAAACGCTGGCCTACAACGAGGCCAGGCTGAGGATGATCGCCGAGAACGTCGCCAACTCCGAGACGCCCGGATACAAGACTAAACGGCTGGACGCGGGAGCGTTCCAACGGGCGATACGCGAGGCCCTTGACGAGCGGGGCAGCGACCCCAACCGGCCCTTCCGCATAAACGCGGGCGGCGAGGTGGAGACCGATCAGTACGGGTACTTGCGGGTGACACCGTCGCTCAAACCGGTGGAGAACGTCCTGTTTCATGACGGAACAAACATGTCCATCGAGCGGCAGATGGCCGACCTGGCCGAGACCGGTCTGATGCACGAAGTTGTCACCGCCCTGCTTCGGGGGAGAGTTGAAGGCTTGCGTAAAGCAATCAGAGGACAGGTGTAGGAGTTACGAGTTACGAGTTACGAGTTACGAGTTACGAGTTGCGAGTTACCAGAATAGTTCATGATCCGTTTCGTAACTTGTAACTGGTAACTCTTCATGGCGAGTAAACAATGTACGGACTGCTGGACGTCGGCACGTCGGCCCTGGTGGCCCATCGCACGAATCTCGAGATCATCTCGGGGAACATCGCGATGAAGGACACCATGCGTTTCGAAAACGGTGAGCCGGTGCCATACCGCCGTCGGGTTCCCCTTTACGCCCCCGTCCGCGTTTCGGCGCCCGGCAGGCCGCAAGGGGTGAAGATAACCGCCATCGTGGAGGACCCCGCCGCCTTCGGACTCCGATGGGCTCCGGATGATCCTCTCGCCTACAAGACGGGTCCGAACAAAGGAAAGGTTCCCCTGTCCAACGTCGATTACACCACGGAGATGGTCAACGCGATGGCCGCCCAGCGGGCGTACGAAGCCAACGTGACGGTGATTGAGATGATAAAGTCGATGGTGGGAAGCACGCTTCGACTGATCGCATAGGAGCCGGACAATGGTGAACCCGATCCAGTTTCCCGATTCGACCCCGCGGGTTGGCCCGGCATCGGGCATCGCCCAGCCCGGACAGCAGGAGAAGGTGGAGGGTAAGGATTTCAGATCGATCATGCTGGACAGTCTCGACGAGGTGAACCGCCTGCAACGCGAGGCGGATCATGGAGTCCAGCGGCTCTTAACGGGCGAGACGGACAACATGGCCGAGGTGCTAAGCGCGATCAACAAGGCCGGGGTGGCCTTCGACTTGCTGATGGAGATTCGCAACAAACTCACCGCGGCGTACCAGGAAATCCAGCAGATGCGGGTCTGATCGGGCAAGGGGGAAGGGATAGGATGAGTTCAAGCGGCCCGGGGAAAGCCATGAAGGCGGCCCGGCCGGTAGTTGATCCGAACCGCGACCGTAAGGGAGCGGCCGGGAACCGCGAGCGGACGGGCGGACAGGGAGGTCCGGCCCGCCGCTTGCCGTTTTATTTCCGCCGGGGCGGAGATTGAGATGTGTGCCACCGCTTTTAGGCAGTGCGAACCCGTGGTGAAAAGGTCCACAAAGCGGAGAGACTACTGCTCGAGAGCGGTGGCACATCAACCCGTCAACCCACGAGTGGCAGTGTCCTAGGTAATAAGGCGTAGCAAGTCATGGATCGACTCCGGCAAACGCTCAGCTACATCGGCGCTCAATTGAGCGTGCTCACTGTCTCGCAGCGTGTTGCGATCGGGCTCTGCGCCGCCCTCATTGCCGGGTCCTTGCTGTGGCTGATGCAATGGTCCATCACCCCCGAAATGGCCTCGATAAGCTCGCACGATTTCGACCTCGGCGAGCTCACTTCGGCGGAGGACGCCCTCACGGAAAAGGGTATTCCCTTCAGCACAAGGGGAGCACGGATCCTGGTCCGCCCCACGGATCGGTATCGGGCAATGCGCGTGCTGTACGACGCCGGAGCCCTTCCCGAGGGTAGCCTGTTCACCATGGACTCGGTGGTCAAGGACACGAATGTTTTCAAGTCACCCGCCGCCCGAGAGACGGCCAGAATCTATGCGACGGGCAACGAGCTGGCCAAGATCATAGCCACCTACCCGTTCGTGAAAGACGCCCGGGTGATGATCAACCCGAAAACGAAACGCAGACTCGATCGGACGGTCGATGAGCCGACCGCATCGGTCTCGGTAACCCTGGTGCCCGCCAAGGAGATGACCCCCCAGTTGGTCGAGGGCTTCGCCAAGTTGGTCAGTGGGGCGGTTGCGGGGCTCAAGCCGCACAACGTCAACGTTATCGACAAGCGAACCGGGCGATCCTACAACACCAGGCACCCCGACGAGTTCAGCCCGTCCGACTATCTCGACCAGGTCAAAGAGCATGAAACCTACCTCGCCGAGAAGATCATGGCCAAGCTTGCGGATATCCCCGGCGTGCTCGTCGCGGTGTCGGTGGAGTTGGATAACACCAAGCGGGTCACGCAGACGAACACCTATAGCGAGCCCGTGGAAAAGACCCAAACCAGCAGCGAGACCACACAGACATCAGCGAGCCAACCGACCGAGCCCGGCGTTCAGCCGAACACCGGCGTCGCGGTCACCGCGGGGGCGACCGGCCAGAGCGGCAGCACGGAGGATTCCTCGACTGACTTCTTCCCACCCAACCTCACGGAAACCGAGACAATCGAGCGGCCGCCCTTTGCCCGCAAAAGCGTGACCGCGACGGTCAGTATTCCGCGCAGCTTCCTTGTCGGCATCTTCAAGGCCGCTTCCACCGACCGGCCGGATCCTACGGATGACGATCCGCAGTTCGTCACCATCCGCGACGAGCAGGTGGCCCGGGTCAAAAAGAGCGTCGAGCAGATCGTCATGGCCCAATCGCCCGACGACGTCGAGGTCGACGTCTACCCGGACATGCAATGGGGTCCGGCAGGGGGCGAATGGTCACCCGTTCCGGGCTACATCGGGGGCGCGCGGGACGGCTTTGCGGAGCCGGTCGCGACGGATCTGGTCCGGGAGTACGGGCCTCAGGTCGGGATGGGATTCCTTGGCCTTGTCAGTCTGCTCTTGATGACCCGGATCGTGCGCAAGTCTTCGCAACTCGCCGCGATACAGGCCAAGAAGCGTGAAATCGAGGAAGTCCAGGAAGACGATCTGCTCATGACCGTCGGGCCCTATCCCATCGGCGAGGCGGAAGTAAGCGAGGGGATGCTCACCGGAAAGGAGGTGGACGAGGAAACGCTGCGCTACCAGGAACTCGGTCAGGAAGTCTCCCGCATGGTGACCGCGGATCCCTCCGGGGCGGCGGACCTGATCCGTCGGTGGGTGGAGGATATTGACTGATGCGAGCCCAAAGGTTGAAGGTTGAAGGTCGAAGGTCGAAGGTCAAAAGTCGACATTCAACCTTCGACTTTTCTTGTGGAGGCTTTAGTGGCCAAGCGAGCGGATAATCCAGGCTTAGGCGACTCCTCTTCGCTGAAAGGGCTCACCAAGGCGGCGATCCTGCTTCTGGCGCTGGACCGCGATTGTTCGGCGGCGATCATGCGCCAGTTGGACCCCAATACGATCGAGGAGTTGAGCCGGGAGATCGCCCAGCTCGACCTTATTGACGCTCCGGAGCGGGGCCAGGTCATCGAGGAGTTCTACAATCTCGCCCTCGCCCGGCAGTATCTCAAACAGGGCGGGATCAAGCATGCCCGGGCCCTGTTGGAAAAAGCCCTGCCCGCCGACCAGGCCATGCACGTCATCCGGATAATCGAGCGCCAGGTGCACAAGCAGCCCTTTTCGTTCTTGGCCAAGACGGACTCAGAGAACCTGATGACCTTCATACAGGATGAGCATCCCCAAACCATCGCCCTCATTCTGTCGCATCTGACCACCGCCAAAGGTTCCGAAATCCTCTCGGGATTGCCTGAAGATAAACAGCTTGAAGTGGTGACGCGCATAGCCACCATGGAGAACACCAACCCCGAAGTGATCAAGGAGGTCGAGCGCGGGTTGGAGATGCGCCTGTCCGGCATCGTCAGCCAGACGTTCCAGAAAGCCGGCGGAGTCGAGTGCGTCGCGGAGATGCTCAACTTGGCCGACCGGGCCACCGAAAAGGGCATCCTCGAATCCTTGGAGGCTCAGGATCCGGACCTGGTCGAGCAGATCCGTCGACTCATGTTCGTCTTCGAGGACATTCTGCTGGTCAACGACAAGGGCATCCAGCTCGTGCTCAAGGAGATCGAGAACGAGGATCTCGCCCTGGCCCTCAAGACCGCCAGTCCCGAGCTTCGCGACAAGATCTTCCGCAACATGTCCGAGCGGGCCTCCCAACTGATCCAGGAGGATATTGAATTCATGGGCCCGGTACGGGTCAGCGACGTGGAGAGCGCCCAGTCCAGAATCGTCGACGTGGTTCGCAGGCTCGAGGATTCGGGGGAGATCATCATCTCCGGTCGGGGCGGCGAGCGGGAGATGATCGTATGAGTGTCACCCGTCGAGACGGCCACAATCCCGGCGCCGCCGCCGGCGCGGCTACGGAGGGGCATCTAGTATGCCGACGGTAATCAAGGCCGGTGAAACCGGCCCGGTTTTGAAGCGCTTAACCACCGTGGATCTCGCCGACCACCTGGCCGAAGCCCGGACGGTCGTCGAACAGGCAAAGCGACGGGCTGCGGGAATCGTCGCCCACGCCCGGGCCGAGCGAGAGAGCATCTTCGATGAGGCGAAGCGATCCGGCCACCAAACCGGCTACCAACGGGGCCACAAGGAGGGAACCGAGGCTGGTCACCGAGCGGCACACCGGGAATCCATCGAGCAGTTCAACACCGAGCACGGCCACGTCGTCTCCGACCTGCAGCGTGCGATCGAAGAGATCGATCGGATCAAGGAGGATTTGCAGATAACGGCCGAGCAGGATCTGCTCGACTTCGCCGTGCTCGTGGCCCGTAAGCTCACTTTCGCGATCGGCAGGTTGCATCGCGAGTCGGCGACGGCCAACTTCACCCGAGCCCTCGGCCAAGTGGCGTCCAAAACCGATCTTACCATCCGGGTGCATCCCGAGGACGTCGGCTCGATGAAGACGTTCGCGGAATCGGTCCTGACCCGGGCCGACGAGTCAAAGGCGGTGAAGCTGATCCCGGACGATTGCGTGGCACCGGGCGGATGCACGGTGACAACCGACCGGACCTCGGTCGATGCGACTCTGGAAACGCAGGTCGACCAGATGGTGTCTCTGCTTTTGGGCGAGAATCCCCGCGATGCGTGATTTGCTGGCCAATCATCGCCACCTGATCGATCAGGCCCAGTTCGCTCGGGTGAGCGGGCGAGTCGTCGAGGTGACCGGCCTGACCGTCGTGGCTGGAGGTCTGCCCATCCCGGTCGGATCGGTCTGCGAGATCGAGCCCCGAAACGCCGAGCCGATCGCCGCCCAGGTGGTAGGCGTGCAGGGGGACCGCTCGACTTTGATGACCCTGGGCGAGCCGCTGGGGGTGGGCTCCGGCGATCGCGTTACCAGCACCGCCGGTCTGCAATACGTTCCCGTCGGGCGGCGAATGCTGGGGTGTGTGGTCGACGGTTTGGGGAGGCCGATCGGCGGGCGCACCGATTTCCCCGTCGAGGCCCACTATCCGGTCTACCGGGATGCTCCCCCGGCGCTGACCCGCAAGCCCATCACCGAGGTGCTCTCCACCGGAATCCGGGCGATCGACGCCATGCACACCATCGGCAAAGGGCAGCGTGTGGGAATATTCGCGGGCACCGGGATCGGCAAGAGCATCTTGCTGGGTATGATCGCCCGGTTCACCTCAGCGGATGTCACGGTTGTGGCACTCGTGGGCGAGCGCGGGCGGGAGGTGGGCGACTTTCTCAGAAAGGACCTGGGGGAGGAGGGCCTCGCCCGCTGCGTCATGGTGGTCAGCACCTCCGATCAGTCACCGGTGATGCGGGTTCGCGCCGGATTCGTGGCCACCGCCATCGCCGAGTACTTCCGCGATCTGGGCAACGACGTGCTGCTACTGATGGACTCGACGACGCGCATGGCGATGGCCCAGAGGCAGGTCGGGCTCTCCGCGGGGGAGCCGCCGACCACCAAAGGGTATCCACCCAGCGTGTTCGCCCTGTTGCCCAGGCTTCTGGAACGAAGCGGGCACACCGAGCGCGGGAGCATCACCGGGATGTACACCGTGCTGGTCGAGGCCGACGACATCAACGAGCCGATCTCCGACGCCATCCGCGGCATCCTCGATGGACATATATGGCTCTCGCGTGCCCTGGCCAACCGCGGCCACTACCCTGCCGTGTCCGTCCTGGACAGTATCAGCAGAGTGATGACCGACGTTGTCGACGAGGCCCATCGTGATGCAGCCTCGGTGGTTCGGCGGGTCCTCGCCACCTGGGCTGATATCGAAGACCTGGTCAACATCGGAGCGTATGCCGCCGGGGCGAACGTCGACTTCGATCTGGCCGTCAAAACGAAGCCGGCGATCGACGAGTTTCTCAAACAGGGCATGCATGAGCGGGCGGAGTTTAGCGAGAGCAGAGAGCTCCTTCTGGAACGCGCCTCGGAAATCCAAACGCTCCGCGACCGGCTTGCCGGCAGTCAGATCCGCGAGCGCCAGGGAGCTAAGGAAGTGGAGCAGCCTTCGGTGAGAAAGGCCTAGCCCGGGTATTTCACCGCTGAGCACGCAGAGACCGCATAGAAGGAAACTATGGGACCGGCTTTCCAGCCGGTCGATAAAGATGGCCAAGAAGTTCCGGTTTACCCTCGAGGGGGTTCGCAAGGTGCGGGCCCAAGAGAGCGACGCAAGGCGTCGCGACGTGGCCAACGCGGAGCGGGCGGTAAGCAGCGCCGAGAAACAGATCGGCGAGCTGAATGAAATGTTGCAAAGCACCGTAGAGCAGACCCGAGTCGAGCAGCAGGAGAAGCGGCTGGATGTGCCGTCACTCTGTGGACACGGGTCATATCGAAGCTACGTGCAGCGCCGGATTCTCGAGTCGCGGGGCATGCTGGCCGAAAAGCAGCGCGAGCTCGAGGCCGAACGGGCCAGGCTCGCCGAAGCCTCGAAGCGACTAAAGGCCATCGAGAAGGTCCGCGACAAGCGCTGGCTACGCCACCTCACGGAAATAAAACGCGAGGAGCAGGCTGCAAGCGATGAAATCGCTACGCAACGCTATATACGCAGGGGCGGTGAGCCGCGGGATTCGGCTCGCGCGGGCCTGCAACATCCTCAATTCCTTAAGGAGGATCGAGCATGACCACACCGGCGATCGCCAAGCGAGCCTACAGCGCCGTAGCACTTTTTGCCCTGCTCAACATGATCGCCCTGGGGGGAGGCGCAGCTTACCTCTGCGGGGCCGGGGTGATTGACGGCGACAAGCTGCGCCTCGTCGCGGCAGTGCTCCGCGGTGAGGAGTTGATCCCTCCCACCGCCGTGGAGGCAAAGCCGGCAGAAGAGACGGACCCGAAAACCGTGCAGGAACCGGGTGACGTCGCCCTGGCCGAGGCGCACATGGGCCTGGAAATAACCCGCCGCGAAGCCGACCGCATCAAGGAAGAACTCCGCCAGCAGCTCGCCCTGGCAAACAGCATCATGATCAGGGTTACGTCGGAACGCGAGGTGTATCGAAAGGAGCTGGAGGAAAACTCCAGGCAACAGGAGGCGGCAGACGCTGAACACAACGCTGAAGGGTTCAAAAAGCAGATCGAGATCCTCAAGGGGCTCAAACCGAAGGTCGCCATCGGCCACATCCTCGCGATGAAAGACCCCAACGAGGCGGCGAGGATCCTGCAAGACATGGGCACCCGCAGCGCCAAGAAGATAATCGAAGCCGTCAAAGGTGACCAACAGATGACCCAGATGAGGGAGATCCTTCGGATCATGCGCGAGGCGGGCAAACCGAACCGCGACCGCGAGGGAGCGGCCCCGAAGCGATTCGCGCAACCGGAACCCGGCGGGAGGTAGCACCCAGGACCATGCTGATTGCACCACCAGCGTCAACGATCGCCGCTCGGTTGAGAGGGACCGGGGAGTCTGTAGGACTGCGCCGCTTGCCGGGCATGCCCACCGGTGTCGATGACCATGCTTCCCTCACCGCGGTTGCCTTCGGGGCTCTGCTGAATGCGACGCGCGCGGGTCTTGCCGCGCCGGAGGCGGCCCGGACTTCGACCTCTCCCGCGCAGATGTTCGAAACCTCCGTGACCGATGCCCACGAGCACCGACTGTCCGCCCTCAAGGATCAAGACCGCGCCGATCTCCGGTCGCCCACCGATGATCGAAGATTGGATACTTCAAGCATCGACGCCCGACGCACGCAGGATGTGAGAGACAAGGCTAAACCGCCGGCACCACGTTTGCCCACTGCGACTCCGGACAAGGCTCCGAAGGCAACCTCCGGGGGACCCCCGGCTGTTGTCCAAGGATCCAGCGGCGGTCACAACATCGACTCCAACGGCGCAGGTGAACTCTCCGCCGGGACCGCGCGGGCCAAAGTCCGCGGCCCGGGGGCCACTGCGCACGGCCTCAACCAGCAACCATCCCCTGCGAACGTTGAAACCCGGCTTGCTCCCGAAGTGGTTCCCCCGGCGGCAGCGACGGGAGTAGGCCCGTCGGCCACACTCGGCACTGCCCAGCCGGAAAGCGTGTCGCAGCAAGTGGGTCGCCTTCTCGGGGCTGCAAGAACCGGCGAGGCGGAGTCCGCCCGTGCCGTGGCATCGTCACCTGCAAATGACGGCGCCCGTCAGTCAGGTGGCAAGGCCCAAACAACACCGCAGTCCGCGGAAGGGCGACCAGCTCAGGCGAGCCGCTGGGCACCGCAAACCGATGAAACCCGGTCGAGCAGGCAGTCCGAGTTCGACCGGCTGGTCCGTTCGATTCGTCTAAAGGCCGGGACGAGGGATTCAAGCGCCCGGCTGCACCTCGAGCCGCCCGAGCTTGGCCGCATCCGCATCGACGTGCGGATGATCGGTGAGCAAATTCAGATCGACGTGCGGACCGAGACCGCCAAGGCCCGCGAGCTGCTCTACGAGCGCTCCGTGCAGCTCAAAGAAGCGCTGGAGCATCATGGAATCCGTGTCGAGCGCTTCGACGTGAGCCATGACACGCCCGTTCATGACCGCGGCGATCAAGTTGGGGGGGACGACTCGAGAGCCGATGTCGATCGATGGAACAGTAAAGAGGACGCGGGTGCACCCGCCCGGCACGAAACAACGGCTTCGGATGACCCCGGCGAGTCCGAGACCGCACCAATGGAGCCGGACCCGATGGCCGGCGCGGAGGCCCGGTTGGACATAAGGATCTGACCGCTTCTTTTCAAGGACCGGTTTTGACCGGTCGTATGTGGGACCGGTTTCCAACCGGTCGTATGAAGCGGTCAGGCCGGGACGAGTCGGCGGAGCCGGCGACGTCCCGGACGAGCCTTTTGGGAGACGCATTGTGGACATAAGCCAGATCAGCCCGACGCTCTCACCGACAACCGGGGTCGGCCCTGCCAACACGTTCGCCGAACTGGGAACGGACGATTTCTTCAAGCTGCTTATCACTCAGCTTACCAACCAGGACCCGCTCGAGCCCACCGGCAACGAGGAGCTGCTCCAGCAGATCTCCTCGATCCGGGACATCGAGCTGTCCACAACCCTGACGGAGTCGCTACGCCTCCTCACCGGGCAGCAGAACTTCGCCTCGGCCTCATCGCTTATCGGTCAGTATGTCAGCGGCATGCCCGCTTCGGGCGGCGAACCGGTCAGCGGCATGGTCGTGGGGGTAAGGTTCGAGGCGGACGGGAAGGCTGTTCTGCAACTGGCGGACGGGACCGAGATGCCGCTCGACCAGGTCTCCACCATCCAATCTCCGCTGGGTGCGGCCGAGGCACTGATCGGCCAGACCGTTGTCGGCGTGGACATGCGCGAGCCGTCCAGCCCGCAGGTCGCCGAGGGGCTGGTCACCGCCGTGCGGACCGACGAGCACGGCGAGATCCTCCTCGAGCTGGACTCCGGGGACGACCTGCGGTTTCGCGATCTGACCGGGGCGGCATCCGCGGCGGCGTGAACCGCGGTTCGGGGCCGCTTCCTGACGGGCGCGGTTCGGATCAGACGACGATGGCCGGGGCCTTTAAGACTTGATTGCAATGGGGAGACGAAACGATGTCACTTACGTCAGCCATGCTGGTGGGCTTCTCCGGGATTCAAAGCAACGGGGTCACCGTCGACACCGTGGGCGACAACATAGCCAACATCAATACCACGGCGTTCAAATCGCAACGGACGCTGTTCGAGACACTTCTTTATGAGACGATCAGCGAGGGGCAGGCCCCATCCGACACCAGCGGCGGAACCCTGCCCGAGCAGATCGGCAGGGGGTCAACGGTGGCCTCGATACAACGAAACTTCGAGCAGGGCGGGATAGAGAATACCGGCTTCCCCAGCGACCTGGCCATCGACGGGGACGGCTTCTTCGTCCTCCAGCAGGCCGATGGCGATCTCGTCTACACGCGTGACGGCTCGTTCAGGTTCGACGCAACCGGAACGCTGGTGTCGGCGAACGGTCAGCCGCTGCAGGTGTTCGCGGTGGACGAGGCCGGGAACATCGACCAGGCCGCGCTCACCGATCTGGTCATCCCCCTGGGTACCGCCAGCGAGGCCGTCCCCACCACCGCGGTCGAGATGGACGGTCAGCTCGACGGGGCCGCCAGCGTCGCATCAGCCGGCGCCGTCGTCGCATCGCAGCCGCTGCTGACCTCCTCGGGAGCAGCCGCCACGGCGTCGACCGCGCTTACCGATCTGGTCGGCGCGGGTGGATTGCCGTTGTTCGCCGACGGCGACGAGTTGCTCGTCCGCGCCAGTAAGGGTGGGGTGGGCATGCCCGAGTCCACCTTCGTGGTCTCCACCACCGGACGCACCCTCGGCGACTTAGCTACGTACCTGGAAACCGTGCTGGGAATCAACACGGACCCGACAACCGGTGGATCGCCCGGAGTGACCATCGCCGACGGCACCAGCGCACCGGCGGGAGCGCTGGTGGTCACCTCCAACCTGGGCGAGTTCAATGCGATCGGTCTGGACGCTGCTTCTATAACCAACACCACCGGGCTTATTACCTCACCGTTCTCGTTTGCCACCACGGCCGAGGCGGCAGGCGGCGGGGAGACCACCAGCTTTCACGTGTTCGATTCGCTGGGCAACCCGGTGGAGGTCCGCCTGCGCGTGGCCCTGGAGTCCAAGTCCGACACCGGCACCGTCTGGCGTTTCTACGCCGAATCGACCGGCGACACCGACCTGTCACCGATTCTCGGAACCGGGACGATCAGCTTCGATGTCAGCGGGCAGTTCGTGGCTGCTACCGGGACCGCCCTGACCATAGACCGCGACGGCATCGGAGCCCAGACCCCGCTGGCTATCGCCCTCGATTTCAGCCGGATGACCGGACTGGCTAGTCCCGACGGCACGTCCGTGTTGCAGATGGCCTCGCAGGACGGCGCCCCCATGGGTGTTCTGATCGGCTACTCGATCGCCCCCGACGGTCTGGTGACCGGAACGTTTTCCAACCAGAAGGAACAGGTGTACGGGCAGATCGCCCTGGCGACCTTCACCAACAACGAGGGTCTGATCGCACTTAGCGAAAACAACTTCGCGGTGGGAGTCAACTCGGGCGACCCCACGGTGGTCCTCCCCCAGACCCTAAAGGCCGGCTCCATCTGGTCGGGAGCGCTCGAGCAAAGCAACGTCGAGATCGCCCGTGAGTTTGTCAATCTGATCACCGCCTCGATGGGTATCTCGTCCGCCAGCCGGGTCGTGCGGGTTGCGGATGATTTGCTGCAGGAGTTGCTGCTGCTGGCACGCTAGGGCAAGTACGACCTGAAGGATGACTAACCGCAGAGCACGCGGAGAGCGCAGAGAGAAGAAGAGAGAAGAAGAGAGGAGAGGAGAGGAGAGGAGAGGAGAATAAGAAGAAGAAGAAAGGGCAACTGATGTCGCCGAACTTTGAATCGCATAGGTGCTGTCGAACCAGAACGCGGGCGAATAACAACTTGCTCCCTTTCCACGCGAATCCCTGCGCTATCTGCGGTCTCTACGGCAAGTACAGTCCGGGCCGGTTTGACCGGACGGCGGGGAGGCGAACAGCCCGGGGGGAACGACGGCAATGATTACGGTAACTCGGCTGGACAAACGCGTTGTAGTACTCAACGCCGATCTGATCAAGATGCTCGAATCGACACCGGACACGATCATCACCCTGATAAGCGGCGACATCCTCATCGTGCGGGAAAGCGTCGAGGAGGTGGTCCGGCGGGCGATCGATTACCAGCGGCAGGTTCGCGGTTTTCAGGTGGTCTAGGCGGTGAGTCGGTGGAGAGTGGCCCAGTGTGGAGATTATCGGTGCTCCGTGATTACGTGTGGGGAAACGCAGGTTGGATGCGGATGGCAGCAGCAGCGCACCGGGTCAATATCCGATGATGTAGCCAGGGCGTGCGCGCGCCCGTGAGAGCAGGAACCGATGGACATAGCGACAATCATCGGATTGGTTACCGGTACGGGGCTGTTGCTCTGGGCCATCATGAGCAAGGTCTCTCTCGGGACGTTCATCGACCCGGCCTCGTTCGCCATCGTGCTGGGAGGGGCGTTTGCGTCAGCCATGATCAGCTTCCCGATGCGTAACCTCGTCGGCGTCGCCAAGGTGGTCAAGAACTGCTTTTTCGCCAAGACGAAAGACCCCAACGAGCTGATCGCGGACATGGTGCGCTACGCCGAGGTCGCCCGCCGAGACGGCATCCTGTCGCTGGAGAACCTCACCAGCGAGATGGGCGATCCATTCGTTGTCTCGGGCATTCAGATGGCCGTCGACGGGACCGATCCGGACCTGATCGAAAGCATCCTGATGAACGAGCTGGAGACCATCGAGGAACGCCACAGTGAGGGCAAGGCCCTGTTCGACAACATTGGGAAGTTCGCCCCGGCATTCGGGATGATCGGAACGCTGGTGGGTCTGGTAATCATGCTGCAGTTTATGGACGATCCGTCCAAAATCGGCCCGGCGATGGCCGTCGCCCTGCTGACCACCCTGTACGGGGCGGTGGCGGCCAATCTCTTCGCCTTGCCCATGGCGGAGAAGCTGGGCCTCAGAAGCCGGGAGGAACTCCTGCTGAAGATGATCGTGGTCAGGGGGGTGATGGCCATCCAATCGGGCGATAATCCGCGCATCGTCGAGCAGAAGCTCAAGACGTTCCTCCCGCACAGCTTGCGAGTTGCCGGTGACTCGGAAGAAAAGGCAGCGTAGGCGAGGACCGCCATGGCACGGGCCAGAAAGAAGAAAGAGAAGAAACCGGAAGCGGGGGCCCCCGCCTGGATGGTGACCTACGGCGACGCAATGACCCTGCTTCTATGTTTCTTCGTCATCATCGTTTCGATGAGCGAACTCAAGAAGGACGAGCGGTTCATGCAGGTGATGGAGTCGCTGCGCCGCGCGTTCGGGGCCTACGAGGGGGCGACGGCACCGGCCCCCGGCGAGCAGACCCCAACCAATGCCCTGATCGCCAAGCTGATCCAGCTCGAGGCCCATGACCGCCTGAAGGAGAAAGGTGAAACCGATGACTCTCCCACGCCCGGCAAGGACTTCCGGGTGACCAACGTTCGCGACGGGATCGAGGTGGTCGTTGGTGGGAAGATCACTTTCCCCCGATTCAGCGCGACCCTAATGCCAAAAGGAAGGGAGCTGATCGCCGACACTGCCGAGAGGATACGCGGCTATAACACCAAGGTCCTGATCCGCGGTCACTCAACCCGCGAGCCGCTCCCTGAGGATTCGCTGTACGAAGACGCCCGCGACTTGTCCTACGCACGGGCGGAAGCCGCGGCCCGCGAACTGGAGGCGAACGGCGTCCGCAGCGTCAGGCTGACGCTGGTGGCGGTGGGGAACACCGAGCCGCTGGTCCGACAGGCATATACGGATGAACGGCGCGCCATAAACCGGCGCGTCGAGATTTTGGTCACGGAGGACTTGATCGACGACTTCGCCGGCACCACGCTGGCGGAAGAGCAGGAGTCCTCCGATGGCCGATGATCCGGCAACAACATCCGAAACCGCAGAGACCGCCTCCCGCAGCAGGAGCCGGTTGGTGCCCGTACTTGTTGTCGCGGCACTGATGGGCATCGAAGGCGCAGGCGTTTTCCTCCTGACTAAAACGCTCTCTGGGCCGCCCGCGGACGCCCTCGGCAAAACCGCAGGTTCGCCAGGGTCGGGGGAGGAGCCGAACCCCGGTGACGCCGAACCCGCGGAGGTGGAGCTGGCGGAGTGCCGCCCCACCAACCCCCAAAGCGGCAGGTTGATTATGCTGCACATCCGCGTATCAGCATTGGTGGCGGCAAGCGACAAGGAAAAGGTCGAAGCGATGGTCGAGGCCAAAAAGGCACGCATCGAAGACCGTGTCAATACTGTTATCCGCAGTGCCGCCCCCAAACACCTCAACGAACCAGGACTGGAAACAATCAGGCGTCGGCTTCACCACGAGCTCAATGAGGTCCTCGGCGACGACCAGCTCATCCAGCAAGTGTTGATCCCCCATCTGCTGCTGTCCGGCCCGGGGGTTTGAGTGTCGCTTGCGCCCGCGATTCTCCGATATAACGGTACCCGATAAACTGCAGGATGCGGTTAACCGATCGCGTGGGTGGAACCCGTGAGCGAAACCTCCGACGAAAAACCTGATCAAACCCAGGGCTCGGGAGAGATCGACCAGACAGACATCGACGCTCTCTTTGGCGGCGGTGCGGAGGCGGATTCCCCCGGGGCGAAGGGTACGCCGGATCAACCTGACGGTGGGTCGGTCAGCCAGAATGACATCGACGCGATCCTGAACAGCGCAGAAGCCGCGGGGGCCGCAGTCGGGGCAGAGGCTCCCCCGCCGTCGGCCAGTGAGGCTTCACCGGAGCCGGACACCCGGCTCGATTCCGAAGGCCGGCCATTCGACGAGGCTGCTGCGGAAATGGCAGCCGCCATCGAGGAACAAAAGGGCACCGCCTCGACCCCTTCGGCCGCTCCGCCACCGAGCCAACCTCCACCCGAAACCAGTCAGCTCGATCTGCCGGAACTTGGCGAACCTGCGAAGGCGAGCGTCGATGCCCACCGCGTCACCATGCTCAACGACGTGAACCTGCACGTCGAGATTGAGCTGGGCCGAACTCGAATGCTGGTCGAGGATGTGCTCCAACTCGGCGAAGGGAGCGTGGTCGAGCTGGACAAGCTCGCCGGCGACCCCGTCGATGTGTTCGTCAATGACCGGCTGATCGCCCGCGGTGAAGTCCTCGTCCTCAACGACAGCTTCTGCGTGCGCGTAAGCGAGGTCTTGACGGATGATCCGCATCGGATAAGCAAATGATCAGACGCCCAGAACCATCGCCGCCGAACTTCTCCGGCAAACCGAACCGGGGCGGGTGTAGCCGAGGACTTGTGGTCGCGATGACCCTGGTTCTGACGGGTGCAGCTCGAGCGGGGCTTGAGCCCCCTCCCACCGCCGGCCCGGGGGTGGACGACGTCGCCCCCAACCAGAGCGTATCACTCGACGATACTGCTGCCGAGTCTACCGATCCGCCGAGGTACGTTCGCTCACGACTTTCGGCCGCAGCAACCGCCCTACCCGGCGGTGAAAGCCCGCCGTGGTACCGGACCGGCCTGGGATCCCTGGCGATCGTCCTGGCGGTTGTCGGCGGGGTGTACTGGCTTGTCCGGCGATGGATGCCGGGTGCTCGATCGATCGAAAGCGGCGTGCTCTGCGTGACCGGTCGAGCCACCCTGAGCCCGAAGCACAGCGCCGCCCTCATCCAACTGGGTCGTCGCTTCGTCCTGGTGGGAGTCTCCCCGGAGCGCGTCTCTCTGCTGTGTGAGGTGAGCGACCCGGGGGAGGTGGCGGAGCTGGCTGCCCGGACGGGCGCGCCATCCACCGCGGGCAGAAGAGCTTTCGACCGCTTGTTGGCCGGCGAGGCGGCCGAGTATTGCATGGAAGCAAAGGAAGCGAGCGCCGAACGGCCGCCGCCGGGGCCGGGGAAAGCCCCGCGACCGCTCGGCGACCTGTTGAACAGGCTGCGGGTCTTGCAGTCGAAATAGCTGCACCACGGTGGGACCGACCTGGCAAGCCGGCTTGCCGGTCCAGTCGGTCACTCCAGACGACAGGCTGGGAAGCCTGTCCCACAGGCTGGGAAGCTTGTCCCGCGCGCTGGTAGATGCGCAATGGAGTCGCGCATGGCATTGGAGCACGGACGCTCAACAGCAGGAGGGATATCATCGCGCGCCCGTCGCCGGTTCGCTTGCGGTCCGGTCCTTGGTGCGGCGATGATCGCCCTGGGTCTGGGTCTGGCCGCCGCCGGCGCCCACGCCCAGCCGCCGACCGCTCCTACATTCGACAACGCCCTCAACATTCCCGATATCAGCAAGTTCTTGCCCCCGGCAACCGATCCGAAGGGAGTAAGCGCCAGCCTGCAGATTTTGGTTCTGCTGACCGTCCTTGCCCTGGTTCCCTCCATTTTGGTGATGATGACCGCGTTCCCGCGGATCATCATCGTCCTGGCCCTGATGCGACAAGCGGTTGGGACTCCACAGCTTCCTCCGGGGCAAATACTCCTGGGCCTGTCGCTGTTTCTGACGATGCTGGTGATGGCACCTACGTGGCACAAGATTCAGGCGCAGGCGGTCACTCCCTACCTGGAGAACCGGATCGGCCAGGCCGAGGCCTTCGACATCGCCGCTTCCCATCTCAAGGACTTCATGTACCGCCAGATCGACCAGGCGGGAAACCATGAGGACGTCTACCTGTTTCTCGAGTACGTCGAGCAGAGGCCGATTCTTTCCGAGGAACAAATCATCGTGGATCAGCTTCCGCTGACCGTGATGATACCGTCCTTTATTCTCAGCGAACTGAAGACCGCGTTTATCATGGGGTTCCGGATCTATCTGCCTTTTCTGGTGATCGACATGGTGATCGCCACCATCCTGCTCTCGATGGGCATGATGATGCTCCCGCCGGTGCTCATCTCCCTGCCGTTCAAGATTCTGCTCTTCGTGCTGGCGGATGGATGGCACTTGGTTGTCGAGATGATGCTGAACAGTTTCGTGTGACTTTGGGGGCTCCCAGGGACCGCCCCCACACTCGACCGGTTGGAAACCGGTCCCACAAGGAGTGATGGAATGGAACTCAGTCAAGCGTTGGAGCTGGGCCGAAACGCTTTCTGGATGGCCCTGTCCAGCGCCGCCCCGATCCTCCTGATCGGGCTGACCGTTGGGCTCATGATCGCCATGTTCCAGGCGGTCACCCAGTTGCAGGAACAGACCCTTACCTTCGTACCGAAAATCGCGGCGATGGTGGTGGCCGCGTCGATCTTCATTCCCTGGATCGCGGAGCGGATGGTCGCCTACGCCCAGCAGATGATGTCGACGCTTCCATAGAGCAGCTGTTAACTCCTAGCTGTCGGCCTTTCGCCAAGAGCTGGCACGTGAGAGTTACGAATTGCGAATTACGAATTGCGAGCTAACAGCTAAGAGTTAAGAGCTAACCCATGCCCTGGCCCATTGCTGACATCCTGCTGGCATTACCGGCCTATGCCCTGGTGCTCTTTCGCCTTTCCGGCCTGTTTATGACCGCCCCGATCTTCGGCAGCACCGTGATCCCCGTGCGCGTCCGGGCGGCTTTTGCCGCAACTCTCGCGGCGATGATCTTCCCTATCGTGGGCGGACAGGCCCCCGAACGGATAACCGTCGCGGCGGCTTTGGTCGGCGGAGTCGGGGAGATGATGATCGGGGCGGCCATCGGGCTCTCCCTGTCCATCTTCGTCATCGGGGCGGAGGTGGCCGGGCTGATGGTGGGCCGGCAGGCCGGACTCGCTCTCAGTGAAGTGCTCGACCCGACGATGAACGAGAAGAGATCGGTGGTCGGACAGCTTTACAGCATCTCCCTGGTCCTGGTCTTCCTTGTCGCCGGCGGACACCGGGCAACGCTGGCAGCCCTTCTGGACACCTACGAGGTGATCCCCCTGCTGTCCTTGGGGCTGGCCCCCGGGCCTCAGTTCAACGAGACGATCATCCTGCTGTTGACCCAGATGCTGGGGGCCGCCTTCATGTTCGGAGTTCGCCTGGCAGGGCCCGTGCTCATCGCCCTGTTCATGAGCGCCACCGCTCTCTCCTTCCTGTCGCGAACCATGCCCCAGTTCAACATCCTGACGGTGGGGTTCCCGGTGAGGATTTTCGTCGCTCTAACCGTGGCAGGGCTGGTTCTCGGCTCCTGCCAGGACCTGATGCTAAACGCGGTGTGGGATGCTTTGGAGACGGTTCGCGAAGCCTTCGGCCTTGACCCCTATCCGAAAGGCATGGTTACCTGATGCCCGCTGACGTTGCCGAAAGAACCGAACCGCCAACGCAGCGAAGGCGGACCGAAGCCCGCTCCAAGGGGCAGATCGCTCGGAGCCAGGATCTTTCCGCCGCGGCCATGCTGCTGGCCGGCTTCTTGGGCCTGTTCTTCTTCGGTCCGCCCCTTGCCCGAAGCATGCTCACCATGATCCAGACCGCCCTGACCGCAAGCTCGCCCTGGAAGCTGGAGGAAAACATACCCTTCGCCGGGGCGGTGGCGGTTGAAGCGGTCAAGCGTGTCTTCCCGATGCTCTTGGTCCTGTTTTTCGCGGTGCTCATCACGGTCTACGCCCAGGTGGGCAACCTGATAACCCTGCAGCCGATTACCCCCAGCCTGTCCAAGCTGAACCCGATAAACGGAATCAAGCGGCTCTTCTCGCTGCAATCGCTGATCCTGGCCTTCGCCAACGTCGGCAAGGTCACCGTGGTCGGTCTGGTCGCCTACCTGGTTATGTCCGCCAGCGCCGCGGCCATCATCTACGCATTCACCCTCGAGTTTCAGGACGTATTCCTCCTCGGGGCGTCGTTGATCTTCCGCCTGGGCGTCTGGCTGGCCCTTGCCCTCCTCTTTCTTGCCCTGCTGGACCTGGCGTGGCAGCGCTACAAACACGAGCGGGACCTGCGGATGACCAAAGAGGAGGTCAAGGACGAGCTGCGCAGCATGGAGGGCGACCCGAAGATCAAGGCCCGACGGCGTCAGGTCCAGATGCAACTGGCGATGCAGCGAATCAAGAAGGAGGTCCCCGGGGCGGATGTGGTGGTCACCAACCCCACGCACCTGGCGATCGCGATCCGCTATGACGGCGAGACCATGGCGGCCCCGAAGGTGGTTGCCAAAGGGGCCGACTATATGGCTCTTAGAATCCGCCGGATCGCCGCCGAGTTCGGTATTCCCATTGTCGAACGAAGGACCCTCGCCCGGGCGTTGTACGAGGCTGTCGCGGTGGGCGAATATGTTCCCGAACGCTTCTATCGGGCCATCGCGGAGATCCTGGCGTACGTCTACGAACTCACCGGCCGATCACCCGAGGGTGGCAGTGACCGACTGGACCAGCAAGCCGGTGTGCCACTGCTCCAGAGCAGTGCCACACGGCCGGAGTCCGCTGAGTAAACCATGGCGGTTAAAGACCTGACCAACTCGCGGGTTGTCTCCAGCATCGTGAAGCATCATGGGACGGTTCTGCCCATTGGGGTGATGGGCATGATCCTGGTGATCCTCATCCCCCTGCCCACGCCGCTGATGGACCTGCTCCTGCTGATCAACATCACCCTTTCGGCGGTCGTGCTTCTGACCGTCATGTATATCAAGGGTCCGCTGGAGTTCTCTTCCTTCCCCTCGCTGCTGTTGGGGCTGACGCTCTTTCGGCTGGTGCTCAACACCGCCACCACCAGGCTGATTCTGACCGATGCGGACGCGGGCCGGGTCATTTCCACCTTCGGCAACTTCGTGGCCAGCGGGTCGCTCATCGTGGCGGTGATAATCTTCGCCATCATCGTGGTCATTCAATTCGTGGTGATCACCAAGGGGGCCACGCGCATCGCCGAGGTGGCCGCCCGCTTCACCCTGGACGGCATGCCCGGCAAGCAGATGGCGGTCGACGCGGACCTCAACGCGGGGGTCATCAGCGACGAAGAGGCCAAAACACGCAGGGCGGAAATCACCCGTGAGTCGGACTTCTATGGAGCCATGGACGGAGCCAGCAAGTTCGTCCGCGGAGATGCGATCGCCGGGATTGTCATCACGGTCATCAACATTCTCGGGGGCATCGGAGTCGGGTTTTTGAAGTTCGACCTGCCCATCGGCGAAACGCTCAACAAGTTCACCATCCTGACTATTGGTGACGGGCTGGTGTCACAGATTCCCGCCTTCATCGTCGCCATTGCGGCGGCCATGATCGTCACCCGGACCGCGGCCAAGAGAAACCTCGGAGAGGAGCTGATCGGGCAGTTGACCGGCCAGCCGACCGCTCTGGTGCTCACCGGCGGATTCCTCTTGGTCTTGGCCCTTACACCTTTACCCAAGCTCCCCCTCATTGTGCTGGCGGCATCGTGCGGAACGATAGCCTATGTGCTCAAACAGCGGGGCCGGCTCGCTCTCGCCCAGGTCGCCGCCAAGGCCAAACCGGCCGAACCCGAGCGGGTCGAGAAGCATCTCGCTCCCGACCCGATGGAGCTGGATGTGGGCTACGGCCTCATTCGACTGGTGGATCGCAAACAAGGCGGCGATCTGCTGGATCGAATCACCAACATGCGCCGGCAGCTCGCCCAGGAGCTGGGGATCATCGTTCCACCGATCCGCATCAGGGACGACATCCAGCTTCAGCCCAACCAGTTTCGGGTGAAGCTGCGCGGACTCCAGATCGGAGAGGCGGAGACCCTTCCGGGGCACCTGCTGGCCATCGACACCGGGGCGGTGACCGCCCCCATCGGCGGGGTCGAGACCGTCGAGCCGCTCGCCAACCTGCCGGCATTGTGGATCGCCGAAGAGCAACGCCACGACGCTGAACACCGCAACTACACGGTCATTGAACCGTCCAGTGTGGTTAGCACCTACCTGACCGAGCTGATCAGGCGGCATGGGGATGAGCTGCTCACCCGCCAGGCGGTCAACCGTTTGCTCGACCACCTGCGCGAGAGGTCCCCCAAACTGGTCGAGGAGGTCGTCCCCACCGTGCTAAAACCCGGTGAAGTGCAGCGGGTCTTGCAGGCCCTGCTCCGCGAGCGCGTACCGATCCGCGACCTTGAAACAATAATCGAAACGATCGGCGACCTGGCCGAACGTACCAAAGACCCCGAGATCCTCGCGGAGTATGCTCGGGCGGCACTCGCCCGCACCCTCTGTCACTTGAACAAAGCCCAGGACGGTCGGATCCACTGCATCACTCTGGAACCATCGCTCGAAGAGGTTATCGCCAAGAACCTGGAGCGGACCGAGCGCGGTACGAACCTGGTAATGCCCGGACAACTGCAGACGAAGATAGTCGATGCGATACGGAAACAGGTGGACTCCGCCACCACTGCAACACGTGGGCGAGCCCCGGTGATACTCTGTCCTCCGCAGATCCGCCTGTGGGTGCGTAGGATGATCGAAGGCCGGCTACCCGCCGTGGCGGTGCTGTCCTACAACGAAGTCGTTCGCGGATTTGAAGTCGAATCACATGGAATGGTGGTCTTGACGGATGAAAGTTAGGACGTTTCGCGGAAAGACGATGGCCGACGCCCTCGGACAGGTCAAGCGACAGTTCGGGCAAAGCGCGGTGATTCTCAACACCAAGAGCCTGTCCCAGGGTGGGCTGTTCGGATTTGGAAGCAAGGGGTATGTGGAAATCACCGCCGCCCGGGAGATGTCGGACTTGCCCGACTCCTACAGGCGCGGTACGCTTATGCGCACGGCGCGGCGGGGCAAGGACGCAGATGGAGCTGCACGAGCGATGTCGCCCCCGTCCAAGGCGATCGGGCCCCGAACCTCCGAGGCCCTCCTGTCGGAAATCGGCACCATTAAGTCTCTTATGACCGATCTGGTGTGCGAATCGCGCCGCATGCGCGCCCCGGTGATCCCGGAGAAGCTCTATTCCAGCTACCTCGGACTTATCAAAAACGACGTCGCGGAGAGACTCGCCCTGCGGATCATAGGCCGGGTTCGCGAGGCTCTGAGCGAAGAACAACTCCGCGATCCCCAGGCGGTGCGGGCCCAACTTGCGAATTCGCTCGAGTCCATGCTGCCGGTGGCCGGCCCGATCCGCGTCGTACCCCTTGGCGAACCCACGCTCATCGCTCTGGTGGGACCTACCGGCGTCGGCAAGACGACGACCATCGCCAAGCTGGCCGCCAACTTCCGGCTGCGCGAACACCGCAGAGTGGGCCTGATCACCGTCGATACGTACCGCATCGGCGCCGTCGAACAGCTCAAGACCTACGCCCAAATCATCGACGTGCCGCTTGAAGTGGTTTCAACACCAAAGCAGCTCAAGGAGGCGGTCGCCCGAATGGGTGACCGGGAGGTCGTGCTGATTGACACCGCCGGCCGAAGCCAACGCGATACGGTGAAAATCAAGGAGTTGCAAGCGTTCTTCCGGGCGGTCACCCCGCACGAGGTGCACCTGGTGCTGTCGGGAACGAGCGCCATGGCGGTAATGAGTGAAGCGATAGAACGATTCGAGGAGATCGGCATTGATCGCGTGATTCTTACGAAGTTGGATGAAGCGCTAGGGTTCGGGGTGATCTTGAGCTGCCTGGACAAGGCCAAAGCCAAGCTCTCCTACGTGACCACAGGACAGGACGTGCCCGACGATATTGCGGTCGGGGAAGGCAAAACGCTTGCCGAGCTCATTCTGGGGGAGCAGTTACCCCAGGCTTAGGGAGTCATGCAACGGCTCCGCCCGTTAAGCCAGCGGCGAGGCGGAGAAGTGAGAGATGCCATGCCCCGCGACGACGGACGACTACTACCCATAGATCAGGCGAGCCGCCTGCGCCGTTTGGCCTGCCAACGGCTGCCATCGACGACCATGATCGCCATAACCAGCGGCAAGGGGGGCGTTGGGAAATCGAATATTGCTGTCAATCTATCAGTGTGTCTGGCTGTGGGCGGTCTGCGGGTCACCTTGGTCGACGTGGACATGGGTCTGGCCAACGCCGACCTGCTCATGGACGTTCACCCTCGATACACGCTTTCCCACGTCTTGTCCGGTCTGCGGAGCATCGAGCAGGTGGGCATCGAGGGTCCCGGAGGTCTGCGCTTCATTGCCGGCGTATCCGGGACGCCCGAGCTGGCTGACCTGAGTGATTTCGAGCGGCAGAACCTCACCTTCCAGCTTCGAAGGCTCACGCACAGTACTGATATTGTGGTGTTGGACTGCGGTGCGGGCATCTCCAGGAACGTCCTGGGCTTTGCACTTTCAGCCGGCAGGGTGATGGTGGTGACCACGCCCGAGCCCACCGCCCTGGCCGACGCTTACGCCATCATCAAGGCACTGCACCGCTTGCGGTGCAAGAGCAGAGTCAGCCTGTTCGTGAACATGGTCAACAGCCGGGCGGATGCCCGTGCCACATACCGTCGCATCGCCGGGGTCGCCCAAAGATTTCTGAATTATTCCGTTGCGGACTCCGGCTACATGTTGCATGATACCAGCGTCGAGTTGGCGGTTCAGCAACGATGCCCCTTCATGATTCGCTATCCGGCATCGAACGCCAGCGCTTGTATTGCGACTATGGCGCAAGAAGTAGCCCGGGATTATGTAGGCCGGGCGAAGCCTGAGGGTCTTCTCAGACGCGTCGCCGGGTTGTTCGTGTAGATCGCAATCCGACTTCCGGTTGACGCAGGGTGTCAAAGGCTGGCATGGATGTCAGCCATAGGCTCGGTTGGGATGGATGATAGGCGCGGTGGGATGGGTCGCAGATCCTTCTCCAATCATCCTTGCTTTATTCCCCGTTAGGGCCGCGCGGTTGCGACACGGATGTTGCGCTCATGATAGCACGTTTTGCGGGGGCGATGCTCGGTCTGCTCGCTTTCACCATCACCGCGGGCGCCGGGCTGTACGTCCAGAATCCCGCGGCGGTGACCCTTTCCCGTAGCATCCTGGCTCTGTTTATATTCTGCGGTTTAGGACTGGTTCTCGGCGGCGCCGCTCAGATGGTCGTGGCCGAGCACGAGAAGAAATGCGAATCACAAATTCGGAAGCGCTACCTCGAGGAGCCTTCCGATACGGAGCAGGAGGAAACGGATGAGAATGCGACCGGGGACGAGGCCTCGCCGACAGGTACGTAGCGGATGGACCCATAAACCCGCACCTGTCGATCCACGGAGCCGAACTCCCCGCTTGAATCTCAAGGATGCCTCCGGTCCTTCTTGTGGAGAGTGTGGGCTGACACGCAAAAGGAGTTGTTAGATGCCGGCAACCATGACAAAGCCGAATGTTGGCGAAATTTGGCGGGACTACAAACGGTCGGGTGAAAGATCGCTGCGCAACGTCCTCATGGAGAACTACCTCCCTTTGGTCAAATACAACGCGGAGCGCATTGCGGTCAAGCTGCCCGACGAGATCGAGAACGACGATCTGGTCTCCGCGGGAATCTTCGGACTTATGGACGCTATCGATGCGTTCGACCTCGAGCGCGGAGTCAAGTTCGAGACCTACTGCGCCGCCCGGATTCGCGGGGCCATTCTTGACGAGCTTCGAAGCATGGACTGGGTGCCCCGGCTGGTGCGCAGCCGGGCCCACAAGCTCGAACGCGTGTGCCGGGAGCTGGAGTCAATCCTGGGCAGGACGCCCACCCAACCGGAGATGGCTGAGAGGCTGAAGCTCCCCCGGGCGGAGTTCGACAAGCTGATCCGCGACGCCACCGCCGTAACCCAGATCTCACTCTCCCGCAAGCACAATGAAACCGACTCCAACAAAGACGTATGCGAGATCGACGTCATCGTAGACAAACGCGGTCGGGATCCGGTCAGTGAGATTCAAAAGAAGGACCTGAAGGACCTCATCACTCGCGGGCTGAGCCGCGCCGAACGCCTCATCCTCATCCTCTACTACTACGAAGAAATGACCATGAAGGAAATCGGGGTGACCCTTGACCTCTCTGAAAGCCGCGTCTCGCAGATGCACTCCTCCGTGCTGACCCGTCTGAAGGATCAACTGCAGGCCCGCCGAAAGGAGCTCATCCACTGACCCCATGAAATCTCCGATAGTACGTAGCGGAGTCATGTGATGGCGGAGATTCCTTCGGACATTCCATCATCGGCGGCTCAGGCCGGCTTCCAGGCACGCGAGGTCGCCAAGGATCGCGACGCTCGTAGAGCGGGTCAGGCCAATGCCGTCGAACGACAGGTAAAGGCCGCCGGCGAAGCCGACACCACCGTCGAAACCGCGGACAACGACACCCAGATCTGCGCCGACGCCGAGGGAACCGGCAGCCAGGGACGCAACTTCCAGGAAGAGAGCCCCGAGCAAGAGGACGCCCCCGACAAGACCGCCGACGGCGGGATCACCAAGGACGCGGAGGGTCGCCTGCACCTCGACCTGGAAGCCTAGCCAGCCCCGGACCTCATACCGATTCCGGTCGGAAGTTGCCGACACAAGTTCTCCCGAGCCGCGTGGCTTTGGCCCGCGCGGAGTCGCCAAGCCGGTAATGCCCAGCACGCAAACGGCAGTTATTCCCTACGATTCGTATTATACTGCATCCAGTATGAATATGCCGATGGATAAGGCGTTCGAGCATGGAGGCGTAGCTCATGAGAACACCTTTAGCGGTGACGCGGGCTTCTGCGGTGAAGGAGTTGGCCGCCGCCTTGCGTCGAGAGAAACGGTCGGTCAATCAGATTCGG
>SDBU01000755.1_pt1 | contig 46366 bp, 41 predicted proteins | sample 2277071 | NCBI WGS metagenome assembly SDBU01 (sample SAMN10397929, study PRJNA504765) | marine sediment metagenome | isolation source: marine sediment core GS08_GC12, 126 cmbsf | place: Arctic Ocean: Gakkel Ridge, Loki's castle | collected 2008
CAATCTCCTCATGTTCGTCGTAGTCACAATCTTTGTCAGCCAAAAGTTCTCGCCACTGTTCTCCCCTCTTCTGATGGGTCATAAACCGCTTCACCTCTTGATCCGAGGGAAAGACCGACGTGGTGGCTCCCAGCTCAGCGCCCATATTGGCAATCACAAGTCGATCCATCGCCGAGAGCGCATCCACACCAGGTCCGTAGTATTCCACAATTTTTCCCACGCCGCCCGAAACATCATGACGACGGAGCATCTCTAAGATCACATCTTTCGCGCTCACCCACTTGGGTAGCTTGCCAACTAACTTGACCCCCCAGACCTTCGGCATCTTCACATGAAATGGTTCTCCCGCCATTGCTAGCGCCACCTCCAGCCCTCCAGCCCCAATGGCAAGCATACCCAAGGCTCCTCCAGAGCAGGTGTGGCTATCTGACCCTAGCATCGTCTTTCCCGGTACGCCAAATCGCTCCATGTGGACCGGATGACTCACCCCATTTCCGGGCCGGCTATACCAGATTCCAAACTTTTGGCAGGCACTTCTCAAGAAGAGATGATCTTCCGCATTTTTGAAATCATCCTGCAAGATATTGTGATCGACATATTGAACGGAGATCTCTGTCTGTACCCGGTCAAGACCCATCGCCTCCAGTTCCAACATCACCATCGTGCCGGTAGCATCTTGCATCAACGTCTGATCGATCTTAAGACCAATCTCTTGACCGATAACCATCTCCCCTTCTACGAGGTGTGCAGCAATCAACTTTTGCGTGATATTTTGACCCATCTTTCCTCCGTTATGTATATGAGGGAAAAAAGTATCAGAAAGAAGGGCGGGGTTCCACTCTTTTCTGGAATGGGTCAGGGATAAGATGAGAAACCGTTGATGAACGCAGATCTACGCAGATGGATACAGATAATGGAAACCATTTGTTGCACCGCTCCCGCGGCGCATTTTTTTATTATCTCGTAACCCCGCGTTCCGCTTCGCTTCACACGGGGCTGGGAAGAGTATGATCGCTGCCGCGATCGGTTGCGGCGCTCAAGAACTCTTTGGCAACAAAGCACGGCAGCCCTCCTTTGATTTCTTATCTGTCGGAAGTTATAGTTGATTGTAACCACACTCTCCAGCTTCCTATCTCCAACATTCTTGAAGGGAAATTCTCTCAGAAGGATCGCGGAAGCGATCACACTCTCAATAGCCCCGCGTGAAGCGAAGCGGAACGTGGGGATAAGGATGAAAAAATGAATGGCGCCGCGGAAGTGGCGCAACAGAGTTGAACTTATGAAAGGCAAACAGTGGACCCTAGCACCTCTTCTAGCATGGCTTGAGAGATAGGGCCAGGACGCAAGATCGTAGGCTTTTCTGAGGTCAGAGAGAGGATGGTCGAAGGAGTGCCCACAGAAGCGGGTCCACCGTCTAGGAGAGCGGCTATTTTCCCCTCTAGAGCCCGCAAGACCTCCTCTGGAGAGGCTAAGCTAGGCTGGCCCGAGAGATTGGCCGACGTGGCCATGATCGGCTCCCCCACAGCCTCTATCAAAGCGAGAGCCACAGGGTGGGCAGGCATACGAATCCCCATGGTTGAACCATCTCCTCTGGGCAGGATGATCGCCAGGGGGCCAGGCAGAAAGGCTTCTGCGAGGGGATGCAAGAGCTTTGGGGCATTGATATCGAGGGATAAGAGCATGTCGAGAGAGGAGATGTGGGCCATGAGTGGTTTGTTGGTCGGCCGGTTCTTGATGCGGAAAATTTCCTCCATTGCTTGAGGACATGAGAGAAGAGCACCAAGACCATAAACAGTCTCAGTTGGAAAGGCGATTACCTCTCCCCTTTTGAGAAGATCGGTAGCCTTTTGTATCGATGAGAGATCATTCGTTAGCTTCTGAGTCATGTATATCATTTGCAGTTACGGGTGCCATATCAAAAAATGACATGCCGGCTTCATCGCGTCCTTCGTCTTCTGAAACAACAACACGCTTACCCTCTTTAAAAAAACGCCTTGAGGTCAAAAGGAGACTCAGGTGGTGGTTCATCGCAGCTTGGGATCCAATGAAGGGTAGCGTCAGCACTCCCATCAGAAACATTAATTCGCAACCTCGTCGGAACCCATGCGATGATAGAAGAAGCGCTTGTGGGATCACTATTGGTGTTGGTGATGTTATAAGATGCATAAATATCCATATTTACCCCCCCCTCTTTTTGTGTCAAATCAACAAAATAGGTTTCACGAAGAGAGCCCAGCTTGGCCGGAGCACACACTCTCCCTAATCCTGGATTGTCATATCTATCAGACAGAATAAAATTTACATCCTTGGTAGGCGTCTGAGTAGTTAAACCCTTGATTCTATCAGCCAACGCTTTATCCCCCTTCGCTAGCCTCAGGATCTCCCCTTTAATTTGCGAAGCTTCAATTTTCTCTCCGTTCACAAACACTACCTGGCGATCCTGATCTCGCTCAAATTGCTTAAGTTGTACCTCCTGCTCGCCTACTTTGGCATAGTAATTAGTCGCAAATCGTGGAAGTCGCGCTTCCCATATTCCCCTTCCTTCAAGCTCTAGCAAACGAGCAAACTCGACGACATCGGCCGCTTCATTGGGGAGCTTACCTAGACTATCTTGATAGGGTTTTCTTTCGAAAGCGCTTTCTTTAAATCCACAGGATTGACCTTTGACTGTGAGTCGGTAGTCTCGAATCTGTTTTTTTTGATCGCCTGAAAGCCCTTGCAGATGCTTTAAGACTTCCGTTAGCAATGCGTGACGGCCCCCATTCATTCTCAGCCCTTTAGCCGCAATACCTGGGAAATGAATTAAGGCCTCAAAATCTTTGAGTTTGATCAGATCATCTTCCTCTCCTGTGCGGAGCAGATGAAGATAGTGGGTAAGGGCAAGGATAACCATCGCGCGATCAACGGCGTCCTTACACTGACTGTGATAGATATCAGCGTCGAGAGCGAGGATAAAATACTCTTCCAGATAGATATAGGTTAAAATCTGATAGATTTTTCGTTCAGCGATCGTTAGTTCACCTTTAGAACCGAAAAAATTAGTGTGAACATCCCGCACGACTTCTTTGATTTCAGCCACTTCAGTATGCGGAAAACAGTCCGGGAGTGTAATTTGACCAGCTGCGTCAAAAATATGGTCGAGGAATTGTTTTTGGAAAACACCGGTTGCTACTATCTCGCTTCCATATTCTTCAGCCTGATTGAAGAAATCACCGTCCATGGGAAAGCCAAAAACAAAGAAGTTCTCGCGATATTGTTTTTCTAGTTCAAACATCTTGTTTAAACGAGCGCTCTCATCGCCCTTTCCGGGAGATTTAGATGCAGGGTTCTGATGTTGGAAAGAGACCACTCGCTTGCCAGTTCTCTTGCAGTAATCCAAGAAGAGGCGCATAAAGGGAATCACTTTTGGCTCCGTGCGGGCAGCCTCCTCGGTTGGAGTGCCAAATCTAAGGCATTGAATAGATTTCTCTCTTCCACCGACATCATAAGTGGCGGCCCAGAGATGCTGGGCAAGGTTGTTGGTTTTCAGTGGGTTAAAATCAAAGTTAAGATGACCTCTAGCCTGATTAAGGGATGCAAAGAAGGCGCCGCCCTGGCTCTTGTCGAATGAGGGAACTGCCTTTAAAGCATAGGTGTGGAGAGAGACCGTGAAACTAAAATAGGCAAGCTGTTGCAAAAACTGAGCTAACGGTCCGCCCTGTCTGTATTCTTCGGATAGATACGCTTTTTCAAGATGATCGATAAAACAGGTGTACATTTGCGAATGCTGCACGCCGACATATTCGTCAGGAGGTCCTTTGTACAATGCGAGAAGCAAGTGGAGAGCACACAAAAGATGCTTTCCTAACAGATTTCCATACTTTTCCTCCAGCCTTAAACGGTTCCTCAAGGTATAGATTTTCTGTTCAAGGCCAGGCAGCACTGGTTGACGATAAGCTTCGAGGAGTTTGTCAATGACGCCGACGAGAATAAGAAAATGAGCTCGATTTTGGATCAGACCGGGCGCTGTTAGCGATGTCGATGGCATAGCGTCGTGCGCCGGTTGCCATATGTCATGAATTGAAATCTCAAGGGTGCCGCCGGTAGATAGAGCCTCATTTGGAAATTCCATGAGGGATGTCGCAGGGGTCGTTCCTCCTCCGGCAGCAGCAGCCGCACTGCTCGAAGAAGAGCTGCTTGAAGAGGATCTGGGTAAGGGTGCAGCCGCCGCCGAGGAGCCTCGAGGCTTAGTAGACGACTCACTTTCGGAGGAGGAGCTTGAGGAAGGGGCGTCTCTCACCTCATCGCGAGGAGGCTCTTCCTCTTCCCTAGTAGAGAGGGGCCGATTTGAGACTTTTCTCCCATCCAGAGACCCTGCGGGCTCTTCCTCAGAGGCTTCAGGTTGTGCAGAAGGTGGCTTTTTGCTTCGGCAGCAGTAGCTGAGGGCTAGAGCGCAGAAGGTAAGGAGACTCGCTCCTCCAACCCCACAGGCGACATAGAATGCCAGGGAACCTACTGGAAAGGCAAAGGCCATAGCCAAAGCCGCTACCACTACGAAAATCGCAGATACGATCAGACCTACCCTTCTAGCAATCTCTCCAACAGAGGGGGCGCGAGAGACCGGAGAGGAAGGAGGAGGCCCGCTTCTACTTACTGAACCAGCTGAATCAGACATATTATATTTCTAATTATGAGTAATTTATTTAGTATTATTTTAACATAAACCATTGTAAATTAGCACATTAAAATATTTAATATAATAAAAGCGGTTCAGGTAAGCGGAGATGGGAGACACTGAGCCGCCTGGATGAGGATCAAGGAGAGATAATTGGCGGCGCTCCCCCGAGTCCTCTTGAACGGCGAGAAGCTCTCTCTTATGAAAATAAGGTTGTCGTGGCAAGGACCTGTTCGGTGAGCAGCAGCAGGCCCTTCTTAAAGGCGGCTGCCGCCTCCTCATACTCTTCTTCTTCCCCGGCCCTCTCTCTAGCCCTTTCTAACTGCTGGTACCTCACGCTGGTCGTGGAGTGGCTTTTGAGAGCTTCCTGCCAAGTGTTATCGGTTGTCAACCTGTTTGCATATTCCTCTCTGTTGGCTAGTCGTGCCCCCACAACCTTGGCCGCTTCATCCAAATCTCGTGGAGAGACGCCGCTGCATCCAAAATAGAGCATGCTATCGAGCATAATTGGTAACTTGAGCCTTTCCTTCAGCATAATGGGATAGGCTAAATAGACCTCAATTTCGTCGACCAAACGTAGTGTTTTCATCTTAGCCTGAGCTATCTCTGCTAACATTTCTAGCGCCCAGCTTCCACGGCCCAATAAGCGGGCAAGTTCCCCTAAATTTGCTTTGCTCTCAGAGATCTGGTGGTTAAGGTCTAGATAGAGTAGCGATAGAGCCATTCTATCGCCGCAGGTTCTGTCAGCTTCATTTATACAGCTGAGAAAGACCTCTCGAAAACCTGCATCACTGTTGGCTTTTTCCATGCTCTGCACAATAAACTTAGCTAACTCCTGGCGTTTTGAGCTGTCCTCTCTAAAGTCACCGATACTACTAAGTCGAGAGAGCCAGGTTTGCAGCTCGTCCCTCTTTTCAAGCAATACGTCTAGTTCTATCACTTCGGCACTAGCGATGGCGCAGAGGGCTTGGACTAGCTCTTCAACTGAACGTTCATCACGCTCTCGGCCTTCGTAGATTAATGCATAAAATCTTGGTCCAGAATAGCCCTCAGTGCCAACAGCTTCGTGCAACCTTGTTAACACACTTTGTGAAAGAGGATTACCTTCAGAAGAGACGTCGCAGTTATAACTCAATGTTAATATTTCATTGGGCAACGAGGTGAGCTGGTTGTTACTCAGGTCTAATGTAGTAAGAGCGGTCAACCGGCCAATACTTTCGGGCAGTGCGGAAAGCCTGTTGTGCTTCAGATATAATTTAATAAGAGCGGCCAACTGGCCGAAGCTTTCAGGCAGTGCGGAGAGCTCGTTGTTGTTCAGGAATAATGTAGTAAGAGCAATCAACTGGTCGAAGCTTTCAGGCAGTGTGGAGAGCTGGTTGTTACCCAGATCTAATTCAGTAAGTGCGATCAGCTGGCCAATACATTCAGGCAGTGTGGAGAACTGGTTGCAACACAGGTCTAATTCAGTAAGTGCGGTCAACCGGCCGAAGCTTTCAGGCAGAGCGGAAAGCTGGTTGCTTTTCAGCTCTAGTTCAGTAAGTGCGGTCAGCTGGCCGAAGCTGTTGGGCAGTGCGGAAAGCCGGTTGAAAATCAGGTTTAATTTAGTAAGAGCGGTTAACTGGCCGAAGCTTTCAGGCAGAGCGGAAAGCCGGTTGAAACTCAGGTCTAATTTAGTAAGAGCGGTTAACTGGCCGAAGCTTTCAGGCAGAGCGGAAAGCCGGTTGAAACTCAGGTCTAATTTAGTAAGAGCGGTCAACTGGCCGAAGCTTTCAGGCAGTGCGGAAAGCTGGTTGCTTCTCAGCTCTAGTTCAGTAAGTGCGGTCAACTGGCAGATGCATTCAGGCAATGTGGTTAAGCCAGTACCAGAGAGGTGCAAATAGTTCGATTCAGTTATATAACATTCCATGAATCGCCTGCGGATGTTTGCTTTCCACCATCTTGATAGAGAGGTGGTTCCTAACCAATGTGAGATCTCCTTCTGAAATGCCACTTCAGCTGGTGGCCGTTTTCGGCGGCAGGAATTGATAGCAAGAGCGCAGAAGGCGAGAAGACTCGCTCCCCCAACTCCACAGGCGACATAGAATGCCAGGGAGCCTACTGGGAAGGCAAAGGCCATAGCCAAAGCTGCGACCACCACAAAAATAGCGGATACGATCAGGCCTACCCTTAGAGCGACCTCCCCGCAGCAGGAAGGGGCGAGAAGATCAGAACGCTCTGGATGATGTTTTCCGCTAATTACGGGGTCAGCCATATCTTTAAGAGTGAATTAATAAATAAAACTATTTTAACATACGTCACTATAGATAAGTGCATTAAAATATCTTATTTAACAAAATCGCCTCCTGGGGTACATTCAATAATATTTACTACACAAATCTCTCGGAGGATTTTATATGAACGCACAGAGTTGTTCAACAGAATGTTATGGAGGCCTAGATAAGGCAGGCAGATTTGCAGGCCATTTTCTACTATTCGTGATTCGCCTTTACTGGGGCGCCCTCTTTATTAAGGTGGGAATTATGCAGTTATCTCAGCTAGGCAACACGGCTGGAATGTTCTCAAATATCGGTATCCCGTTCCCATACATAGCAGTGATCATCGTGGCTATCTTTGAGATAGTAGGTGGGGTCTCCTGGATACTCGGACTCTTCTCAAGGCTCTTGTCGATTCCGCTGATTATCATCCTAATCGTGGCCTATTTCACAACCCATATTGACGTGCTAACCAGCGTATTGTTTACCTATGTGCCGTTCCTCTTCTTATATACGGCGCTAGTGATCTTCTGCTTTGGCCCAGGAAAAATCTCTCTGGACTATCTGATTTGCCGCAAATCGGGCAAATAGTCAGATTCATTCGCATCTGTTTGGGAGTGGCTCCATTCTTCGCGGTGGAGCTACTTTGTGTTTAGTGTCAAATCCAGGCTTTAACAAAATCGCCTTCTAGGGTACATTCAACTAATATTTACTACACAAATCTTTCGGAGGATTTTATATGAGCGCACAGAGTTGTTCAACAGAGTGCAATAGAGGGCTAGGCAAGGTAGGCCACTTTTTAGGCCATTTTCTACTATTCGCGATTCGCCTCTACTGGGGATCCCTCTTTATTAAGGCGGGAATTATGAAGTTTTCTCAGCTAGGCAATATGGCTGAAATGTTCTCAAATGTCAGTATCCCTTTCCCCTACGTCGCAGTGATCATCGTGGCGATCTTTGAGATAGTAGGTGGGGTCTCCTGGATACTCGGGCTTTTCTCGAGGCTCTTTTCGATTCCGCTGATTATCCTCCTAGTCGTAGCCTATTTCACGGCTCATATCGACGCGTTAACCAGCATATTCACCAACCCATCGTTATTTACCTCGGATGTGCCGTTCCTCTTCTTGTATACGGCACTGGTGATCTTCTGCTTTGGCCCAGGAAAAATCTCTCTGGACTATCTGATTTGCCGCAAGTCGCCTAAATAATCAGACATGCATCTTTTTGGGAGTGGCTCCATTCTTTGCGGGTGGAGTCACTTTGTTTTTGGCTGGATTGATCAACTTGAAGGAATCGATAAACTTGGTGTAATCCTTGCTCGCAGCGTCTTCGTCTTTGTAAACACTGAACACCTGGTAAAGGGTGTTGTAGACTACGATCAATCTCCCCTGAAAATAGACTTCGTCACTTTTGACGAGAAACTCTAGAGCTTTGAATCCATCAACTTCGGTCATCTGCATGCTTTGCACTTGAGAGCCTGGCAGCGCCGACAACATGCCTCCAAAACCATCCTGAAGATTAACCTCGGGTTTTGACATATCCACGACTGAGGGATAGTTCCAGACAGAAATCACATAAACAACTGATTCACTGGGTTCGCTGAGAAAGGTATCATATCCGATTGAAAGGTCGGACTGAGGAATATCGATCTTCTGTTCCAGGTGGTCTGGAGTAGTGGGAAGTTCAACGGAAAATCCACTCTCTGTAGAAGTAAACGTCTTCCATCCCTTCTGATTCTCCGCACCGTTGAGAGAGGTTGTGAGGACCAAAATGGAGGCCGCAGCACTTAGTAATAGCTTGGTGAAATTAGAGCGCATAGTAATGCCTTTAGTTAACTTTCTTCGTTAATTACATTTTATAATTATTTCTTGTTTAGCGCTAACTATTTTGTTTAAAACAATAAACTAAAAGCTTAAAAGCTTATATTCAGAAGGTTGCAGGCTATTACTTGAAGTTATTGAAAATTTGATGTATGCTTTTCTTGAACAGTAGAAAAAGTGGTTAAAGTGGTTAAAAGCGAGATAGTTGGGATTATCCCTGCTCGATATAACAGTTCTCGGTTTCCGGGAAAGATGCTTCGCGACATACTCGGAAAGTCTCTTATTAGAAGGAGTTACGAGAACGCCTGTCGCGCCAAGCTTTTTGACGAGGTGATCGTTGCGACCGATGACAGCCGCATCTACGACCATGTGGTTGAATTTGGGGGAAGGGCGGTTATGAGCTCGTCTGAGTGTCGCAGCGGAACCGATCGAGTGGCAGAGGTGGTGCGAGTCTATGGCGTCGAAGCCGATATCGTGGTCAACATCCAGGGAGATGAGCCCTGCCTGCAGCCTGAGGTAATTCGGAAGCTTGTCGAAACATTGCAAGCTAATGAGAGCGCGGTGATAACGACACCGGTAGCCAGAATTGATGAGGGTAGAGATATTTTTGATCCTTCGGTAGTAAAGTGTGTCTTTGACAGCACTGGGAAAGCCCTTTACTTTAGCCGTTCACCGATCCCCTTCCCAGGGAAAAACGACGAGACAACAGGCTATTTCCGCCATCTGGGGGTTTACTGTTTTAGAAGAGAGTTTCTGCTTAAAGTTGCAGAACTTGCGGAGACACCTCTGCAGAAGCGCGAAGATCTTGAGCAGTTGAAAGTATTAGAAAGTGGTTATCCGATCCATGTTTGTATTGTCGAAGATAGTGCGATAGGGGTCGATACGGTAGAAGATTTAAAGAGAGTTGAAGAGAGATTATGCCTAGAAAATACATCTTTATCACAGGGGGTGTCGTCTCTTCGTTAGGGAAGGGATTGATGCTCGCTTCCATAGCCCTGCTTCTGGAGAAAAAAGGGTTTAAGATTGCTATGCTGAAACTGGATCCCTATCTCAATGTGGATCCAGGGACAATGAATCCTTTTGAGCATGGTGAGGTCTATGTAACGGACGACGGTATTGAGACCGATCTTGACCTCGGCCACTACTACCGCTACACCCACGCCCCGCTATCGAGAGCTTCAACGGCCACATCGGGTCAGGTCTATGACACCGTGATCAAGCAGGAGAGGCGCGGAGATTATCTAGGCAAGACGGTTCAAGTGATCCCGCACATCACCGAAGAGATCAAAAAACGGATCGTTCATTGTGGCGATCAGGCCGATGCCGAGGTGGTGTTGATTGAGATTGGAGGAACGGTCGGGGATATCGAATCGCTCCCCTTTCTAGAAGCAATCCGCCAATTTCGCTATGAGCGCCCCAATGACTGCCTCAATCTCCATCTCACCTATGTCCCCTATCTGAAAGCAGCTGGCGAGGTGAAGACCAAGCCGACGCAACATTCGGTGCAAACTCTCCGCAGCATTGGCATTATTCCGGATATGATTCTCTGTCGATCAGAAAGCGCTCTCGAACTACCGCTGAAAAAGAAGATTAGCCTCTTTTGTAATGTGCCCACCGACTGTGTCTTTGATGCGGTCGACGTGGAGACTTCGATCTACGAGGTGCCGCTCAAAATGCAGGCCCAGGGTATCGATAACCAGATCTGCGAAAAACTCGGCCTCGAAAAGCGTGTGGCGGACCTTTCGGAGTGGAAAAAGATCATCGAAAAGATCAAAAACCCCAAAGGGAGCGTCACGATCGGAATTGTGGGCAAGTACCTTCAGCACAAAGATGCCTACAAGTCTGTCTTTGAAGCGCTCACCCATGGGGCTGTGGCCGAAGGGTATACTCTGAACCTCAAAACCATCGAATCAGACAAGATCACCTCGGAAAAATGCCTTGAAGGGTGTGACGGCTTCCTCATTCCAGGAGGATTTGGAGAGCGGGGCTGGGAAGGGAAGATTTTAGCAGCGCGCTACTGCCGAGAGAACAAAATCCCCTTCTTTGGCATATGCCTTGGATTACAGGTGCTCATTGTTGAATTTGCCCGGAATGTCTTAGGACTCACCGAAGCCAATTCAACCGAGATTGAGTCTCAGACAAACGCACCAGTCATCTCGCTGCTCAGCGAACAGGAAGATGTCGAGGATCTCGGTGGGACGATGCGGCTCGGCGCCTACCCCTGCCTACTAAAAGAAGGGTCCAGGGTACATCAAGCCTACGGAACAACGACAATCTCTGAACGCCACCGTCATCGCTACGAGATCAACAATAAATACAAAAAACTGGCAGAGGAGAAGGGGGTTACTTTTTCTGGGGTATTAGAGAACGGCAATCTCTGTGAAATTGCAGAGATAGATGACCACCCCTGGATGATCGGTGTTCAATTTCATCCGGAGTTTAAATCTCGGCCTGTAGAACCCCATCCTCTCTTTCACCAATTCATAACGGCGGCAATAGATGGGAAGAATAGCTAGTATAGATTACGGGTTGAAGCGGATTGGCTTAGCCGTTTCGGATGAAGGCAAGATCATTGCCTCTTCGCAAAAAATGGTCTTGGCTGAGAGGAGCTCGGCGCTGACTATCAAGCGGGTGCTTGAAGCCCTCTCCTCCTTCGAGTTGGAAATGATTGTCGTGGGGCTCCCGCTCCACTTGAATGGGAAAACAGGGTTTTTAGCTGACGAAGTTCACAACTTTGTTGGGCTGCTCGAAAAAGTGGCCCCCTGTCCCGTCATCACTTTCGACGAGAGATTCTCTACGGCTCAAGCTGAGAGAACGCTGCGCGAAGGCAACATGAGCCGAAAGAAACGGTCCAAGGTGATCGACTCACTCTCGGCCGTAATTGTGTTGCAGAATTACCTTGATTCCATCTCAGAAAAGAGCTATTTCTGACCTCTGAAAATATAAGGAATTTAGCTATGGCAACACCTACTGAATTGAACGGTGCAGTTAACCCCCTTTCTGAGGAGACCTACGGTGTCAAAGTCACTGACCCCTGCATCTTGGTGATCTTTGGAGCTACCGGTGATCTCACAGCCCGCAAGCTCTTTCCAGCTCTCTACAATCTCAAACTTGACGGACAGCTTCCTTCTCACTTTGGATGCGTAGGATTTGCCCGTCGACCCAAAAGCCACGACGACTTCCGCGGAGAGATGCGTGAAGGGGTGAATAATTTTTCCCGCGTGAAACCGGTTGACGAGAACATCTGGAAGAGTTTTAGCGATCAGATCTTCTATCACCAATCCAATTTTGATGACGACAAGGGCTACGAAGCGCTAAAGGCATTTCTGAAAGAGCTCGACCAAAAACTCGGCACAAAAGGCAATCGCGTTTTCTATCTCTCCACGCCCCCGAAATTCTTCCCCACGATTATCGAAAAGCTAGGGCAGCACGGCTTGATCTACAAGAAAGGGAAAGAGTGGTCTCGTGTCATCATCGAAAAACCTTTTGGCCACGACTACAGCTCAGCCATCGACTTGCAGCGCTTTGTGCGCGGCCATCTCGCCGAGGATCAGATCTATCGCATCGACCACTATCTCGGGAAAGAGACCGTGCAAAACCTCTTGGTCTTCCGTTTTGCCAATGCGATCTTCGAATCCTTCTGGAACAACCACTACATCGACCATGTACAGATCACCGTCGGGGAAGAGATTGGGATCGGTAGACGGGGCGCCTTTTTTGAAGAGGCGGGCATCCTGCGCGACGTGGTGCAGAACCACATGATGCAGCTTTTAGCACTGGTAGCGATGGAGCCGCCCACCAACCTCTCTGCCGATGCGATTCGCGATGAAAAGGTTAAAGTATTACAAGCTCTCAGACCGGTCGATATGGCCAACTTTTCCAACTACGTGGTCAGAGGCCAGTACGCCCCCGGCTTTATCGAGGGGGAAAATGTCATTGGTTATCGAGAAGAGCAGAACGTCAGCCCGGCCTCATCGATCGAAACCTACGCCGCCTTCCAGCTCTTTATCGACAACTGGCGATGGGCAGGAGTCCCTTTCTATCTCCGTGCCGGCAAAAGACTGCCCAAAAGAGCGACTGAGATCGCCATTGTCTTCAAAGAGGTGCCAGGCATTCTCTTCTCACAAACTAGCAAGAGCAATGTTCTCGCCATCAGAATTCAACCCAACGAGGGTATTTCTCTCAAGATCAACAGCAAAGTTCCCGGCACCGGCAGCCCTATTCAGCCGGTGAAGATGGACTTTAGCTATAGCTCCTACTTTGGCTTAGCTCCACCCGAAGCATACGAGCGACTCATCTGTGACTGCATGCTCGGCGACGGCACACTCTTTGCCCGCGGTGACGAAGTGCTCGCCTCCTGGAAGCTCTTCACCCCTATCCTTGACCGGTGGAATGAGGGCGCCCCGGGCGATTTCCCTAATTACCCATCCGGCACATGGGGCCCCAAAGCTGCCGATGAGATGCTAGCCCGCGATGAGCGTGCCTGGAGATTGATCTGATGGCTGCCGAGCAAAGACAGATTCAACTCATCAACCTCGACCAAGAGCTCGCCACACTTTGGGACAAAGAACAGGGACAAAACAGGACACGAGCCTGTCTCTTTAATCTGGTTATCTATACCCAGAAAGCCCATCGCGATCAGTTTTACAAGGAGCTGATCAAATCTGTCATCAGCAAATACCCCTGTCGCGTTATCTGGATCACCAGCGACGACACCGCCAAGGAACCCTATCTCCGCTCCAGCGTCGCATCAGAAACGATCGGAGAAGGATCCCAACAGATCTTCTGCGAGATTATCCACATCGAAGTGGCAGGCAAACTCAGCGAGCGCGTGCCCTATATTATTCTTCCTCAGATTGTGCCAGACCTCCCCGTCTATCTTCTCTGGACTCAGGATCCCGCAACTGAAAATGCCATACTTCCTGCCCTTGAGCCTTTCGCCTACCGGATTATCTTTGACTCCGAGGCTTCCGTCGATCTGCAGGAGTTTAGCCACTCCGTTCTCAGTCTAATCAACCGATTTCACTGCGAAGTCGGCGACCTGAACTGGACCGCGCTATCGGGCTGGAGAAAGACTGTCAGCTCAGTTTTCGATACTCCAAAAATGCTCGCCTACCTTTCTCAAAGTCGCCTGATTCAGATCACCTACAACAAAGTTGGCTCAAACCATTTTCAACACAGTGAATTTGAGGCCGCCTATATGCAAGGATGGCTGGCCGCCCAACTCGGCTGGGAGTTCAAAAAGATTGAGAAGAGCGAAGGCAATCTCCGACTGACCTATCGCACTCCCACACAAGAGATCGCCATCTTGCTCATTCCTCAAGAAGTTTCCACTCTGCCACCGGGGGCCATGCTCAACCTCGAAATTGAGTCTGCTCAGGACAAGGCCCACTTTGTCTTCCAACGCAAACCTGAGAGTCGTCAGATCTTTGTCCAATACTCCGATCAAAATCGCTGCGACCTTCCCTTCTACGCCTCCATTCCTGGTATGGCTGAAGGACAGGAGATTATCGAAGAGATCTTCTACCACCATCCAGGCACCCACTATCGCAACACCCTCGGGCTGCTTGCGACTATCCCCTGGAAGGAGGCACTATGAAAGAATATCCCATCGATGATAGGCGCACCCTCATTGTGCCCGGCGATCACGAAGAGACCCTGCGTTACTGCGTAGACCACTGGATCTCCTGCGCCAATCAAGCCATTGCCAAACGCGGTTTTTTTGCCGTTGCTCTTTCAGGAGGCTCTACCCCAAAACTCATCTATAAGCGCCTCTCCTCGCAAGAAAATAGCTCCAAAGTCGACTGGTCCAAAGTCTTTCTTTTCTGGAGCGATGAGCGCAGTGTGTCACCCGAGAGCCCTGACAGCAACTACCACATGGCCCTCGAGGAAGGCGGCCTTTCCAAACTCCCCATCCCCAAAGAGAATATCCACCGAATGGTGGCTGAAAAGGATATCGAGGAGAATGCTCGTGCTTACGAAACCCTTGTGGCCCAAAAACAGCCTCTGGACCTTGTGATGCTCGGCGTCGGAGAAGATGGCCACACCGCCTCCCTCTTTCCCCACACTGAGGCCCTAAATAGTCAGAAACGCCTCGTGGTGGCCAACCACGTCCCACAGAAGCAGACCTGGCGAATGAGCTTCACTTACGACTGCATCAACGCAGCCTCCCAGATCTGCCTCTATGTTCTTGGTCCTGGAAAGGCCGATATCTTGGCCAAAGTTCTCACCTCCGCTTACGATCCCTCAACCTACCCCTCTCAGGGGGTGGGCACAGCCGCCCACAAAGCCCTTTGGATTGCCGACTCAGAAGCATTCAAAATATAATTTTGATTTAACTTTTTTATTGTTTCTATTTTAACAACAATTAGTTACAATTTTAGACACCAACACATTAAATGTAGGGTTTTATGCCATTTCGTATACCAGCAGATTGTGATCCACACGTTATATGGAGTATTTTTAGTCCCGGCAAATCATTGCCTGCAGGAACTGGACGGTGGAGTAAATTACATCGCAAGGTAACGCTCTATTTTACCTTCTCATGGCAGCTAGAGCCGCAGCAACTGAGCGACATATTGGCTGCCAATTCGTCGTCAAACGAAGACCTTCGCTCCAAAAAGGCTGAGGTCTTAAAAGCTCAAAAGGCAAACCCACGATGGTTTGTGTCGAGCGACCACTTCTTAGAAGCGGTAAAAAACGGGGATGCTAATGCACTTCGTTCGATGTTGCGTTTGAACCCGAGACTTATCAACACACAGGATGCATATGGTTCCACAGCGTTGATACGGGCTGTTTTTACGGGCCATGTGGCCTGCCTGCAGATGCTGCTCGCCAGCCCCGAGGTTGACGTGAACAAAACCAACGCGGACGGCAATACAGCGTTGATACAGGCTGTTATTAATGGCCATGTGGCCTGTCTGCAGATGCTGCTCGCCAGCCCCGAGGTTGACGTGAACATAATCGACGCGGACGGCTATACAGCATTGATGTGGGCCCTTATTAAGGGCCGTGAGGACCAGATGAAGATGCTCCTCGCTCACCCCAACATTGACGTGAACATAACCGACGCGGACGGCGATACAGCATTGATGCTGACCCTTATTAAGGGCCGTGATGACCAGATGAAGATGCTCCTCGCTCACCCCAAAATTGACGTGAACAAAACCAACGCGGACGGCTATACAGCATTGATGCTGGCTACCATAAACGGCAATGAGGCCGTGGTGCGGATGCTGCTCACCCACTCCGATATTGATGTGAACATAACCGACGCGGACGGCAGAACAGCATTGATGATAGCTGATCATCATGGCGCCGTGGCCTGTAAACGCATGATTCTTGAGTATTATTGGGAGAGAGATATGGTCAGGGACATAATAGCTCATAGTGCCAATATACGCGATATTATCACTCGTCAACAGATCTGCGAGAAGTTACTTTCAACAGATCTTTTTTCTAAGATGGAAGCTGCTGAAGCCACGCCATTCATTGGCCCCATGGCGCAGCAATTTGTTACATGGTTGGATGAAAGTAAGCATGATGAGATGGGAGATAACTGTAGCGAACATGATCTCTTTGGCAATACTCTTTTGATCTATGCGGCAGCAAAAAATCAAATAGATGTAGTTAAAATGCTACTTAATATGCAGCTTGAAGAAGAATCGGAAATCGAGATACCGCAAAAAAAACGGATTGATCTTCATCATACAAACATGTTGAAAGAATCGGCTATTCATGTTGCAGCAAAAGGAGGTCACACTGAGATCTGTTTTCTCCTTCTCAGAGAAAAAGAGCCGCAAGTAGGAGACCGTTATTATTACTGTAAGACCGCTTGCGAAGCCGCTATACTAGCCTCGGCCAACGGTCACGCCGATCTCTTCACCAAGCTAATAGCAGTGGATCCCCTAATTGGATCCAAACTCCTGCAGATTAAACCCGAATAGGCACAATCTTGTGAGAAAGGCAATCCACACAAGCTCCAGAAATATCCATTTTGATATCTTCGTCAATGCAGCACTTGAACGCTCATCTCTCAAACGAGGGATGAGGAAGCATGGGTGTAGCAAAGCCCTCTGGATTGCCGACTCAGAAGCAGCCGAACTTCTGTGCTCTTTGCTGAGAAAGATCGTTTTCCGGTCTTCTGGCCGGAGAAGGGGCTCTCTCTCGATAATGGAGCGATGATTGCTGGGCTCGGCTAACCACCACTATCTACTGCGAGGGAGTGACTCTCTCGATCTTCAAAAGCCCTGCCAAGGAACCCTCTGTGAGAAAATTGCTGTTTCTGCTGCTGCCTTTGATGCTATTTGCAGCTTGTCAGAAAGCTCCCGAGAAAAAAAATGCTTTCCGACTGAATTTGGTCGATGACCCGGTCTCTTTGGATCCTAGAGTTGTGCGTAGCTTGAAGGATCTGACAGTGGTCAAACAGCTCTTCGACGGATTAATGCGGCTTGATGGGGCGACAAGGAGTTTCTTCATTTTAGGGCTTTTTTAGCAACTTTTCTCTCTAGAGTTTTTCAACAACGTCGCGCAAATGTATAATTTTATTTTTAAGCGCACCCTGACCCTGTTCTTGCAGTTAAGCTATTCTTAATATAGTCTTAATATAATTATATTAATATTGATGTATTAATAACGCGTAATTATAACGATGTCTTTTTATATACCAAAAGCTTGTAATAATCCTTTAGTGTCACTACCCGACGAGGTAAAGGTTCATCTCTGTTCCTTTTTGTCAGGTTTGGATCTCACACAACTCGCCAGCACGTGCAAGGTTTTTGAAGCTTTTTTAAAAGAAGAGAAGGTATGGCGAGCAGCAACCGAGCGAACATTTGAAATAACCAGCATGCCTCCCAAGTTCGACACCTGGAAAACAACGAATCTTTCTTTAACCCTAGAACAATTAGAATACCACTCTGATAAAAACGAATCTTTTTCTAATGCTTTTTGGGAAACAACTTATTTTTTAATAAACACAAAGAATGCTTGGGCACTACACTCTTCTTATTCCCCTGTCATTCACAGAGCAGAAATTACTAACAATAAGCTTTTTATACCAGAAGCCATCAAATATTCGCGAGGGAGAGTGCTAAGGCATGCCAATAGACAATTAAAAAAATCGATATTTCCGATCGGATTCTTAACGTTACTTGGATTATCAATAGCAGTGACAAGATTGTGATGAATAATCCGTTTGCTAAAGAATTTTTTAGCTACTGCTTTTCCAATTCTTAAATTCTAAAATACCTATCCCGGTCATTTCACCTCTCAAGGAGTCGGCACAGCCACTCACAAAGCCCTCTGGATTGCCGACTCAGACGCAGTCGAACTTCTATGATTTAATGGGTCGCGGCAATAAAATGGTTTCATGCTAGTTCTTGGGATAGAAACGACTTGTGATGAGACGGCCTGCGCTGTGGTGCGAGATGGAAGAGAGATCCTCTCCAATGTGATCGCCTCTCAGATCGATCTCCATGCGCCGTATGGCGGTGTCGTACCTGAGCTGGCCTGTCGCTCACATATCGATCTTCTACCCTCAGTTTTAAAAGAATCTTTAGCTCAAGCTGATCTCTCAATCCAAGATCTCGATCTTATCAGTGTCGCCCATGGTCCCGGTCTGATTGGAGCTCTTTTGATTGGGCTCAATATGGCCAAAGGTCTCAGCTTAGGAGCGAATAAGCCTCTGATTGGAGTGAACCATATCGAAGCTCATCTCTATGCTCCTTTTATGCAGACAGAGATTCCCTTGCCGACTTTAGGGCTAGTTATCTCAGGCGGCCACACTGCCCTTGTCGTCATCGAAAAGATTGGGTGCCACCGGCTGATTGGGCAAACCCAGGATGATGCGATTGGCGAAGCGTTTGACAAGGTGGCCAAGCTTTTGGGACTACCCTACCCTGGAGGACCGGAGATTGAAAAATTGGCTCTTGAAGGTGATCCGTTGAGATATCCATTCAAAATGGGAAAGCTCAAAAACCGGCCCTATGACTTTTCATTCAGCGGACTGAAAACAGCTGTTCTCTATTTGGTGAAAGGACAGAATTGCTCCAAAGGATCTCCTCTTATTATTTCAGAGGCGGATAAAAAGGATGTGGCGGCCAGTTTTCAGCGAGCCGCTTTTTCTGATATTGTGTCCAAGTCTCTACTTGTGGCAAAAGAACATCAATGCAAGAGTATCGTCATAGGTGGTGGTGTGAGCAATAATCGAAATTTACGAGAGCGCTTTGCTGAGCAAGATAGCTTTCCGGTCTTCTGGCCAGAGAAGGGGCTCTCTCTCGATAATGGAGCGATGATTGCTGGGCTCGGCTACCACCACTATCTACTGCGAGGGAGTGACTCTCTCGACCTTCAAGCCCTGCCAAGGATCCCTCTGTGAGAAAATTGCTGTTTCTGGTGCTGCCTTTACTGCTAATTACCGCATGCCAGAAAGCCCCGGAGAAAAAGAATACTTTCCGACTGAATTTGGTCGATGACCCGGTCTCTTTGGATCCTAGAGTTGTGCGCAGCTTGAAGGATCTGACAGTGGTCAAGCAGCTCTTCGACGGATTGATGCGGCTTGATGGAGATGGAGTTCCCCAACCGGCTATTGCGGAAAAAGTTGAGCTCTCTGACGATTCGAAGACGTACACGTTCACTCTTCGGGAAACCAGCTGGACCAACGGCGATCCTGTGACGGCAAGCGATTTCAAATACGCTTGGACAAAGGTTCTAGATCCTGAATTTATGACCGACTACTCCCATATGCTCTATCCCATCAAGAATGCGAGGCAGATCCGAGAGGGCAAGATGGATTTAGAGCAGCTTGGGGTCACTGCTTTGGACGACCGAACCTTGGTGGTAGAGCTAGAATCCCCAACCCCCTATTTTTTAGAGCTTTTAGCTTTTCCCACCTCTTTCCCGGTGAATCGCTTTGTGGACGAAGCTTCCTCTACCTGGAATTCTCCACCAGGGACAGACTTTGTAAGCAATGGCCCCTTTCAACTTATGCACTGGAATGTGGGAAGTTCTCTTGAGTTGGTCAAAAATGAGGGGTATTGGGATGCGGATTCTGTTCAACTAGATGGAATATCTTTGAGCGTGATCATTGACAATAACACAGAAAGTCAGCTCTTCGACAAGAATGAATTGGACTGGTTAGGGCAGCCAGTCTCAGCCAATATCGCCACTGAACTTATCGGCAAATTTAACCGCGAGGGAAAGCTTCGATCTTATCCTATCGCGGGAACTCACTGGATCAAGCTGAATACCGATCGTCCACCATTTGATGATGCAAGAATGAGGCGAGCCTTTAGCTATGCGGTCAATCGCGCAGAGATCATTACCCACATTCTCCAAGGCAATCAAACAATCGCTACGGGACCGGTACCTCCATCCATGGCTCTCGGCGAGGAAGGCTATTTTGTCGACGGTGATACCATCAAAGCAAAGAAACTCTTTGAAGAGGCTTTGACAGATCTAGGATGGGATCGAGGCTCCTTTCCTAAGATTGTATTGAACTACGCTCCCTTTGAAAGAGATGTCAAGATCGCTCAACTCATCCAACAGCAGTGGCAGCAGGCTTTTGGGATCCCAGTTCGCTTGGAAGTTACTGAAAATCAACTCTACAGGCGCAATGTCCGAGAAGGCCACTATCAGGCTGGGCTCGGCAGTTGGATTGGTGATTACAACGACCCGATCTCTTTTCTAGATCTCTTCCAATACCCCAATGATGTCGCTCAGGGAAGTGGAATGAATGACACCCGGTGGCATAGCAAGCAGTATGCCTCCCTGCTTGATGACTCCATGGCAGAGAATGATCCAGAAAGACGGCGTGAACTGCTTCATCAGGCAGAGAAGATTTTAGTCGACGAGATGCCTCTCATCCCTCTCTATCACTACGCTTTTGACTATGTAAAAAAAGATCATATTGAGGGCGTTGTTCTACTGCCAACGGGAACCGCTGATTTTAAAAATGTACGCATCAATACGGGCTCAAGGTAATCTTGATTCCTAATTTGGAATAGATTATCTTCGATCCATGTTTTTTCGCCTTCTGGTAATTGCGCTATGCTGTTTGGCGGGTTGTTCTAAACAACCAAATAAGTCGCAATTATTACGCCTCAACCTCTACAACGAACCGCCGACTTTAGACTCCCGGAAAGCCACCGATTCGACCTCATTGAATATTTTGCTCAACCTCTTCGAGGGTTTGACGCGAACGGGTGTTGATCATCAACCCCACCCGGCTGTCGCTGAAACGATTGAGATTTCGGAGGATCAGCTCACCTATACCTTTAAACTTCGGGAATGTTACTGGTCCAACGGTGAGAGGGTCACTTCAGGCGACTTTCTCTGTTCATGGTATAGGGTCTTAGACCCCAAATTTCCCTCTCCCTTCGCCTACAAGCACTACGTAATCAAAAATGGGGTTGCGGTCAAGGAGGGCAAGCTCCCCATCGAGGAGCTTGGGGTTATTGCTCCTGACAAGCAGACATTGATCGTTACGCTGGAACATCCTGCTCCTTACTTTTTGGAGCTCCTCGCCCTCCCGACCTTCTACCCGATCAACAAAACTGTAGATGAGCAACATGAAGATTGGTCAGCTGAAGCCGGCCCTCATTTTATCTCCAACGGTCCCTATCTGCTCGACAGCTGGATCCATGAGGATGAGATAGTGCTAAAGAAAAACCCTCTTTACTGGGATGAGAAAGCGGTCTCACTCGACGAAGTCCATTTTTTGATGATCGACGATACGATGACGGAATTTTACATGTATGAAATGGGAGAACTAGACTGGGCCGGCTCCCCTCTTTCCAATCTTCCGACAGAAATTCTGCCTGCCTTGCAAAAGGAGGGCAAACTCTTCTCCTATTCCACTTCGGGTGTTTACTTTTACAAGATCAATACCGACACGTTCACAGGCAAAAACCTCAAAATTCGTCAAGCTCTAGGGCTCGCAATCAATCGAAAAGCGATCGTCGACCATATTCTTCAGGGAGATCAGATACCGGCTACAGCACTCATCCCTCCTATGCCAAATTGGGAGGAGCCCAATAGCTTCTTCCTTGACGGAGATTTGGAAAGAGCTCAAAAACTCTTTCGCGAGGGATTGGATGAGTTAGGGGTCTCTAAAGAGGCTCTCAAACCTCTGGTATTATCGTTCAATAGCAACAGAGAGCACCAAAAGATTGCTCAAGCCATCCAACAGCAGTGGAAGGAAGGGTTGGGTATCCGCGTCGAACTCGAAACGCTGGACTGGAAAGTCTATCTGTCCAAAGTCAATAAACAAAACTATGAAATAGCCAGACTTGGATGGCTTGCTGATTACCACGATCCTCTTTCTTTCCTAGAACCCTATAAATTCCGTGACAATCCCCACATTGGCGGTAATAATGAAACCGGCTGGGAACATCCCGAGTATACTAGCCTGCTGGATTCAGCTGAGAGGGAGAGCGATACCCATCTTCGCTCTGAGTTACTTCGTCAGGCAGAAAAAATATTAATCGATGAGATGCCAATTATTCCTCTATACTACATCATCAATTCGTATCTGAAAAAACCCTATGTTCAGGATGTCTACCTCTCGCCTCTTGGGACTATGGATTTAAAATGGGCAAAGGTTCATTGATGGGAAGCTATATCCGCAAACGCTTTTTCTCCAATCTGCTCGCTCTCTGGGTGATTGTCACCATCACCTTCTTTTTAATGAAAGCGATCCCTGGAGATCCTTTCACACAAGAGAAGGCCCTCCCCAAAGAGATTCTTCAATCGCTCTACGAACACTACAAGCTCAACGACCCCTGGTATGTCCAGTATGGCAATTATCTCAAATCTATCCTTACCTGGGATCTGGGCCCCTCATTCAAATACAAAGCTCGAACGGTAAACGATATCATCAAAAGCGGTTTCCCGGTCTCTGCAACGCTGGGTTTAGAGGCTCTCTCCATTTCTCTATTTTTTGGCGTCTCTCTCGGAGCTATAGCCGCTCTGAAGCAGAACCGGTGGCAGGATTATTTAGCAATGGTTGTGGCTGTGATAGGGATTTCGGTGCCAAGCTTTATCCTCGCTGCTTTTTTGCAGTATTTCTTCTCGATCAAACTGGATCTCTTCCCTGTCGCTCGCTGGGGCACTTTTCAGCAGTCGGTTCTACCAGCTCTCGCGCTCGCCGCTCTGCCAACCGCATTTATCGCACGTTTGACCCGCGCCAATATGGTCGAAGTGCTCTCGATGGATTATATCAAAACGGCCCGCTCTAAAGGAATCGGCAGCGGCCTGGTGATCCTCAAACATGGGTTGCGCAACGCCTTGCTACCCGTTGTTACCTATCTGGGCACCTTGACCGCCAACATTCTCTCGGGCAGTTTTATCATCGAGAAGATCTTTGGCATTCCGGGGCTAGGGCAGTGGTTTATCAATAGCATCACCAATCGAGACTACACCGTCATTATGGGTATCACAGTTTTTTACAGTATTGTACTTCTATCAGTGATCTTCCTAGTCGATCTCGCCTACGGGTGGATTGATCCTAGGATCAAACTTGACAAGAGGAGTGCGTAGCCATGACCCTTTTGGTAGATGATGACTCACTCTTTCTCCCGTTGGAGCAAGACTCTACAGATCGCGAACATATCTCTCGCCCATCACTCTCTTTCTGGCAAGATGTATGGCGGCGCTTCCGATTGAATCGTGTGGCTATGGCCGGGTTAATCATCTTGATGCTCCTGACGGTTTTGGCAACTCTTGGTCCCATTTTTAGCTCTCATCCTTACTATGAGATCCATCTTGTACTTAAAAACCACGCTCCCTCTTTTGAGCATTGGTTTGGGACGGACGATTTGGGGCGAGACATGTTTGCTCGCATATGTTGCGGCGCAAGGATTTCGCTCTTTGTCGGAATCACCGCGGCATTGATCGACCTTGTCATCGGAGTGCTCTGGGGTGGTGTTGCAGCCCTCTTTGGGGGTAAAATTGACAATCTCCTCATGCGCATCGCTGATATTTTGTATGCCATCCCCTATCTCTTGGTGGTGATCATGCTCATTGTTGTAATGGGATCGGGACTTATCCCTATCATCATCGCTTTGACGATTACCGGCTGGATAGGTATGTCCCGAATTGTTCGCGGGCAGCTGATGCAGCTCAAGCAGCAGGAGTATATCCTCGCCGCCACCGCTCTTGGAGCAAGCCAGCGCCGCATCTTATTCAAACACCTTCTTCCCAATGCCATGGGGCCGATTATCGTCACGATGACACTGACCATTCCGATTGCGATTTTCACCGAAGCTTTCTTGAGTTTTTTGGGCCTTGGTGTTCAGGCGCCCATGGCCAGCTGGGGAACGATGGCCAACGATGGCCTCCCCGCGATGCGCTACTATCCTTGGAGACTCTTCCTCCCTGCCTTTTTCATCAGCATAACGATGCTAGCTTTTAATCTTGTAGGAGATGGGCTTCGGGACGCCCTAGACCCAAAATTGCGAAAATAAATATGCCAAACAAAAGTCTACTTCAGGTCAGAAATCTACAAGTTTCCTTTAAAACCTACTTAGGCAGGGTCAAAGCCGTCCGCGACGTCTCGTTTGAAGTTGATCGCGGAGAGACCGTTGCAATCGTGGGTGAGTCGGGTTGCGGCAAGACGGTAACTGCTCAGGCGATTATGAGGCTTATTCCCTCTCCTCCTGGTTTTATTCATGGAGGAGAGATTCTCTTCGAGGATAATGATCTCTTGAAAAAGTCAAGGTCGGAGATGAAGCGTATCCGCGGTAAAGAGATGGGGATGATCTTTCAAGATCCGATGACCTCCCTCAACCCTACCATGCGTATCGGCAAGCAGATCGCTGAAGGATTGCGCAAACATCGTCGTCTCTCTAAATTCGAAGCCAAAGAACGAGCGATTGAGATGTTAGACTTGGTAAGAATTGCCGATCCTGCCAAACGGTATGAACAATACCCCCATGAGTTCAGTGGCGGCATGCGTCAACGAGCGATGATCGCCATAGCGCTCGCCTGCGACCCCAAGCTGCTTATTGCTGATGAGCCCACCACAGCCCTTGACGTCACCATTCAAGCCCAGATCCTCGAGCTTATGAAAAGCATTCAGGCGAAGACGCAGACTAGTATTATCCTGATCACCCATGATCTTGGAATCGTCGCCAGCACCTGCGACCGAGTAATTGTCATGTACGGGGGCAAAATTGTTGAAACTGGAACAGTGGATCAGATCTTCTCCTCTCCTATTCATCCCTATACCCAGGGACTGCTACGGTCTGTTCCTCGCCTCGATATGGATAGAAGCAAGAGACTAGTCCCGATCTATGGCACCCCTCCAAATCTACTCAACCCCCCAGAGGGGTGTGCTTTTTGTGCGCGCTGCGATCGGGCAATGGTGATTTGCAAGAGCAACCATCCTCCCCTGCTCCCTTCTCAAGACAAACATAAAATTGCCTGTTGGTTAAACCACAAAGAGAGTCATGAACAAAAAACTGCTGCTGAAAGTACGCGGACTTACCAAACAGTTTAAGGTCGGCAAAAAACTTCTGACCGCTGTCTCCAACTTCAATCTTAATGTCTATCATGGCGAGACTTTAGGCTTGGTAGGCGAGAGTGGCTGCGGCAAATCTACAGTTGGAAGAACCATCCTTCGTCTCCTTGAGCCTACTTCTGGCACCGTTGCTTTTCAGGGAACTGATCTCTCCACCTATTCCAAGCATGAAATGAAAAAGATACGCCGCAAGATGCAGATCGTCTTCCAAGACCCATACGCCTCGCTAAATCCACGCATGACCGTGGAAGATATCATTGGAGAACCCCTCGACATCCATCACCTTGCCTCTGGGAAAATGAGAAAACGAAGGGTCGAAGAGCTTCTTCAACTTGTCGGCCTCAACCCTAACCATATGAGTCGCTTCCCCCACGAGTTTAGCGGCGGGCAGAGACAACGTATCGGGATTGCCAGGGCTCTAGCTGTAGAGCCTGAGTTTATCATCTGTGACGAACCGATCTCAGCACTCGATGTCTCCATCCAAGCCCAGGTGGTCAATCTCCTCAAAGAGCTCCAACAGCAGATGAATCTGACCTATCTCTTTATCGCCCACGACCTCTCTATGATCAAATATATCTCAGATCGCGTCGCTGTGATGTATCTAGGCCACTTAGTCGAACAGGCCACCAGCGAAGAGCTCTATCGCAACCCTCTCCACCCCTACACTCAGGCTCTCCTCTCATCGATTCCAATTCCCGATCCGGATATTGAAAAGAGACGCAATCGCATCGTTCTCAAAGGCGAAGTTCCCAACCCATTAAATCCTCCATCCGGATGCTCTTTCTGCACCCGCTGCCCCCGTGCGCAACCCATCTGTTTTGAGAAGGCTCCCGAGTGGAGATAGATCACCCCCGACCACTTCTCTTCCTGCCACCTCAACTAATAACCCGAAGTTCAGGCTATTAGTTGAATAAAATAAAGTTAAACGATACACTGCCACTATTATAAAAAAAGGAATTGTTTCACGACAATCTAAAAAGTAGTTATACCATTTCGATGTTTCCTGCTTAACAAATAAAGAGGATGGCAATAATGTTACATATTTCTTCAACAGGATTATCATATAATTTGTCTTTTGAGGCCCAAGCTCTCGATTTGGCCATTCTCCCGCAAACTAAGCGACGTACTGTTTGGTTAGATTCTTTACGACCTGCAAAGCTTTTAAATCGCGCTATTTCTGTGACTGAAGTTGTAGTTGTTATATTTCAGCAGGCAATGCTTACGATGAGCGCCGAGGAAACGCTAGCCACTCTGAAAACAATCGGGGGTGTTTGTAGGCGCTGGCGTGCAATAAGAGATTGTCACCTGCTCCCAGAGATTCTTCGAGGAATAGAGCAGAACAAACCACCTATGCAGAATATAATGGGTAAGTTGCTCCAGGGCAGATGGAAAGATAATCAAAAGGCTTGTGAGCTATTTGAGGCCGCAGCCAAGCGAGAACATGCAGATGCACAATTTAACCTAGGATTGTGCTGCGAGCACGGCGACGGTGTGAAAGAAGATCTCGCTAAGGCAGTTGGGTGGTATCAACGAGCGGCTAATCAAGGACATGCGGGCGCTCAACATCGCCTAGCATGCTATTACCTTAACGCAGAAAGAAATCTCGCCGAGGCAGTTGAACTGCTGCAAAAAGCTGTTGACCAAGGACATGCAGGCGCTCAACATCGCCTAGCATGCTGTTACCGGAGTGGCGACGGTGTGAAAAGAAATCTCGCCGAGGCAGTTGAACTGCTGCAAAAAGCTGTTGACCAAGGACATGCAGGCGCTCAAAATAGTCTAGCATGCTATTACCATCACGGCCAAGGTGTGAAAAGAAATCACGCAAAGACAGTCGAATTACTGCAAAAAGCTGCTGGCCAAGGAGATGCTGACGCTCAAAATAACCTAGGATGGTGCTACCATCTCGGCGAAGGTGTAGAAAGAGATTTCGCAAAGGCAGCTGGATGGTATCAAAAAGCTGCTGACCAAGGAGATCTAAGTGGTCAATTTCACTTAGGACGGTGCTACCTCCGCGGCGAAGGTGTAGAAAGCGATTTCGCAAAGGCAGCTAGATGGTTTAAATATCCTGCCCTGATAGGACATGCAAAAGCTCAATACAACTTAGGAGTGTGCTATCAGCACGGCCAAGGTGTACGCAAAGATCTTAGAATGGCAGCTGAATGGTTTCGAGCAGCTGCTAAGAAAGGACATGCAAAAGCTCAATACAACATAGGAGTGTGCTATCAGCACGGCGAAGGTGTAGACAGAGATCGCTTCAAGGCAGCTGAATGGTTTCGAGCAGCTGCTAAGAAAGGACATGCAAAAGCTCAATACAACTTAGACCATGCCAGGAAATGCGTGCTCCTTTAATCATCCCTACCCTCAGGATCTAGGCTACACCCAGGGAAAATGCATTAAAAATTGGGCATGGTTCAAAAACCGGCATTTTTGGGTAATACTAATGGAAGAAAATAAAGTTGCAAAATCGGGTCGGATAGCGTGGCAGAAATGTGCAAGTTATTTTTGCACGATTCCTAATACCGTTTCGGAAAAATACCTGCTTTCTTGTGTTGAAAAAATACAAACTTAAACGATAGAATGCCATGCTTTTAAAACAGGAGCCATTTCATGCCAATCGAAAAAGCAGTTGTTCACTTCAACGTTTCCGGTTCAACACATACAACTTCATCCACTGCTACTGTCGACGAGGCAGTTCAAGCCGCTGTTGCAGAACTTCTGAAGGAGGGGGGCTTTGACATTGAACTTTAGTGTAGCCACACGTACGTATACCTTTACACGAGAGAACTCAGAGAGACGTGTAAGTTATAGGCACATGGAAGGTACTATTGTACCTAGGATCACGACTGCAGCTATCCGTGTCGGACTTTTACTATCTTCTAGATGCCAATTTTTGAGCCCTGAAACCCCGGATCAAACGCTTGATGCTATCTTTCTCAATGTGGTGGCTCGGCTCTCTGGAGACTAAGGGCTCGTACAGAAATAATTTACCCATTTCTGCTAACACACAATCTTCATCTGCTTTGTTGCAAATTCTTGCAAACTAATAAGTTTATACTAATTGCAAAAAATAAAGTTACAAACACGAGCCGTCTAACGGGTCATCTTCGGTCCATCCTTTCTCGTTCATATTTAAAAATATGAGCTTCGAAACGATAGCCCAAATCTGCCACGCTATCCGACCCGTTTTTGTAACTTTATTTTCTTCCATTAGTATTACATGCGAATCTGCGCCGCGCATCTGAAGCGCTGAGTTATCAGAAATACCCAACTTATTTCTTCCCGAGCCCTAATTCCGCACAACCTCAAGAATAGTGATTGACTCCACGGGGACATTATCGTGTCCCTTTTTTGTGGTGGTGGGACACTTTTTGATTTTCTCGACAACGTCCATTCCTGAGATCACCTTTCCAAAAACACAGTAGCCAAAACCGTTCGGAGTTGGATTGCGGTAGTTGAGGCCGTCATTGTCCGAAACGTTGATAAAAAACTGGCTGGTCGCTGAGTGAATATCAGAAGTGCGAGCCATCGCTATTGTACCCCGTTTATTCGGCAATCGATTATCGGCCTCATTGCGAATAGGATCATGGTTCTTTTTCTCGTCCATCTCTGCAGTTAATCCCCCACCTTGAACCATAAAGCCATCGATCACACGGTGGAAAATCGTCCCATTATAGAATTTTTCGTCAGCGTATTGCAGGAAGTTTTTTACAGAAAAAGGGGCCTCTTTTTCAAGCAGTTCGACTTGAATATCTCCCATTGAGGTTTTTACGGTTACGGTTGGATTAGTCATAGTTTCGCTCCTTTTTTCATTGGCTTGACATGCGGTAAAAAGAAGGGTAACGCAGATAAGTAGTATCGTTCGCATTTCTCTCTCCTGTTGAAATTGACCGCACATTTTAACGAGTGCTAACTCTAAAGTCGAGCTAAAAAAACGCTTTTCTGATAAGTTGGCGAACTATGCAGATCACGCACATCCTTGAAGAGTTAGCCTTTGACATGGGAGAACTGCCTCGAGAAGCCATCGAAGCAGCTATTGCAAAGCGAAAAGCAATGACTCCCCATCTACTCCAAATCTTGAGCGACGCCGTCGAACGGATCGACGAAATTATCGAAAACGACAACTATCAGGGACATCTCTACGCCATGTACCTTTTGGCGCAATATCGAGAGCCGGCCGCTTTTCCTTTGATTCTCAAGTTAATCTCCTTTCCCGGTGAGATCCCTCATGTGATCTTGGGAGATGTTCTGACCGAAGATCTCAGCCGGATTCTAGCGAGTGTTTGCGAAGGCAATATCCTTCCAATTCAGCAGTTGATCGAAAATCCACTAATTAATGAATACGTCCGAGCGGCTGGGCAGTCCAGCTTGGTCACTCTTGTGGGGTGTGGATTGCTCTCGCGAAAAACCATTATTCCCTATTTTGGAACACTTATGACGCAATTACTGGAAAGGCGTCGCTCGTATGTTTGGGACAATCTCATTTCCTGTTGCTGTGATCTCTATCCCATCGAAATATTGGATGCGATTATTTCGGTCTTTGATGAAGAGTTGGCGGATAGCGAGTTTATTACACTCGAAGACGTGCAGGCTATTCTCGATAAAAAGCAAGAAGACCATCTTTTTAAACTCTTTCAGAACGCTGAGCTTATCGAAGATACCGTCACCGAAATGGAGAAATGGCTCTCTTCTCCCACTTATTAAATGGGGTCAGACGTGCACAATTGCACGTCTGACCCCATTTCCAGTATTGATTATTTTCACCCTCATAGGGTAATTTGTGCAGCAAAAAATAGGATCTCATCGTGAAGCAAAAACCTACCGTTACCCTACTCATCACCTTCCTTATTGGTCTCGTCCTCTGGTTTACCCCGCACTCCGCAGAGCTCTCTCCCCAAGCATGGCACCTCTTTGCTATCTTCGTGGCCACTATTATCGGGATTATCCTGAAGCCACTTCCTATTGGCGCAATGGCGATCTTGGCAATAAGTGTTGCAACGATAACCAAAACGCTCTCTCTCAGCGATGTTCTCTCGGGCTTTCATAGTGAAATTGTATGGTTGGTCATCTTTGCCTTCTCCATCTCACGAGGCTTTATTAAAACCGGTCTTGGCAAGCGCATCGCCTACTATTTTGTAGCTCTGATGGGCAAGAAAACCCTCGGGTTAAGCTATGGTCTTCTCGTGGGTGACCTGATCCTTGCTCCCGCGATTCCTAGTACGACAGCGAGGACAGGTGGCGTGATCTTCCCTATTGCACAGGGGCTGGCCAAATCTTTTGGTAGTGATCCTAATCTCGGCACCGAGCGTAAGATCGGTTCCTTTTTGATGAAGGTTGCCTATCAAGGCTCTGTGATCACAAGCGCCATGTTTTTGACCGCCATGGCAGCCAATCCTCTAATCGCTAGCTTCACCCAAGATGCTGGCTTTTCTATCAGCTGGGGTCAGTGGGCATTGGGTGGAGCTCTGCCAGGGCTTTTGAGCCTCCTTGTTATGCCTTGGGTGGTCTACAAACTCTACCCACCGGAGATACACGACACCCCTCATGCCGCCGAATTTGCAAAGAATAAACTGAAGGAGATGGGGAGGCCCTCAAAATCTGAATGGCTAATGTTCGGAGTCTTCGTTCTCCTCCTTGTTCTCTGGATTTTTGGCTCACTCTTCTCCATCCCCGCCACAGTCGCTGCCATGTGTGGCCTCTCGTTGCTGCTTGTTCTTTCCGTTCTCGACTGGAAGGACATCCTGGCCGAGACAAAAGCTTGGGATACCTTTATTTGGTTTGCCATCTTGATCATGCTAGCCACCTTTCTCAACAAGTTGGGTTTTATGGGATGGTTTAGTGAGCAGGTAGTCGAAGCGATCTCCGGTTTCAATCCGATTCTCGCCTTTGCGATTCTCTTTCTGGTCTACTTCTACTCTCACTATCTCTTTGCGAGCAACACCGCCCACGTGAGTGCCATGTATCCCGCGTTTTTGATGGTAGCAATTAGTTTAGGAATGCCCTCGGGCTTTGTGATCCTAGCCTTCGCCTTCTCAAGCAGTCTAATGGGTGGCTTGACCCATTACGGCAGTGGGCCTGCTCCTCTCTACTTTGGATCGGGTTATATTCCCATCAAAGCGTGGTGGAGAGTTGGTTTTTTCGTCAGTATTGTGAATATTGCCATCTGGATTGGGGTCGGAAGCCTATGGTGGAAGCTGCTCGGATTTTACTAATCCGAATTCAGGTTATTAGGCCATGTCGAAGAGGAGAAGCTCTCCGCTTTCGAGACAATGAACCTCGATGGACTCTTCGTCCGAGAGTGCAGCCCCATCTCCTACATGCAGAGGGGTCTCTTGGACCAAGAAACGACCTGAGATGACCTGAAGCCAGTAGTGGCGGCCAGGAAAAGTCTCAAAGGTGAGCGCTTCGTTTTCATCCAAAAGGGTGGCGTAGAGATCAACGTCTTGATAGATTCGCACCGAACCTTCCCTGCCATTGCTTGAGCCCATCAAACACCATTGCCCCCACTTTGAGGCAGAACTAAATATTTTTTGGTCAAAACCAGGTTCAAGCCCTATCTGGTTGGGGGTGATCCATGCTTGAAGATAGTGAACAGGAACTTGATGGGAGAGATTATAGGCCCTATGGGCAAGTCCGGTTCCTGCAGTGATTTTTTGGATCTCGCCAGGCCGAATAACTGTAGAATTGCCCAAGCTATCGTTATACTCCAAGACCCCCTCAAGAACATAGGTAATGATCTCCATATCTTTATGACTAATAAGTCCAAAACCTTTGCCTGGCTTGACTCTATTTTCATTCAAGACGCGGAGTGAGCGGAAGTTGAGATAGTCGGGGTCGTAATAACTTTCAAAAGAGAAGGAGTGAGAAGATTGCAACCACCCCTTATCATCTTTCCCTCGCTCTTCTGATGGACGCAGTTTCATCATATTTCAGAAGATATCGCAATATTTTTTATTGCTCAAGTTTTGCTCTTGCTCTAACCTAATTGAGATCTGCACACAGGAGAAAAATAATGAAAAAATTGGCGTTTTTGCTCTGCCTTGTCTCGTCATTTACCTTTCTTAGCCTACATGCCGCTGAAGCCAAAGAGAATGAGTCGACTTACAAGCCTAAAGATTACTCCCGCCTCATAGGCATGCCGGGTTTTAGTGACGAAGCCCTCAAAATGCATTTCAAACTCTACCAAGGCTACGTGACCAACACCAACATGCTCTTGGGACTCATCAAACAGTACGCCGCCGAAGGAAAAGACAAAACAGCCCCATATGCCGAAATAAAACGAAGAGTCATGTGGGAATTTGATGGGATGCGTCTCCACGAAGACTATTTTTCAAATCTAGGAGGAAAAGGGACCAGCCTGGAGGGTGACTCCCCGCTCTACAGACAAATCGTTCAGGATTTCACAAGTTTTGAGAAGTGGAAGAGTGACTTTATGGCCACTGGTGCGATGAGAGGAATAGGATGGGCTGTCTTAGTCTTTGATCCTGTCAGCAAAAGACTTTTCAACAACTGGATTAACGAACATGATCGTGGACACCTCGCTGGTGGAGAGCCCATTTTGATTATGGATGTCTTTGAACACGCCTACTTGCTTGACTATGGGCTAGATCGAGGAAAATATATTCAAAGCTTCTTTGACAACATTGACTGGAATGTTGTGTCCAAAAGATTTTCAGAACAAAAAGAGCAGGAGAACAAGGCTGATGAGACGTAAGGCTGCGGGCCTTGAAGTTTACGAAAGTATAGGCGAAAAAGAGGCTCCAACGATATTGCTTTTTCATGGTTATGGCGCCAATGGCATGGATATCGCTCCTGTCTGTGGTATCGACCCCAAGTTTAACTGGTTTTTCCCTACCGGCCCCATCAAGGTACCCCAAGCTGACAGGGGATGGTTCCCCCTCAATATCGAAGCATTAAAACAGGCATTTGAAGAGAAAAACCCCGGAATTGTTACTGAAGCCTTCCCAGAAGAATTGTCACAGGCAAGAGAGCTGGGAGAGCGGTTGATAGCGGAACTGAATATTCCGCTATCAAAATTGTTTATCGGCGGCTTTAGCCAAGGGGCGGTTTTGGCCACCGAGATCGCTCTAAATCTTCCAGAGAAACCGGCCGGCCTACTTCTCTTTTCGGGGACACTGATCAACGAAGAGAAGTGGAAGAGTCTTGCGAAAAAATGTGCAGGAATGCCCTTTTTTCAGACCCACGGAAAAGACGATCCCATTCTACCGATCAACAGAGCAGAAGCCCTCGAGCAACTTTTTCTAGAAGCGGGCTTAAAAGGACATCTCCAGCGTTTCTCTGGGGGTCATGAAATTCCTCCCTCGATCTTTGCAGATCTCCACAAGTTTTTACTCAATCATGGATGATTAGTTATGAGTTCATCTTTAACAGCAGTAAGTACTCATGCCGATGTGTATAAAGACGTTGCAAACACAGAAGAGGTCGATCCTTTTAACACAGTGAGTATTATTGCGATTGATGATGATGGCCTAACAAGTGGCTGCGGCCTTTTGAACTGTTGTCCAAGGAGCAAGCAACAAGCCTTTGTACAGCGTACAATTAGGATGGTTGAAAGACTAAGAATCAAATTTCGTGATGGATTTGATCACACCAACCTCTCTGGAACTTATCGCGCACATATTGGTAAAGGCCTAAAACTTGAGCTAAATGGCACGATGCGAACCATCTCTCTGGAAGAGAGCAGCTGTTCGAGGGCATTGCTGGTGAAAATTATTGAGATTGTAGAAAACGTTGGCATGCTGATCGCCTCTCCTCATGTTCCATTTAATGAGCAGGCCGATAAACTTGAGAAACCATTCCTGTCTGCCGATCAACAAAATCAACTCCTATTGCCTGCCACTAAGACTGAGAGTTCGGGAAGTACCAGATGGCTCGAAAAGTTAGAGCAGCCTACATTCTTGACTAAGGAAGAGTTTGATCGATTGGACAAAATGATCTCAAAAAATGACGCTGAGCCTGTGAGAGCAGTTCAATTATTTTTAAAAAGCATTAACCTGCAACACCTGCAAGGAGATATTCCGGCGCTAGTTATTCTTCAAGCTATGACGATCAATGCATTTAGGTGCGCTGATGCCTATCTACGAGAACAATTGTTTCCGAAGCTATACCAGGTTTGTAACAGATAAGCCAAAACTTGCGACCAACCCCAACGTTCCTACCCGTTTCAAGTTGGATGTTGATCCTGAATCGCAAACCTTTTCATTAACTCAAATCAAATCCCTGCTTCTCTTCACAAAAACCAGTTCTATGGATATCGAAGATACAGACACCACGCATGGAAAAATGACTCTATATTGGACAGTGAGGGGTGACTGGAAAGGACAAGCCCTTTCAGCAGAACTCTCGTTCGGAGAGTTTACCTTTTATCCCCGACACCTAAGCACGGCTATGACAATATGCCGGCTGTTGGACGTAAGAGAGAGGCTGGAGCTTGAGGAAAAGGACTTCTAAGCAGGTGGAGAGTTTTAATGAGCGCTCGAGAGCGAGGCGAGTTTCATCGATCGCCTTGGAGACGCGAGCAAAGGGAAGGTAAGGCGTTGCTTTAAGCTTTTCCAGATGCTCCGGAAAGAAAAGGTCTTCCTTTGAACCTCCTACCTGCAACAAAGTGCGGTCGCGATACCATTCAAGTACAACTTCTAAAAGCGAGAAAGCGCTCTCCTGAAATTTCAGAGTGACGGCCCCCTCAACCTCTTTCTCAAAGGTTGCTTTTTCGGCAGGAGAGAAGTCAGTAGTTAGACTCTTTCTTAAGTTTTTTTCCCACTCTTTCTTTTCCTGGTCGAGAAAGTTCGAGATCTCCTCTAATTCTTTATAAGTTGGCCCCTTGATTAGGAGAGTCAGAAACTGATTTTGCAGTGAAGTCTTATCTCTAACAGGAGGGATCCAAAAGTCAATCTTCTGACAGCGAGAGAGAACTGTGGGGAGCAGTTTGCTTGGCTTGGAAGAGAGCAAGATAATGACTGACCGAGGGGTTGGTTCCTCAAAGGTCTTAAGAAGAGCATTGCTGCTGGTTGGGAGCATTCTCTCAGCATCGTGGATGATGAAAAACTGGAGGTGAGCCTCATTGGGGCACATGGCCACTTCTCGAGTAAGACCTCGAAGAGAGTCGATGGAGTGTATGCCTGTTTTCCCCTCGGGGTGAAAGAGGTGAATGTCGGGGTGATTACCTGAGGCGATCTTGGTGCGGTGATGAGGATTGTGAAGGCAGATCACATCACAGGCAAATTGGATGGCAGCTTTGGCTTTTCCTGATCCTTTGGGGCCTGCGAAAAGCAAAGAGTGCGGGATAGTCTCCTTCTTTACCATCTTGGCGAGACGCATCCCTGCATTCATGACGGGTTCTTTAGCTTGAAAAGTTCGACGGCTTGAAGGGCGGCTTTGTACACATCCTCCTGAGGCTGACCTGCATCGATTATCGTGATGCGTTCAGGGTGTTTGTCCGCTAGTTGGAGATAGCCTTGCCTGACTTGTTTGTGGAACTGGAGCTTCTCCAGCTCTAAGCGATCAAGCTCCCTGTCAGACTGGCTCTTGATGCGGTGAAGACCAATTTCTGGGTCAAGATCGAGATAGAGGGTGCGATCTGGAGTGGCAAGTCCATTGCAAGCCAAGGCACATAGCTCTTCAACGTAACTCATCCCAAGGTGACGAGCACACCCCTGATAGACGATCGTCGAGTCATTGAATCTCTCGCAAATAACAACCTTCCCCTCTCGCAAGGCAGGCACAATAATCTCTTCGATATGTTGTAGGCGGCTCGCAAGATAGAGAAGAAGCTCGCTTCGATCACAAATAGTGAAGTCGGTGTTTGGATTTAGTACAAGATGACGGATCTTTTCTGAGAGAGGTGTTCCTCCTGGCTCTCGAGTTTTAACGATGGTGTATCCGCGTGAGGTAAACTCCTGGGCAAGCTTTTCGGTGAGGGTCGATTTACCCGATCCGTCCCCACCCTCAATGGTGATAAAGCACCCTTTGTACTCTTTACTCATCGTCAGTCTTTATTCCTTCTAGTTTTTCCATAACCATCAGAGTATCCCCATCTTTCAAATTGACGAGCTTGACTCCTTGAGTGGCTCTACCCATAACTCTTAGGTCCGCCATGCTGATGCGCAGGGTTTGACCCTGAGCAGACATCATGACCATTCCATCATCATCGGTTACCGAAGCGGCTCCTATCACATTTCCGTTACGTTCGCTCGTAATAATCGCTCGCACACCAACGCCTCCGCGATTGGTCTGACGGAAATCCTCTACATGGGACCGCTTCCCAAATCCCTTCTCACAGACAACGAGAATGGTCTCATCGCCGGAAACTACTTCGCAACTGACAACGCGATCAGCTTCTTTGTCTTTGAGCGCAATCCCTTTCACACCACGAGCCGTTCTTCCCATGGGGCGCACTTTTTTCTGATCAAAACGAACAGCCATTCCGCTATAGGTAAAAAGCATGACTTGCTCATCTTTTTGAACGAGCCGCGCAGCAATCATTTCATCTCCCTCGTCAATGTCAAGGGCACGGATACCTTTGCGTCTCGGATTGCTGAAGGCAGTCATTTCGGTCTTCTTCACTATTCCATTTCGTGTAGACATCAAAATGTAACGATCTTTTTCAAACTCCTTGGCACATAGAATAGTTGCGATTTTCTCATCTGGCTGAATATCTTCGAGGAAGTTAATCAGCGGCTTACCTTTTGAACGGCGAACAGCTTCGGGAAGCTGCCAGACTTTGAGCCAGTAACACCGTCCTTTGTTGGTGAAGATAAGCAGGTAGTCGTGCATTGAGGCAACATAGAGACCTTTCAAAGCGTCGTTTTCCCGTTTCAAATCTAAGCCTGTGACCCCTTGTCCGCCGCGCCTTTGCTCTCGGAAGAGTGAGAGGAACATCCGTTTGACGTAGTCATCTTGAGAGATCGTGATGATAACTGGTTCGTCGGCGATCAGATCTTCGATATTAAACTCTCCCTCAGCTGGGATGATCTTGGTGCGACGGGGAGTTTTATGAGTTTTTTGGATCTGCTCCAGTTCATCGCGGATAATCCCTTTGACAAGCTCTTCACTAGCCAAGATAGAGCGTAAATAGTCGACCTTCTTCAGGAGTTCCTGATGTTCCTTAGATATCTTCTCATGCTCGAGACCCGTCAGCTGATAGAGGCGCAGGTCGAGGACAGCATTGGCCTGCCTGTCGGTAAAATGAAACTTAGCGATCAATTCGTTTTTAGCTTGCTCCTTGTCAGTGCTGGCACGAATAATTCGAACCACTTCATCGAGACTGGCAATCGCCTTGAGATATCCCTCAAGTATATGGGCGCGCGCCTCGGCTTTAGCTAGCTCAAAGCGAGTTCGCCGACGAATCACATCAATGCGATGGGCAATCCATGCCGTGATCATCTGCTTGATGTTCATCAGGCGCGGGAGATTTTTGTCGAGCGCAAGCATGTTGCACCCAAAGGTCACCTGAAGATCGGTAAATTTGTAGAGCTGGTTGATGACAACGTCCGGCATCTCTCCCCGTTTAAGTTCGAGAACAATGCGCATACCATCTTTGTCTGATTCATCGCGCACATCAGAAAGAGCGGTAATGATCTTGTTGTTGACGAGATCGGCAATCTGTTCGACTAGGCGAGACTTGTTCACATTGTAGGGAAGCTCGTCGATCACTACTCTCTCTCTACCAGGCTGATCGGAATGCTCTTCAGTGTGCAAAGCGCCTCGAACAGCTAGTTTTCCCCTTCCTGTGTTGTAGGCCTCATGGATACCTCGATGGCCACAGATAACCCCTCCCGTTGGAAAATCGGGGCCGGGCACAACTTGGATAATCTCCTCGATCGTGGTCTGTTTGTTTTCAAGGAGCAAAAGAGTAGCAACGATCAACTCATTGAGGTTGTGGGGAGGAATATTGGTCGCCATTCCCACGGCGATCCCCGATGAACCATTGCAGAGCAGATTGGGAAATTTAGCAGGAAAAACGGTGGGTTCTTTTTTGGTCTCATCGTAGTTAGAGACCATATCAACAGTCTCTTTTTCGAGATCCTCCATAAGCTGCAGCGCTCCCACCGTCAGCCTTGCTTCGGTATATCGCATCGCCGCGGGTGAATCCCCGTCGACCGATCCAAAGTTCCCCTGCCCATTGACGAGTGGATAGCCCATGGACCACGCTTGTGCCATACGAACCAGAGTAGGATAGATCACCGTCTCACCGTGAGGATGGTAGTCTCCAGAAGTGTCGCCGCAAATCTTGGCGCATTTACGATGTTTGGCGCCGGGGGTCAGATTGAGTTGACGCATAGCATAGAGAATGCGCCGTTGCGAAGGTTTGAGCCCGTCACGCACATCCGGCAGCGCCCTAGAAATAATCACCGACATCGAGTAGCGGAGATAGCTCTCTTTCATCTCATCTTCAAGATTTCGGGTGAGAATGATTTCTTTTACTTTTTCGTTCATAGTTTATTACTATAATTTAGATATCTAAGTTTTTAACAGACAAAGCATGGTTCTCAATAAACGCGCGGCGCGGCGGAACCTCTTCTCCCATCAACATGGTGAACATATGATCGGCGGCAACGGTATCTGGCAGAGCCACTTGGATCAATGTCCGTTTTTCGGGATCCATCGTCGTCTCCCAGAGCTGATCTGCGTTCATCTCTCCAAGACCCTTATAACGCTGGATTTCAACACCTTTGCGCCCATGAACACGGAGAAAGTCTATCACCTCTTTGAGGTTGTAAAAATCGTGTTTGGTCTCATCGGCTACCACCTCAAAGAGTTTGCGATCAGTCACTAGATAATGATCCAGCGCCAGATCAAATTTCTTCAAGCGCTCCTCAATAGCAACAAAGGTCTTCTCCTTGAAGAGCTCAATGTAGGGTAAACTCTTGGGGCGGAATTGACGCATCGCATCGGTTATCTCCTCTTCGGGAATCGAAGCTAGAGTCTCCTCATGCTCTGCTCTCTGCTCCTCTTCAGAGGTCTTGGCTACTGCCAGAAACTCCTCTTCAGAGTAGAGAAACGTCGGTGGCGTTTGCTGGCTCATATAACGAGGGAACTGCCCATTCTCGTTTCGCAGCTCCAGAAACTCTCTAAAAGGAATGGCTTTCCGCTCGATAGATAAGATAAATCTCTCCACATTCAGTATAAGATGGACAAGGTCACGACTTTCTGACTCGTCGAGCTTTCTCTTCTGATCGACATGGGTAAAAGAGAGATCCTGCATACTTAGTTCTAGGAGATAGTCATCCATCTCCTTCTCGGAAGTAATGTAGCGACCCTTTTTCTTCCGCGTGACTTTGTAGAGGGGTGGTTGAGCGATATAGATAAAGCCTTTCTCAACAAGCTCAAGCATATGCCGATAGAAAAAGGTAAGTAGTAGCGTGCGGATGTGGGAACCATCGACATCGGCATCGGTCATGATAATGACCCTATGGTAGCGCAACTTCTCCACATTGAAGGTCTCGGCTCCAATGCCACAGCCGAGAGCTGAGATCATCGTCCCAATCTCTTGGTTTTGGAAGACTCTCTGCAGTCGAGCTTTTTCAACATTCAAGATCTTGCCGCGAATGGGTAGAATCGCCTGAAATTTACGATCTCGGCCCATCTTCGCCGACCCTCCAGCAGAATCTCCCTCAACAATATATATTTCGCAAAGTTTGGGGTCCCTCTCCAGGCAATCGATCAACTTTCCTGGAAGACGAGAACTATCTAGAGCTGTTTTGCGGAGAGTCAGATCTCGAGCCCTTTTAGCGGCTTCACGAGCTTGGGCAGCTAGTGAAGCTTTATCGACAATGGTCTTGGCAATTTGTGGGTTTTCATCGAGATAAATCGCCAGCTCCTCGCCTACGATCTGCTGAACAATAGAGGCGACGTCGTGGTTGCCGAGCCGCTGCTTGGTTTGGCCTTCGAATTGCGGATTAGGTACCTTCACGGAAATCACGGCGGTCAGCCCCTCTCGCATATCTTCACCCGTAAGCGAAACCTTGTCGCTCTTTAAAAGCCCCTTGCTCTTGATATAACTATTTAAGACGCGGGTCAAAGCTGTGGAAAATCCTGTGAGATGAGTCCCGCCCTGCTTGGTTGGAATGTTGTTTGCATAGGAGTAAATCGTCTCCACGTAGCCACCATTCCACTGCATAGCCACTTCAAACTCGACTGCCCCATCATCGCCTTCGCGTGCTCCTCGAAAGTAGACCGGTTGTGGAAAAAGGGGTTCCTTGTTCTCGTTGAGATAAGAGACAAAAGAGACCACTCCCCCTTCGTAGCTATAGCGGATATCCGGACGTTCATCGTCCCTTTCGTCACGAAAGAGAATATCAATTCCGCGATTCAAAAAAGCTAGCTCACGAAGACGTCTTGATAGGATGCTAGCATCAAACTCCAGAACAGAAAAGATTCCGGAATCTGGGACAAAGGTTACCCTGGTGCCTCGCTTATCAGTCTTTCCAACCGTCTTTAAAGGGCCAAGAGGTTTACCCTTCTGGAAGGTCATCTCATAGATGGCTCCCTCCTTAAAGACCTGAACTTTAAAATATTCAGAGAGGGCGTTGACGCACGAGACCCCCACTCCATGCAATCCACCTGAGATCTTATAGGTGTCTTTGTCAAACTTTCCACCAGCGTGAAGAATCGTCAACACAACTTCTAAGGCAGAGACATCTTCTCCCCTCTTTTTAGACTCTTGCTCATGAATGCCAACCGGTATACCTCGTCCATCATCCTCGATCGTCACTGACTGATCTTTATGAATAATCACTTCGATATTAGAGCAATGACCTGCCATCGCTTCGTCAATGCTGTTGTCAACCACCTCGTAGACGAGATGATGCAACCCGCCACTAGATGTGTCGCCGATATACATTCCTGGGCGCTCACGAACGGCTTCTAGCCCCTCAAGAATTCGGATCGCTCCGGCATCGTACTGCTTTTTCTTATTTTCAGTTTCGTTCATCTGGTGTTATCCCATTCGAAAAACAATTGTTTTGATCATCGTCCCAGGAAAGCGATCCCTAAGGTTTTTGATCAGGCGAGGTTTATCATTTTGATTCAGCAAACTATAAAGCGTAGAGTTCATCACCCTCACCCACAATACCCCCTCCTGAAAACTCTCTGCCTTGGTCATCGGAGCCAGCTTAGGACCAATGACATTAGGCCATGAAGCCAGAACCAAATCAGGACGGTCTTGATAGAGCCTGCCGATATCTTGCAGCACACGCGGCAGAAGTTCGCCAATATGGCGCATGGTGGGCTTAGTCGAATCGTATCTTCTGGATGAATATTTAGACGATTTTCGCCGCATAATTATGAGCCCTAAATGAAGTCATAAGATAACAAAAAAAGAGGTAAATATCAAGCAGTATCAGAAGAAGGTGCTGACTTCTTTTTCCTCAATAAAAAGGCTGCTGCTGCCAACGGCAGAATAGCTACTAAAGTCAGTCCACCTGCGACGATATACATCGCACCTGCCCCCCAAAGTCCCGCAGCAAAAAGTGCTGCGGCAATCATGATGAGTATACCGACAACCAGCAGCGTGATTCCCTTTCCATTCCTAAGGCTGCATCTTCTACCCCGCAAATCCCCTGCCCCTTGTGCAGCGTCATTGGGCGGCGTTCGGGAAACCGAAGGGTTGCCTGCTTTATTAGCTTTGCTCATAATTATTAACCGTTTGTTTGGGCAGAATTATAAAGAAAACAGCTCTATATTCATACGATAATCAATAATTTAAAGCGGAGTATTTTTGGTCTGTCCATTCGGTCATCGCCTTCTCAACGGCCAGGCGCAGGCGGATGGATTCCGCCAGATCGCTGGTCCTCGAAATAACCCCAAAACAGGAGAGGTCATTATTGAGAACATAACAGGTGGCCAACTGGAATGAAGAGATCTTGAGATCATCAATAGCCTTCTTGACGGGCTCTCTAAATGAAGAGTCGGCCGAGGTGACCAGCATGTAGAAATAGTTTGAGTCTTCTTGAATCTGGTAGTGACAGGGTTGATCTTTAGCTAGCTCATCCTGCTCAATATCTAGAAGCATGTGAAAGAGTTTTCTTAGAGGCTCAGGCTCAAGGATACTGCGCATAGTGGCAGGCGAGAGGGAGTAAAAAAAGTTCTCCAGCAAAAAGCTATTCTCTTTGGCTTTGGGGCCAAGAAGTCGACAGAGATCGGTCATCAGCTCGGCCTCTTTGGAGATCGTCCCTCCGTTGTAATCTCGATACTCACCCATCACCCTCGTGAGCTCTTGCGAGATTCCTTGACGAGCTTTGTAGAGATCGACAGAACGGTCCTGGCGTAAGAATGGCGCCTTCCGGATGCGTACTTTGAAAACCGACGCCTCTTTATTATATTTCTTTCTTAAAGTACCGACATTCTTTGTTCTGTCGAAAATAATCTCCAAATAAGAGGGCTTATCCTCAAAAAATTCGGCAAGCGTTCGGCAGTGAAGCCTGACCACCCTAAGCACGACCACCAAAAACTCTAGCGCTTCGCCGGTCTGTTGATTAAAACTGATCATCACATGGGGAAGGTCGCGGACAAACTTCAACTGATTGCTCAAAGTGAGAATATCGCGCATAATCTCCTCTTCGTTCGGAGGCATAAAGATCGGATTGAGCCGCTGCTCAACACAGCTTTTCAGCACTCCGGAAAGCTCCTGTTTCAAAAGCTTGGTCTCTTGCAGCGATAGGGGTATGTCCGCTTTTTTTGTGATCTCCAAATAGTACATCCGAGTGGACTCGCTGCGACTATCATTCGCAAAAAAAGACCCCTCGACTACACGAGCGTCGGGAATCAATGTTTGAACCCCTCCAAGGATATGCCTCTCATCAAAAATCTCGTTCTCACCCAAATAACTCATTCCCAGAACGATTCCAACCACCTTTTCCTTGCCATTGAGGCGGGCGTGAATGATTTTGGCGCTAATATACCGCCTCTCGGGAAAGGCTTCTAGGCAGATACGAAGGGCTTTGCGGAAAAGATAGTGAACACAGATGATTCGGCTCATTTGCTTGTATTCACGCGCCGCTTTAAATTCGTTCTTGCAAAGAACCAGAAAGTGCTGCATCTCCGAGAGCACATCATAGTCAAAATCTTGAGGTCGCTTTTTGACCAGCAAAGTGATGTTTTCTTGAATCATCGCCGTCTTTTCATCTGCTGAAAGCCCCTTAATCTCGAGTATCCGATTGGCCTGGTAGGCGGACTCGACCCCAAGGCGAATCTCAGACTCGATGATCGGCAAATTTTGCTCCATAATCGCCAGTTCATGGCGACTCTCAATGCGAACTTTAACCTCACCCCCGACATACATCTGCTCTCCCAGCTCAGGGATTCCGAAATCAACAGCAAACTGCAACAGGGCGTTCATCCGCTTCCCTGGAATCAACCAGCGGCTCACCATCTCATAGAAAAAGCGAAAGACATTTGGACGAAAACGACAGCAGAGAAAAAACGAGAGATCGAAGGGCGGTTCGCCCATAGGCGTCCAACTAAAGATCGGTAACATCTTATGAAATCGGAGAAGCGCATCCTCTTCCTCAAAAAAATGGGGAGGGAGAACGTGGCTCATGATCTGGTTTATAGCACTCACATAAAAGGGATTTGATGAGTGTAGAGGATCGATATCAAAGGGTGTGATCACTGATGGATATTCTTCACTCATAAATCAGCTCTTTATTTGAAGTTTGTTTGTCTGAAAAAACCAATGACCCTTCCACATCTGCGTGATGAAACGACCGAATCTGAAGGGGCAGGCCATTTTTTTGCGCCAACCTGATAGCTCTAGGATGCAGCACCTTGCCCCCAGAGGCATGGATCACTTTCAAGGCTTCATCGAAAGAAAGTCTGGAGCAGAGTGTCGAATCCGTAAACTGCTTGGGATCTTGATCAAAAATACCCGTAACATCCTTGTAAAACTCCACCCTGTCTGCTCCCAGCGCCACTCCGAGCGCCACCGCTGTTGTGTCCGACCCACCTCGCCCGAGTGTAGTGATCTCTCTGTTCTCGCTCATTCCCTGAAATCCAGCTACGATCACAAATTTACCCTGAGAGAGCGATTCTAACAACCGATAGGGACGAACATCGATAATCGTAGCCTCCGAGTGATCAGAGGTGGTGATAATCCCCGTTTGACTCCCCGTATAGCTCACCGCCCCGCGCCCCTTCGCAGCGAGCGCCATAGCCAGAAGGGCGATGCTGACCCTCTCGCCCACGCTGACCAGCATGTCATACTCTCGCCGAGGAGGATCGCTATTCACCTCCTTGGCAAGCGAGATCAGCTCGTCGGTCATATTACCCATGGCGCTGATCACGATGGCAATTTTCTTGTAGTCCGCATTCCGCCTGAGGATAAGATCCGCAATTTTTGAAAAATTTTTTGCTGACTTTACTGCAGCTCCCCCAAATTTCATGATGAGGATTTTATCGCTTTTTGCCATACTTACTGGATGCTCTTTAATATCCTCACGCTTTTCCTGCATGTTGTTACTGTCAGCAGCTTAACGCTTTTTGCTCTTCGCATAGGCAGAGAAGCGCTCGTAGCCTGGCTCGCTCTCCTAATTGTCGCCGTCAATCTCTTTGTTCTTAAACAAATCACCCTTTTTGGCTTAAGCGTGACCTGTAGCGATGCTTTAGCAGTAGGGTATCTTCTTGGACTGAATTTAATTCAAGAATTTTTTGGACAAAAGTTTGCTCGCAAAACCGTTTGGACCACATTTTTTATCTCCATCTCCTTTCTTTGTCTTTCCCTAATCCACCTCGCCTACCACCCGAATGGTTTTGACACTACCCACTCGCACTTCTTGGCTCTCTTCACGCCCATGCCTAGAATTATTTTTGCTTCCCTTTTTACCTTCCTCCTCGTCCAGTTTTTCAACATCACCCTCTTTAGCTGGCTCACAAGTCGCACCTCTTTTGCTGGACGCACCCTCATCTCCTTGCTCGCCTCAATGGTGCTCGACACCCTCTTATTCTCCTTTCTAGGACTCTATGGCATCGCAGCCAACCTTCTCCACGTCATTCTATTCAGCCTGGCCGTGAAGAGCCTAGCGGGTCTTTTGTCCGCCCCCTTTGTCTTACTATCCAAAAGAGTGATCAAACATGAAACCGTTTAGATTTGAAATTCTCCATCAGTCAAAAAAATCTCAGGCCCGAGTAGGCCGCATCCACACGCCCCATGGCATCATCGACACCCCTAGCTTTGTCGCTGTAGGAACCAACGGAACCCTCAAAGCCCTCGACAACGACTCCGTTGATGCGATCGGACTCCAGCTGATGTTCTGCAACACCTACCACCTTCTCGTCCAGCCCGGCACACACATCATCAATCAAGCTGGGGGGCTCCACAAGTTCATCAATCGCAACAAGCCCCTGATCACCGATTCAGGCGGATTTCAGGTCTTCAGCCTAGCCTATGGCTCCGTCAACGATGAACTCAAAAGTCGCGGCAAAAAGAAAGAGAGCGGATCGGTCCTAAAGATCACCGAAGAGGGAGTCCTCTTTCGCTCCTATCGGAATGGTGACAAGATTTTGCTTACTCCAGAATCCTCTATCCAAGCCCAAAAAGATCTCGGCGCAGACATTATTATTCCACTCGATGAGCTTCCACCCTACCATGTGGAGCAAGACGACCTCAAAAAATCCCTCGCCCGCACCCACCGCTGGGAGAAGCGATCGCTCGAAGCCCATCGTCAAAACACAAATAACCAGGCGATTTATGGAGTCATCCATGGCGGAGTAGACTTTGATTTACGCAAACTCAGCTGCGCAACCCTCACCAAAGAGCCCTTCGATGGTTTTGCAATTGGCGGAAGTGTAGGTAAAAATCGGAAAGAGATGGAAGAGATGATCAGCTTTACCTCCCCTCTGCTGCCTGAGGAGAAGCCTATTCACCTTCTTGGCATCGGTGACCTCCCCTCCCTAAAAAAACTCATCCCCTATGGAATCGATACCTTTGATAGCTCCTATCCGACCAAAGCAGCGCGCCACGGATTACTGTTGACCAAAGATGGAGGCGTCAAAATTGCACAAGGGATCTATGCAACCGCTTTTAGACCGATCGAGAAAGAGTGTCGTTGCCCAACCTGCGAGAGCTATACCTTGGCCTATGTCCACCATCTCTTCAAAGCCAAGGAGTTGAC
>SDBU01000756.1_pt1 | contig 46362 bp, 72 predicted proteins | sample 2277071 | NCBI WGS metagenome assembly SDBU01 (sample SAMN10397929, study PRJNA504765) | marine sediment metagenome | isolation source: marine sediment core GS08_GC12, 126 cmbsf | place: Arctic Ocean: Gakkel Ridge, Loki's castle | collected 2008
CATCGTGTGGGCCATAGCCGAGGCGGTTGCTCTTCCAGGTGATGCGGTCACCAACCCAGAAGTGCCGCTGCCATTGCTTGCCCTCCTGTTCCTTGAACTCTTCGAGCTTGTACCATTCCTTGAGGTCGGCGTTTCGCAGGGCAACTAGCATCTCATCTGCGTCGCCGCTATTGATGATGCCTTCACGGAGTAGCCAGTTGCTCAGGCGCGTAGGCCCGGCTGATACGTCTGTGCCAGCCAGCCGATCGTACATGACGGTTTTGAGGTCGGACGTGTCCTGACCGTAACTTTGCTTGACGAAGTTCCCCTGGTCATCTGAGAAGATGCAGCGGGCGCTGTCGGGGCCAGGGCCGCCCTCTGTGCGATCTGTGCCGCGCCGAGGATACCATGTCCTGAATCGTGGGTGAAAGTTGGCGTCAAATACGATGTCCCAGTCTACGAGGTGCGCAGCGGCATATTGCTGGATGATCTCGTAGATATTCTGGCCCGCTGCATTGATTACCACATTTGGGGCTGCTCCAACGTTGGCCTGGACAGAGAAGTTAGGCATGATACGAGCCAGCAGCGTAGTCGGCGTGACCGGAGCAGAGGGACCTATAGTGAACCGGACAATCTCCTTGAAGTTGTCATCGAGTGGCCCGTTCCAATCGAGCTTGATGCCTTCCGGCATACCCACGCGCCAGTGAAGCAGGAAGGCCAGCGGCAGGAAGGCAAACTCAATCCACCGCTCTGCATCGGCTACGGTGTCCTCACGGTCTAGTTTGATCTGGAAGCCCTCAAAGACGACAAGGCCATCGCGCAGCACCTGGATGAAGTGAACCTGCCTCTCAAGCAGAAATTGCGCCCAGGGGTCACGCTTGTCCAGTGATAGAGTCAACTCCCCTTTGAACTGACCGTATAAAGAACGAACACCGCGGAGCTTATAGGTCGTGCCGAGAGTGCCGATCTGATTCCAGGCAAGGTCAATGATACGAACCTGATAGTCCTCCCAGCGGTGTCCCTTCCACAGAACCGGCATCAGATGGCTACCTCCGTGTAGAGGCTGCCATAGTAGTCATGCGCCGCAATCAGACAGCGAGCGTTGCCAGCCGTGGCGCCCAGGCGTATGGAGCTAATGCCTCGGGGGAACGAGATGTACTTGGAGAGACTGGACATGGGAACGGATATGGGGCCACCCGTGCCGTGGAGATAGTAGAACGCAGACCGCCGCATGAGGCTATTCGGGCGACAATCAATACGAATCTCATCGTCACCATTGGGCGACGTGTAGAGTATTTCTATCTCAGCATCAGCCGTCCTCACCTTCGGATTCTGGACCTTGCCGGTTATCACGATGTAGGGCCAGGCAGGGATCTCCCCGGAGTTGGTGTAGGCCAGCGTCGCCACGTTGGCGTCATCGTACTGGCCCGTCACCTCGTTCATGCTCTCGGTCCGCCACCAGGGATTCGCGGCCAGGTATGCTTGCCGGAATGTCTTGGCATAGATTCCAACAGGCGTCATCTCGCTTGGCGGTCTGGGTACAGCATCCAGGCAACGGATCAGCCCCCGCGCTGTCTCCCGCTTGTAGACGCCCTGCCCTAGCTCCGCACTGTGCCAGGAGTCCCACTGGCCTAGTAGCTGCTCGAATTGTCCACGGGTTGCCCCGGCAATCAGCACCCCTATTGAGTACAGGCGCGGTTTATATACCGGCGCTCGATACTGGTCGCTCAGATAGTCGGGCGTTGGCTCGACATAGTCTTCTTGAATCGGTCGCCGGTGCCCCTGCTCGGAGTCGGCCACGACGAACATGCCCTCATTGGGGAAGGGCAGGGTCAACAGGTCATCATGGACGTTGCCCGCGCCATCCGTCCAGATGAAGTGGTTTATGCCCTCTTCGTTTTCGTCGAAGATGATTATGCCCTGATGGAATGCCATAGTCTATCCGACGCTCGCTGCCGCGTAGCTAATTCTCGCATCAATCATAATGTCTTCACCGCCCGCCACACGTTGGCTGATCTCTCCACTTTCAACTATCCCCAGGCCAGGTATGCTTATGATGATATTGCCGATGCGAAAGGTAAAGTCATGACTCTCTTTTGCAGCGGCTTGTGCCGCTAACCCCCCCGCTTGCATCCCTGCGCCCAGTCCGCCAGTGATTCCGCCAGTCATCGTGCTTGCGAGGCCCTCCTGCCCAGCCCGAAAACCTATCGCCATGCTACCGGCCAGATTCTCCCCCAATGCTATGGCAAGCTGGGAGGGCGAGCCGATGCCCAGGAAGTCCAGGACAGCGGCCCATGCGTTCTGCACGATACCCAGCAGGGCGTCCTTGATCCTGCCCGGTGCGGCCTTGATGCCGTCTATGATTCCTTGCACGATGGACTTGCCGCCCTCGATGAAGTCGCCGATCTTGTCTGTGATCGCGGCGAGCATATCATCCAGGTTTGTGCCGAAGATCCCCAGGATAGCGTTGAGCGTGGTTTCAATAATGGTTTTTATGCCATTCCAAATAGTCTCACCAACACGCTTGATCTCTTCCCACGCACCCTCCCAGTCGCCGGTGATCAGGAGCATAATGGTTTTGATGATGCCCAGAACAGCATTGATGGCCGTGGTTACTACCCGCTTGATATTCTCCCATGCCGTCTCAAGGATGAGCTGAATGTAGGGCCACGTTGTTTCCCACACGCCGACAATAAAGTTCAGGACTGTCTCGACGGTCTCCTGAATGAGCGGGAAGTTCGCTTGCCACCAGGTCGTGATGAGCGACACCACGTTGAGTACAAAGTCGCGCATCTCTCCCAGCTTAGTCACGACAAAGGGCACTACGTCCCCCAGTACATTGTGGACAATCTCCTGAATGCGGGGCCACACTATCTCCCATATATCCCTGAACCCCTGGATGATGGGTTGCAGTTCTGTGCCGATGACGGCGACGAAGTCCATAACACGCTGCCAGACTTCACCCAGAGCGTCGGCGGCCCCCTGGATTCCGCCCTGGGAATCGATGAACAGGGCTACGAGGGCCGCTATGCCAACTACTACTAGTCCAACGGGAGAGACTAGCGCCCCGATTACCATGGCCAGGATTCCAGCAATGGTCACGATGGGCCCTAGCGCGGCCAGCAATAGGCCGCCCCCAAGTATCAATTTCTGAGTGCCCTCATCCATCTCTGAGAAGCTCTCGATGACCGGCCCGATGAAGTCCACGAGGTCTTGGAGGATGGGCAGTATCAGATTACCGAACGTGATCCCCAAATCGGTAAGTGTGTTCTTAAGGATTGCCAACTGCGATTCGGTTGTACCGTATCGCTGCTCGGCTTCCTTGGTGAGGGCAGTATTCTCTTCCCATCCTTCGTTAGCAATGCCCAGTGCCTCGGCCACAAGAGGCCCGGCCCCAGCGAGGCGCAACAGGGTATCCCGTATGCGAACACTATCAAGGCCCAGGTCTTCCAGAACTCCAAGAACGTTGCCGCCCTCATCTTGGATTTCTCCAAGGCCTTGCACAAATGCGAGCATAGCGCCACTTGCATCGACTTCAAACAACTCAGAGAACTCATCTATGCTCAGGCCTGCGGTTTCTGCGAAGCCCGCAATGTCTTCGCCACCACTGGCAACCGCTGCCGCTATGTCTGCAAATACACGAGAGATAGCCGTGCCTCCAGCCTCGGCCCGAATACCCACGCTAGACATGGCCCCTGCCCAGCCCAGGATCTGCGGCTCGGTCAACCCCACCACGGAGCCAACGCCAGCGATCCGCATGGCCATATCCACAAGCTCACTCTCAGTTGTAGCCAAGTTGTTGCCTAGTTCTACAACTGTTGAACCAAGGCGGCCAATATCATCCATTGGCATTCCGACAATGTTGGCAAAGCGGGCGAAGTCAGATGCCGCCCCCTCCACTGTGAGGTTGGTTGCTACGGCGATGTCGGCGATAGTGCGGGTGAAGTCTAGAATGTCTTCTTTAGGTACACCCAACTGACCAGCAATCTCGCCGATGCCAGCAAGCTCAGAGGCGGCGAGGGGGATCTCCTTGGCAAGGTCTCGGAAGCCATCTGAGAGCTCCTTGCCAGAGGCTGTTAGGTTGCCCTCGGCGTCTATCAGCCCGTCAGTCGTCTTGATCACGCCCGCGAAGGCGCTCTCGTAGTCTATGGCGGCCTTGGCTGCGGCCACTCCGATTCCGACGATGGGCAAGGTGATACCGGCGGTGAGTTTAGCGCCCAGCCCTAGTAGGCTCTTGCCCACGTTCTTGAACCCACCGGCCACGCTTCTCAGCGCCCGCTTGGTATCATCCTTGCCCGTTATGATGATCCTTACTTTTTTGTCTGCCATTTCGCCTCAGCCGCTAGACATTGCAGATCCCGCATCACATCTCGGAGGCTCTCCTGTCTCAGTTCAGACGGGCGACAGTGGTATACGTTCCGGCATAGGTATAGCCGCGTCACCGCCCACGGTCCCTCCCCATCTGTATTGTGATACGCTAGGAGAGCCCTTCCAAGTTTGGGTCAGCACTCAGCGCCTCCAGTTGCGCCTTGATCGCCTTGCGGATTTCGGCCAGCATCGACAAGGGCAAGGTGCGAATGTCCACATTCGTTACCAACTTATCGAGCAAGTCGATGCCCTCGGCGGTGTTGCCTGGTGTTTCCAACTTCTCCAGGTCACCAATAAGCAACTGATCCAGGTCAACCTCAAGCACTAGTGGCTCTTTGGCCTTCTTTGTCGCCATGCTCTCCTCCTCCTATTCAGTTATGGTTATGTCGCCTGCGGACCCCAACTGAGCAGTGTCCCCGTCCACGGCACGTCCTTGATCACGATGTCGGCGCTGTTGGCATCGGTCATGGGATTGATCGGGCCGGTGATGAAGACGCTGTAGATGAACTCCCACTTGCCAGCGCCGGGGCCATCTGGACGATGCCTGATACAGATGCGCGTCTGGTTCTCGTAGAACCCCATCAGCAGATCTGCGGCCTCACTATCAATCTCGGTGTAGATCGCCGTGAGCGTGCCGGTGAAGGGGCCGATTCTCCCAAGGGCTATAAGCGCCTGGACGCCCTCGAAAGTGTAGGTCGTGCCCACCTCGTGCTCGCCTCCCGTTGGGTCGAGCTTGTTAGAGCTGCCGCTGATGTTCGTGTAATTCAGGCAATCGGCGGCAACCTCAATCGTGCTGTGCTTGCTGGTGATTTGTCCTACTGTCTGTGTCATGTGAACCTCCCTTTGTTATCCTGCGGCGGAAATCTCCGCCACTGCTGCCCAATAAACCTCTTGTCCTACCTCGAAGTTCGCTATCCTGACCGATACGGTCGGCCAGCTTGAACCCACATCTTCCGCTTGCAAATATGCCAAAGTGATAGCATTGACAAGTGCCACCGTCTGCGTGAAGTTATTCTCAGGCATTCCCAGTGATACCGGCATGAAGGCCACGACAACCTCGACCATCATCTCGGCCTGGCCCCTAGCATTTGCCCCCTGCACACAAAACGCGAACCGCTCCCTGGTAGTACGCGGCACTCGCAGGAACTTGGCCGGAAGTTGCGCCGTCTTCAGCGAACCCGGCGGCTCCATGCCGAAATCATGCTTCACCCCCGGCACGGCCACGGCTGCCACTGCCTGAACGAATGTGAGAAAGTCTACTGTAGGCATTATCGGTATAGCCTCGTGTGCTCGCTTAGAAAGTCCTGCACATACCTGGGGATGCCCTCTGGTATTACCAGCACCCCGCCGTCCACAAATGATGTGGTGTCGAATACCTGACTATCCTTCTGCTTGTAGAGAAAGCATGTCAGTCTGAGAAGCGCCTGCAATGTATAGGCGTTCGGTTCCATTGTCCATCCCCACCACGCGCGAAGCTTGATGCACTGCACCGGTGTCGTGCTATGGGTGAAGTAGGCGTCATTGACCAGGGTTAGCGCAAACGCTGGCTTACGCTTGTTACCCTCGCCACGGTTGGCGGGCTGATAGCGGAAGTCGCTGGCCGATATCACCGCACCGTCACCGTTCGTCAGTCGAATGACTTTCTGGAGATCCCCATCCAGGAGCAAGTTGTACGGGTTATCTGCTGGATAGTCATAGACTCTCGTTTCCTTCACCGCTTTGAACCGGCGATGCGACCACTCTTCTAGGTGATTTTCCGCCCGGTCTATGGTCTGCTCCAGCAGGATATCGTCCTTGTCCAGTCCCGGCTCGTTCAGGGCCAGATACCGCTTCACTTGGTCGATGAACGTTGCGCTCCACATGCTTTCTGCACCTCCACAACGGATGCCGTCTGTTTGGTTCGTCCCTCACATGGCCCAGCCACTTCACTTCTGCAAAGTCCTTCTCTAGCGCCTTCTGGTAGAGCCTACGTGACTCCATGCTCTGTCCGCTGAAGTACATCGCGCCGCCGCACAGGGCCGGAATCCATGAGGCATAACCCCCGACGTGCCCAGCCACGCTCAAACAGAATACAATGTCGAAGCGCTTGATGCCACTCTTCTCCCTGATTCGTCGCCAGCCCTTGGGCAACTTGACCTGTATGAAGTCCACATTCCACAACTCCAGCCAGTTGAATAGCTGTCGATTGCCCTTGATGTATTTGTGATCTACGCCAATGACGCGCTTGGCCCCATGCTCTGCAGCAATTCGGCAGAATGCCCCGTTGTTACAGCCGATGTCGAGCACAGTTTTGCCTCGGAAGTCTTCGTGCATCAATCCCATTTGTGCCCGCCGCTGGTCTATGCTCCGTTTACCCTGGATGCCTAGTTCATGACATGGCTGGTAGCCTAGTCCATCCGTATGTTTCTTCTTGCGATATCGGATGACGTGATCCTGTAGCCGCCTCTCATACCACTTCGGGTCGCGTAAGTAGAAGCCACCGAAGTCTATCATATGCCGCCCGATCCACTTCGCCTGACGCTCGATGTAGGCCCCTACGTTGCACCGTCGTTTGGCTCCGATTCTGTACTTGCGGGCCAGCTTCTTGGCCAGCTTCACATCAGGGCCGCCCTTGCCATCAGCATACCGCGTCACCTGAGCCAGTCGCTCGCCGTTGACCAGAACGATAGCATAAACGCGCCGGGCTAGTCCATGCATGGCAAACAGGTTCTGTACCTTCGTCGCCTCAATCAGCGTCACCCCGCTCCATCGGAAGCTTTCTGGCGATTGATTCGGGGCTAGCTTCTTGAATACTTTCAGGCACAGATTTAACCTTCCAAACTCTTGCTCCAGAACCCTCGCTAGGGCCGGATTCTTTGCTATGTAGCAGTTCTGGCCTTTGTCCCGCTTATGCAGCTTCAGCAGTGCTGGTGCTATGTTCAACTCCCGTATCATCTGACCTCCCGAAGTGCTTCTTGAATACGTCTTGATGGCCCTTGCAGAATGCCTTGATTGTCATATGCTCCGTGACGGCCCGTAGCGCTTCCCTGTCGTGTGTGCCCAACTCATCTATGCATTGCCGCAAGGCTTCATACATGGCGTCGAAATCACCCATCGTATAGCGGTAAATCCCATGTACAGATGGCAATTCGTCTAGCAGATCCACGCCTCGTGGCAACACGACCGGAATACCGCAGGCCAGCGCCTCATATGGCGACGTGGGCGAATCTCGGCTAACCGTTGGGCATAGATGAACATCTAGGCTCTGATAGAACCGTGGCAAGTGTCTGTAGTGATATTCCTTTGTCTGGACTGGCCAGCCGCCTCCGGCAGCCTTCACGCGCCAATGTTCCGGGCCAGGATAGTGCGCCAAGTCTTTGACTAATCTTTCGCCCTTCCGCCCGCCCGTTGCACAATATCCCACGACGCCTATCGTTGGTCTGCTATGAGGCTGCGGTTCTGCAATGATGAACAAGTCACGCTCTACCGGGAACAGTTCAACCTGCTCAGTAGGGCCGTATTCTGATAACATATGGACATACTTGGCCGCCTCCGTCAGTCGCAAATCTGATGCCTGTACAGCCTGATCCCACAACCGCGCCTTGAGGCCATATTCTGGCCGCTCCCCGATTCGACATGCTAATGGGCCACCCCATTCTCGCCACGTTTCCCACGGGTCTATATCCCTCTGCCAGGCGACTGAATACGTGAGAATATAATTTACATCAGCTTGACGATCCAGCTTGTAACTTGCAGACCAACCGAGATATTCTTTCAGGTAGCGCACTAAACGCGGCCAGGGCTGTTTAGCGTTGCGATGCCCCATCCAGTGTGTTACCATGTGAACTCTCATAGCGGTTTCCTAAATGCTATCACACGCCCCACTTGTCCCAGGTTCTCCCACTTAGCGCGCTTCTGCCATGCATCCACAGTTGCCTTGACTACGTAGCCCTTGCCCTTTTGTGCCTCCTTTTTGTCGTAATCGTGGAAGACCAGTATGCCGCCAGGTATGACCTTGGATGGATAGATTGCGATGTCTCGCGGTATACCCGTCTTGGTATGATCGGCGTCAATGAACACAAACGCTTGTGGCTGAAGAAGTTCTCCGACTTCCCAACTCTGGCCCATCAGAATCTCAATGGGGTAGCGGCTATGCCCGATATTCTCTTCTAGCGCCTCGCGGCTCAGGGTATCAATTGCTTTTACGGCCCCGCGTCCCTGCCTCGCACTGGCCCATGCCATGAGGCTTGAACCATTGAACACGCCCACTTCACAGGCCCGTCCGTCTGGTGCCTCAAGTGCCAAGTCATAGAGGTAGCCCAGCTCTTCCCTTGACATTAGCGCCCGGCCAAAGATGCTCTGTCCACGCCTGATAGCCTCAGTCCTACGGCTCTTGGCCCCCGCAGGCAGCTTGCCCCATCTCGGCCTTGGCTTCTGCCAACAGCGGTAAAGCGCTCGGCGGTCTTCGTCCTTGATCCAGCCCAGCCACTCAACCTGCTTGAAGTCGCGAGCCAGATCCGCGCTGTATTGTTCACCCGTGTCTGCTTCTACTTGGCGGAAGCCAGGCTCCCAACCCGACTGAAACGCTGCCTCTGGCGGCAGTCGATCCCCCTCCAGGTAGAACACGCCCTTAGTCAGCTCCGCGAACCATGAATCATACGCACCCTCGATATGCTGCACGATTGCTAGGGCAAACACGATGTCGAACTTCTGAATGCCCGTCAGCGTCCGAATGGCCTTCCACTCTGAGGGCATTGAGAGCGTCAGGAAGTCAATGCCCCAGTAGCCTAGCCAGTTATTCAGTTCGGCCCAGACGTGCGTGCGCCGGTCGTCTACGCCAATGGCCCATTTTGCGCCGCGCCTGACGGCTTCCCTGAGCATGGTTCCATTGTTACAGCCGATGTCGAGCACAGTTTTGCCCTTGAAGTTCAGGCCATCCAATTGCATGTGCTTGACGCGGTGCCGGTGGTCGCGCTGGCCCGGTATGCCCAACTCTGTCACGTCCTGGTAGCCGACACGCTTTCCGGCCACCTTCTGGCGGTGCTGAATCTTCTTACGTAGCCGGGCCTCATAGCCCTTCGGGTCCGTGAAGTAGAATCGGCCCCAGTCCACGAACCAGCGGCCCACCCACTTGAACGGAAGCTGGGTATAGCGCACGGCTGCCTTGACCGGATCACCCTTCTTGCCCTTGAGTCCTAGCCTGTACTTCTTGACTAGGTGCCGCATCCTGTCCATGTCCGGGTTGCCTGCGCCGGTGGCGTAGTCCGTCACTTGGGCGACGCGGTCTCTGGCGACCTCCACAATCTTATAGATACGAGGCGCTAGGTCATCAATAGCGAGCAAGTTCTGCGCCGTTGATGTTACGCTTAGCTTCGATCCACCATAACGAGGCGGGTCGTCGCCCGTGTGTTTGAATACCTTCAGGCACAAGCCGTGCCGCCCATACTTGCGATATAGCCACGCATCAAGCTCTTCGCTCTGGGCGATGTAACAGTCCTGGCCCCAATGCTTATGTAACTCATCCGTTGGCGCTTGCTCTAGTAGATTCTCAGGTATCTTCATTTTGCCATCTTCCTCCTGATAGCTGCCACCACTTTGGCCGCCTGTGCTAACGCGTCCCGCTTGCCCAACTTGTCGTGGTCAATGCGGGCGTACCACGTCTTAGGCTTATCATAATACGGCTTCTTGTGCTCACCTTCATCCCGCTTGATATAAATCCAGTACGGGTCGCAGATGGTTTGGATACGCTTACGCCTGCTCTCCGGCGAGCCCACCATGCTAACGACGACCATGTGCCCCTGGTCGGCCAGCACTCTGGCAACGTAGGCCAACTCTAGAGCAAAGTCAGCGTGTGGATCGGTCGGCTTCTCATGATTCTGGGCAACTGCCCATTCCTTTGCCGTAGCCCGCTTATAAGTATGCTGCCAGACACTGTGCCAGTACGTTTCATCATCCACGATGACGCAATGGGGGAATAGCAGTTGTAGCCCCCTTGCTAACGTGGACTTGCCTGCCTGACTTCGGCCCGTCAGCCAGATTACGAATCCTTGCCGCCTTGGTCTTTTGTCGCTCAATGTCGCCTCCCATTGCTCGTCGCTGAGTATCTTCTGCATGTAGGCCACAAGGCCCGACCGCTTCCCGTCGTTCCACCCCTTGTCCAGAATCCGCCACTTGAACGGACTGTACGCCTCATAGCTGGAACCGTACTTCGTCCTTGGATCGAAGTAGTCAAACACGCCCTTGGCATAGCGCCAGCGGTGTTGCGGGTCTTTCCAGGCCCGCGGGTGCTTCCAATACGGCACTTTGACGTGTAGCTTGCCGCCTGGCATTAGAATCCGCCAACATTCATCCATCGCTTGCACAAGATCAATCTGTAGGTGCTCGAATACCGCCCATGCCTCAATGCGCCTGAATCGCTCGTCAGGCCATGGCCAGGGGAGAACGTTCAGGTCGTGTGCCACATCTACCTCTGGTCGGTGGAGCCGCAGATCATGCTCCACGAACTCCGTTATGAGCACATCGCAATCTTCGCGCAGACCGTCAGCCCATATCTGCGTGGCCCTCTTCTGTAGGAGCCGGTTGCCGCAGCCGAGGTTAAGGTAGAGTTTGTTCAAAGTTTTCTCTCAATCCAATTAGCAACTCGATTGAGAATGGGAAGAATCAAATAGAGTACCAACATCGCGAGAAAAAAGGCAATGACCGATCCTAGCCCCGTTACTATTCCTTCCATCCACCACGACATGATCTCCTCCTATACTTCTTGCACCATTTGCGTATCAGTGCTTCCATGGCCCGATCTCGCGCGGGCGACAGTAGAGCCATAGATAGGCCCAATAACCTATGAGGCCCACAACTGCTATGACAACCCCAATCCTGAGCGCCATTGCCACCCCAGCCGATAGCACCATCCCTTGATTACACATCTCTCTTCCCCCTACAGCTTTGCCTTTACCAACTCAGACAAAAGAATAATGGTAACGGCTATGCGGTCAAGGGTGCCGTGACAAACCTGCCACTTACGCTCTGTAACCCGGAAGGTGCGAATCATATCGGCATCCTCCATTTCAAACAGATCCCCTATGACCGGAATCTTGCCATACAAAGTCCAGAGTACCTTGTCACCGTACATGATGTGACACTTCAAGCCATCCATCTCACTCCTCCTATACCTTCTCCCGCCACTTACGCCATAGTTTGCGCCCTGAGTGTTTCTCTACCCATGCCCTGGCCGCCGTTGCGAAGTGCAACACGACGGCCCGATCCTTCTTGGCCGGTATCGAGCGGTGCATGAACCAGTTGAACTGGCGCGGCAATGTCCACATCTTCACCGGACAGCGCCAGAAAGCCCTCATCATGCTCTGTTGGTCGGTCTTCTGATATCTTTTCCATTCCTTGTGAAACGTTGCCAGAAACCGTTGTGTCCGCTTGTTTCTTCTGAATGACCAGATACCACCGGCCACCTGTAGCCATTTCGGCGTACCTAGCACGCCGTTGGTGTATAGGTTCTCCGTCTTGTACTTCTCCCTCTGCGCTTGTCTCACCAGCGGCGTCTTCGGTGGCGTGCCCTGTGTTACTACCATGTCCCATCCGTCGGCCAGCGGGGCAAAGAAAACATCCAGCTTGCCAGCCACCAGCATGTCGGCGTCCATGTAGAGCACGTACTGCCACTCTTGCGGCGCGTGCTTCCAAATGTTCGTCTTCTGATTACGCGCCCGCCTATCCTTCATCGGCAAGGGCCGCAGTACATCCTGCGGTCTCAACAACTTTCTGAACGCCCCAGACAGCGGGTGGCTGTACCCCTTATCGCTTATGTTAACCGGCTTCTGAAAGTTGTCGGCGTAGCCCTCGCAAGCCAGACATACCCGCAAGTGCGGATTGCGCTTGTGCAGGCTCTTGATAAGATGATATGCGCAATCGTGTGCTCGCTTACCATATGCCACGATGTAGACGCCACTGCTGCCCCTCCATGCCGGCAGGTCGCCTTCCGGCTCTTCAATCTCCACCGGCGTAGGCTCCAGCATCTTCTCGACAGCCTCGCGCCACTCCTGGCAGTATCGCTCGATAGTGCGATCCTCTACGTAGCTCCTCAGCACTTTGGGCACTGGACTGTGAGCGACAGCTTTCTCAATAGCCCGTATCATGCTCTGGTAGTCGCCCTTCTTGTAGCGCCAGATGCCCTTCTCTTTGGGCAATTCGTCTATGAGCCCCACGTCTTTGGGCACGACTACCGGCTTGCCACATGCTAGCGCCTCGAGCACAGTCACTGGGCCGCCCTCAATTGTGGAGGTGCAGAGAAACACGTCTAATCCCTGGTAAAATCTCTGCATGTGTTTCCACTCATAGAAACGCGTTTGCACCGGCCAGCCAACACCCGCCGCTCGGAAGGCCCACCGATGCCGGTTATACTGGGCCAGTTTCTTGATCAGCCCCTCGCCCTTGCGCCCGCCCCTGTAGACCTCGCCCGCAACTCCAATGATAGGCTGCCCATTGTTGGGCGAATCTGCTATGACGAACTTATCCAGCTCCACTGGCGGCGTGATGTTCACCGTTAGGCCGTACTCTGATAGACCCTCCACATATTGCTCGCACATCGTTACCCGCATATCTACATGATCAGCCACGCGCTCCCAGCATTCACGCCTCATCCGGTCGGTCTTGACATAATGGGTCATGAAAGCGGCGCAGGGAGTTTTATGCCAGTTGTGAAAACGCCACTCTAGATACGGAAAGAACAGATTTGCATCGGCCTTCTTATTGGGCTCATTGCTCATCTCCCAACCGTTGCGCTTCATGAGATGCTTCGCCAGCCGCCATACGATCCAGGAATGCGTCTGTTTAGGCAGCACCTTGGGGACTACGATGGTTACATTCATGCACTGGCCTCCACGAGTGCCTGTAGCGCCTCTTGCCATTCGCGGGCGTAGCGCTTGGGCGCCATCTTCCTGACGTAGCTTCTCATCAATGCAGGCTCGGGATTCTCAATGATTGCTAGTTGTATTGCACCAACCATTTCGTCGTAGCTGCCTGGCTCGTATCGATAAATTCCCGCCCCCCTCGGCAGATCGGGCACGGCCCCTACGCCGTCGGGCACGACGACGGGCCGCCCGCATGATAGCGCTTCGAGCATTGTCACGGGGCCGCCTTCGACTAGCGAAGTACAGAGAAACACGTCCAGACCATGATAGAACTCCTGTAAGTTTTTCCATTGATACCACCTCGCCTTGATGGGCCAACCCCGCCCAGATGCGCTTACGCGCCAGTCTTTCTGTTCATCGTGTAGCCGCTTGATCAATCCCTCACCTTTGCGTCCTCCCCGGTAGACTATGCCCGATACGCCAATAATAGGGCGACTGTTGCGGGGGCGCCCCTTGAGCTTGAACTTGTCCAATTCCACCGGATGCGGGATCTGCACAGTCATGCCATGTTCGCTCAGTTCTGCCACGTACAGCGCCGCAGGCGTCACGCGGAGATCCACCGCCGGCGCCGTGAAGTTCCAGCGCTTCAGCTTCGCCCCATGCTCGACGGAGGCTTCTTCCCGATGCGTGAACCATGCTGCTGTGAGCGTCTTGTCCCAGCGTGTGTGTCGCCACTGGCAGTAGGGTATGAAGACATTGACAGCCGCACTCTTGTCCGGCGTTCTGCTAGCCGTCCACCCGTTGCGCTCTATGAGATGACGGGCCAGCCGCGCTATGATCCAGTCGCTTTTGTGGTCTGGGACTACGATGTGTACCGTCAATCTCTCCTCCTGGCCGCCCCATAACGATGCTCTATGAGGCTTCCCCCATTCCATTCATTACTCAGTAGCCATAATCTCAGTGGCGTCCGGTGTAGCGCCCTCAGTAGCGCCGCTTGATCCTGGCCCTTCCAGCGCTCCCATTCCTCGCGCCATGCTGTGAAGAAGGCCGCCGTGCGCTTGTTCTTGCGCCAGAACATCATGCCGCCCTGGAGCTGTAGCAGGTCGTAGCCTAGCTCTCGATAGGTGGCGTCTCGCTCTTCATCGCTGACGTGCCAAAGGATACCGTCGCCTTGAACTTTGCTGGGAGACATGGCGATGTCCCAATCCTGCAGGATACTAAACCCAGCAGAGATGTTCCCATGCACCCTGGTATCGGCGTCCAGGTAAAGCGAAAGGGCATAGGGGGATAACCTATCAAGATTGACCTTGGCCCACCGTCCCATTGATTCCCTGTCGTCAAACTCCACATGATCGGCTCCCTTGACTCGTTCCCCCATCACCGTTACCGGCAGGTCATTGTGCTGCGCCAGCGCCTTGATGCTGTAGCCCGCTTCTTTGGCGGCTCGCCAGCCATAGGCGATGTAGACTACGCCGCGCTTGCTAGCCATGACTTTACAATCACGCTGCCCGCTAAGGTTAGCACAATACTCTTTCCTGGCGATATTGGAAAGATAAGCGCCACCCCCCGTAGCGCGAGATAGCAAAGCGCTGCCACCAGCAACTCACCAACAAATCGTCCCACCCGTTCTTTCATCTCTCCCCCTCACCGATTCTTCTTGATCCATATCGTTGGCAGCGGCAGTATGAACGGCTTCACTTTGTAGAGCGCCCGCATGAACGCCAGCTTGTCGTCGCTCGTGCCCTTCCGTTCTTCTACCCAGCGCGTCATCAACTCCTCAGTCCGCTTGTTGCGCTTCACAAACATCAGATCCGTGTTGTAGTAGGGCACGCGCAGATCATGTACCAGCGCTTCTGTGGCCTTGCGCTCTGCTTCTGAGCCTAGCCTGTTGGTCAACTTTGTATACGAGTATAGCGGAACAGCTATCTCCCAGGCGCGGTCCCTAAGTAGCATTAACGTGGTGCTCAGGAACTCAGGATTTGGCCTACATCGCTGATTCCAGATGATCGTGTATGCAAACGGCAAGCGAGGGCCGCCCGTCGCCATCTCGAGCTCTAGCGCTTTGGCCCATTCTGGAGCCGGCCCCGTGCGAAACATAAGCAGGCCACAACCCTTCGGGATGTCCCGCGCCGCTATCGACATATCGACTGCCACCTTCTCTTTGATGAGTTGCTTGCATAGTTTCTTATTCTTGATATCCAGGATTACGCCGGGGTAATGTAGCACCCAACGCCCACCGCTCTCTTGGAACCGGCGATACTTTAACAGCTTGATGTACATTAGTCGATAGCTACTCCCAACTGAGTGAGCTTGATTTTTAGGTTGTCCTCAAACTGAGGATAGCTCAGGCGTACTCTCCATAACGGATCGCTGTTCTTAATTCCCGCCACTTTCACTCGCCTCTTAAACTCTCCCCATGTGAGTTGTCGTGTCATTGGCCGCTTAGTAACCCTTAGTTTTGCCATTGCGTTATCCTGGGCGTGCCCCCGAAGGGGCACGCCCCTAGATTGTGAGGCTTGTTACGAAATCACCTCAGTCCATGGCGTCTGTGTCACCGGTGCATAGCGTGGCACGTTGCCCAGGATGAGCACAGCCACGTTTGCCGACGCTACGAGCACATCCAGTCGTGCGCGGATGAAGTCGTAGTTTGCGGCACAGTTCATCTCCTCAGTGCGCAGGTTGATGGCACATGCATCGTCGCCATCACCTCCGGCCTGTGTAAGCTGCGTGACGGCCTTGCCAGCGATTGCCGCTGCTCCGGCGCCGGCGTTATCCGTGGCCTCTTGCAACTCTAGGTCGACGGTCCCGCCCTGACCGATGTCGCCCACCAGTAGTATGGCTAGCGCTTTGTGGCGACCAGCCATAGCAATCCACGGCGTGTAATACGTCCCCTGGTGCAAGTCGGGATGTATCACGGCCAGCAGTTCCATTCGTTCTGTATCCAACTCAGGGTATGGCATTTGTTTTACCTCCTATACCTATGTCACAGCCGCGCCCAAAACCACGAACGGGCTGACCTGGTTTGCAGCGTCTTTCAGGAAGATCGGCGCAGGCAATTTCTCCTGCCCGTCAAGACGCATCACGAACTTGTAGACCACCTGGTTCTGTAGGAAACGCACGTGCTCGCTCATAGCCACGCTGATCTCCTGTTTGTCCCCGATGTAGTACCAGCTCCAGTCGGCCAGAATCACGTCACCCTGGATGCCCAGCGTCGGTGTTTTCTCCGTGAAAGTCCAGGGGAAGTTCTTCAGGCGGGTGGGGCTGCCGTCACGTGCATTCTCTGTCCAAATGTAGTGGCCCGCCGGATCCTGCATCAACTCAAGCGGCGTGTAGCACATTATGTTGAAGATCCACATAGCCCGATTCCAGCTTGACGGCAGAAGATGCTGCTTCATGTTTACCAAGTCGAGATAGGTGATTGTGCCTGCTGTCTGTCTTGGAACAACCAGGGTGCCCGGCGCATCAACCACGCCTTGCGGTTGCCCTGTGCCGTTGCCATCCAAGAACGCCTCATCCCGGTAGAACTGGCACGCTTGCCGGAATGCATTCGTCACGAGCGGAGCCACAGAGATAGCAGAATCTGCCAGGAGCGCCTCCTTGATAGGAATCCAGCCGGAGTATTCGTGCGCCACCAGCTTGATGCTCGTAAATCGCATTTCGGTTTCGGTCTTATGTGTACCTGTCTCCGTCCAGTACCCGCGAACGCCTGGAATCATGTTCGTTTCCCCAGGCGTTGAGCCAGTCGTGTCAAATCCAGGCACCTCGATAGTGCGGTTTGCCATCGGAACGATATCGGCACGCGGCCAAACGATCTCGGCTTCTGGGTCTAGCTTGATGAGCTGATTCAGCACTGGCTCGGGAACGAGAAAGCCACCGGTCGCCCCAGTCTGGTCTCCGAGGACCTTGGTGCCCTTGGCGCCCCACTTGACGTATTCCGCTCCCATGTTCTTGAGTGCCTCAGTGTCGCCATTCGTGATCGCCTTGATGTAGTCGTGCATCAGGATATCGCTCGACTTTACCGTTGCCGGATTGCCGCCAGTCGCATACAACCCTGGCTCCTTCGCCCCAGTCTGGGCGGCGAACGCCTTCGCCATGCCGTCCAACGTCTTCTCGAACCCGGCGACGACCTTCGCCAGCGCCCGAGCATCCGGCGTCATCAGGGCGTTCTCGATGAACGTGTCCACGTCCTCGGCCTTCACGGATGCGAAGAGTGGGTCGGTCGCCCGAATTGGCTCATCTTCCCCCTCGGCCAAGGTGAACTTGTACGCGTAGTGCGTACTGCCTATCTGAATCCTTCTTATGTCCACTGTCTTACCTCCCTTACGTTTAGCTTTCGGTTTCGGTGGCTTTGCTGTTTTCGTCGCCGCGGTCGCCGGTGGCGTCTTTGGTACGTCACCCTGTGGCGAATCCGCCCGTGGCTCCTCAACAGTCAATGCCTTATACGCCTTCAGAGTCATCACGCGGTTGCGTGGCTCTGCCGGTGTCGGTGTCAGGCTGAACTCCACGATAGGCCAGCGCGTGATCTCTCCATCATCCGTCACGCGCCGCATGTGTCCAGCGGTTGCGCTTGACCAGCCAAGTTTGCCGGCCTCTACCATCTCGTAGACCTTCTGCTCATATTCGTCGGCCATGTCACACACGGCCTCTACCCAGATGCCCATGTCCTGCTTCTTGGCCTTGACGGGCTTTAGCAGGTGATCAGCCCAGTCCTTGCCCTGCTTGCCTGTGATGAGCGGGAAGCCATGATGTACCCAGCAATCGGCGCCGTCGCCGTCGTGTGCGCCATAGTAGGTCTCGGCGGTGAAGTATTCGCCTTCTAGGTCGGTATCGCCCACGCCGGAGAAGCGCACCCCAAGGCCCCCTACACGCCCATCCCCCAGCGCCTTGACAGCGCCGCCCCAGGCTATGAGCATATCGTCACTTAGGGCCTTCTCTCCCACGATCTGAGCATGGCAGATAGCCACGGCCCGTGACTTCTCCAGGTTCTGCTTCGCCATCACGTTCTCAACGCATCTGTCCATCTTAGGCCATAGGTTCTCTGGTACGTTCGTGTATGGCATGATTTACCTCCTAATCGTTACCGTACTCCAGCACCGGATATCCGTGTGCAGCGGCAAAGAAGCTGATTGTGTCCAGATTCGTGAAGTTCCACGCCTGCGCCCACACGCGCCAGCCCACGGGGATACGGGGGAAGCGGAGCTCGCTAGGCCCGGCTCCAATGTTGTTCCCTACGCCAGAAGCGATGGACATGGTTTCGGTATAGCGGTTAGCCGCAGCCGCTTCGTCCAACGACTGATCGCCGTATAGAAAGCGGAGCTTCCAGGGCGTGGCGTTATCTACGCCTGAGATAGCGATACGGTGCAAGTCATATTCTGTTTGCCAAGGCTTTACCGGCCTGTCGTTGCTGCCAATTACAGGGATGCCCACCCCCCACGTGTTGTTGCCACTGGCCGCTGTAAATGGCCGGTCAACGTTAGACTCACAAGCATTGCTCTCATTCGGAGCTGCCACGGACCCCCACCACAGTTCATCGTTGTGAACGTGCTGGCCAAGTATTTCGACTTCCCCCCGGATCTCGGCAACGGCGATAGCCAATGTAGCCAGGGCCGCTTGCGTCGCCTCATCAAGCATGTAGCCAGGATTGAGCTCTGTGAATAGCTGCTCCCCGCCTTCGCCTATCGGGATAGCTGCACGGTCAAGTTTCAGGCGCACCAGCTCGCTAATCGTCCTCGACATGTGTCACCTCCCCGGGGTTGTCCTCTGTGAATAGGGCTTCCCCCGATTCGTCTATGAATATGAATAGCCTGTAGATGAACCTAAGTATTGGCATGTTACCTCCAAACAAAACGGCCCACTTTCAGACGGGCGGGCCTTCGCCGTGCCGTCCGTTAGCAGGCCGAGACTACGTACAGTGTGGGCCGGTATTTGGTTGTTGGCCTAGCTCTCGTACTTGCCGTGGCGTACTACCTCAGGATGCTCCTTAACAAACGCCTCGGCTTTCTTGCTCATTTCCATAATGGTCATAGCCACGCCTGCCTTCTTGATTAACGGCAAGTTCTGTTCCTCTGGCTGGATCCGCTCAATCGCCGCCACGATGCCGAGCAGGTGTCGCCGTATCGCTGCCCAGAACTGACGGTCAGTCATTGAGTAGCGCCGCCATCTGATTGAGCACAGCCAGTACGTCACTATCAGCCCGTAGCCGTCCCAGGTCTTGTATCAGCACTTGATGCGCTCGATGAAGCTCGGCGTGCCACGTATCCAGCACCTTCCGGCTCACCTCGATCTTTACCGGCGGCTCCAGCTTGAGGCCACAATAGGGGCAGTGGTAGACTACGCAGTCCTGAAGGGCCTTCAAATACCAGAGCTTTATCAAATGATAGTACTCTATTGAGTGACCCCTATCATTTGCCGTACATTCGTGCCTTATGCGTTCCATCCTCATCCTCCTAGACTCCCAGCTTGCTCCTCAGTTCCCGTTCAATCGCCGTCCCGATCACCTGGTCCAAAGCCGCGCTCTTCTCTACGTCCTCAGCCACCTCTGCGTCAGTCTGCCAGCCAATAGCTTTATGTAAAGAGGTCTGCTTCTCCTCACTCTGCACATGTTCAACGTAGCTTACTTCGCTGCCAGTTCGCGGGCTCTCCGTGAATACGTGCGCCTCAGTCGGCTTGATAATCTGCGTGCGCCACGAGAACTGTAGGCGCTCAGAGGTATTGTATCCCCGCACTACTCCGGTCAAATTAGTCCAGCGTGGTCCAAAGCCTCGCTGATACCAACGTTTCGGGTAGTATCCCGGCTTGTTGGCGTCCGTCTCCGTTGGCGGCGAGGCCATCTTGGACTGTACCATCTTGCCAGCCAGGGGCACGACGCGTTCGATGACGGCCCCCATGTCCAGCTTGTCGAGGGCAGCGGCCAGGTTGCGGAGTTCTCTGTCGTTGATGGTTAGACTGATTGTCATGCCCCAATCGCTCCTGGCGTATGCTCTACGCTTGTTACACACCTACAATTCACATGTGCCGGCGGCCCTGTTGGGTATGCAGCCAGCCAACTATCCTCCGTCGTGTGGTCAAGCGGGCCACAGATAGGACAGACCCGCTCATCCTCAGCCGTGAGCCAACGCTGTACCGTCTTCACACCCTGCGCCTCTAGATCAGCCTGGAGCGCAAAGGAGGATTCCGCTAGCGCCCGCGTAGTCTCTGTAGCCGCAATCGTCGAAGCTCGCGCCTTGCCAAACGCCCGGGCTATCATCTCCCGCGCGGCGTCCTCTGTGATTTCGCCTGCCTGGAGCTGTGCCCGTATCTTGTCAACGTACTCGCGGTCGGTGCCAGAGATTCGCCCTACCAGCACCCGCCCTTCCTGGCCCGCCCACTCCAGCCCCTCTGTAAGCAGATCATCATAGTCTACGCCCCAGCCCAGGTCAGCAGCCTGTGCTAGCATCCCGCTTGTGATAGCGTCGGTGTACATCAACTCCGCGGCTGCCTGAATCTCCGTGTACATACCTGCCAGGTCTGTAGGTGTGCCGGTTATGGCCGCGTTGGTGATACGATCTAGCCAGTCGCTGTAGATTGCGGCGATACGTCGCTGGAGCTTCGCTTCGAGGCCGCCCTGTATGTCAGGCATAGCTTTCAGGAACGGGTCGAAGGCGGTTTCCCAATCGGTAGTAAGCCTAATATCCATAGCCGCCTTGACCCACTCCGGGATATTGTTACTCTCGAAGGCACACACCCCCTTCCGATTCTTGGCCTTGCGCCTCCAGCGTCGGAGGCTGTCCAGCATGGCGGTATTGTCAACCTTGGCGCTCTTCTCTGCCGCCTGTACCCCCTGCGTGATCTCCCTTACCCGTTGCTGCTGCTGTAGCATGGTCGGCGGCATCTGCTCGGCAGGCTCGGCCTCCTCTGGCTCCTCGTCGGGCTTGTCTGCCGGGAAGTCATAGCCTAGCGTCTTCCATAGCTCCTCTGCAAGCCATACGGCCCGGTCACGTGTCAGAACTTGCGCCGTCTTCTGCCTGTCCATTTCCTCCATCAAAAGCGCCGCACCCTCAGCCTTCTCCGCCTCATCCTGCTGGATGGCCTCGACCTCATTGAATTGCCAGTGCATCTCATAGTTCAGTGGCCACCAGAGTTGACGGTTGACGGCGCTCCCTGTAAGTTTCCGCGTTGGGAAGACGGTTTTTGTGTAGAAGTGTAAGTCATCCTGCTTCGCCGTCGCAAAGTTGGCCGCCGATGCATCTAGCATCGTGATGGGTATGCCGAAGGCGACGCTGATCTGTTCCTTCTCGCTCTGCATGACCTCGGGGAGGGCAAGATCCTTGAGCGGAAAGCCGATGACCGTTGGCTTGAGGCCCAGGCGTAGTACCGCTGTTTTGAACGCATTGCGCACGCCCCCAAATAGCCGCTCCCAAACGGATTCGACCCGCTCAATCTCTGCATCATCGATGTTGCGATCTGTGCTCAATACCGTGGCCGGCAGTGCCCCACGTTCAAAGAATTTGCTTGTCCACTCATTCGCGTTTGCCACCAGTGCCCCTGGAGGCTGTGCTACAGCCCCCTCTGCGGTGCCTGGCCTGAAATCATCGCTGGTATTCCACGTGGGCAGGTAGACAATCTGGTCAACAGGATAGTTGCGCTGTAGCCCCCCCATACTCTGCCTGAATCCCACGAGGCCCTGTACCGGATCCGTGATGGGCATCATGTAGATCGGGTTCAGCCATTGCAGATCGGCCTCCAGTTTCAGCCAGTAGGATGCGCCCCAGATAAGCCGGGCCGCCTCCGTGCGCCACCATAGCCACTCCCAGTCCACGCCAGCATAGGGCGTGCTCTCTAGCTTGACCTCGCTGTCCTCATTGCCTCGCCGGGCCAGCTTCCACGGCACGGACATAGCGCCGTTAGCTCGCAACTGTATGCAGCGGTACGTCCACGAAACGAGGGTATACAGAGCCAGCACCGTTCGCTGCGAGATGCCGGGAAACAGCGTCGGGAAGAACCGGCCCATGTCGTTGAGCGCGATTGATTTAGCAGCCCCTCCTCCTATTAGGTACGGGCCACGCTCGGGCATATGTTATCCTGTCTTTGGTGTAATATGATACCATTCCGAACCGTCCAAAACTTCTACCCTGTAGAATGGGCGGCTTTGGCGATAACGCTCGGCGCTTGGACGAAGCATTTCAAGGATACGCTGGGCAGTCTTAGACGCCACAACCCTAGAACGCTCGCCTTCGGCATCAAGACCCTCAACAATCTCATAAATCTCCGCCATGAACAACCCATTGCGCGACTGCGCCTTACCATCCATCTGCCGCAACGTATTCAGGTGCCCGCATTGCTCGCAGGGTACGTGAATCTCACCGTATGTGTTGCCGTCCTTATCTATTGCCATCTCTCTCCTCCTATCCTATCTCGATTATGGCAGGCCCCGCATTGTACAGCGCCAACGTGAAGGCGTCCCCGCAATCTGTTGACCGCCCTATCCGTGCCATGATCTGCTTCTTGGACTCAATACCAATCCCATTCACCAGTGGTTTCCAGCGTGGCGCTCGCAGGTCGCCTAGTAGCTCTGAGTCCCGTGGCATCGCCAGGTCGTGACCACTATTAGGATCTAGCATCTCTCTCGCCCGCCACCAGCATTCGGCCCGCATATTGGTCATCGCCAACTGGCCTGAGGCGTCCCATTCATAGCTCCGCTCAGAGAAGTTGACCGGACACACCTTCATGCCCTGGCCAATTGCCGAATCATAAGCAGATGAGCCTATACCAATTACGTCTATGTTCGCCTGCGCCTTGCCGTCTAGAGCTATGCCTATCAGCGCTGCCACGCTAGGGCCATCCGGCGTTGTTCGGCCTGGGTGCTTCTCCAAGGGAGCGAACCAGTTACCGTATCGCCTACATAGCACCGTTTGATCTTTGCCACCCCTGGCTACGTCCACACCCACCGCCGTAAGCTCCCCATCATGTTCTGGCGTCCACCTGGCCTGTGCCGCCCGTATCCACGCTGTGGGAATGACCTGGTATGCATCATCTACCTGCCCGGCCAGCCAGTTGCCACTCAATAGCTGGGAGCGATATGGCTCCGGCAATAATGCCAGCACGCGCCGATATTCATCTCCCAAGTGCGGGTTGTCGCCCAGTAGCGCCGGTATGAATGTCCTGCTCATAGCATCCGGGTCATCGATTGTCGTCTCTACCTGTACCCCGTCTATGTTCCGCTTGAACCAACGTACATCGCCAGGCTTGGCAGGATTCGGATACCCGTCATCAAGCCAGGGGGCCCAGCGCTCCATCACCCAATCGTTGCCTTCGCCGCCCGGGTTCGTTGCGCTAGCTACCTGGACTCGCTGTCCCGGAACTGTCGTGCGTGCCCGCGATAGCAAGTACTCATATTGGAACTGGGTAAACTGTGTCAGCTCATCAAACCCGATGAAGTCGAAGGCGCTGGACTGGTACTGGTGAACGTTCTTGTCATATTCAGCATGGCCGAAACGAATACGCTGATTTGGTAAGGTCCAGACGTGCCGGCTCTGGTTGTAATATTTGCGATCCCCGTATAGCTCTATGGAGCGAACGACCAGTGAATCCTCTAACTGCGGGTATGTGCGCCTGAGTAGGAGCGAGTTCTTGTGGCACAACCTGGCCTTGCCCAGTAGCAGGTCACTCTTGCCGCCCCCGGCTGCCCCGCCGTATAGTACCTCAAATGTATCACAGAAGAAAGCATCACGCTGGCGGCCCGGATTCGGCCACCACGGAGGTGGATTCGTCAGCATGCGATCCGTCCACTTGTCGGACTCTTGCCGTGAGATCGGCCATGGCCTGTAATCGCTGCTCAGGTGTGAGGGTAGTGACGTTCTCATAATTGACATTCGCGTCTACCTTTAGCTGTGCCTTTCGCCCCCCAGTTTCTTTCGCTATGTCATCAAGCGTCGCTCGGAACTCGCTAATAATCGGAGCGTTGAATCGCTCAATGTCTACGCGTTCGCCTCCGACTTGCTTAACATCGGGGAGCCAGACATTGTGATAGACACCTCCCTTGCCTTGTTCATACATCTGAGTCTTCAGGAAGATAGCCAGAACTTTCAACTGCTCTACGCGGTTATGAGCAAGCGCGAGCCCCGACTGCATGATCTCCTCGGCTCGCGCTGTCTTGCGTTTTTCCAACTCTGCGTCGCAGGTTTCAGCCCGCTCTTGCCAGCCATAACGAGTAGACCAAGTAGCAAGGGTCCGAAAACAGCTTGTAGGCGTTGTATTCTGTTCACATTCGTTGTATTGACTTGCCAGCTCACGCAAAGAACGTCCAGGCCCCATCCTCAGATAGTCATTACAAGCCTGGACTGCCTTGCTCGATTCTCTTTTTTGTCGCTGTCCTGCCAATGGTTGAATTCTTATCATCCGGCTCTACCGTCACCTTGAACGCCCTATCCCGAAAGTACTTCTGCACCAGTAGCAGCGCGTCCGCGTCGCTTGCTGGCACATCCAGCCTTAGTGATCCCCCGTCACTGCCAAACTGGATTGCGTTGCCTCTTGCAGCCAGGGATGCTATAAACTGGACGCGGGATAGAGTTTCTGCCATGCTAGCGTCACCTTACTCATTCATCCCCCTCATAGAGTCGCATCTATCACTGTCATTTTAGCATACTCGGAAGCGCCTGTCAAGTCTAGGCATCCCTCGCCAGTCGTTCCCTCATTCGCGCCGCCGCCGTCGCTGCGCCCTGTTTCGTCAAGCCCACCAACGGCCCAATCTCCGTATACGTCATGCCATCATCGTGCATCTGTATGATCATGACATCGCGCTCCTCGCGAGACATGCAGTGATAGCCATCCTGCCTCCGAATGATCGCCCGTCGCCGGCCGCGTAGTTCCCATTGCCCCGCTCGTGATTTCGCGCACGGGTCGGCCAGGCAACGGCTACACACGGGTCCCTCGGAAGTCTCTGAGAATGCCTCGCGCTCTAGGCGGCCATCCTTAAGTCTAATATCCTCTCCAACTATGAGGCCGCAATAGATACAGCGCCGATACTCCCGGCGTGGCGTCTTCATGGCCTCGCGCTCAATACCGGCGGCTATGGAGGCTACGCTCATTTCATCTCCTGTGATTCTATCCACTTCGCCGCCATGTCAAACAATATGTCTCCATCGAAGGGGAAATATGTGAACGCAATCCATCCCAGGCACAGGCGCCAGCTGAATCCCTTGTACCAGTAGATACCGCCGCACTTGCCAACGGAGATGACGAAACAGGCCTTCACGTGTTGGCCCCCAGCTCATCGGCTATGGCATCGAGCCTATCCGCAAACACGGCACCGTCGTCCTCCTGTCGCAATAACGCCGCGCACCAGCGGATATACTCATCCATTCCGTATGCATCCTGTTCCTCATCCTGTTCCTCACAAGCTTCCAACAAAGCAGTCACCACTTCATATGCCGGTCCCCAGTCAACACTCTTCACCGCCGCCTCAATCACCCGCAGGCGCTTCAACTCCGCGCTTTCATCCGGCGGGTCAAATACGCCCCAGAGTGTCAATAGCTCAATGCTCGCCCTGTACGCCAGGTCCCCATCGCCCCGCACCAGCTCCACAAGTGCAGGATAGCGCCTTTTGATTTCTCCTATGGTTGGCTTACTCATCGCCATTCTCCCCTGACCTATCCAAGTCATATGCTAATTGTGCATCATATGGCTCGCCAACGTACCTACGTTCGCAAATCCTCATTGCCTCTTCAACCGTTCGCGCCATCACATAATGATGTTTAGTAACTTCGACAGTAACCAGCCAGCGCCTCTTCTGTACTCTCTCTCGCAAGCTCATTCCCAAATCCTCCCAACCCAAACGGGCCACCTATCACTCCCAACCTGTCGCCAGTTCGCCCTATCGAATCCCAGCCTCGCCATGTCCGCCCCGCTGATAGCGAACAGATTCCCCTCGGCGTCCCCGCCCCGCCCGTAGGCTTCCCAGGCTATCTCAGTAGCCCGCTTCGACGGATCCACCCAGGCATGCCAGCCGTCGAAGTCCCAGCCGATTGCAGCCCGATTCATGGCCACCTGCGCGACCGCTGGCCCTGCTAGCTCCAGGATGACGCCGGCTTCGCCCTGGACATGGCCAGCCAAGGCCAGGATAAAGGCTAACAGGAGGCGGCCAGAGCCGATCACAGTTTTTCACCGTCCGCCGCAAGTGCCGCCGACGAGTCTGCCAGCCATGCAGTTTCGTCTATCACCGCACCCGCGCCCATGATCGCATCATCTAGCTGCATGATCTCCCATCGCGCAAGGGGATGCCCTGTTGCCGCCGACTTCGATATTCCGCACGCCACACTTACCAACGTTTTCAGCACATCGCGCTCAATCACCGCCGCGTCAAGCACGCAGGGCAGGTCGGCGCGGGCGTTGTCGATGAAGCCTATGCAAACGCCAGAATGATACACCGCTGCGTCACCTACGCCCTCGGGCACATCCCTTAGTAGTTGGGGCAGTCGCTCACAGTACGCCCGGATCTGTTGCGCCGTCCGTTTTGACTCAGTCATTATCATTCCTCCAGCCATACAGTTTTGTCGAGTACATCAGCAACGCGCTTACCGTAACCAAAACACCCCATATCATTTGCAGCATCACGCAAAAGGCCCAACTCATACCTCAGTTTTGCCGCCGCGTCTAGCAGCGGGAGCATGTCAGCACGGGCATTGATGCCCCAACTGACATAGTTTGCGACGGCTTGTTCTCTCTTGCCTTTTGACGCGCCCAGGTTCTTTTCAAGCTCCTCGCAGTATGCCCTGATTTCGCTAGCCGTCCGTTGTTTTGCAGTCATCACTCCCCCCAGTTGTCTACTACATCTTGCCACGTCTCTGCCACAATCACCTTGACGTCCACGGCTGCCAGTGCGCGTATGCTGGCGTGCTCATTCGGCGTCAATGTATGCCGGCGCCCAGGCCGCTTGACTTCGACAACGCGGGTCTGGCCATCTTTGAACACGACAAGATCAAGCACGTCACCTCCTATAGAATCCGTCAGCCATACTACGAAGCCAAGGCTTCTTAGAATGGCTACCATGCTTGCCTGATTGCCGTCAGTTCTCGGATGTCTCGGCCTGGTCATCTTCCCCCTCCGAGTATCACCAGCGCCCATCCCCACATTGCCAGGGCCAATACTATGCCAAAGGCCACCCAGATTGCGCCACGTACCAGGTCGTGCCAGTTATTGTTGGGCATTGGTCGCCTCCAGTGCGCGGCAGGCGGCCAGGGAGACGGCTTCTGTGAAGGTGTCTGCGTATACTTCCTCTGGCCCATCAGGCAAATACCACGAACCCCACTGCTTAAACCGCTTCCCGAATGAAGCGTACCACCCCACATCGACACAACGCCGCGCCGCAAAGGCAGGATACTTCTCCCGCATGGCCTCGATGACCTTGCCGCATTGCTCCCAGTCAGCGTCAGGGTGCCAGTGATCCACATGCATTATACGTTCACCGCCCGAATCGTACCAATAATGATCAATCCGGCGACGTTCGCGAGCTGACTTGTGCCAGCCCATCGCCTTCGTTGCCAACACCTCTCTCATATGCTCAGTGTCCATATAGCGCCTCCCTCTGTACTCCCATCGCATCATCCATCACCGCGTTGTAATCCTCTTCTGACTCCGTTTCAATCGCGCGAGCCAGCCTGCATGTCAGGTGGTCGCATACCTCGAAGTCGGCTCCGTGGCAGCGCCCGCAATGTTCTGCGAACGCCACGAGGATGAAGTCGCCCTCCTCTCGCTTCACGTTCGCCTAGTCTGCCTCCGCAGCCAGCCCGCACTCAGGACACGGTATCGCCCTGCCAAACATCGGATGCCCCACCGGAAACGGGAATCGGATGAACCGCGCCCCGCCGCAAGTCTGGCACGTATCGCGCCGACCCTGGACAAACCGCACATGCCCTATGCTCTCATAATCAGCGGGATTGACCATCATGGTCAGGTCGGCTCCTACCCGCTGTAGTCTGTCTAGCTCGTTCCGCGCTTCGTAGAAAGTTGTCATCTCATCCCTTCCCTGCCAGCAAGAATAGGGCCAGCGCTACTATTATCCCGCCCACAGCGACGCCCAGCAAAAAAGCAAACTCGCAATCAGTCATCACTCCTCCCTTAACCACGCAGTTTTGCCCAGAAGCCTATGACCGCCTACCAGAACTTTCGCGCCAAAGGGGTATGCCAGCTCTTGATCTAATGCCGCCCATAGTTTCGCCGCAATGTCGCGCCGCACATACTCTATATCGCTGTCGTGTACCTTCATGATGCACCACGTCGCATCATGTATGTCCTCTACGGGTGGACACTTCCCCTCAAAGTAGTCGCCCGACTCAATCTGTAGGTAGATTTTATCAGGTGTTTCCATTGTCTGCCTCCAGCTTGTCTATCGCCCATTTTGCCTTCGTGATACCGAATGACTGGCGGCTCATCGCATCGCTTGACCACAATATCTCCTGCACGTCATCCTTGCTACGCACTGAAACATACCACGCCCCCATGAGCTTACTACACCAAATTGGATACCCCTTGTATTCTAGCTGCCTCATTTGCATCGTTCACCCCTCCAGTTGCTTCGCCGCCGCTATCCGCGCCCGTGCCTTCTCCTCCAATTGTCGCGCCTCTGGTAGTCGTACCCGTTCAGCCCGCCGGCGTGTAGCCTCAATCCTGTAGGCTTTGAGGAAGTGCGCCCGATCTGCCATGCTGTTCTCAGACATGCATAGCGTATTCCAGCCACCCATACCCGCCACAGTTTTAGCTATCAGCGAGTCGCTCCACCCTGGCATGCCCCAAGAACCAACGCTATGGAACATCCGGTTCACCTCGTCCCAGGCTTCGGCAGCGCTGGGCGTGTCATCTGTGAGGGCAAGCGCGGCCTTGCGAATCTCGGATATTGCTGGCATCCACTTTGAGTCGGATACCAGGTCCAACACGGCGGCCTTTGCGTCCTCAAAGTTCAGGTCCCTCAGACAGAGGATATAGATTTCGGCGGTGTCATCGCTCATCGGTGGCCTTGCCCATGTCGCCTTGATCATGTGGATGATATTACTAGACTCTTCTGGTGTCATTGTAGTGTCTCTCTTTCCTTGATTCGCTGGAGGGCCCGATCGATTGCAGCGTGGGAGCTCGAGGTGTCGCCAGCATTGCCCGAGCTGATTCGGAGCGGCTTGCCGGCGTCTATCCAGGCGCCGAAGTCTGAGCCATTGTAGAGCCGCATTGACATTGGCCGGTTCTCTCGTTTCCAAGCGTCGGATTCCCAGTAAAGACCGAAGTTGCGCACGTCGCCAACGGTATAGCCTTCCCCTCGGAGCCACTTGATGAGCGTATTGAGCTGGCCACGTGTCTTGGACGTAACACGCTTGATGTGGCATGTTTCCAAGAGCGCGTTCCACATGAGTTGGTCTTCACGGAGAGGCTTATCAGGTGGTGGCTTAGGCGGCGTAGCCGCGCCGTTAGGCGTCTTATCTTCTCTACTCTTATCTTCTCTACTCTCCTCTACTCTCTCTCTAGGAGCGTGACTCACGTCGGTGTCACCCGTGACACTTCTCTCATCCGCTACATCGTCACGCTTGCGCTGTTGACGCTCTCGCCATTGCTCACGCTTGACTGATTGTGGCCTGCCTTGTCGTTTCGAGAAGTTCACGACGGTGTATGTACTCGCCGCCAGATCAATAAGTCCTTCTCGTTGCAAATCTATTAGACTCATATCGAGGGCGGTTTCATCAAGGCGCAATCTCCACGCTAGATCACCAATGCTTAGGGATACGTCGCCGTTTACTAGCGCCCCCTCAGCGTCACACTCGCCTGCGACAAGTAGTAGCTTGATGAATAGGAGTTGTGAGGAGTCAGAAAGCCGACCAATCTTGGGATCATCTAGGAACTCGTTGTATAGCTTGATCCAGGGCATGCCGCTACTTGCCATATTTTACCCCTATCCCCAGCCGAATTCCTCCGGCGCGTATAGCGAGCCGTGCTTCATGATGTCATGGACGTAGGGATTGCTAACCGGCAGTCCTTCCAATAGCCGCCAGCGTAGCCACAAGTGGGAGAGGAACACTTTGATCATCTTGCGGTTGGCCGCGTTGTGCCGGTGTCCCTTTGTCCAGTCGGGCCGGTTCGCCTCGTAGTACGCCTTGGCTTCATCGTACACTCGCCTATATGGACTATTGGCCCTCAGGAACGCAGTCGCTACCAGGTAACACGTCGTTTTGAGTCGCTTGTTGTAGTGGAGCTTCTCGCCCTTCGTGGGCCTCTCTCGTTCGCCATTGATGACGGCGTAACCGGCGAACCGCCATAGACTGGAGATGGTAGGAGCTCTCTCGATGTCAATCATGGCTATGAGCTTTGCGGCCAGGCCGGGTCCAATGCCCTTGACGGCAGAGACCTGCTCATAAATCGGATGCTCTGCTACTTGCTCCTTGATGTCGGCGTCTAGCTCCTTCTCAATGTCCTGGAACCGCTTATGATACCGCTCCAGGACGCTCCGTTGGCGGTCGTCGCTTTCGTCGTCACCGCGCTCGATTGCGCTGAGGCGGTTGCCAAACTGGATACGCGCCTTCTGGATTTGCCGGTCTCGTAGGTCTACTAGCGTTCTCAATAATGTGTCTGTCACGTTTCTCTCCTTTTGAGACGCTCTCTGTGCTTGGTTTGCTCGAATCGCTCTGGCTCGCTCTTTCCCATTGGGTTACTCACGTTCTATGGCTCGTTCTTTCCCATTGGGTTACTCAACCTGTGTGGCTCGCTCATCTCACATGGGGTGCTCGGTTCAATCAGCTCGCTTCTATACCGTGGGTTTCTCGCCAAACTTGGCTCGCTCTGCTTTGATGGGTTACTCGTGCATGATGGCTCGCTCCTCGAGGTCGGGTTACTCGGGCGCTCTGGCTCGCTCGAACACTATGGGTTACTTGCCGTGAATGGCTCGCTCCTGCTACATGGGTTACTCAGATTCAATGGCTCGCTCGTCCTTTCTGGGTTACTTCCCACGCGTGGCTCGCTCGGCCTCTCTGGGTTACTCGGCATCACTGGCTCGCTCATTTGACATGGGTTACTTAGGAACAATGGCTCGCTTCGCTGCTTTGGGCTACACAAGGCCACTGGCTCGCTCTAACACTATGGGTTGCTCACATAAGTTGGCTCGCTCGTTGTGGGTGGGTTACTCTCAGCGCCTGGCTCGCTCCTGGCAAATGGGTTACACAATATCGCTGGCTCTATACACGCATAAAGCCCGCAGGAGGCCGGTTTCTGGGAGATTCCAGCATGTCATCCTGCGGGCTATTTGCCATTATCAAAAACCGTCCTCTCATGCTACAAGAATCTCCCAGTTGCCTAGATCATACCACATCCCGCCGCGCTTGTCAAGTCCGACTACCGTGGCACGCTCCCACTCGCACTGGCAATCACATATGCCCCGCTGGACTTCGATTCTTTGAACCGCTTACCGTCAACCCAGATGGTCGTTATCACAGTGCCGCTGTCCCCCTGATTCTGCGCCGAGATGTAGAGGAACGTACCTTTCTCAGCCCTGAATTGATAGTCATACGGAACCGGACAGTCGCCATATTGCTCGGTACCACCGGTCGCATTACTGAGCGTGATACTAACGCGCTTCGCCGTGCCCGCCACTGCATACCTGACGAAGCGATCAGTGACTACCTTCGTCGGCTTCGGTCTTGGTGTCGCTACAACGTAGCTTGGTGTTGGAGCGGATCCCTCCTCATCGCTCGGAATCACACGTCCATCCCATTGGTCCCTACCCGCTACCATAGCAAGGGCGACCACCAGAATCAGCAGAACCGATATTCCAATCACCGCTCGTTTCAATAACTTCTTCATGTCGACTTCCTTTCTGCGCTATCGCGCAATACGTGAAGTTCCTAGGTCAAACGCCAGCAACCTCATATTCACCCTGGCGTAGCATCTACCCTTCGCTCCCCGCCCGTCGTATACGATTCCCACTCCGTTAGGGGCGTCTTCGAAGAGACTGACGTCCCAGTGGTATCGCTCAGGCGTCCTCAGATAGGAGCCGATGCTCCACAGACTCATCCCACATTCCGGCGGAAACCGGATGACGTGGAACGAGATGACCCCTCCTGAGCAATCTTCCAGATATGTGACGCGAATCTCCTGCCGCAGGAACCCTGCTGGCCAGTGGGTGTAGAAATCCTCTGCCAGGAAGTAGCCTTGATATGAGCCTGGTGGCTCGTCGAGGACGAAATCCCCCTCCCAGATCACCCTCCAATTCCCCACTGCATGGACTGGGCTGGCAGTTGCCAGAGCCATGAGCAGGCATATCGCGAACCAGAATGTTCTTTTGCTAAGCATTGTTGCCTCCTAGAGTAGTGCCTTCTGAATCTTGCTCAATCGTTTCGTTGCCAGGTTGCTCAAGTATTCCCCACTCAAGTCCAGTCCCACGAAGTCCCGCCCGTGCTTGATGGCTACCATTCCGGTGGTGCCGCTGCCTGCAAAGGGGTCGAGGACGAGGCAGGGCACTGGCTCAGGCGGCTTGATGTTTATGCCTGCCCCTAGGCAATCAGGACAGGCCAGCTCTGCGCCACCTTCGTAGACAATTCCGGCACAACCGCAGGTTTCACATGGTACATCATCGCCACAGTCGCATGTTGGACGCCAGCCGGTGGTAGTAGATGTACGTACATTGGCTCGCAACGTTGTTGTAGTTGATTCTCCGTACTGTGCGTAATCGCACCCCTCCGTCTTGGACTTATAATGCGGGATACCCTCTGTCGCCTTCTCGGTCACCCGTTCCCACGGCCCCCCGCACACCGGACACGCGCCCTTCGCCGACGTGCCCGCCAGGATGCATGGCTCCACGAGGGCGGGCGGGTAGGTTGCGAAGTGGGCCCCGCTGTATGGCCGCGTGGGTATCGTCCAGACGGTGCGACGGTTGTGCGTTGGCATTTCGTCACGGTGTAATGCTCGGCCCCCATCGTTTCTGACATTGCCCTTTACCTGAGCGCCGAACGTATGTAGGCCACCATGCCCTGTTGACGCTTCCTTGATAGCCTCGGCATCATAAAAATACCGCGCCGACTTGCTCAATAAGAACAGGTATTCGTGGCTCTTCGTCGGCCTGTCCGTCACGCTCTCTGGCATGGGGTTACTTTTCGCCCATATGATGTCTGAGCGCAACCACCAGCCGTCGGCCTGGAGGGCGAAGGCCACTCGCCAGGGGATGCCCACGAGGTCTTTGGGTTTGAGTTGACAATGACGGGATGGCATGGTATAATCTGGGTATGCCAAATCATAAGCCGTGCCCACTTTGTGGGAAGCCAATGAGCCGTCAGTCTCCGCGTTGTCGCCAGTGCTGGCGTGACGATCCGACTTGGAAACAGAAGATGTCTGAGAACAGACGGGGCAAGCCCTCTTACATTCGGACACCAGAACACCGTCAGCTAATGAGCGTCCGCACAACAGGCATTCGTCGCGACTATCCCTCTGCAAGCACACGTCCAGAAGTTGCGGAGAAGATTCGCCAAGCGTGGACACCAGAGAATCGCGAAGCCGCTCGTCAACGAGGCTTAGAGAATGCCCTTGATCCTGAGTGGCGGGAGAGTTGCGGTTCTTCTGGCTCACTGAATCCGATGTGGGAAGATGGCCGCGCACAGATTCCATATGCTCCAGGTTGGGCACGGAAAGTGAAGCAGTTAGCATGGCAACGAGCAGACCATCGCTGTGAGATTTGTGGTGGTAAGCCACGCGACACACATCACAAAGACTTCCGCAAAGACAACCACGATCTTGAGAATCTGCAAGTGCTTTGCCGGAAGTGCCATAAGAGGCTACACGCGGAACACCGATGCTCCCTTGATTAGTTTTTTGTTTTACGCCCTCTGTCCCATGAGAAGTCCCGTCTCCATATAGCCCTTTCCCGCTTCCGTAGTACGAGTCACCCAAGTTCAAAAAACATACCCCGTCATCACGCAGCACCCGCCAAACTTCCCTGAACACCTCGACCATGTGGGCGACATAGAGCTCGGGCGTTGGCTCGAGTCCGAGGCAGCCGCGCCAGGCCCCGCAGAGGGAGCAGAAGGAGCCTTGGGAAACTGGCCCAGCCTTCACCTTGGCTGCAGGGTCGCCGCCAGTAGTCCAGTTCATGCGTTCAAATCCTGCGGCCTCTCGCTGCAGCCGCTCATTCCCCCACACGTGCTCGCACAGCGGACCCCCCCCGAAGATACTAGGCGGGAGACCGTAATCTCGGAGCGACCAGTAGGGAGGGCTGGTGCATACCATGTGACAGCTCTTGTCGGCCAAGGGAATATGCCGAGCGTCAGCCTGAATTAGCATGTGTTATTTCCCTCCGTGCCCTCGCCAATTCCCGCGCTATCTGCTTGTCACCCAGCACCATCCCCTTGCCCCGCACGGATTCGACTTCGGCCCGCAACGCCAGCAGCGCCTCTATGCGTTCCGCTGGCGGCAAGGCGGCCATCTCTATTACGCGTCGGCCACGTTCACAGATTAGGTCGTACACGTCCATGCCGCGCTTCATCTGGTATACCGTGCCCGCTGGCCCCTGTTCTGCCGCGTAGCTCTAGCTACCCTGCGGCGTCGGCGGTTCACAGCCTTGGCGTTCGCCTTCATACGCCGGTGATCACGCTTTGCTTGGCCAGTGCGCGTGCGTTCGCGTTGGAGCGTGGCCCCAGTCCTGCGTAACATTTCGAAGATGTTCATGATTCCCTCCCATAACGAGTAAATACTACTTTTGGTATGTGAAATCCGTCACAGCCTAGGGATTCTTAAGACGGGCGCGGAGGGGCGCACGTTACGCCCCCACGACGACTTTTCCAGTCAGTAATCCCCTCGGAAGACTTCACGGGTATCGCCCGCTACCGTGCTCCGCACCCCTATGCCTGCCCCTCGTCTAGGTCTCTTTCACCGGCCCATAGGCTGCCCAGGATGTACCCTGAGCGTCACGTGGGGGCACGCGGTTGGTGCTATGCTAACATCCGTCCTCTCGCCCATCGTTGCCGAACAAGGAATCCTCGCGCTGTTCCCATGTCTCAGAAGAGTTGTCCGCCCCTAACCATCCCGCGTACTCATCCCGCGCCCTTGACGCACTCATCCAGGACGTGTCCGGCTCGGGGAGCGCCAGACATTCGACGACGGTAAGGAGCTCCCATTCCCAGGGCCTCTTCGCCTTGGTTGCGCACGTCCAGCAATTCCGCCGCCCGCTCCTAGATACCCAAGAAAGATAACCCACCTGGTTGGCCTTCTCAATCACCTCCAGCGTTACCTCTGCGTCCCGCTGGACATACTTGAGCACTATTTCCTGGGCCTCAATGCTACCCGCCTTGACGCTGAATTGCTCTTCGATTCCCTCTGCTAGCTTCACATCATCCGTCCCCGTCCACATCGGAGGCGCTAGCTTTCCACTCATTCCTACGAGCTTGCCCGTCAGTCCCATACCCCTCGCCGCCGTGTCTAGGCCGATCATGAAGCCTTTCGAGCAGAACATTTGGAAGGCCAGGTCGTAATGTGCCAGGGCCAGAGCCTTACAAAGTTGCTTCTGTTCGACATACTCATAGATCATTGGGAAGTCGAAGCCCAACCCATTCCAGGAGAGAATCTTGTAGCCACGAGTTGCGTAGCCCGAAAGCATATCCAGGAATATGTCCAGTCCCTCCGGCTTCATCGCGTGATCCCCGTGCCTGGCCGCGTCGTCTGTGACTGTCCAGCAGTCGTGCTCCATGCCGTCGAAAGATGCCAGTCCAATGCACGATATGCCCAGATCCTTGTTTCGCCACTCTCCGTTCTCAAAGGGGCGTGCAATCTCCAAGTCGAACGCTAGTAGTTTCATGCTGCCATGCCCGCCCCGGGTCCGAATCCTATATCATCCCGGCCTTCTGTCACTGTCTCTGCTTCCGGGGGGATATCAAGCTCCCGCTGGCCCTGGGTGATCATGGCCTGTTTGTAGACTAGCCGCGCCTCTTCCCGTGAGTGCTCGTTGAACGCTTCGCCATCAATCCTTAGTAGCCAGTTCAGGAGCGTGTTCGTCCAGGCCAGCGAGAGGTCTTTCGCTGATCTGTGGCCCGTGAGCCAGCCTAGCACCTCATGCCGGTTGTCAGCCGCGCCCTTGTCGCCGGGCCATGCTTCTTCAAGTTTGCCGGCCAGGAGGCCGGTCTGTCCCTGAGAGGGCTTGGCTGTTGCGCCCGGTTTCTTGCTGACTGCTATGCACATCTTCTCTTTTAGTAATTCCGGTTGCCAGGGGCGGGGCGGATTACCGTTGGTCTTATTCTGCGCCGGCCTATCCGTGATATCCGTCGCCTCAGCGTCAATCACCACGTCGCCGCTCTCTGAGACTGTTACCGCCGCTCCCATCTCTTCCGGCGTATACATACGACGGAATACGTCAGGCATGAAGACTCTCCCACCTGCTGACATGCAGCGGTTGAATAGCATCGCCTTGGGGTATTTCTGCCAGGTGTCTTTCCCCACCAGTCCGGCCCGTTTCGCGTCCTCGATAGTGAATCGGTGTGTGTAGGTCTGCCCATTGGTCCTGGTGAACGTGATCTGACACGCCGCATCCGTGCTCTCATCAATGTTGTAGGCATGACCCGCTTGCCATATCATCGCCGCCATGCAACCACTGGAGATGGTAGTTGCCCCGTTGACGATGTAGATGCTCCCCAGGGACTCCATAGGGCCGAGGCCTAGTTCGCGTCCGGCTAGCATGATTGCCAGTGCCTGCGCCGGTCCCTTGATGACCTTGGGGAAAAACCCGCTGTCATGCAAGACCTTGGCCTGCTCTTGCATCCGTTCCCACGTCGGGACAAGAACATCGTCCCTGATTGCTACCTTGTACTTCTCCTGTTGTTCTATCATCGCTCATCCTCCTATAAATAGATAAAGCCCTCGCCGGCTTGCCTCTTCTGCTAGGGAGAGGACCGGACAAGGGCTTGATGGATTCTACCTTATTTCCCTCTCCCTAGCAAGTCTATTATATCATGGATCTAAAATCTTGTCAAGCCCTCAGAAGTCGCTCCTCCCCCCTTGCCACGGCGGGTTATCCCTGTCGAAGCCCGGGCTCATCTTGCCATACGGCGTCATCATGGAGTCGTCGGCGTAGATGTACTCCTCATGCTCCTCCCGTGGCTCGTACTCTACCGTGCCCAGGTCTTCGTCGGTTAGCTCAATCACTAGTATGCCACCTTCTGGTTCGGTCATTCATGCATCTCTCGCAACTGAGCAAGCACCTGTTTCTTTTCCTTGTCGAGTTTCGCCCCGTCGACCTCAAAATATATCTCTAGCCATTTAGTAATGGAGCGGCCTACTGGAAGCCATTCAAACAAGTCCTCGCTCATGATATTTTGCCCAACGACCTCTAGTTGGCATATTGAACATTCTTGCTCATTCAGCCAGTCAAGAAACTCTCCGATAGTCTGCGAGCGAGATTCGACTTTTCGTAGCTTCTCGTGTTCTGGAAAGTTGTCAGTGATCATTTCCCCTTCTCCTTCACGGGCTTCTCGCCCGCTGGATGCCACGTTCCGTCCGTCCACAGCACTTCCATCTTTCCGGTTCCTGGTTTCCGCCCTGCTATCTTTGTCGGCCTAGCTGCCATTGGAGTCCGCCACTACCAACTTCAGGCCGTCAAAGTTGGCGCTCATGGGATTGATTTCGATAACTGTACCGTCCTGCCAGACAAAGTTCCACGCGTCGCCTACGTCACATGGCGTATGAGTCACCGTCCAGAACCCCGTGTTTGCCAGCCCGCTCAGGTAAGAATTCCCGCTCATGCAGATTCGTACCTTGTCGCCCTCTTTGATGCTCCTAGCTGCCATGTATCGCCTCCTTGATCTCGATTGCCAGCCCGCGCAGACAATCATCCTTATGCTCTCCGATTGCTCCCTTACAGAATGGGCAGGTATGGCCACATCTGCCGCTCATCCACTCGTCTATGCCCAGGATGCTATCCACTAGCCGCTCGATCTGCTCGTCCTGCAGGGCAAGCGTCCTCTCATACCTCTGCCGGTTCATCGCCAGCGTCTCGATGCTGACGAAGCCCTGGGAGTGCGTGGCTATGTCCTCCGTGCCCCGGGCCCAGACCCGGCGCTCGTCTTTTGACAATGGCCTGATCATTTCGTTGCCTCCCTGATCATGTCCTGCACGGTCTGCCACGCCATATTATACCCAGGCGAGTTCACCCTGTAGTCTCTGGCGGCAAGCGTCATCTGCAACGTCTCTGCCAGCTTCTTGATCTGCGCGTCCTTGGCTATGAGAACGTCGTCTAGCCCATCAAGCGATGCTTGCATGTCGCCGATAAGCTCGTCCTTCTGGGCAAGCGTGGCATGATAACGTAGTTCGCGCCATGCAACCGCCCTGCCCGTTGCATCCATGTTAACATCTGCGACCGCGCTCTCTGCCCACTGCTTCCTTGCCTGCAGCCCTACACCTGTATATGATGTGCTCATTGCACGTTCTCCAGCATCCCCGCGTCCGGCGGCGGCCCCTCATCGTACACCACGGCCTCTAGGTGCCGGATGCGTGTTTCCAACTTGCGTATCAGCCGCAGATTGTAGACTGCCTTCTCCTCAGAGGCCAGGGCTTCGGCCTTGACCTTCTCGTCTATGATCGCCCATCCTCTTAACCCGCTCACGTCGAGCATCTCATCCTCCCCTCAGTATGAGCAATATCACTAGGACGATCCCCAGTACCGTCCCGATCCGGTTCGTCCAGCGCTCAACGTCCATCGCTCACCTTCGCTATGCCATAGTACTTCATCATGCCGCTAAAGTTGCGCAGGAGTTGCCAGTACTCCTCCTTGGTCAATGAGGCTAGGGCGAATCTTTCTGTCGCATCAGCCAAGTTTGCTACACAATGGAAGTCTATCATATTGCATCGCCCTAGTTGTCGGACTTCCCCAAATTGTTCTATTGCCTCTTTGCTGATAACCTGTAGCGCGTCAACCAAGGCTGTGCTCATCCCGTCACCTCACAATCCCCGGTGCCAACAGATGCACCAGCGTTGCTGCTATGACCATTGCCAGGATCGTTCCTACGACTACCCCGTTCACCCTGTCCCAATCCATGCTTCCTCCTCACCGGGCTTATCGTTGGCCTCCGTTGCGAGGGCCTCCTTCAACACTTCCTGCGCCTCCCCCGCCGTGAAGGGCGACCAGTTGCCCAGCGCCAGGTCGATCATGGCGCGAACAACGGCGCACTTGTGCATCGCGAACGTGCTGGCCAGCGTGGTGATGTTGGCAGCTATTTCCGGTGTTACTCGCACCTGTACTACCCTGTTCTTGATCATCGTTTCTCCTCCTCTGCTATGCTCTCCTCAGCACCGGCCTCACCGGTGGACGCCCCGCGGGGCGTTTCGAGCTAGTCCTCAGGGCGTCAAGAAGTTCCCGAAGCGTGATCCGATTCTCTACGCAGAACTTGTCTGCGGCTGCAAGGAAATCCCTTCCCTCTACTGCCTCTTGGACCACCCGGTTATGGTCAAATTCAAAGGTTATCTTTGTTGCTCGTTCTGCTGTCATCTTCGTCATGTTCATCCCCCCTGTGGGCGTGGCGGCGGTTAACTGTTGCGTTCTGCATACTCCCCCATTGCGGCCTCGGCGCTGTACATCAGCGTGTCCGTGGCCTTGACGTTGTAGCTGAACTTGGTTCCTCGCGGCAGTTCCTTCGGTGCATCGCAGTCCATCCCCCGGGGGCATTTGCAGCGAGCCTTGAGCCAGACTCCCCCGCCCTTGTAGTATGAATATGTGTCCGTGTGATCGTTGCTCCATCTCATCGCCTTCATGTTCCCCTCCTCTGTCTGCACTCATTATTGAGTCGCCCTGGTTGCATCCCTCGGAATCGAACCGAGAGCATCCGGCTCCAGCCCTGCAACCAGCGGGACTCAATGTCCTGCTGGTGGTTAGAGCTTCTCGCCTTGCCTGTACGCACCGCTTCCGACTGCATGTGTGTAGCCCGCCTCCTTTGCGGCCTGCCTAGCTGCCGCCTTGGCTGGATATGCCCAACCGCGTGTGTCTAGGTAGTCCAGCTCATCTGAGCACACGTAGTACCCACCTACGCTCTCGAAAATCCTGGCCATTCTCTTCTTGGTCTTCACCATCTCTCTCCTGTGTCTGCTATAGTTCCCACTTGGCTATGTAGTGCTTGAGCGTATCCATTTTGAATCCAACTTCATGCTCGATCTTGCCTTGGGGCCATTTGTGCGCCTGGGCCACTTTGTTCCACTCTGCCCGGCGGCTCACTGTGACTTCCTTCGTCCATTCTGCATCCTGCTCGATTCGTTCCTGGGTATCTAGCTCTGCGCCCAGTGCATCTCGCTCTGCTGTCACCGCTGCGATTTGGGCCTCGACCTCTGCTAGCTTGGTCGGGATATCTGAGCGTCCCGTCTGTCCTTCTATGAGCCAGTAGAGGCGATCTTTCTCTAGTCTATTGATCTGGCTATTCAGCTTACTCACCTGGCCCTTGGGGGTCTGCTCGTAAGCCTCGCGTGCCTTATCGCCATCTAGTTGCTGCTGGATGTGATCTCTTACGTCTCTGCCCGTCCCGTCGCTATCTTCTCCGTAGTAGCTCATTGCTCTCTCCTCTGTGTCTGTACTCCTTACTCTTGTAATTACATTATACTACAGATTTATACGTTTGTCAATAGGGTAATCTTAAAGTTTTACGATGAGTTTTCCAAACGCAGAAACGGCCCACCCTTTCGGGCAGGCCGTCTCTGAGGAGGATGTGCCAGGGTCGCGCAACCACTGGCACAGAACGTCTGTAGGATGCCCCAGGACGCACGATCTCATAATCAGGTGTATTGATATGTATGTTCTGGGGCACGTTTACGGGCTACACCTACTACAGGTTGTGGTATCAGCGCAAGGCATACTATATGTAGTAGGTCAGCACTGTTTTGCTTAACCATAACAGTCTATTTCATGGCGCGTTGTACTACACTTGCATACAGTTGCATGCGTTAGGGGGCATTAGAGACGCGATAAATGATGTTTTTCAGAGTTTTCGCGTATGTATTGCGGTTCCCGCGCCGAATGCAACCGCTGCCGCTATCAGTGCAGGCCAGAACGTCGTCGCCCATATCGGCTCTTGGAAGCCACAGCCGATTCCAAGGGCTACACCTACCGCCGGAACGAGCAGGCACAGGCCCGCGAATATCAGTCGCTTGACCTTCGGCTCCAGCTCCCCGTACTTCGGGAACCACTCAACTATGTAGGACAGGAGGACACCAACTGCTACCCCTATCCCCTCATTCTGCATCCACATTACAAACGTTTTCCAATCCATTCTGTCACCTCCGTCAAACTATGCGTGATCCCACATATTTACACTCCGGACAATAAGTCACCGTGCATGGCGGCAAACTCGTCATCACTTCGCCCGGACTGGTGTCCATCAATTCGGCCCCACATTCCGGGCAGGCTATCCCATTCGGCCAGGGCTTGCCCCACGATAGCGTATACCGCTTTCGCGCCTCTTTATCCGCTTCGTCCAAGTCGCGTAGCGTCTTCTCCTCCATGGCCCCTCCTACTTCTGCTTGATCTTGATAAACCCCATCGCTGCCAGTGCCACCAATACCGCCCCTGCTAGGCCCGCCACCAGGTTGTAGAGCCGCGCGCCCAGAACGATATGCTGCTGCATCAATTCCAATTGCGTCGAGGCTGGCGTCATCTCCAGGAACACGGGTAGGACCGCCGCGTACCGTGTCTCAGTCGGCGTCACCGTTCTCGTAGCCGTCATCGTTGGCGTGGCACTAGGTGTCCAGGTCCGAGTTGGTGCCTGAGTAGCCGTTGCTGTTCGCGTAGGCATTCGCGTTGCCGTCCGTGTGGCTGCGGGCGATCGCGTTACCGTCGCCGTTACGGTCGCCGCTGGTATCCGGCTAGGCGTCACCGTCACTGTAGCCGCCGGCGTCACCTTGTAGGCCGCCTTCCAAAAGATAGGCCCACATGACACCGGCGGGTTGGGCCAGTGTATCAGCGTCAGTCCCCAGGAACCGATGGGAGCCGCTACGCCCCACGCCTCGTACTCAGCCGGGTAGATAACGTAGATCCTCAATGCGTCTGCGTGGCCTGATACCTCGATCCGGTAGTCGCCATTGGCGTCACTCATGGCCGCGCCTGCGCCGGTCTGTGCGCCGTCCACAATTCGGTTGACTCGGACCTCTGCGCCCTCGAGGGGGATGTTCTCATAGACGGTCGCGCGGCCATAGACGACGTAGGCCGTCACGTCAGCCGGGCATGGCACGCCCCACTCCGATGGGCCGGAGATGTCGGCCGGCCAGAATGTGGGCACGGGGTTACAGGTTGGCGCTATGAAGAGAAGCGCGAGTAGAAGCGCGAGTCTCATTGTCGTGCTCCGATGAATCCTGCCAGAGCCGCCGCTACCGTGGTGTAGACTGCCTGGAGCGCGCCCAAGATTCCCATGCGTTCCTCCAGGCGGGTCACGCGAGTGCCTACCTTCTCGCGTTCCTTGCGCTCCGCCTTAGCATCATCTAGCGCCACCGTTACCTTGCCGTCTAGATTATCGAGCTTCTCTCCCAGCACCGCCAGTGTCACGCGCCCGTTCTCGTTGTCTGCTGTCATGTGTACTCCTTTAGTTATCACTGCCCTCCAGCACAGTCCACACAGTCCCTACCGCATAGGCAGAGTACGCCTTACCAACCCGTTCCTTGATGAGGGCTATGTCCTCGGCCGTGATCTCGATAGGGTCTTCCTCGTTGCCGATTCTCATTGCCAACTTGAACCGGTCGAACTTCTGGGCGCCTGACTGCTGTTCGTTTGGAAACTCTGAGAGCAGAGCATTGATACAAAGGCGTCCCAAGGTTAGGTCGCGGGTCTTCCCCTGATTCCGCGGGTCTTCCTCCTGCATCGGGTCGCCGTCCATGGCGCACAATACTTGTGCAAACTCGATCTTCATCTTTCCTCCTCCTCTTTATGTTGGTCCTGCTGTATTTGATGCCTGCGCTAGGGTCCAATGAACATGTGGAGAATATCCGATGTAGCATATTTCTCCAGTTGCGTTGACATCGTTGGCCGCATCAGCAGCAGTTGCAAAAGTACGCAGATAGACTACGTTGCCGTTCACATCTCTCACTGGATTCACGCCGTCTGTTCTGGCAAATCCAGCGGTAGACCAAGATGATGTAACAACTCCGGCATATGTATTCCACACCTGGTCAACAGTTTCGTTGTAGACATGCACGTGCCCCCCGAGGTCAGCGGCTACCAGTGCCGCCCCCTGAAAGCGTGTGCCGTCCGATTTGAGCACGAACCCGGCCGTCACCTTGCCGGTATTGATGATGCCCTTGGTTGTAGCTATGGTCACATCGCCGCTAGCGTTGACAGCTATCCCGGCGCTACCCGCCGTGATTGTGCCGGTGAAGTTGCCCAGTACACTTGCCACTTGACCCCAGCGTAGAGGCCCTGCCGTCTTGCCAAGAGAAGTGACGCCCGTGGCGACCGGATACATCGCGCCCTGCTCAACGTAGACTTCGCCAGCGCTGCCTGGTCCAAATGCTATGATAGCTTGGTCGGTTAGCAGGACAAGGAAGCCTGCCGCCTCATACATGCCAACATTCGCATCGTCAATCATGAAGCCCGTACCAGCATACATGTTGCTGCCTGCCATCCAGGTCGTGAAGACACCTGCCACAGCGCCCACGCCGATCCTCGCATCGGAGTGTACATCGCCCCTGAACTGCGCCCCACCTGCCGCGAATAGCTCCCAGCCCGGAACCGCGCCAGCGTCGCCCTTCACGTCTCGCACCGCCGTCGGATGCAGGAACGCACCTGTATCCGTCCATGGAGTCGCAGGAGGCGCACCGGCGGCAACCCAGGTCAACGTAGCAGGACTAGCGCCGTTTGAGGATAGCACAGAACCAGCTGCGCCCTCGTTGGCGGGCCAGTTATATGAGCCCGCACCAAATGTCGTCGTGCTGCTGATGTTGAGGAGGACGCTGTAGACATTGCTCCAGCGCTTTGGCGTAGCATCACCAAGCGTAATCGCGTTATTCGTCCACGGCCTAAATGCAGTTGCACTCATGTGAATCTTGACGGCGTTGTTTATGTTGAGATAGATTTCTTGGCCCAGAGAAGAGTTTATTCTCGTGCCGCCCGCCGCCGTCTGTATGAGCGCGTAGTTTCCAGCACTTACTCTGTCTACATGACTGATCCAGGCGTGATCCACAATGTTACCAAAACCCACTGCTGTGCGGCCTATGTACGAGGTCACATCTGCATCGTTTGCAAAATAAGCTGCACCCGTTGCTCCATCAACGAGCGCCGTCTGCGTAATTCCTAAATCAGTATACCATGCCGCATCCAGGTTGCTATAAAACTTGAACGTGGTTCCATCCATTTGCACCTTGATGGCATTGTTCTGCTTAATATCCAGAACTTGTCCAGCGGAGCAGTTAATAGCTGTATATCCCGCTGCGCTCTGGATCAATGCGTAGTTTCCAGCACTTACTCTATCTACGTGGCTGATCCAGGCGTGGTCTGCAATGTTACCAAAACCTACTGCTGTGCGGCCTATGTAGCTCGTTACGTCAGTATCATAATTAACGCGAATGTGATCTGCGCCTGTCGTGGGATGGAGCCAGCCGCCCGCGTTGCGTGTCCAGTTTGCTCCCGCGGCGGGCAGGTCAGCGGCTACGAGGGCGCGGAACGTCGGAGCAACAGCACCACCAGCAGCGGGGCCTGAAAAGACCAGGTTGGCGGCTTGAACATCCAGGCTTAGGGCCTGACCAGCAAGACCCAAGAGATTGGCGGCGAGGGGAGCGCCGAGGGTTACCAGTGCATGGTGTTGGCCTGCTAGAACGTTACCGATATGAGTATGGTCTATCTGTTGCCACGTCGCGTCCACAGCGTCGGAGTGCAGATAAGTGTTCGCTCCCCCGATTGCCAGATCATCCCAGCCGCCCGCCGTACCAACTACCAGGTCGCCGCGGGTCATGGCACTTACCACTGCGTCGCCGTGGGAGGCGCTCAGAATATTGTGAGCGGCTGGAGGAGCGGGCCCCCAGGAAAGCGCGCCCGCGCCATCACTGATCAGCGCCCCCACTGCGTCGGCTGCGGGCCAAAGGTGCGGCACGTTATTCAGGATCAGGTCCCTGGTGTTGGCGTCCGTCCCGAGGATCGTAATGCCCGCCGCTTGCGCCAGTGCCGAGAAGTCACCGCCAGCTAGCCGCTGAACATTGAGAGTCACAACGCCGGTGACAGCGTTGAATGTGTGGCCGATTGCGCCCGCTGCGTCGCGGATCTCAAAGAAGCCGCGGATGTAGCTGGCGTTGGCTATGTCGGCGTCAAACATGTGGTGGCGGACGCCTATGTTGTAGACGTCTAGCTTGCTGATACGTCCACCCGGATCGAAGATGTGAACGATGTTCTCCGTCGCACTGTGCCAGCCGGCCAGTGCCAGACTGTTCGTCGTGCTGTAGACTAGACGCCCCGCCCAGATATTGCCTTCAACGTGGAGCTTCGTCACGTATCCGGCGTCAGCCTGCCAGTTTGCCACCTCGACGTCACTGCCCGCCCCAATCATGACCGGCTCCGTGAAGCCGCCCGCCATGTCTGTCGGATGCAAGCCTGTCACCACCGCGCCTGTGGCATCAATGTCGCCCCGTATCCAGACGGTATCCAACGTCATCGTATTAGCGACGGCCCCCACAGTCTGACAACCCGTGCCGCCGATGAACGTCCAGCGGTTGGGGCCAGCGGGCAATGGGTAGACCGTGTTGGCATCGTCGCAGGTGATGCCCAGGGCGACCACGGCGTCGCTTCGAATCACACTATCAGCCGCCCCTATTGCGTGAGCTGCGCCGAATGTGAGAGCAGGAATGGCGAAGGGAAGCCCCGCCGGTATGGTACTGAGGACTACGCGGTTCGTGGCCGGGACTTCTGTTGACGCCACAGTCGCTCCATCGCCCACCACACCGATCGCGTTTGCCGCGTCCGGATCCAGATTTGTAGGCGTATCACCGAAGATGTGCCAGATGGTTGGAGCGGTGTAGCCTGGCTGATTCCTTGCTCGCCCGCCACCCCGCAGGTTGTCCCGGATGTCGGGCTCGGGCTTGCCGAATGTGGGCGTAAGGTGCTCGAATCCGGCCTCGTCGATCTCAAACTCCATCATGGCTATGGTGTCATCGTGTGGGCCATAGCCGAGGCGGTTGCTCTTCCAGGTGATGCGGTCACCAACCCAGAAGTGCCGCTGCCATTGCTTGCCCTCCTGTTCCTTGAACT
>SDBU01000757.1_pt1 | contig 46332 bp, 42 predicted proteins | sample 2277071 | NCBI WGS metagenome assembly SDBU01 (sample SAMN10397929, study PRJNA504765) | marine sediment metagenome | isolation source: marine sediment core GS08_GC12, 126 cmbsf | place: Arctic Ocean: Gakkel Ridge, Loki's castle | collected 2008
AAACTGTATTGCCGTGCTCCAAATCAGCAGAAACTACCTTATGAAAATCTATGCCATATTTAGAAAAATATCTTTTTCTATTCTCTAGAGCAAAATTACCTTCTCTTATTCGCATCTGTCCATCACCTTTTTGAGAAATCCCAAATTGAACTATTTTATTTTTTTGAATCATTGTGATTTATAACTTCATCTTATCAAAATTACTAAAAAAATTCTAGCGCCTTATTTTGACTAATTTAAAAACCCTTATAAAATAAGGGCTTAGAAATTTGCTCCCCGAACAAAACAACGTTCGAAACTGGCCTACGTGCCCTGTTGTTGTTTGAAATAATAAAATCCAGATACTGCTCCGTGTACTGGACCAAGTTCAAACCTATTTTTTATGCAAAGCAGAGCCGTGAACAGTGCCGAGTAGAGAAACAAAGAGTTCGTCCGTAAAGCGCCCACTTTCGCCTTTTTCAACAAACCCGCACCCAAAATTGATGGCAACATAATAGCCAAACAAAGATTTGTGTGAACTCTCTACGCCACACCCCTCACAACTAAACCCACATCCATCAGCAATTCCTTCCCAACCTGAAGAAAACTTTTCCATTGCTTTTTCTTCAGCATATCCCCCTGATAGCCAAGGCGTCCATGCGGAAATGATAAGCAGGATTACTAAGCTGAAAATTATCAAAATTATTTTATTCATATAATAAATAATACGACAACCACAATATTTTGTAACAACAAAAATCTCAAAACAAAATCCCCTCTCTTGGAAGGGAAAATGCTGGCTCCGAGGGACGGACTTTGTTAGAACCTGTTTGGTGGGCCTTTATCTCCCCCACTCCTTAATATCGGGTGAAAAATCAAGCTGATAATCTGGAATGCCGATAGAAACTCCATATTTTGTCACTTCATTATATTGTTCTTTTTTTGTTCTATCTACCTTAAAAACTTTATTTCGGAAAATAACGAAATGTATATCTTCACTCTTGAAATCGGCATACCAACCGTGTTTAGAATCCAAGACACGACTAATCGCTTCTGCAATATCAGCTACTTTGTCTTCTGGTATCTCTACAGTATGCAGAGTCCATTGTTTTATCCAAGAGGTTTTATGTTTTTTAGTAACCGCTTCTACTTTCGTTTCCAAAATCTTGACCTTCTTCAAGGTTTCTTTATTTTCTAAACTCTCCTCAATTATTACCCCTTTGTATTCTTTATTCATAAAATTAAAATTTAATTTCTAACACTTTTAGAAATAGGGGTCAACTCTAATTAATTTCAGTTAGCTTAATTTCAATCCCCTAATACCATAACCATACCACAAAACCGCCTTCGCTAAAAGACGGCTTTAGTTGTCCTATACTGCTCGGACTACGCGACGACTTTAGAACTCTTGATTGGGTGTATATTTCAAACAATTTATCAATTTGGCCAGAATTTGTTATATGTTAAAAGGGCACAAAACGTTCTCTGTGCCCTTTTATAAACTACTGATTGCCTCAACGCCACCACATTACTTACCATTGAAGTAGAGGCTATTCTGATTCGTCATCAGGATAGCTAACCATTACTTCTGTAAAAATGTAGTTAGGATCCTCATTAGGATCAATACTAATATCATATCTTACAGAATCACGTTGATCTCTCCATAGACGAATCTGAACTGCAGCCCACGAGCCATATTCCTGTTTTTGGAACATGCAACTACTCCTTATCTCTTCATCTATAGATAATTGTGATATCGATGTTTCGATATCGATAATACGATCTGTTTCAGATTCAGAAATTGTCGCAATCTCTGTTTCCCCCAGAGAAAACGGATATTCTATGTAGAGATCCCTGAGGAGTGCTTGTAATACCTCAAGAGCCCACATTTTCTTTCCTTCGATTATAATTTTCCCACTCATTTCGTCACCTCCACATTGATCTTTCACGAGATACAATAACAAGGCATCTTTAAATCGTACGTTACCATTATACCATATCTATACACTTTGTCAATAAGTTAAAAACCCTTACAAACAAAGGGCTTAGAAAAATTTGCTCCGCCTACGGGACGACGTTAGAACCTGTTTAGTGGGTCCAACTGGGGATTTGATGTAATAAAAAATTAGAGTTGACCCCTATTTTACTGTATTTGTGAGATAAACGTATTGTTTTTTTTTTGAAATTGTGGTATCATTATTCAGCTGACTAATCATCATTGGTCAGCGAAATCTTTCTTTAGGCGAAAGGTAAAAAAAGGAGACAAGATGAAAAAGCTGTTTACGATCGGATTGGGTTTGATATTGCTAGTAGTTGTAGTGGCAGTAATTTCGGCTAAAAATCCAGAGTGCACTACCATTCAGAACAGCGTGCTAGTGTATGCAGATGGGCATTACTTGGAAGGGCAACCATTAGAGCCTGGGTATGACGTCTATGGCTATAACTATCAGGCTAGAATGTTCCAAGGTTCATATGCGAACGCATACCTCGGACGTCCCGGTGCTGCCTATCCACCATACACTGGCGACGACGAAGCCTATCTCGCTGATAATCCTACGGCAGAAGGGCACTGGACGTGGCCATACAGGAATGAAGTACTGGAAATGAAATGGAACGATGCCTGGCTATCTAATCGAGATTGCGATGGCGATGGAGTATTAGACAGGCACCTTGGATTTGCGGGTTACGGTAGTTCTGGAGCCTGGTTGACAAACCACCAGTGGGGCGAGGAGAGCCCATATTTCGTTAAGATCGTGGCTGCTCCGGCAGGCGCGTATGTTGATGCAGGTATGTGGCACACTACGGACGGTAATGAAATTGGGCCCGTAATCTGGGGAGACTTCGCGATTATCCAAGAACAGGGTGGCGGATGGCCTACGTATAGAAGCCCCGCTGGCCCTGGATTAGGAAAGTACTAGACATAAACATATCGCCTAAAGAAGCATGGGGGTTTTCACTGAAAATTGTGCAAAACCCCCACACACTCTCTATCGCCAATGAGGCGATTTTTTGTTAAGACAAACATTTGAAAATTTTAATAGTAAAATAGGGACCAACTCTAATTTATTGCAATTTAGTTCTGCCCCCCCAACACTTTCACCATATCACAAAACCGCCTTCGCTAAAAAAACGGCTTCAACTGTCCAGAAATGCTCCGAAAAATAGACAACGTCCGAACCCAAAACTGGCCAGAATTAGTGTCGGTGTAGTCCCCTTCTTTAAAAAAGGTCACTAGATAAAACAGACAACAAACCAAAATATGTTCTAAAATAAGAGCAGGTGTTCACGGTGAACACCTGCTTTTTGAAACCAATTACTTTGACTCCTCCTCGCAACTGACTCCTGTGATTCGATTGAGTACCTCTGCCCAATCCTTAATCCGTGATGGACTGGTCGTGTTAGGTAGTTTCTCTTCGCTCATATGAGGGCATCTATAGCCTACAAAGGCTGAAAGGCGATTCTCAACGATAACGCCCTCAATTTGATCGCAAGCGTAGAGAATAGGATGGTTATGATGATTGCCATCATCCGCCTGCCCATTTGACACAATGGCCACACGTTCCACTCCAGCCTTGAGAGCATGCAGAGCAACTGCAAAACCGTAAGGAACTGGCTTTCCGACAAAAGGAAAACCTTTGTCGCTAAGACCTCCTCTCTCTGCAGGCATCATCAGATCTGTCAATACGACATCAAGGTCGCAATGATCATATGCCTGCTTTCTGAGTTCGTAGCACAGGTCATTCTGCTCGTCTGTAGTACCATCACTGAATGGCTGAAAATCTGCAGACAAACCAGCTTCCACGAGCAGTGTTCCGTACCTCTCTTCATTGAATCGAGGATTCAATAGCTCAGCAGCACCTGTGAATGTATCGCACACAATGACTTCGTGCTCTTTAAGAGCCTCCTCTGCAGCGACACGCTGTTCCTGACTATCATCTACCACGAGAATTTTCATTACAAACTCCTCCTTGTTGATTTTTTATTAACCCTGCCCAGAGAGAATTAATAAATTGTAAAAGTTTTTTATAATTCTGGGCTAACAGATATCTACTGAATAAACATCTATTAAATCAGAAAAATTTTGAGTAAGTATGCCCAGTTCATACTTACTCATATTTGCCCTATTTACTGGGAGGGCTCTTTTGAAACAAAAATCATAATAACGCTAACATCTCTGCGAAATCAAGAGGTAAGCCTAACGAATTAGGATTACCTGCTTCCCCTAGCTCATCTATATAAACAGAAAGGCCTAGAAGCTGTTGTTTATTAGTTAATACTTCAGCAAATTTAGTATCCAGACTTATTAACTGTTTTCGCCAAAGATCACCAACACGTGCGATGCTAACATACTGCTTGAAACCTCTTTCCACAATTTCGTGCAAAGTTTCTTTAACCATGGCATCAACACTCGTAGTAATTTGGACTACGCGGAGAGATGACGAGACATATGACTCGGCAGATGATATCGCACGGGAAATTATCCCAGCCACCTCATCACTTACCTTCTTATACTTACTAAGACGCTGCAGCACGCTATAAGGCCATTCAAACTCCTCAATCATATTTAGAACCAGTTCGGCCTCTTCGCTTGATTGAAACACTTCTAAAGCGTCTCTCATCTTTTCAGTATCTGGCAAGTCCAGATGCACTTGGTAGCTGAATACATCAGCAAACGAAGCTGGACAATTCACTTCTATCCAGTTCATGTACCACCTAAGCTTATTTTCCTTTGCAGCGATTGCAAATTCAAGCTTAGAAGCTAGGTTATGGTCTCCAAGAGTTACCATTTCTCCACGCTCATGCACGGCTACATACTCAATAGCTTTCTCAGGCATTTCTGGGTACATATCGTGAATAACGAATAATAACCAACTTCCTCTGCTTCTGGCATACCTCTGTCCACCAAGTAAGGCGTCCCAACCACTCATAAGGCAATGTGAAAAAGCATGTCCACACTGCTTATAGATAAATTCAGGAACGTCTTTTATGGAAACAAGAGCAAATTCAAAGGTCATACCATGGCCTTCATATTGCCTAACATTCCCTTTCTTCAATGCATCTTTGTAAAGTTTAGTACAGATACCCTCTCGCTCTTTATAAAGAGTAAGACTTATCTTAAGTTCAGGTTTTATGCTAATAACCTGCCCGAGGTTAATCTCCAAGCTTTGCCTTAAGGCAAGCTGTGGAGATATGCGAATCGACAAACTCATTCCCATTCCCATTTTTTTCTCCTCTCTGTTTGTTGTTTACCAATCTACTCACTAGAAATTACTAAGTTGTAAAAGTTCTTTATCATTCTGAACTAACAGATACTTACTGAATAAACATCTGCTAAATCAGAAAAATTTTGAGTAAGTGTGCTCAGTTCACACTTACTCTATGTTTTATCCTATATACTGAGAGGATATATTTTAATAAATATCTATCGCGTTTTTCGGATTACATTTCGTCGACAATGTCTGGTGGAGATGTTTTTGTATCTACCCCCAAAAGATGTGCTAACACCAACTCCCAATCCTTGCCACCTTCTTCGGTAAACCTAGGACAGAATCGGAACATTACTTTTGTGTCACCGATCATAAAATCATCTTCACTCCACTGCCCACTACCACCTACCAAATCAAAAGTGTAAGCTACAGGATGATTGTGATGATTCTCATCTGTGACCACAGCCACAAAGGAAACACCAGCTTTAGCAGCAAGAAATACCACCGGGTAACCATATCCGAAATCGTCGAAAGCAAGCTTACCTCCTTCACGCCCCATTACGTCTGTAGAACCTTTGGGCATAAGAAGGTCAGAAAGCACTACATCATAGCCGATTTCTGCCTTAGCTATACGAAGTGCCTCATCATAGTCAACTCCCTGCTCATCTCTGATAATCCTTACTCTGTCTCTGTTGGGAGTTAATGCAGACTGAAGCTGATGGAAATTCTGAGCTACAGATACTTCATGCCCAGCAAGAGTCTTACGTGCACTAGCTTGATGCTTTGGATTGTCATCAACAACCAGTATCTTAAGCACTTTACCACCAACCAAGTCCTCAGGGTTAACCTCCGCAAAAACTTCTCCCGATATTGGTAGATATGAGCCTATGGCTTGAGCGATCGTACCCCCTTGCCAGTCACTTAGAACAGCATCTGCTCCTGCTCCCAAAGCCCATCTTTCATTCCCTTCGCACTCTTCCACTAACACAGGTGGTGCATCAGGCTGAGATTTCATGATTCTGATTTGTGCTACAATTTTTTGAGCAGCTTCTTCTGAAAAATCACCTGCCGTTGGAAAAGGATCAGTTAAAACCAAATCCCACTTACGACCAGACACTAATTCACGGAAAAGTGCAAAATCATACGCTGTGACACACTCGATGTCGAAACGTTGATATTCGCCATAGACTGCGTTCTCGAACATTTTCTGATCAATACCTCTATCAAGCTGATGATGTGGATTGAAAATCAACACCCACCTCTTTCCAGCATCAACCTCTTCCATGAGACTACTCAACACATTGACCAGCTCAACCACATTAACTGGAAATTTAGTAAGCACCGTAACATTCTCAGGAACATTAGGATGTGATTCCTCGCTCATTGCACTGCGAACCAACACATAATGCTTGTCGCTTACGACATCACGTAGATTATCAGTGATAATCACTTCAGCATATTTATGCATACTTACAACGCGAATAGGCGTTAAAGTCCTAATACATTGACCAATAGCTGCACCAACAGTCCTACTTTCAAAATCACAATATACTCTCATATCGCCACTCTCCTTTTCTGTAGTTACTACAACAAACAGACCTATATAATAAATCGTAAAAGCTCGCTACATTCACATCTAAATCCCTGCTATCATAACATAATTTCTCCTCTTTGTCAACAAAATTGCTTGTTTCCACTATAAAAGAACAAAAAACACCTTTCTGGAAAGAAATGTGCCTTACTAGTCTACATCATCTTTCCAGAAATATCTGGACGGAGTTAGCACCCACACTCTTCATATATTATGAAACAGGGTTGCTGTCTAGCATTGGGCCGTTTCCCTTAATAACTAGAACTCTTGATAACTAACTATTCAATTGTAATTTACGCACCTATTGCTAAGTGTGTCTACATACTAGCAAATTAAAATATCTTGTCAATAGCAAATACTCAAAAACTGATTTTGATTGGAGTTAATCCTCCCCCTATTGAACGCATTCAGAACCATTGATTGGGGTAGAATACAACAAAATCTTAATGATTTTCCTTTATTTAATCTTTTTTCTTGCTAGAAGTAGAACTAAAACGTAAATAATAACTGCAATAAAAATAACAGCGTTCGCCAAAAACCACAATATCGCAAATATAGCAAAATCCCAATCTTGTGAAACAAGCGTATAGATGAATAAGTATAAATAACCGGTATACGCCAAAAAGCTTCCCACCCATTTTATAAATACGATTATTGGTTTTTTTGATTCTCTAATAAAAAATAAAATAAATACACCATACACTGCCGGGGACAAATAGCTAATAAATATAAAGGATTTATTTGCAATTGGTGCAATCAACATAAGAAAAGCAGTAAATATTACAACGAATAGATTGATTTTTTTCATATACCGTTCTTTTATTTTAGTCAAATGATGCGCGAGAGTCAAGCTGAATACCCACAAACCCTTATAAACAAAGGGCTCTTGGAAATTTGCTCCGCGGGTAGGATTCGAACCTACAACCTAAGCCTTAACAGGGCCTCGCGCTACCATTGCGCTACCGCGGAATGTGTTGTATATTACCCTATTTTCCATTAAAAATCAATGCTTAAATGATAAAGTTTATGTCCTTGCCAATCAAAAAAATCTGGTACAGAAAAAATGCATTGAGGATTGTAAAAATAATAAAGATAAACCAAGAGATTATTCTTGGACTTTTTGTATATTCCAAAGAAACAGCCAAGAGCTTTTTACCAAGCTTAATAGCTAATAATAAAGCAAAAATAGTGAAAATAATAAAAGGCGAAAAAAGGGTCAAAAAGATAGCATGCTTTCCTTGCTTCAAAATTGTAATACTTACCCCTGTAATAATCATCAAACCGATAACAGCAATAAAAAGATAAATCTGTATTGCTACTGAAGCCAAAATAAAAACAGGGATAGTTTTGCGTCGTTTAATTAATTTAAATAAGCCGCGCAAAAGCCAAATCTCACCGAAAATACGTTGCTGAGCAAAATCTTTTTTCGTGCTTGCAACAAATTCTTCATTATCTGTAAAAATATTTTTTATTTCTTTATCCTCCATAAAATTATTAATAATCTTGGAGTTTTTTGATCTCTTCCAGCTGACGGATGCGCTCTAGGGCCTTGGCCTGAATCTGGCGGATGCGCTCACGAGTGACACTGAATTCCTTGCCTACTTCTTCTAGAGTGTGGGCAACGCCATCGCCCAAGCCAAATCTCATTGCTAAAATCTTTCTTTCTCTGGGAGTTAGGTCTCTTGAAATCTCATCAAGACGTTCTTTTAATAAGTTGCGGGCGGCTTGCAAAGAAGGAGCTGGTGTCTTATCGTCTCTAATGAATTCAGCTAAGACGCTGTCTTTTTCATCATCGCCCACTGGTGTTTCCAAAGAAACTGCCTTTTGCTTGATTTTCCTCAAGTGATGCACTTTAGACACTTCCAAACCCATTTCAGCTGCTATTTCTTCAGGCAGGGGCTGTCTGCCTAAGTTCTGCAAGAGCTTTTTCCTTACTTTCTCATACTTACTGATGGTCTCAACCATATGAACAGGAATACGAATAGTTCGTGACTGATCAGCTAAAGCCCGAGTAATCGCCTGGCGAATCCACCAAGTAGCATAAGTAGAAAACTTATAACCCTTGCGCCAGTCAAACTTTTCAACTGCCCGGAAAAGGCCAAGATTGCCTTCTTGAATCAAATCAAGCAAAGTTAGATTGGCTGAACGGCCAACATATTTCTTGGCAATAGAAACAACTAATCTTAAATTAGCCTGGGCTAGTTTTTGCTTGGCTTCCTGGCTGCCTTTTTCAATCTGCTTGGCTAGATCTTTTTCATCTTTGGCTGTGATCATTGACAAGCTACCAATCTCTCTTAAGTACATCTGTATAGAATCAATCTTGGAAGCAAGCAAGGGTTTTTTCAGTTTACTCTTTTCCTCACTTTCTAGAAAACCTTTTCTTTCTAAAACCTCTAGGCCGGCGGCTGTCAACGTATCATAAAACTCAGCTAAGCCAGTAATGTCTTTTTCTAAATCAGGGAATTGGTTTAAGATTTCATTGATTGTCAAAAAACCTCTTTTAGCTCCCCTAGCTAGCGCCTTGGCTATTTCTTGTTCAGTAAAAACTACTTGTTTCTTGCTTAACGCTTTCTTTTTTTTGAGAGCTGGCTTTGCTCTTTTTTTGACCGGATTTTTGCTGGTCTTACGGGGCTTGACGGACTTAGGCTGTTTTTTACTGATTGTTTTTTTAGGTTTGGCTTTTGGCATAAGTTGCTAAAGTATTAAATTGCTCTATGAGCTGTGCTAGTTTTTTCTGGTCACCTTCTATCTCAGCTGTTTGAATCTCTTTAGAAATCTCAGACAGCTTGTTTTTGTTTGCTAGTTTTTTTAATTGACTCAAACAAAGCTTAATTTCAACAGTCACGTCTTGGTCTGGCTCAATTTCATTTTTAAAATAGCAAGTAGCTAATGCTTCAGCCAATTCTGGCTTCTTGCTTTGCAGTTTCTCAACTACCTCTCTAATCTTTTGTTGGTTGGGCTCTTTTACTTTTTGACAAGATGATAAAATGGTTTTTGTCTCGGCTGAAAAAAGAGCCAGAGAGGTTTCGTCAAGCAAGCTTAGGTTTTCAGGCCTGCTCAAAGCCAGAGCAAGCACTCTTTCTTCTAAACGTTGTTCTCTTAATTTTTCTTCTGGCTTGGCTGGCTGGTCGACCGTGGGCTGACTAACAGCATAAGCAGGCGCTTTTTTAAAAGTTACTTTTTTCAGCTCTTCAATAATCGCCTCTTCTGACACTTTCAAAGCGCCAGCCAGCTTCTGAACCCAATGGGACTGTAAAATCCTGTTGGGCATTCGCTTGATAGCCGGTAAAAGAGCCCGAGCAATCTGCTTTTTGCCTTTAGGGTTTTCTTTGTCAAACTGCTCGCAAGCCGAGTCAAAGTAAAAAGTCATTATCTCCTTGGCTTGCTCAATAGCTTTTTGCCATTCTGCAGGATTCTGACTGATAATGTCAGCTGGGTCAGTTTCCTTAGTCATACAGATTACCTTAACATCAAAATCTGCTTGCTGGGCTAAATCAATGCCCCGTTCAGTAGCCATACCGCCTGCCTTATCCATATCAAAAGCAGTTAAAAGATTAGTTGTGTAACGTTTAAGAATCTGCAACTGAAAAGAAGTTAAGCTGGTGCCGCTGGAAGCAACAGTGTTTGTAAAGCCAGCTTGGTGAGATAAGATAACATCAGTGTAGCCCTCAGTTAAAATACAGGCATCTTTTCTCCTTAAGTCCATTTTAGCAAAATTTATGCCATAAAGCACCTTGCTTTTATCATAAAGCAAGGTATTGGAAATATTTAGATATTTGGCAGTGTTTTCATCGCCTTCAAAGACTCGGCCGCCAAAGCCAATCACCTGGCTGTGCAAGTCAAAGACCGGAAAGATAATTCTGCCCCGAAACCGGTCATAAGGAGTTGGCCCTTTTTCAGACTTAACTGCCAAACCAGCCTCAACCACTTCTTCTCTAGTATAGCCCTTGCCCACTAAAAAATCAGAAAGAGTACGCCATTGGTCAGGGCTGTAACCTAGCCGCCACTTTTTGATTGACTCTTCTTTAATGCCCCGCTTCAAAAGGTAATCCTTGACTTGACCGCCTCTGGCGCTCTGCCATAACTGCTTTTCAAAAAACTTGGTAGCGATTTCACAAATCTGGTAGAGCCGCTGTCTTTTAGTTCGCAGTTCAGGCCTAAAAGTTTGTAATTGGACGCCGGCTCTTTTAGCCAACAGCCGCAAAGCATCGCCAAACTCAATACCTTCAATCTCCTGGACAAAAGTAAAAATATCACCCTGCTTTGCGCAACCAAAACATTTAAAACTCTGGCGGGCAGGTGAAACAAAAAAAGATGGCTTTTTCTCTGAATGAAAAGGACACCTTGCTCTTAAGTTAATGCCTGTTTTCTCCAGACGGAGATAACCTGAAACAACATCAACAATACTTAGCCGGTCTTTAATTTGTTGAATAGAAGGGTCAGCCATAGGTTTTTTTAGGGCTTTTCAATTCTCATCTTATCACAGCCCCCTGCCGAAAACAAGATTGGTGGTTTTTGGGTTGACCCTTCACCTTTACCCTTCACCTTAAGTTTAAGGTGATAGGGTTGAGCTAAAGGTGAAGGGTTGACATTAGGTCTTGATTAAGGGTAAAATGGAAACATAATCGGAAAAAGTTTTTTGGCCCCGTTTTTAATTTTAAACGGGGTTTAATGTGATATTCTACAAAATATATTATGAAAATCCTATTTCTTTACGACTTTCCTTTATGGGGTTCAGGCTCTGGCGTCTATTTACGTGACACTGTCCAAGAGCTGGTTAAAATGGGGTATAAAATAGGGATTGTGGCGCCTGAAGAAAGAAGGTTTATGGAAGACAAGATTAAGCAGTACCGAGTTAATCTACCTCAAGAAAAGATACCTGTCTTTGTCGGTCACCCTGAATTGAAAGGCGGCAAAAGATACTCTGAACTCTCTACTAGAGAAATCACTGAAGTTTACAAAGCTTTTATGGACACAACCATAGAAGCAATTTCTAACTTTGAACCAGATCTTATCCATGTCCATCATCTATCCCTTATCAGCTGGGTGGCTCGTTATGCTAAGGCATTAAAAAATGTTAAATATATCATTACCAGCCACGGCAGTGATTTATATGATATCTTAGGCGACAAAAGATACTTGCCCTTAACTGAAGACGCGGTCAGGCATGCTAAAGTAGTTACTGCTAACAGCGGTTTTACCAGAAGCAACTTGCTTAAAACTTTTGGCCGGCATTATGCTAAAAGCATTGAAATTATTGCTGGTGGTATTGACATCAGCCGTTTCCCCTCCAAGCTGGACACTTCCGCTATTGATAAAAAGTATAAATTGAAAAATAAACAAGTAGTGCTCTTTACTGGCCGGCTTATCTCTCACAAAGGAGTAAAATACTTAATTGGAGCAGCTAAAGATATTGAAGCTGAAATCTTCTTGGTTGGCGAGGGCCCGGAAAAAAGCTATTTAGAAAGTTTGATTGCCCAAAAAGCTTTAAAGAATGTTCATTTAATTGGTTACCTCAAAGGCCAGGATTTAATTAATCTTTACTACCGAGCTGATGTTTTTGTCGCCCCATCTGTCTGGGACGAACCATTGGGCTTAACCATTTTGGAAGCAATGGCTTCTAAAACACCAGTTATTGCCACTAGAAAAGGCGGTATTCCCCTCTTGGTCAAACACAACCATAATGGTCTTTTTGTCAGGCCAAGAAACTCACAGAAAATTGCTGAGGCATGTAATAAATTATTAAAGAATGAAGAATTAAGAAAGAAAATGGGAGAGGCAGCCAGAAAAACAGTTGAGGAAAAATTCACTTGGAAAATTATTGCTAAAAAGTTTGACCGGCTCTACAAAAAAATCTGTCCTAATGGCAAAAGCAGGAATGGCAAGAATGGCAGAAATGGTCGTAAGTAATTCTGGAAAAAATTGATAAAACGGCATTGAGCCGTTTTTTGTTTTAGAAAATTATGATAGAATGAATTAAGCATATGAAAATTTTAATTCTAGGTCCCCTCAAAAGAAAAATTGCTCCTGAAGTTACGGCTGCCCGGCCCAGACTGATTTTTGATTTAGCCACTGGCTTAATCAAAAAGGGCCATCAGGTCACTATATTAGGCACTGGCAACAGCCAAGTTAAAGGAACTAAAATCATTTCTGTAATTCCCTCCTCTATTATTGAAATGCCTGCCTCTGAAAATCCTTTTGTCAGTCGGGTTGCTTTTTTGACTAAGCAAGCAAAAATCCTGGAAAAGATTGGTGATAAGTTTGATGTTATCCACAACCATGCCCGACCTGAATTCTTCAATCTGTTTGCAGCTGAAAGAATTAAAACGCCAATGCTGACAACAATGCACGGTGTTATGGAAAAGGAAAATGACGAGGTTTTTTCATTGTTTAAAAAACTCAACCTTGTCTGTATTTCTAAAGCAGCTGCCCGCTTAGCTAAAAAAACCAAAGTCCATAAAGTAATCTATAATGGAATAGACACTAATTTCTATCGCCTCCAGCCCAAGAAACAAAACTACTTACTTTGGCTAGGTAGATTAAGCAAAGCTAAAGATGCTAAAGGTAATTTTATGGACCCCAAGGGCATTTGTTGGGCGATCAAACTGGCCAGAACAACTGGCTCAAAGCTTTTACTGGCTGGCAATGTCGAAGATATTAAGTTCTTCAATAAAGATGTTAAGCCCTATTTAAACTCTAAGATAAAATGGATTGGTCCGGTTGCCCCAGAACAACTGTTGACCAAAAAACACGTTGCTAAACTAATGGCTCAAGCTAAAGTATTTTTAATGACTATTAACTGGCAGGAGCCGTTTGGCTTAGTAATGGCTGAAGCAATGTCTTGCGGCACGCCAGTAATTGGCTTTAAGCGCGGCTCGGTTCCAGAAGTAATTAAACAAAACAAAACTGGTTTTGTGGTTGAGCCCAGAGATGGCGTCGATGGCCTAAAAAAAGCTTTGGCTAAAATTGACCAAATCAAACCAATTGACTGCCGAAAGCATGTTGAAAAAAACTTTTCTTTAGAAACAATGGTCAGCAACTATGAACAAGCTTACAAAAAACTATGTCTCGCAAAATAGCGATCATGGGGCCAGTGGGCATTAGAATACCACCTCAAAAACAAGGCGGCATTGAATGGGTTGTTTATCACTTAACCAAGGGCTTGACTGAAAAGGGCCTGAAGCCCTTTTTATTCGCCCCGAAAAACGCCAGAACGCCAGCTAAGTTAATCCCAGTTTCGAATAAACCAATGGCTGAATCTAAAATCCCCAAAGATGTTGAGGTTTCCAGACCGCTCCGCCTAGAGCTTTCAATGTTGGCTAATATGCAAGCCGAAATTCTTAAAAGAAAGAATGAAATCGCTGTTATCCTCAACCACACTGTTAATGGCGGCGCTTTTGCCCATTTAGAAAAAATGCTTGGTATTCCTGTTTATCATATTCTCCACTTGCCTCTTTACAAAGAGTCAGCCCAAGTTTATCAAAACTATAATGCTCGCTTAATCTCTATCTCTGACGCTCAAAGAAAGGCCTTCCCGAAGCTACGCTATGCTAAAACTATTTACAACGGACTTGACCTAAAAAAAATCCCTTTCAAGCCCCTGCCTCAAGCTCAAAGAAAGCATTTTATCTTTGCCGGCAAACTAAGGCCTTCAAAAAATCCTTTAGGGGCTATCTTGGCTGCTAAAAAAACTCATTCAAAACTTGTTCTAGCAGGCAAAATCAGCGACCAGCAATACTTTGAGCAAAAAATAAAAAAGCATCTAGGAGGTAAAATTAATTACGTCGGGGAAGTTTCTTTCCCCAAACTGCTCCAGCTTTACAAACAATCAAAAGCATTTCTTTTTCCGATTCAATGGGAAGAACCTTTTGGCTTGGTAATGATAGAAGCAATGGCTGCTGGTACGCCAGTAATTGCTTTTGACCGGGGCTCTGTTAAAGAAATAGTTGACCACAACAAAACCGGCTTTATTGTTAAAAACATCAGCCAAATGGCAAAAGCAATGCAAAAGATTGGTCAAATAAAGCCAGAAGATTGCCGAAAACATGTTGAAGAAAACTTTTCCATTCAAGCAATGGTTGATGATTATCAAAAAATATGTCAGAAACATTTATAGCCAACATTGAACAAATTGCCAAAGATAAACTCAAGGCACTGGGGCTAAAGCCAAAGCTTGCTTTTGCTGATTTCATTAAAAAAGATAAAAGGTTTTACACTACACCCTGCCAGAATCAAAAAGGAGAAACCGTTCTCTTTAAAATCTTAATTAGCAGCCGAAAAGAAAACGCTCTTGCCCTGAAAAAGGAAATTGAAATAACTAATTTCCTAAGTAGTTTCCCAGGTAATGATTTGAAAATTATCCCCCTAGCAGAAACCAACGCTCAACAACTCCCCTATTGGTATCTAAGGCCTTATCTAGCCGGCTCAATTATTGGCCATCATTTTAAAATCTACCCTGTCGGCTTAGAGCAAACAACCATTAAACAGCTTGCTGATAATCTTTTAAGTCTGCAAAGTATTCCTTTACAAATTAAGCTAACGACCAAAGACATCAATCAATACGAGACAGCTGTTAAAAAGTTTGAAAATAAGCTAAAATTAACTAAGGGACAAAAACTGATTAATTGCCAAGCGATCAGTCAGTTCCTGAAAAAACAAAAGCAATGTTTTGACAAGGAGAACCTAGTTATCTCTCATGGCGATTTCACTTTAGCTAATGTTTTCATCAACCGAAAAACTCTTTACTTAACTGATTGGGAGCTGGCTCAAATGAATAACATAGCAGCCGACTTGGCCCGTTTATGGATTCAAACCTATCGTTACCCCAAATGGAGACAAAGCCTGTTGAGAACTTTTCTCAGCAAACTGCCATCTGTTAAAAAAGCTAACTTCAAACAAAGCTTTAGAATGACCGTTGCGATTGAAGCGCTCGGTGAATTCGCTAATAACCAGCGAAAAGATTTAAGACAAAATATGAAACAAACTATCAGCTCTGCGCTTAAAGGTTTTAATGGTTTGCTTAAGCTTTAAAAAATTATGAAAAAACTAAGAATAGCTCAAGTCGCTCCCCTCTGGTTTGCCATTCCACCCAAAAAGTATGGCGGGTCAGAACGAATCATTTCTTTCTTAACTGAACGGCTCACTGAAAAAGGTCACAAAGTAACCTTGTTCGCCCCAGGTGACTCTAAAACTAAAGCCAAATTAGTTTCCCCAGTCAAAAAAGGGGTTTTTAGCATGGGCGCTAAATGGGATGCCTATTGGTGGAACAACTTAATCCACTCAATGGCTTTTGAAAAGGCAGACCAGTTTGATATTATCCACTGCCACTGGGGCATTATGGGCGCTTACTGGCAAAAACTGACTAAAACAACCGTTGTTCATACAATGCATAATATTGCTATTAAAAAACATTTGAGGTGGCAAACTTTTGATTATTACAAAGATGATTTAAACCTTATTTTCATCTCTAAATCAGAAAAGAAAAACGCGCCGATTAATTTCAAGAACAACTGGATTATCTACAATGGTATTGATTTAACTCCTTTTAAGTATAACGCCAAGCCAAAAAAACATTATGTCTGGGTGGCTAGAGTCTGCCCAGCCAAAGGACCTGTTAATGCTATTAAAATAGCTAAGAAAGCAGGAGTCAAATTGATTATGGCTGGACAAATCCAACCCCAGCATGAAAAGTATTTTAGGGAAGAAATAAAGCCGCACTTGGGCAGACAAATTAAATTCATTGGCGAGCTCTCTCAAAATAAACTGGCTAAGTTCTATGCTCAAGCCAAAGGACTGCTTTATCCGATTGACTGGGAAGAACCTTTTGGTCTAGTAATGGCTGAAGCAATGGCTTGCGGCACGCCAGTGATTGCCTTTAAGCGAGGGTCAGTGCCTGAGGTCGTAAAGCATGGCAAGACCGGCTTTATTGTTAAAACAATTAGTCAAGCAGTCAAGGCAGTCAAAAAAATCGACCAGATTAAACGCGCCGACTGCCGCAAACATGTTGAAGAAAACTTTTCTTTAGAACAAATGGTTGACCAGTACGAGAAACTTTATTACAAACTAGCAAAAAAGTAATTAAACCAAAAACCCCTGCTGTTTAAACAGCAGGGGTTTTAAGTTGCGTTATTGCCTTGAAAAATTACTCGCCTTTTTTATCTGAGCATTAGGAATAAAGTGAAAATGTCCTTCTTCGTCTTCAATGACTGTCCGTCTCAAATTAAAATCCTTGACCTTGCCCTTAACCCCTGCTACTTCCACTTCCTCGCCTATTTGATAATGGTCTTCCAAAAGAATGAAAAGACCAGAAAGATAATCCTGAATCAAACCGCGAGCCCCAAAGCTCAAAGCCAATCCAGCCACGCCCAGACCAGCCAGTAAAGGACCAATGTTAATGCCCAGCTCGGGCAGAATAGTCAATAAAACAACAACCCAAATAGCCAAACTAATTACCGAAACCACTACTCGGGTAATTGTCTTCTCTCTTTCTTCATCAATTTCTTTTGCCTGACCGGCCAACTTTAAACTCTTAACGATAAACCCTCTCAGCCATTTCTTGATCGCTACTTTAACAATCTTAACCACGACCAAGCCAGCTAAAAGAATAAAAACAATCTTCACCCCATGGGCTAAAAACCAATCCACTAAATTACTTAAACTAAAAACATTTTCTAATATCATATATTTGTTTGATTACCCACTAACTGACGGACAAACCGCGCTCTCTCCCTCAACGCAATAACCCTCACTTCCCGGGTCAACATCAGTGAAACCAGCCCTTCCTGTTGTTGAATCAGCACAGTACCAATCTCTAAAATTCAACGGGGCATAAATGCAAACTGCTTGAGATTGACTCAAAGCATTGCGAGCAATGATAGGCTCTTTGCTATCTTCCAAATAATCTTTCTGCTTACGAATGGAAAAAAAAGGAATTTCAGAAAAACGCGGTTGATACATTCGATCAATTCTGTTACATAAATCTACCATTTCCAAATGCTGACAAGTAAAATTATCATAATGCCCCTCAGTGTACTGAAGGTAACTCATCACTGTTCTTGCTTGACCTATGGCTGAAATAATACGCGAATCTTGAGGCTCGACAAAACAATGTCCAAATAGGGAAACTATAAATAAAGCCACGGCTATCAGCAATACAGGGACCAAAACTTTCCAAAAATTCACTTCGGACTTTTTCACTGAAAAACCCCTCTTCTTCTCTAGGCAGAAAAAAGTTATTTCAAGAACCATTGCTGAGAAAAGAAAAAGAAAAATTATAACCTGACTAATATCCTTGCCTAGAATAAAAACGCCATAGGGATTGCAAGGAATTACTTTATAACCAAAGCCAAACAGAAAAAAAACTAAAAGAGTTCTGCTGATAATTTTTAAAACTCTAATATTGCCCTTGCTTTCGATATGGATTTTCATAAGATTATCACATTATAGCAAACCTAAGTGGTCTAAAGCAAGGTAACCCTCGCTAAAGTTACGGATTTGACCTGTTTTTAACATCTGCCTAACCTCGGACAAAGAAAATAAATGGACTTCAATAAATTCTCCCTCGTCTAAAACTAATTTGTCAGTAACTTTGTAACAATCAGTAGCCACAAAACAATGAATAGCTGTTGTATTATAGGCGCTGAGATATTTAACAACCCCAGTATTTTTAAACTCTCCAGTATAGCCAGTTTCTTCCAAAAACTCTCTTTTAGCTGCCTCAATCGGCTTCTCCTCTGCTTCAATAAGGCCTAAAACAAACTCGTAAAATATCTTTTCCGGACCAGGCCGAAACTGTTCAGTCAGAACAAATTGTTTGTCCTTAGTTATGCCAACAACAGAAATTACATCATGACCAGTCGTTTTTATATCAAAAACCTTGTCCTTGCCATCGGGCAGGCGAAAAGTAGTCAAATCAATCTTGGTAAAACCATCAAAAGCTCTCTCTGTCTTAATTTTCTGCCACTTTTCTATTGGCATAAATGCGGGGGAGAATAAACGCTCTTCAAGCTTTTTTTCTCCAAAACGAGTGGGAATTATCAGAGTCTGAGCTACAATAATCCTTATATTCATTGACTCCAGACATCCGTACCCAGAACTACCTGTCCTAGGATGCCCAGTTCCGTATATAGAACTGCCACCTCTCCCTATGAGTTAAATTTATTCAATCTTATAGCGGACATATCAATTGATACTTATCTACGTTTGTTTATAAACATTAGGCTTAGAGTTAGTAGCCCCAATAAAATAAAATTTATGTTCAAGGTACTTTGCAAGAATATGTAAGTTAGACAATATTTCATAAACTGAATTACCTAATTTATACTCGGGCGTGTTGTGTTTAACTATGGAATTACCAAATATATCTATTGCTTCTTTCTTATCAATAACAAAACCGTGATCTTTATATTCATATACTAATTTTGCGGCGATGTAATTCGGAGTATTAGCTAAAGATTTCTTATGTGCCTGCATGAGTCGTGCTGCATATTGCATCGCTGATTCTGCTATTCTTTCATAATACCCTATTTGCACAGGATCAATCGATAGGGATAAATATTTGGCAAACATATCTTGTGCGTCTGGATATTTTTTAACAAGTTCAGCTATGTGCTCAATTGTATTTTTTAGACCTAAAACTGGCTTGTTATTAATTTGTGGATCAATTGGTCCTAATTCACTTAGATTACCCATATGTATCTCTGTAGCGGCACATGCTAAAAGTGTGGCAGCTGATTTTGCATGCCTTGGAACTACCACCACAAATGTACCATTACAAAATTCTTGACAAAGTTTACCAATCAAGTATGCAGAGCCTGGTTCACCACCACTTGAAAAAAGTATAAGTAATAATGGTTTATTATTTTTAAAATTATTCACAGCAGTGTAAATTTTATCTGAGTCACTTTTCATCATAGAGAGGTGATCAAATAAGATAAGAATGTTATATTTCTCGCTGCATTCATGCTTGTCAACCTCTTGTTTCAAGTAAGCAGACAATACGTTTGCGAACTCTTCCTCCTTTCCTTCTGTATTATTCTTTCCATATGCACGAATCATAGAAAGACGCACCTCACTAAGTTTTAATAATTTAATCTTTTCCTTCTTGAGTACTTTCTTAGGTTCTTTGATTTTTGCTTTAGTAGGCATAATGTTTGTTTAATATAACTCTCATGCTAGCACAATATGGCGGTAGGGGTGGGATTCGAACCCACGAGACGGCAAGCCGCCATGGCTTTCCAGGCCATTCCTTTGAGCCAAACTCAGGCACCCTACCTTTATACCCTCATTCCACGGAGAGCGCTTATTCTATCCTCTACTAGAGGATGTGTCAAGAAAAGTTTAGTGAACCAGTTCTTTTTTTGGTCGCCTTTGAAAGGCGAGGAAATGAATAAATGAGCAGTGGAGTTGTTGGCTTTAGCCATTGGCGTTGGGTCAGCTGAAATCTTTTCTAAAGCGCGCGCCAGTCCCTCAGGGTAACGAGTAAGAAGCGCGCCAGAAGCATCAGCCAGAAACTCTCGTTTGCGGGAAATAGACATTCTGATTAAGCTAGCTGCGATTGGCGCTAAAATAGCCGCAACCAAACCAAGAACAATAATTAAAGCGCCGCCCCCTCCTTTGCTTCTACGATGGCCACTGCCTCCAAGAAAACTGATTCTTAAAAACCAATAGGAAGCCAGTGCAATCATACCTGCCAAAACAACCGCAATGGTCTGCAAAAGCATATCTTTGTTGCCAATATGGGAAAGTTCATGGGCAATTACCCCTTCTAGTTCTGGTCTGTCCAGTCTTTGTAATAAGCCGGCTGTAACAGCCACTACTGCATGTTCAGCGTTACGGCCAGTGGCAAAAGCATTGGGCTGGCTTTCTGGCAGAATATAGATTCTGGGTAAGGGCAGTCCAGCGGTAATGCAAAGGTTTTCAACTAAACGATAAAGCTCTGGGTTATCGCTTTTCTCAATCAGCTTGGCTTTGGTCATACCTAAAACAATTTTATCTGAATACCAAAAGCTGAAAAAGCTGGTTAAAACACTAACAACAACTGCCACAATTAAAATAGCTGGGCTATCCAAGATATAGCTAAAGAGCCAGCCTAAACCAATAATCAGCAGTAAAAAAACAAAAACAAGCAAATATGTCTTGCGGATGTTTGAATCCGCTTGAGTATAAAGAGTAGCCATGAACTTGTTAAAACTCTACTTTAGGCACAGTGCGGGCAGCTGGTTCTGCCAGCTCAAACAATTCCATTTTCTTAAAGCCAAAAAGTTTAGCAGCAATGTTTGAGGGAAAGCTTTCAATCTTAATCGCCAAGTCCCTGACATTGCCGTTGTAAAACCTTCTAGCTGCCTGAATCTTGTCTTCAGTATCCCGCAGTTCTTTTTGCAGTTCAACAAAATTAGCCGAGGCCTTTAATTGAGGATAGTTCTCGCTAACAGCAAACAATGTCTTCAAGGTGCCTGCCAACATATTTTCTGCTTTGGCTTTTTCTTCAACACCTTGAGCGCCCATTGCGCTGGCTCTGGCTTGGGTAACTCTTTCAAACAACTCTCTTTCATGAGTGGCATAACCTTTAACTGTATTAACCAAGTTAGGAATCAAGTTATACCTTCTCTTTAACTGAACATCAATGTCAGACCAGGCCTCTTTGGCTCGGTTCTTCTTTCTGACCAAACCATTAAAGGTGCCGGCTAACCAACCAGCCAAAACAACAACAACTCCTATAATAATATAAATAAAAAGCATATGTTCTTGTGAACGGAGCTTAGCTCCGTGCAGATGACCTTTCATTCTTATTCTAACCAAAAACCCTCCGAGAATCAATAAGGAGGGCCTTCGGGGATATATCGATATGGCAAGTTACATTCCCATTCCAGGCATGCCCGCTGGCATAGCTGGAACTGGCTCGTCTTTCTTAGGAGCGTCAGAAACTGTTGCTTCAGTAGTTAAAATCATACTAGCGCCAGAAACCGCATTTTCCAAAGCAGAACGAACTACTTTGGTTGGGTCAACAATCCCTGCAGCCATTAAATCTTCATAGTTTCTTTTAGCAGCATTAAATCCCTGAGCGCCTGTTTGTGTCTTTACATATTCAACAATCACTGAACCTTCCACGCCAGCGTTCAAGGCAATCCGACGCAAGGGCTCTTCTAAAGCTCTTCTCAAAATATCAATGCCGGTTTTCTCATCTTCGTCTGCAAGCTCTAAATTGTCTAAGACCTTGGCTGCTCTAATAAGGGCAACGCCGCCGCCTGGCACAATCCCCTCTTCAATAGCTGCCTTGGTAGCTGCTAAAGCGTCTTCAGCTTTGTGCTGACGGGCTTTCTGTTCAACTTCAGTAGCGGCTCCTACTTTAATTACTGCTACTCCGCCTGACAACTTACCTAATCTTTCTTCTAGTTTTTCTCTATCAAATTCAGAATCATTTTGCTCAATCTCCCGCCTTAACTGGACTATTCTGGCTTCAGTCTGTTCTTTGTTGCCTTGGCCATCAACAATAATAGTATTTTCTTTAGTAGCAACCACTTTTCTAGCTTGACCAAGCATAGACATATCTACTTTCTCTAAAGTCATTCCTTTATCTTCAGAGATAACTGTGGCGCCGGTAACAACCGCAATATCTTCCAGCATTTCCTTGCGTCTGTCGCCAAAACCAGGAGCTTTAATAGCTAAAGCATTAAATACTCCTCTTAATTTATTGACAACTAAAGTGGCCAAAGCATCGCCTTCTATCTCGTCAGCAATGATAACCAGTTCTTTTTTGCCGTTCTTGGCTACTGCTTCTAAAGTAGGCAGAATCTCCTGCAAAGAAGTAATCTTTTTGTCAGTAATGAAAATGTAAGGGTTTTCTAAAACTGCTTCCATTTTTTCAGCATTGCTGATCATATAAGGGGAAACATAGCCCTTGTCAAACTGCAAGCCCTTGACTACTTCTTTGCTCAAGCCAAAGGTTTTTGACTCTTCAACAGTAACTACGCCGTCCTTGCCTGCTTCAGTAATTACTTCAGCAATCAAGTTGCCCATTTCATTATCTTCAGCTGAAATAGTGGCAACCTGAGCTGTTTCTTCTTTGCTGGAAACTGGCTTGGAAAAGTTCTTTAACTCGCTGACCACTGCTCGAGTTCCTTTTTCAATGCCTCGTCTTAAAGCTAAAGGGTTGGCGCCAGCAGCCACATTCTTAAGACCTCTTTCAATTATGATTTGGGCTAAGACAACAGCAGTAGTAGTGCCATCGCCAGCCACATCATTTGTTTTGCTGGCAATTTCTTTGACAGTCTCTGCTCCCATATTCTCTACCTTGTCTTCCAGCTCAATTTCTTTGGCAATAGTTACGCCGTCATTAGTAATAGTTGGACTGCCATAACCCTTGTCTAAAACAACATTTCTGCCCTTAGGACCTAGGGTTACTCTGACAGCATTAGCTAACTTATCAACGCCTGCTTTTAACTTAGCGCGCGCCTCTTCCGCGTATATTATTTGTTTGCTCATAATTTATTCTAAGATTGCCAAGATGTCCTCCTCTCTGGCAATTAAATATTCTCTGCCTTCAACTTTTATCTCTGTTGGGCCATACTTAGTAAAAAGAACAGTATCGCCTGGCTTAACCTCAACCGGCGCTATCTTGCCTGAAGATAGCATTTTGCCTGGACCAACAGCAACAACCTTACCCTGCTCCGGCTTTTCTTTTTCAGCGGTCTCTGGCAAAAAAATACCGCTCTCTGTTTTCTCTTCTTGAGAAATACTTCCAATAACAATATGATCTGACAATGGTTTTATGTTCATAGTTGTTTAACTAAAAAGATTAGCAATATATTGACCTTTGCTAATATAGCAGTTTCATTCTACTCAAGCTCTAAGTTTTGTCAAGTAAAAAAAGAATGGACGAACTAATAATTAATAGTTCGTCCATCTGGACCTTACTAAAAAGTGGGTGTTTGCTAGTGGCGCCTATGCAGCACGAACACATGCATAACACAATAAGGTCCATTAAAGCTGTGTCCCTGCTAAGGGAACGATGAGGAAAAACATCTCCCTCGAAAATTTACGGCGGGTGCCCACAAGCCAAAAAGAGTACCATTGTCTTATCTCCTACGAAAATAGGACAATCCTTTTTCAACAAGATGTGAGCCTATTTGAGAGGGGACTCACCAACCCCATTGTTTCAACGAAGCGAATTCGAACCAAAAGGTCCTCCTTTTTGGAATTGCCTTGACAAAGGCAGTTTTGAACATGATGCCGGCCCAGGACAACGAAAATATATAAAAATATGAAATTGTCAAAGAATAATGTAATATAGCACTATATAAAAATAATGCAAGGGGTTTTATCCACAGCTTCCAATATTAAGAAACAACCGCTGCTTTTTTGGTCGGGGAAACAGAAAACTGCTGGGGTCCTTGAAAAACAACTTGACCCTCTTGAAAGTCAGCAAAGATATTGCTGCCTTCTGGCAATTGGCCAGAGATAATTTGTAAAGACAAAGGGTCAAGAATCAAACGCTGGATAACCCGTTTCAAGGGCCGAGCGCCTAAGTTGGCGTCAAAACCTTTTTCAACCAATGCCTCGCAAAGCGCCTTAGAACATCTTAATTTAACATCTTTAGAAAGAGCCATTCTTTTTTCTACTTTGGCCAGCTCTAAGTCAACAATCTTGCGCAACTCTTTCTTGCCCAAGTAGTTAAAAATGACCATCTCGTCAATACGATTCAAAAACTCAGGCTTAAAGGCCTCTTTAAGCACTTCATCTATCTTTGTCTTTAAGTTTTCAGTACGCGACAAGTCCTTGCCTTTGTCTGTTTCAAAACCCATTGGCTTCATTGCGGCAATGTAGTCAGAGCCCAAGTTAGAGGTCATAATAATAATAGTGTTTTTGAAAGAAACGACCCTGCCCTTGGCATCAGTCAATCTGCCGTCTTCAAAAATCTGCAATAAGATATTAAAAACTTCAGGGTTGGCTTTTTCAATCTCATCAAGTAAAACCACGCTGTAAGGCCTTTTTCGTATCTTCTCGGTTAACTGGCCACCTTCTTCATAACCAACATAGCCAGGCGGTGAGCCGATTATCTTGGAAACGCTGTACTTTTCCATATACTCTGACATATCCACCCTGACTAAAGCTTTTTCAGTGTTGAATAAAAAGTCAGCCAAAGCCCGGGCAGCTTCTGTTTTACCTACGCCTGTTGGACCCAAAAACAAGAAAACACCCATTGGCTTGTTTTCGTCAGCAATACCTGCTCTGCCTCGGCGAATAGCATTAGAAACGGCGACAACTGCCTCTTCCTGGCCAATTACTCTCTTTCTCAGCTTGTTCTCCATCTTTTCCAATTTCTTGGCTTCTGACTGGACTAACCGTGTTACTGGAATGCCTGTCCAACGCGCTACTACTTGAGCAATATCTTCTTCAGTTACTTCTTCTTTAAGCAAGTGATTCTTTTTCTGCAAATCCTGCAATTTTTTTTCTTCATTAGATAATTGCTTTTTCAGTTCAGGCACTCTGCCATATTTTAACTCAGCTACTTTTTCTAAATCAGCTTCTCTTTGGGCTGTTTCTATTTCAAAAGAGGTCTGATCAATTTCTTTTTTTAGTTTCTTAATCTCAAAAATGACTCCTTTCTCCGAAGCCCATTTAGCTCGCAATGCCTTGGCTTTTTCTTTTAAATCAGCTAAACTTCTTCCAACTGCTTTTAATCTTCTAGAAGAACCTTCTTCTTTGATTAAAACCCTTTTCTCAATTTCCAGCTTAGTAATTTCATTTCTTAACTCCTCCAGCTTTTCTGGTTCTGACTCTATCTCCAAACGGAGAGCGCTGGCTGCTTCATCCATTAAATCAACTGCCTTGTCAGGCAGAAAGCGGTCAGCAATGTAGCGGTTAGAAAGTTCAGCAGCTGCTTTTAAAGCCGAGTCCTTGATTTTAACCCCATGATGAACCTCATACTTTTCTTTAATGCCCCGCAGAATAGCAAGAGTGTCGCTGACAGTTGGTTCTTGAGTTAAAATTGGCTGAAACCTTCTTTCCAAAGCAGCATCCTGTTCAATGTATTTTTGATATTCCTTTAAGGTGGTCGCGCCAATGGCTCTTAGCTCGCCTCTGGCAAGAGCTGGCTTTAACAAATTAGAAGCATCCATTGCTCCTTCAGCTCCGCCAGCGCCTACTAAAGTATGTAATTCGTCAATGAATAGAATATATAAATCTTTACTCCGAACAATCTCGCGCATTAAAGCTTTTATTCTTGCTTCAAACTCGCCACGGTACTTAGTGCCTGCCACTAAAGCGCCTAAATCTAAAGAGATAACTTCCTTGCCTTTAATGCTTTCCGGCACATTAGCTGAAACAATCTTTTTAGCCAAACCCTCAACAATAGCTGTTTTGCCTACGCCAGCCTCGCCAATCAAGACAGGGTTGTTCTTTGTTCTGCGGGATAAAACCTGCATTATTCTCCTGATTTCTGCTTCTCTGCCAATAACCGGGTCTATCTTGCCTTGTCTGGCTAATTCAGTCAGATTGCGGGTATATTTCTGAACCACTTCAAACTTTGACTCTGGGTTAGGGTCAGTTACTTTCTCGCCTCCTCTGATTTCATCCAGCTTTTTTAAAATAGTTTCTCTGTCTAAGGTAATAGCTGCGCTGGCTGAAGTAAAGCGAACCGCGCTCAAAATCTTGCGAGCAGCTGTTTCAACACCAAGCACGCCCAAAAACAAATGTTCAATTGAGATAAACTCATCCGCCATACCCAAAGCTTCTTCTCTTGATTTATTCAAAACCTGACCCAAGTCCTGGGTTAAATAGAATTGGCCAACCACTGGCGGACCAGCTGCTGGCAAAGGAATCTTGGTCAGGGCCTTTTCAGTTTTCCTAAGCAGGTCTTCAGTATCAACCTGCAAATCTTTGAGTAGAGTTAAAACAATGCTGTCATCTTGAGTTAAAAGAGCAAACAAAAGATGCAGGGCATCAACCTGCTGCTGCTTCCTCTCACGAGCCGCTGACTGAGCTTTCAACATTGCTTCCTGCGCTTTGTGGGTGAAATCACCCCCTTGAACATACGGCATAATATTGGATTATAAAACAAAAAGAGCTGAAAAGCAAGAAAAAAATAGCTCTCACAAAAGTGAGAGCTTAGGGGTAATACAATATTATGTAAAGGTGCTGGGGTGGCGAATGGCAGATGCGGTCTAAAATAAGAACTGAGATTGCTGGTATTCATTTAGGATGGGCCCACAACGCCGCCTGCGTCCAACACGCCTTCTATCACTATCTCGCTTATGTTTATCGGGCGAATATGGACGATGTACCACAAGTGGCCAATTTGAGTTTCTGGCAACCATCCTACACTTCTCTCCAGTTATGCTGTAGTATAGTGTCACCTTATCGCCACTTCTCGCTAGTCTAGCGCTCACTTATTATGCCACCTCCTTATGTATTGGTAAAACTTAATGTTCCAACTTTAGCTTAACAAAAATCAAACCACAAATCAAATAAAAAAAGCTTGCCCAGCTCTTGTCTCTTGCTTGCTGCTTCTTCTCTAGTCAACAGTGCGTTCGCCTAGGATAACATTAATCATTAAGTATTGCCCCTCACGCAAAACCTTCAAAACAACCTGGTCGCTAGGAAAGTGTTCCTGGATAAGTTTTCCCAAGTAATTCTTTGCCGTTACCTTCTCCCCATCAAACTCTAATATAATGTCACCTTCCTGCAAACCGGCTTTGTCAGCTGCTGAATCCGGAAAAACTGCTGGCTCATCAACGTTATCGCTCTTAGCAACCAAAGCGCCGTAATCAACTGGCAAGTCCAGCTCCTCCTGCGCTTCAGCCGTAATCTTTTTATACCAAATACCCAAGAAAGGGTAAGTAATCTTGCCTTGTCTTTGCACTTGAGTAATGTCTCTCTTTGCTTTATTAACCAGAATAGCAAAGCCAATACTTTGAGCTGATTCTGCCATTGCCACACTAATGCCAATCACCTCACCTTTCAAATTAAGCAAAGGTCCGCCTGAATTGCCCCGATTAATAGCTGCATCAGTTTGAATCACATCTTCCAAAACCTCGCTGATGCCATTGCCGCTGGCTGTAATATCGCGACCCAGACCAGAAACAATGCCAACTGAAACAGTGTTGCGAAACTCTCCCAAGGCATTGCCAATGGCAATAACACTCTGACCTATCTGCAAAGCATCAGAATTGCCTAATTTCAAAACAGGAAAGTTATCAACAATCAAGACGCCCTGCTCGTCAATCTCTGTTTCCTGCTCAATCTTTAGAATAGCTAAGTCCTCAAAAGGATCTCTGTCCAACACCTTGGCAGAGTATTTCCTGCCCTCGTTGGTAATAACAGTGAAGTCAGCGTCTTCATCCTGAACAACATGCTTGTTAGTCAAAACCATACCATCAGTTGAGACAATAAAGCCAGTGCCACCGCCTATCTCCTGTTGCTCTGTGCCTTTTTGACGATACTTGGGCACATCAAATTGAATGCCAAAACCCTCGCCAAAGAATTCTTCAAACTGCTGTTCATAATATGTTTCATAAACAGGCATCTCCTTGGTAACCACAATGCTGACTACTGCTGGCGAGGCCTGTTTAACAGCAGAGATAACTGCTTGCTCATGACTGGCTGGCGAGACATATTCTGACTCTGCCTTGTCCTTATCTACAAAAGACTCCTCTTCTGCAGTCAAGAAGCCCAATCTAAACAAACCCTCTTTAACCTGGCTATAGAGACTGGGACCATGCAAACTACCCCAGAGAAAACCGCAAACTAAAAAAGAAACCGCTAGACCAATTAAAAGTCTGCCACCTAATTTATGCTCTACTGGTTTGCGCCTGGCTGATTTTCTTGAAATATCTTTATTCAAAAACTCTTTCAATTTCCTAATGTCAATTTCTTTGTTCAAATTGAGAGTCATATACTTAATTGTACAATATTAAAAAAAGTAAGGCAAAAATATGAGAAGGCCAACAACCAAAGCAGCTAGAGCAGCGATTAACACAGCGGCTGCTGACAAGTCCTTAATCTTCTTAACCTTGCCGTCAAACTCTGGCTGGATTAAATCTAAAATATCCTCAATCTGCGAATTAAGCAGTTCAAGGCCCAGAACAAAACCAATGCTTAAAATTAAAACGGCTCTTTCCAAAGAATGTAACGGCAGATAGAACATTAAAAGAACCACTACCCCGGCAATCAAGACCTGCAAACGAAAACTCTGCTCTGCCTTAAAAACCATTCTTAAACCAAAAAAAGCATGCCTAAAACTTAACTTTAATTTAGAAAACTTAATCATAATTCTATTTTAACACTTACAAAACAAATTGAAAACAATGTTTGGGTATCCGATACCCAAACATTAAAAAAAGATGCCAAAGAGCGAATTTTGCTCTCTGGCACGATAGCATAACTAGGTTAAATTATCAGCAACTACTTTTAAACCCTCATTATAACGCCGAGCGGCTTCACCGATTTGATCTTTTTACTAGACGATACAAATTGAGGGTTCGAAGAAGTAGCTAGCACTATATCATTATCATTTGCCCCTTGGGGAGGAACAATGCTGGTAATTGTGACAATTACCGCAAAAGTCAGAAATGTTGCCATGATACTTCCTCCAGAAATGAAAATTTGGAATGTTTCTTTTCTAACAAAAGCGCCCCCAAGTATCCATTTCGCCTTAAGACCGACCGCCTCTTTGTAAAAGAGCAAAAAACTATCTGGTCTTTTGGGCCTAGAACCATTTTGGTTGGGCCTTGGTAGACCCGAGCCATCAATGGCTACCTTTGCAGAAAAGAGCCATCACTCATGGGAAGTTCTAGCAAACCTCCCGCAATGACACTTTCATTATACCTAGCCCAAAGAATAAAGCAAGCAATTGTTTGACTTTACAGAAAAATATTGTTATGCTGATACTAATGAGAATGAAAAGCTTACTTGGCTCTTTGATTGCTGGTTGCGCTGGATTAATCCTGGCTGCTTTGTTTGTGCCTGGCTTTAAAGTAGTTGGCGATTTTACTGCCAATATTAAAATTCTTCTGCTAGCTGGCTTGGTTCTTGGCTTGATTAACTTTTTCATCAAACCGATTGTCAACCTAATTACCCTGCCCCTGCGCTGGCTTACTTTCGGCCTTTTCAGCTTGATTGTCAATTTAGGCATCATCTGGATTATTGATATTATCTTTTCGCCCGAAATCACCATTGTCGGCTTAAGGGCTCTTTTCTTAACCACTCTTATCATCTGGCTGGCAAACTTCTTAGTGCCTAGAAAAAAGAAATGGCAAAAAGAAGATGCTGATGAATAACTAACTTATGCTTAAAACTATTTTTCTAATTCTCCAAGTCGCCATACCTGTGCTTTTGATTGCCTGCATTTTGGTTCAGCAAAGAGGCACTGCTTTAGGTTCGGCTTTTGGCGGCTCGGGCGCTTTTTACTCAAAAAGAAGAGGTTTTGAACAAAAACTATTCTGGATAACTATAGTTTTAGCCAGTCTCTTTTTAATTGTTTCTTTATTGAATCTCATTATTTAACCTATGGCTGGAAGTAAAAAGAAAGGAAAGAAGTTTCCCTCTCGGAAACAATGGCAGCAGTTTTTCAGCATTTTGAACAAAAAAGAAAAGAATATTTTCTTTTTTTTAGCTGTTCTAACAGCTGCCAGCGCTCTCACCCTAGCCATTGGTTTGTATTACCAAAAAACTATTGAACAAGCTGACAACGGGGGTAGTTACAACGAAGGGATTGTTGGTCAGCCAAGATTCATTAACCCTCTTTTCCTTTCCAGCCAAGATGCTGACCGTGATATTGTTGAAGTGCTCTTTTCTGGCTTAATGAAATACAATGGCCAGGGCGAGCTGGTTCACGACTTAACAGAAAGCTATCAGCTATTAGACGCAGGAAGAACCATTGAGGTCATTTTAAAGAATAATCTCTTCTGGCACGATAAAACCCCTTTAACAGCTGATGACGTTGTTTTCACTGTCAACCTGGTTCAAGAACCGCAGAGTCAAAGCAGTTTAAGAATCAAATGGATGGGCATTGCCGTGGAAAAAGTTTCCAGCAGCACAGTTCGCTTTAAGCTGCCTAAAAAATACTCTGGCTTTTTAGAAACACTTACTTTAAAAATACTACCCAAGCATATCTTTAAAGAGATTGCTCCTAAAGACCTGGCTTGGGAATTAATGTCGCAGAAATATCTGCTTGGTTCAGGTCCCTTTAGATTTAAAAAAATAGAGCAGGACAAAACTGGCTCTCTTAAAAAACTTACTCTGCAAAGAAATGAACTTTATTACGGCAAAAAACCCTTTCTTAAAGAAATAAGCTTTGTTTTTTATCAAACAGCCGAAGACCTGCTCAAAGGAGCCAGGATTGGCGAGATTGACGGCTTTTCTTTGGCTGACCCCAAAAATGCCCAAAAAACAGAGAACGGCTTTCAAAGCTTTGCTCTAGCTATTCCAAGATATTTTGCTTTGTTTTTCAATTTACAATCAGACACTATCTTCATTGAAAAAGAATTAAGAGAAGCCCTGGCTTTAGCCATCAACAAGGAAGAGATTATTGAAAATGTTTTCTTGGGCAAGGCCAGTCAAGCGCGCTCCCCTATCCTTGCCCAGTTCTTTGGCTTTGCAACGGCTGAAACAACTTACTCTTTTGACCAAACAGCTGCTGAACAAACCCTGGAAGAACTTGGCTTTGTCCTTAATCCAGAAACAGGCATCAGGGAAAAGAAAGAAGCCCAGCAAGCTGATTTTACCTTTACTAAGAATCTTACGCTCAAGAGCCAGGGCAACGAAGTAACAGAACTGCAAAAATGTTTGGCTAGAGACCCAGAAGTTTATCCTGAAGCAATAACCAGCGGCTATTATGGCTCTAAAACAAAAGCAGCCGTTATTAGATTCCAGGAAAAGTATGCTGATGACATTCTTAAGCCAATCGGCTTGAGCAAAGGCACTGGCGATGTTAAGCCAATGACCAGAAAAAAACTGAATGAAGTTTGCTTTAACCGTCCCTTGAAAACTGTTCCTTTGCAAATTACTTTGACTACTTCTAATAAGTTTCCTTTGGAGCAAGTGGCAGAAGTTCTTAAAGACAACTGGCAAGCAATAGGCGCCGAAGTCATTTTGGACAAAGTTTCTCTTTCTGACCTACAAACCAATGTCCTGGCTAAAAGAGAGTTTGAAATACTGCTTTTTGGCGAAGCGCTTGGCTCTATCCCAGACCCTTTTCCTTTCTGGCACTCCAGCCAGCTTGAATACCCGGGCTTAAACATTACCGGCTACAAATCAAAAACAGCTGATAACTATCTGGAAGAAGCCAGGGAAGCTTCTGCTGAAGAAGAACGAACCGCCAACCTGGAAAAGTTTCAGAACACTTTGCTTAAGAGCCTGCCAGCTGTTTTCCTAGTGCGGCCTGACTATGTTTATCTGCTTGACGATAAAGTAAGGGGCTTTGCTGTTGAAAAGATAACCGAGCCCTCAAAAAGATTCTCAACTATTGAAGAATGGTATGTTAAAACCAAAAGAGTCTGGCACTAAACATATGACCAAAAACAAAAAAATGCTTTATGGGATTTTGCTGGCTATTCTCCTTGGCTTGGGCGGTTTCGTGAGCTGGGCTTATTGGCAAGATAATAAACCAGTGGATATTTTTGGCCTAAAGTTGATAGAACCACCAACAGTAGCCATCACCACAGATAAAACAGAGTATGAACAGGGAAGGACAATAACTGTAACAGTATATAATGGCCTACCAGAGACAATAATCGGACCAGCTAGCTTGGGTTATTTAGCAATATTCTGCGAGAAGAAGATAGATGGAAATTGGGAACTTGCACCCTGTATGGCATGGCCGCCAAAAAGGATAGCTGACTGCTTTTTAGGAATACCACCCCAAGGCAAATGTGAGTTTGAGCTCGTTGAGTCAATGACGAAAGATAGTCGAACCCTCTACCAGCACCCAGGAACTTACAGAGTTAACACAAGATTCTCGGCGCCCTCGGGCTACCCTATTCCTTACTCCAACGAATTTACGATTAATGCAAAAAATGCAACTATTCCAAAAGAAAAACTTGGAATTTCGGATGTGCTTGTGCTTTTTCCGCAGGAACTTCAAAAACATATAGCAAGAGTAAAAATAGCAAATGAAGGATTTTCTCTCTCATCATTAGGCTCTCAAAATGAGGGTATTTCGCTACCGCTTACTAATTATTTAATAGAGTTTTCAGATCAAGAATGGAATCATGCAAAGATAGAAATTGCCCAGATGAACTCGGATAAAGATGCAGAATTACTTTTTGAACACCTTGAAAGTGATGATAAATACCAAACCAAAAGAATAGGGAATAAATTGTGTTCTTATAAAGAAAATCTTACTGCAACCTCTGTGATTAATTATTACGCAAACTGCATTCAAAACAACTTAATATTTAAAGTATCTTTTCCTAAGGATAAAAAAGAATACATCTCAGAATTAGGCAATGCGCAGCAATACAACATCGTTGAAGAATTAGAAATACAAGACATTGTTAATAATTACGACCCCTCCATTTATAATGCTCCACTCGCTTATTTATTTATCCATTTGAAAAAAGACCGCATCCTATTTTCAAATCAATCAGACAATCTCTTATTAAGCTTAGACTACTTTTATAAACCTGAAAACCTCGATATAATTATACATCTCAGGGGTGAGGTCTTTTTTGTAAAGGATGAAAACAAAGCCGAATCAATCTTCGCCGAAAACGTGAACTATTTTAAGGGCACAAACATTGTCTACTTGGTCGGCGATATTGAAAACACAAAAAATATAGAGTTTGTGATACCTGGCGTTGGAGTTATATCTTATTATATCTTTGGTTACCAAAAAAATGTATTATTTTTATCCGAAATAAAGGTATCCGGGAATACTGGATCCCTGCCTTCTATGCCATACAAGCCACCAGAGCTACACACAAAAGATACTCTTGTCTATCTTAAATACTTGACCAAAGAACTTTACAAAAATATAGTACAACGATATTCTACCCAAGAAATCACCATCACCACTGATAAAACAATGTATAGACCAGGTGAAGACATTGAAGTAATAACCAAAAACAATACCGGAAAAACAATAACTATTTTGTCTCTTTTTGAATTTATAGAAAAGTTTGAAGAAAATGTATGGAAAGAGATAATAACAATATGGCAATGTCCATGTGATTTTGCCTGCGACTTCCCATTAGATAAATTCTTAGAAACAGGACAACAAAGAGCTGCTAGCTGGAATCAAGGCTTCGGCAATCCTTGCCAGAAACAAACAGTCGGGATAGGAAAATACAGAATGGGCGTTAATCTAAAAACAAATAATACAACTACGACGATTTATTCCAATGAATTTTATATAAAACACTCTATTATATTTTAACTAATAACTATATATATGAAACAAGTAATTTCAAACTTTCCTCAATAATTTAAAAAAGGAGTAAACCTATGGAACTAAAAAATCCTGATATTAGGCGGCTCAATGATATGAAAGAGGTTCTTTACGACCAGCAATGGGCAAACAATGCCCCCAATCTTGAACTTTACTTTATGTACCGAGGCCTTGAATTAAAAGATGGTTTAAGATATGACATTACTATTATTCCTTTTCAACTGCTTGGCAAAGAATTAACCAAAACCAAGGGCCACAGCCATCCAGGTGAATACGCTGAACTTTATCAAGTACTGGAAGGCAAGGCAATATTTCTAATGCAGAAAGAAAAGGAGAATAAGCTAGAAAATGTTTATGCAGTTCAGACAAAAAAGGGTGACCAGGTCTTTATCCCAGCTCATTATGGCCATGTGACAATTAACCCAGGGCCTGTTGACCTGAAAATGAGCAACTGGGTAGTTGATGGATTCCAATCTGACTACTCGCTCTTTCTGGCTCAACAAGGCGCCTGCTATTATGCTCTACAAAAAGATGGCAGAATAAAGTGGCTTAAAAACGAAAATTATGGATCGGTGCCAGAACTGAAGTTTGAACAAGCAAACCAAAACATTCCCCTTGCTCAAGACCTTAAAAAAGCATTGGGGGGATAACAAAGCCGGAGTGGCGAAATTTGGCAGACGCGCGGCGTTCAGGACGCCGTAGAGGCAACTCTGTGTGGGTTCAAATCCCACCTCCGGCACCTATGAAAACTTACAAACAAACAAAAAGACCTGCTTTTGCTAATACTCCAACAAGCAGGCAAGAACGCCCCAACAGACAAAGACAACCTGAAGGGCAAATACACCCTAGCGGACAAAGAAACCTGCGGATTATTCCTCTAGGTGGTTTAGGCGAGGTCGGCAGGAATATGATGGTCCTTGAATATGGGGGCAAGTTTTTGATTATTGATGCTGGCTTTAGAATGCCCGGAGAAGATATGCCTGGCATTGACTATATCATCCCCAACACTGGTTGGCTCAAAGACAAACAAAAAAACATTCTAGGAGCTATTTTAACCCATGGCCACTATGACCATTTTGGCGCTATCCCCTACTGCTGGCAAAGATTAGGCAACCCCAGAATATTTACCGGTAAATTAGCCAAAGGCATTATTCAAAAACGGCAGGAACGGTTTCCTTTAGGTCCCAAATTGGATATTACAGAGATAAATGATAATTCTAAAATAACGCTAGGCCCTTTTAGAATTGAAACTTTTCGCCAGAACCATAATATCCCAAACAACTATGGTCTTTTAATCAGAACACCAGTTGGCAACATTGTCCATACCTCTGACTTTAAGTTCGACAGGTCTCCGGTTAATGACCTGCCCACTGACTTTAAACGTTTGAAAGAAATAGGAAAACAAGGCATTCTTTTGATAATGTCTGATTCAACCGGCGCCGAGAACGAAGGCAAATCTCTTTCCGAAAGAACAATTATCAAGAACTTGGAAAAAATCTTTAAAGACGCTAAAGGCAGAATCATTTCTTCCACTTTTGCTTCTCACCTAAACCGTACCCAGCAGATTATTGCTTTGTCTGAAAAATACAATAGAAAAGTGATTTTAGAGGGCTTAAGTATGAAAGACAATGTTGAAATTGCCCAGAACTTGAAATATATTAAAGCTAAGAAAGGCACCTTTATCAAAGCCAACCAGATTAGAAGATTCCCTGACCATCAGATTTCAATTATTTGCACCGGCGCCCAGGGCGAACAAAGAGCGACCTTAATGAAAATAGCCAATGGCGAGTACCGCTTCTTAAAATTAAAAAAGGGCGACTCGGTTGTCTTTTCTTCTTCAGTAATTCCCGGCAATGAAAGAACAGTCCAGTTCCTCAAAGACCAGTTTTACCGCCAAGGCGCCAATGTCTTTCATTACAAGATGCTTGACATTCACGCTTCAGGCCATGCCTACCAAGATGAACTGATAGAAATGATTAAGATAATAAGACCCAAGTTCTTTATTCCCCTCCATGGCCAGTTTTCAATGCTGGTCAAGCATGCTGAACTGGCTGAAAAAGCTGGGGTTAATAAAGCAGGCATTAAAGTGGTTGAAAACGGCCAGGTAGTCAATATTAATCAAAAAAGAATTCTGATTGAAAAAGAAGAAGTGCCAGCTAATTATGTTATGGTTGACGGCTTGGGTATTGGCGATGTCGGCGAGGTTGTTTTGCGGGACAGGCAAACACTATCTGAAGACGGTATGTTTGTTATTGTCGTTGCTGTGGAAAAAAAGACTGGTAAAGTGAGTGGTTCTCCTGATATAATATCAAGAGGGTTTGTTTATCTTAGAGAATCAAAAGACTTGCTTCAAGAAACTAGAAAAAGAGTTATTGCTATTACCAACCGGACAGCCGGCACCAGCGGCGTTGTTAACTGGACCTATGTTAAAAATGAGCTGCGCGATAAAATTGGCGAGTTTCTCTTTACCCGCACCAAGCGCAGGCCAATGATATTGCCAGTCATCATTGAAGTCTAAAACTATGCGAGTTTTTAGCGGAATCCAACCAACCAGCCAATTACACATTGGCAACTATCTAGGAGCAATTAAACAATGGGTTGAATTGCAAAAAAAAGCAGAAAGTATTTTCTGCATTGTTGATTTACATTCTTTAACCGTGTCCTATGAACCAAAAACTCTCCAACAAAAAATCTCTGGTATTGCCTCTGCCTATCTGGCAGCTGGCATTGACCCTCAAAAATCCATTATCTTTGTCCAGTCAGCTGTCAAAGAACACACTGAATTAGCTTGGCTTCTCTCAACAGTTACTCCGCTGGGCGATCTCCAGAGAATGACCCAATTCAAAGACAAAGCCAAAAAGCATGCTCAAAACGTCAACGCCGGGCTTTTCAACTATCCTGTCTTAATGGCTGCTGACATCTTGCTTTACCAAACTGATGTTGTCCCAGTAGGCATTGACCAAAAACAGCATGTTGAATTAGCTAGAGAAATCGCCCGCCGTTTCAATAATAGATTTGGCGAAACATTTAAATTGCCCAAAGCGCGCATTCCAAAAGCCGGCGCCAAGATAATGTCATTGACAAAACCGTTAAAGAAAATGTCAAAGAGCGACCCGAGTCAAAGCTTTATCTCTTTGTTTGACTCACCTGTGCAAATCAAAAACAAGCTGGCTTCTGCTACCACCGACTCTGGCAAGGAAATTAAGTACTCCCCCGCCTCCAAACCAGGCATTTCCAATCTTTTGACTATCTATAGTTTGTTTGCTAATAAGGAAATTAAAAAGATTGAAAAACAGTTTCAAGACAAAGGATATAGAGAGTTTAAACAAGAACTTACCCAGCTTCTAATTAAAAAGCTAGAGCTTTTCCGCAAAAAACAAAAAGCAATGGCTAGCAACCCAGCCAAGTTGGAAAAAGACTTAGCTGATGGAGCCCAAAAAGCCGAAGTCATTGCCAGCCAAACAATGAACAAAGTTAAGACCCAAATGGGGCTGTCATAAAAAATATGCCTGAAGAAAACATTTATCAAAAAATAGAAAAGCAAACCGAGTTATTAGAGAAAATTGCTGAATCAACCAAAAAAACCCAGCGCTATATCCTAGTCGGCAGGATTTTGAGTATTATCAAAATATTAATTATTATCACGCCAATCATTCTAGCCGTTATCTATCTGCCGCCTTTTGTCAGCAAAATGATTGACAAATATCAAAAAGTAATCCCTGGGCTGGAAAACATTGAAGAGTTTATTGAACAATACACCCCAGGCCAAATTAATCAACCATCAAACTAATGTTTGGGTGTTGGACACCCAAACATTGAGCTTTGTCTTTATGGACAAGCTCTTTTTTTTATGCTACCTTGAAATCAGCAAGCAGCACATTAATTTTCCTAAAAATCTTTAAGGAGGTGATTGTTATGCCGTCTGAAAAAGAATTACTTGAGATAATAGTAAAAAAAGAAGAAAAAGAAAGGATTAATGCTTATAAAGAAGCGCAACTTCCTTACTACCCCGAACCATCCTTTTTCTTGTATGCTCAAAGCATCGACACAGAGTTGTTAACTAGAAAAGAAGAAGAGAATATTGGACGTCATATTCAATGCTTCCTGCAGAAGCTTAATGCCTTAGATGAATTACTGGCAACTGAACTAGAACCGCGCCAAAAGGAAATAGTAAAATTCATCAGGGTAATTATTAACGGCTTCTTCATAGACTGGCGCAATTTGATGGTCAACAAGAATTTAAGACTGGTTGTTAAAATAGCTAAAAAGTATGCTAACCAAGGGCACGGCTTGAGCTTTTCCGACTTGATTCAAGAAGGCAACAAAGGAGTCATTGAGGCAGCTAAAAGGTTTGACTGGCGCAAGGGGTTTAAGTTTTCAACTTATGCTACTTGGTGGATTAGACAGGGCATCACTCGAGCAATCGCTAACCGAGGAAAAACCATTCGTCAGCCAGTTCATATTAAAGAAAAAAAGAAACTTCTAGGGCAAGCTAAGAAAAGACTGCTTGATAAGGGTGTAAGAGAAGAGGATATAACGGCAAGCGTACTGGCTCAAGAGGCAAATACAACAATAGAAAAAGTTCAGGGTATTCAGCAAGCTCAAAAATTAGATATTTTAATATCGCTGCACCAACCCATCTTCACAGATGGTCAAAAAGAAGTCACGCTTGCTGATGTCATTGAAGATACGGAGGCAGTTTCGTCAGAAAAAGAAGCTATTGATGACGAATTATATGAGCTGTCTCAAGAAGCATTAAACTCTCTATCAGAAAAAGAAGCTGAAATAATCCGCTTGCGCTTTGGCTTAAGAGACGGCGTGTCTCAAACACTAGCAGAGATTGGCAAAACGTTCGAGGTCAGCCGCGAAAGAATACGGCAAATTGAAGAAAGGGCTCTCGAGAAATTAAGACATCCCATGAGAGCTAAAAAGCTAAGGCCTCTTTGGGACAACTAAAGGGCGGTCTCATTCGAGAACGCCCATTTTTATTGGACATTTACAACGCAAAAAGACTTGACAAATCCGCAGGAATAAGGTACAATGTACCTAGCAGTGCGGCTCCAAAAAAGGAGGAAAAATGATTAAAGAAATAACGAAAATAATCCTTCTGATTATTTTCGTTCTTATATCAGGTATTGGAGGCGTGATTTTCGGCGTGATTTATCACGTTGGAGTCCTCGCCCCATAAGGAGGGAAAAATGGAATCGACAGCAAATAAAATGAGCGGCAAAATAAAGGTTGGCTTCCTTAGTGAAGCCAACCAACGCCGCCGCCGCTGGAGAATAGCAAAAAAGCTATTACGGGTAGGGGGTATTGTCATCGCGGCAATCATTCTTATGCCAAAGTTGTTTCAGCTCATAGGGCTGCTGCAACGAATAGGATAGCACACCCGGCGCAGCGACAAACTAAAAGAACCAACGCACAGGTTGGTTCTTTTTACTTTTCTAATTTAGAGACCTAATTCTTGATAGTTTTCTTTAATAAACGGAATGCCAATTTTCTCAAAAATAGCCATCGCTTTCTCAATTACTTCTTTCAAGTCCTGCCCTGTATCCCCTTCAAACCGGCACTTAATAAACGGGCTGGTGTTAGCAAAGCGAGCTAATGCCCAGCCATTGGCAAAGTTAATTCTAGCGCCGTCAACATCAATAAAGTCATAATCATTTTCTCTTAAATACTTTTGCAGTTTCTCAATTATGCCTTTCTTCTTTTCATCTGGGGTTGGCACAAAGATTTCCGGGCTAATAAAACCCCTAGGCAAAGAATCAACATAATCAGCAAAGCTTTCTTGACTTGAAGCAATTTCCGCTAACTTTAAAGAAGAAAATACTGCCTCATCGCATAAATAATAATCTAAGGGAAAAAGAAAGTGATAAGTAAGCTCCCCGCCAAAAACAGCTCCTGTTTCAATAATCCTTTTCCTGACTGCTTCATGAAAAGAAACACTGAAATAGGTTTTTACCCCTTGTTTTGCCATTTCATCTAAAAACGCTTTAGGCACTCTCATATCGTGGGCAATTGGGCCTTTCTTCTTTTTCAATGCCTGGCGAGCCAGCATTAATAAACAGAACTCGCCTGCTACGCTTCTGCCCTTATTATCAACAGGCGCTACCCTATCCCCGTCTGTGTCAAAAGCAAAACCAATATCTGCTTTTTCCTTAATGACTGCTTTTTGCAGGTCTTTAAGATTTTCTTCTTTGTAAGGGTCAGGCAAATGATTAGGAAAAGTACCGTCTGGTTCAGCAAATAATGTCTTAACCTCACAGCCGAGCTTCTTAAACACTTTCTCTGGCAATAAACCGCAAGCGCCATTAGCTACGTCAATAACAACTTTAAGCGGCTTCTTGAGTTTTATCCTTGGAACGACATAATCAATGTAGGCATCGGTAACATCTAAATCCCTAACACTGCCCTTGTCTTTTATCTCTTCAAAATCCTTATCGTTTAATATTCTTTGCTTAATTCTTTCTAAATCCTCTTCAATAATATCTTCCGGCTCCTGGCCTGGCTTTTTCCTAACATTAAGAGTTAGCCCATTGTACTCCTTGGGATTGTGAGAACCAGAAATAGCTACTCCCCCGTCATAACCATAATGCAAGATAGCAAAGTAAAACAAAGAATCTGGAGCCACTCCAAGATTAAGCACTTCTTTGCCGCTATCAACAAAACCCTTTATAACAGCTGCTGACAAAGCAGGCGAGCTTAATCTGGGATCGGTTGCTAAAACTATTTTCTTGATATGAGGATAAAATTCAGCTATTGCTCTTACTATCTTGTAAGCTGCTTTGTCATTTAAATCATCAGGATAAATACCTCTGACATCATAAGCCCTAAAAATGTATGGATTGATTTTAGACATAAATTTTAATTAGTGGATTTATTGAATGCTTCAATGCCTTGTTTAAGCATTTGAGAAACCTTTTCTTTGCCATCGCCTTCGGTGTGAATACGAAAAGCGCCTGACTCTGTTTTTGATTGTCTGAAAAAAATGAAAGAATTATTGTCAATGAATACATCAAGACTGCCTGTTTCTCCGCCGAGCTCTTTTGTTTCATAGCCCTGTTCTTTGAAATACTCTCCTATTTTTCTCTTGATTCCAATGGATTGTTCAGGCTGGCAAAAAACTTTAGTCCTAGCTGAATAATATTTTGGATAACCCTGCAGTATCTCAAGTAAAGTTTTCTTCTTTTCTGCAAGCATCTTCAGAATCAAAACAATGCTGATAATACCATCTCTACATTTTATCGGAGGAATGATAACCCCACTGCTCGAACCCTCACCGCCAATGATACTCTTATTCTCTTCCATTGCCTTAACCACATTCATTTCACCAACCTCTACCATTTTCATCTCTGCCTGGTGTTTTTTAATAACATCACGCACCAAGCAAGAAGTGGCAGAATTAACAACCACTATTTCGTTTTCAGTGCCAGCCAACAACCCATCGCAAGCCAAAGCTAGAACATAATGGCCAGAAACAACTACTCCCATTTCTTTGGCAAACTGACTATTAGGATTAATAATGAGCTCAACTCTGTCAGCATCACAATCAAAACCGCAAGCAAACTCAAACTTTCCATCCTCTAACTCTTTTGCTAAAGGAGCTAGCGATTGTCTATTCGGCTCAACTAAACGGTTAAACCGACCTATTTGATTATTGACTATTTTGGCTTCAACGCCCAGTCGAAAAAATAATTTATCAAGAACATTTATTGCTGAACCGCCATTGGGATCAGCTAAAATTTTAAAGTTAGCGTTCTTTATCTTAGCCACAGCTTCTGAGCCAATCTTCTCAAGAACATAGTCAATATAGTTAATGACTGCCTCATTATGTTTATCAAACGATTCTACACTACCCGGCGCCTCTGAAGGCAATGATTCTTTTAAATTATGGACTGCTTTAATCAACTTCTCGCTTTGTTCAGGATACAAAATAGCGCCATCTTCTTTTAAAAACTTAAAACCATTATACTCTGGCTCATTATGGCTGGCTGAAATATAGACACCTCCTTGCGCTTTAAACTTTTGCAGAGCATATTCTGCTGCCTGAATAGGCACAACACCAACATTGATAATTGTTTTAACGCCACAGTTTTGAAAAGTTTTAATAATCGCCTCTTGCAGGGCAGGAGTAGAAACACGGCTATCACCGCCTATCAGCAAGCAATCCCGCTTAGTAGGAAACAATTGACAGTAGCAAAAAGCATACTGCCGAGCTAATTGCTCGGTTATTGCTTTACCATAAATACCTCTAATGCCGGAAAACGACTCCACTAGATCTTGAGACATATAGCTCATTTTAGCTAAAATCGTTTGACTTTTCAAGCTTTCTGATTAGAATAAGAGTATATGCAGAATTATACACTAACTTGTTTAATTACCTCCGAGTTGGACGAAAAAGGCATTGAGGAATTAGTTGAAAAGCTCAAAGGCTTAACTGGGGCAATTAATGAGATTAAACCAAAAAGAATACGGCTGGCTTATCCTATTGAGAAAAAAACAGAGGCATTTTTGCTCTCTTTAAGTTTTGCCATGGAGCCAGACAAAATAACTGAATTGAAAAAAGAGCTGGAGAAAATAACTCTAGTCATTAGGTTTTTACTACTCAAACAGGCAATAGTTAAAAAAGCAAAAGAAAGGAAACCCTTGCTAAAAACTGCCTCAGCCCAGCCAGTTGTTGAAAAAGCAACGGCTCGTAAAGAGAAGAAAAAAGTCGCCCTGGAAGACATTGAAAAAGATTTAGAAAAAATATTGGACGGAGCTTAGCTCCATCCACAGCATATGAACCTCAATAAAGTATTTGTCTTAGGAAGGTTAACCCGCGACCCAGAAAGAAAACAATTGCCTTCGGGCCAGGCAGTAGTTAGTTTTGGCTTAGCCACTAATCGCTACTACACCACTAAAGAAGGCGAGAAACGAGAGGATGTTAATTTCCACAACATTGCTATCTTTGGCCGACTGGCTGAAACAGCTGCCCAATACTTAAAAAAGGGCTCGCTGGCTCTGTTTGAAGGAAGGATTCAAACAAGAACCTGGGATGACCCTTCAACCGGTCAAAAGCGCTACCGCACTGAAATCGTTGCTGAAAGAATGCAATTAGGACCAAGGTCAGCCAATGCCGGCTTTAGCTCTGACTCACAAGAGCCAAGTCCAGCTAAGGCATACAATCCTTCCCCCCCTGCCACTACTCCGGTCAACCCCTACAAGCCCCAAGTCAAAACAGCAGTTAGTGATGAAGAGATCCCAGTAATTGAAGAAGATGCTCCTGCTCCTACTCCTGCTCCTGCGCCAGAACCTAAACAAGCAACTAAACAAGCTAATGAGCCAATTGCTCAATCAAAAGCGCCAACAGACAATCCTTTCCAAAAAGACGATGAACAAATTGATGTAAAAAATATCCCATTCTAAAAACTATGCCACATTGTTACTTTTGCCAACAAAATAGTAAAGAAATTGACTTCAAAAATATCCAAGCTCTGAAGAAGTTTTTAGCTACTTCAGGCAAAATCAAGTCAAGAAAAAAAACTGGGCTCTGCAGCCAGCATCAAAGAAAATTAGCTCAAGCAATTAAACGCGCCCGCTTCCTGGCTCTCCTCCCCTATATCCGAGGCTAAACTAGGGCTTCTTTAATAGCTTTCCTAACTTCGGAAGCTGTTTTTTTGTTTTCTTTTAAAAACTCTTTAGCTCCAGGCATACCTTGGCCCAGCTTGATTGCGCCAAACTGAAACCAGCTGCCTGATTTTTTAATAATATCGTACTTTAAGCCCATATTAACCAAGTCCGCTGTTTTAGAAATACCTTCGTTGTAGTAAATATCAAACTCGGCTGTCTTAAAAGGAGCCGCCACCTTATTCTTAACAATTTTAGCTTTAATTCTAGAGCCAACAATCTGGTCTCCTTTTTTAATTTGAGCAATCCGGCTTAATTGGATTCTGACAGAAGAATAAAACTTAAGAGCCATACCGCCCGGGGTCGTAATCGGAGAGCCAAAAATAACTCCGATTTTCATGCGGGTCTGGTTCAAAAAAATCACAATAGTATTAGTTTTAGAGATAATGCTTGCTAACATCCGCAGGGCTTGACTTAAAAGCCGAGCTTGACGGCCAATATGCTGATCGCCAATCTCTCCTTCAATTTCTGCCTTAGGCGTCAAGGCAGCCACTGAATCAATGACAATAACATCAACTGCTTTGGAACGAACCAAGGCTTCAACAATCTGCAGGGCTTGTTCTCCCGAATCGGGCTGGGAAATCAAAAGGTCGTTAATATTAACTCCTATCTTCTTGGCATAGTCAGGGTCTAAAGCATGTTCAGCATCAACAAAAGCGCCTATTCCGCCCTTGGCTTGAGCTTCTGCTAAAATATGCAAGGCCAATGAAGTTTTGCCAGTGCTCTCACTGCCGTAAATCTCAATAACCCTGCCTCTGGGCACACCATTAGTTCCTAAAGCCCAGTCCAAAGCAATGGTGCCAGTCGGCACTACATCAACAGCCACTTTCTTAATACCACTTAACTTCATAATAGCGCCCTCGCCAAAACGCTGCTGAATCTCTGCCAAGGCTTCCTCTAGGTTTTTTACTTTATCTAGTTTTTCTTTGGGCATAAATATTATATTAGTTACTCTCGTTTAAACTCAACCTTACCAGCATCAATAAAGCCATCTTCCTTTTCTTCATTATCCTGACCAACTGAAACTTGGGAAATAATAATCTCTCGCGGCTTTGAACCCTCTTGAGGACCAACCACGCCGTTTTCTTCTAAAATATCTAAAATACGAGCTGCTCTGGCATAGCCAATCTGTAGCCGTCTTTGCAAAAGAGAAGCCGAAGCCTTTTTATACTGCAAAACAACCTCCTTGGCTTCATCATATAGTTCATCTTTAGCAGCAAAGTTGACTATCTCTTGACTATCAGCCAGCCCAGTGCTGGCGACGCCTGCCCGATTATCAGCTGTCTCGCCTGTCTCTAAATCCTCTCTTTGTTCAGAAACATTCTCTTTGACAATAAAGTTGACGGCTTTTTTCATTTCCGGCGCGCTGACAAAACTACCCTGTATTCTCTTTGGTCTGGAAAACTCGGCAGAGATGAAAAGCATATCGCCCCTGCCCAAAAGCTTTTCAGCGCCAGCGCAATCCAAGATAGTCCGAGAATCAATCTGGCTGGCTACCTGAAAAGCAACACGCGCAGTGATATTAGCTTTGATTAAACCGGTAATTACTTCAACTGAAGGCCTTTGAGTAGCAACTACCAAATGTATGCCAACGGCTCTAGATAATTGGCTCAAACGAACAATAGCTGCTTCTACTTCCTTGCCTCTGGACATCATTAAATCAGCCAGCTCGTCAATAACCAAAACAATGTAAGGCATTACTTCTGTTTCTTCCAGCCCAACTGCCTTTTGTTGTTTTTTCTTCTCAAGAACTTTGTTATAAGAAGCAATATCTCTGGCGCCAAGCTCGCTTAAAATATCAAACCGCCTGTCCATCTCGCCAACCAACCAATTCAAAGCATTAACTGCTTTGCGGGCATTAAGAATAACCGGGGTTAATAAATGAGGCAAAGAAGCGTAAACCGGGAATTCAACTCTTTTAGGGTCAATCAAAATCAAACGCATTATCTTTGGCGAATTCTTGTAAATCAGGCTTAGAATTAAAGAGTTGAGACAAATTGTCTTGCCTGAACCAGTCGCTCCGGCTACTAACAAATGGGGCATTCTGTCTAAATCTGGAAACATTGACTGACCCATTACATCAATGCCTAAAGCAAAAGCCAGTTGACCGGACAAACTCTGAAATTCAGTTGAAGCAAGTAAAGTGCCTAGCTTAACTTTAGCTCTGGTCTTATTAGGCACCTCAATACCGACCAATGACTTACCTGGGATAGGCGCTTCTATTCTGATTGGATGACTAGCTAAAGCTAAAGCCAAATCATTATTCAAACCGGTAATCTTTGAAAGTTTAACTCCTTCAGCCGGCTTAAAAGTGTACTGGGTAACTGTTGGGCCAACGCTAATTTCTGACATTTCAACCTCAATGCCAAAATTAGCTAAGGTTTTCTTAATCATCGTTGCATTATAGTCAATGTCTCCGCTGGTTGCTTTTTCAGCTGCTGTGTCTAAAAGATTCAAAGGAGGCCTCTTGTAACCAGCCAAATCTTTGGACAGTTCTGATT
>SDBU01000758.1_pt1 | contig 46244 bp, 90 predicted proteins | sample 2277071 | NCBI WGS metagenome assembly SDBU01 (sample SAMN10397929, study PRJNA504765) | marine sediment metagenome | isolation source: marine sediment core GS08_GC12, 126 cmbsf | place: Arctic Ocean: Gakkel Ridge, Loki's castle | collected 2008
TCAGAGCGCGGGGTTCATTCTTGTAATGACATTCGGTGGGCCGGGGGAAGCGACTAAGGTTGCGGGCCTGCATATCTTTGAGAAAGCGTATATATTCCTGCGGTTCGGAACTGCGGTAACAATGGCGTGGATGCTGGGGGTGATGCTTTTGGGATTCACGGTGCTACAATTGAAACGGTTGAGTAGGATGGAGTTTAGGGCTGCGACTTGACAAGTCGCAATCCGTAGGGTATACTTACCTTGCGCTATACAACTTGTATTTTGATGGAGCGGCGAAAATGCGAGATACAGAAACGGAAAGGGTAGTGGCGACACGTGACAACTACCGCGTTCAGGAGGGGTGCTGGAATTGCCGATACAATATGAATCATGTCGAGGGCGACGCACAGATAATCGTATCTCCGTGCATGCTTCGCGGGATAGAGCGGTCGCCTGTTGGCATCTGCGACAAACAGGAGAAATAAGATGCGCGAAGACCAGACTGTAGATGATGCGCGATTTATCGCTATCTGCGAAGACCTGTTGCGGGAAGGCAAAACATCAGGCCCGGTGTGGACATCAACGTTTTATGAAAGTGCCGCAATATGGGAGCGTTTCTTGCGCGATACGCTAACGCTGCTAGGTGAAAGCGCATCATACCACAGAATGCAATTACCGTATAGGATTAGACGGCATTACCGAAAGATGCTGGAATGGAAAGAGGCCCGCGAAATTGCCGAGCAGAAACTAAAAGACTTATCAGAAGCCCCATAAATCCCCGCGAAGGCCTTGAATGAACATTGACACAATCCATGTCGGCGACTGCATCCCGTGGCTGAAGGGGCTGCCTGACGATTGCGCGGATTCATGTGTCACTGACCCTCCGTATGAACTTGGCTTCATGGGTAAGAAGTGGGACGGCACTGGCATTGCATATTCAGTGGAGATGTGGAGTGAAGTGTTGCGCGTGTTGAAGCCAGGTGGATTCCTGTTGAGCTTCGGCGGCACACGAACCTATCACCGCATGGCGTGTGCAATCGAGGACGCAGGCTTCGAGGTGCGCGATATGGTTCAATGGCTGTACGGTAGCGGCTTCCCGAAATCTCTCTCAATATCTAAGCAACTAGACTCCCAAGAGCAAAAACGGCGGCTGGAAATAAGCAATACGCTTGACAAACTAGAGAAAGTGTGTATAATAGAGGCATGGAAAACATACTCAAACGCTGCGAAGTCTGCGGGGATACGATTCGCAAAGAGCGGAACCGGTGCTGGAACAGTTACAATAGAAAACGCTTCTGCTGCCGCAAGTGTTCTGCCGCCAGTCAGTCTCTCAAGATCGAATGTAGATGCGATAATTGCGGAATTGGGCTTGAGCGAAGCCCATCACACGTACGCGGAAAAGTCTATTGTTCGCAACAATGCCGACAGAAAAGAGAAACAAGACCTTGCGAAATCTGCGGCAAGCGAACAACCAAGCGCCCAAGTCAAGTCTATGCCCATTGGTATTGTTCAAGGAGATGCCAAGGATTTGCCAAGCGCAAGCACGGCGCAAATAACCAAGGCCGGCGAAGCCCTGATGACTTGGCTTGGAAAAACGAAGTTCTCCGCAGAGACGGATACAAATGCGCTATGTGCGGCACTGACCGTCGCCTTGAAGCACACCATATTAAGTCGCTCAAAGACTTTCCTGCGCTTAGACACAGCCCAACAAACGGAGCTTGTCTCTGCCACCAATGTCACTATTACGGAATCCACGGCGGAAAGCCTAATTTCATTCATGGTCGATACGCTAAGAAGCAAGGCGATTGATAAGGCGGCGGGGGCGGAACGTGCCAAGGTTGGCACATACAAAACGCCAGATGGGCGAGATTATACCCTAGAAGCAAGCTGCCAACGCGGCTATAGCAAAACAACGCTATCAATGGGGAAAGATAAAGGAAGTGAACGTCGGATAATTACAAAACCTGCAACCCCAGAAGCGAAGCAATGGGACGGCTGGGGCACAGCGTTGAAGCCCGCGAATGAGCCTATCTGCGTTGCACGCAAGCCGCTGTCAGAAAAGACAGTTGCGAAGAACGTCCTAAAACATGGCACGGGCGGAATAAATGTGGATGGGGGGAGGATAAACATTAGCGCACAAGATGATATTTATGCCAAGAACCCCCATACAGTAGGCACGATTGGCGCGAATGGTATTTATGGTGCAGGCAAGCCGAGCGAGTACACGGTTGCCAAAGGCCGATGGCCCGCGAACGTGGTGCTTGACGAAGAAGCTGGACGGCTGTTGGATGAACAGAGCGGGGGAGCTGGCTCTACAGGTGGCATAAACAAGGCTGGCGGGTGTAAGTTTTTTATGGGCGGCGATAAACGGGAGGCCGCAATGGTAAGGCAAAATGACACCGGCGGTGCATCACGCTTCTTCTATTGTGCCAAGGCGAGTAAGCGAGAGCGGAATATGGGATGCGAAGGCATCAACAACGTTCATCCTTGCGTGAAACCAACCGCCCTGATGCGCTGGCTATGCCGACTTGTCACGCCGCCGAATGGCATCATTCTGGAACCGTTTGCAGGCTCAGGCACAACTTGTATCGCGGCTATACAAGAGGGCTTCCATTATCTTGGCTGCGAGATGGACGCGGAGTACGTGGCGATTGCAGAAGCGCGAATCAGGGCAGCGCGACAAGATACCGCCTTATTCGCAGGATGTGACTAATGCCTCTTCTCTCTGACGCTGAAGCCAGAACATTGCATGCGCGGATACTGCTTCTCGCCTTCCACATTATCCTGCTTGTCGGCACGGTAACTATTCTCTATCCCTTCGCTTTGATGGTAGGCAATTCGCTACGCTGCCAAGTTGACAGGTACGAGAGCGGGATATTGCCAAGCTATCTTTGGGATGACGATGCGCTGGCTAGGAAGGTTATCGCCGAACCGTATCTGAGCATCGCTGAATATAATAAAGCGACTGGCGAGCAGATATATTCTTGGGCTGATATTGAACCGGGCGATGTAGATATCAAGGGCAAGCGTTTTGCATTTATGAAACGCAACTTCATAATTGTGCTTGGTGAAATCGCAACGCATGGACGCGCACTTTGGAATACGCTTATCTTCTGCGTCATGTCAGTCGGGGCCGCGCTACTTATCAATCCACTGGCCGCTTACGCCCTGTCAAGATACAAGCCGCGCTGCCAATACAAGGTGCTTCTATTCTGCATGCTGACGATGGCATTCCCGCCGATGGTAGTAGCGATCCCCTCCTTCCTGTTGCTGCGAAGTCTTGGCCTGCTCAACACGTACTGGGCCTTGATACTTCCGGGCATGGCAAACGGGTATTCGATATTTCTGCTCAAAGGATTCTTCGATTCGTTGCCGCGTGAATTATACGAGGCCGCGATGATAGACGGTGCCTCTGAGATAACGATGTTCTGGCATGTCACGATGGCGCTATCGAAACCGATCCTTGCCGTCATTGCCTTGGGCGCATTCACAGGGGCCTACGGGAATTTTATGATGGCCTTCATACTCTGCCAGAAAGAATCCATGTGGACGCTGATGGTGTACCTGTATCAGTTGCAGCAACGTAGCACGCCGGAAGTATCCTACGCCGCCCTGTTGATTGCGGCCATTCCCACCATGCTGATATTTATCTTCTGTCAACGCTTGATAATCCGTGGTATCGTTGTACCTGTTGACGGATAAGTATATATCCAGCCTAGCGTTATCGCGCCCTAAAAAACTTTCCAAAATAATTCGATTTTGCTCTTGACAAGCGTATATCGGTAGGGTATTATATACGTAGTTCAAGGGAGGAAAAGAAAGATGGCGAAGACACGAACGGAGATCAAGGACGAGGCGCAGAGCCAATTACTGGACGCGATGATGAGCGCTTTCTACCAGATATGGGATGGCCATGACAAGACCACTGATATCAAAGAACTTGAGCGCCAATACAGGAGGATCGAAAAGTTTCTTGGTTGGGGAGAGCACCCAATATGCTAGGCACAGGAGGCCGAAAGATGGTGACGGAAGCACGAAATGCAACTGAATATACATGCGATATATGTGGCAGCGTACACCATGCCGACAAGATGGTCTGCGATATATGGTGCTATGATGACGGCGGCGGTTACAATGTCGCGGCATGCAAAGGCTGTATTCAAGGGTCACGGCTTGATAGACGCAGCACTAAGATGGTAACACGGGAAAAGGAGGGCGGGAAGATGAAGACATACACACGCACAAGGCGCGGTAAGGTGGAGTACTATCACCGATGTCCCGGATGCCAAGCAAAGCGCATATGTTCACTTGTGGGGCCATCAAGCGCAAGCCCAGAATACAAGCACTATACGCATTGCTGCAAGTGTGGTTGCACGTTGCAGGGTACAACTGAAGCCTGACAACGCAGTTTCTCTTATCGGAGGGCGGGAAGATGGCAGATGTAAAGAAGATGGAAGCGCTTGCCGTATATGAGGACGTTCGGCGCAAGGCGCGCAAAGTGTTTCTCGCAGAAACTAAGCTGGAGCGGGTAGAACTGTATAGAGCCGAACGCGCCTACGAAGCTGCCAAGGCAGCACACCGCAAGGCCGTTGCTCCGGCCAAGGCACGGTTTGTGGCTACGTGGAAGCCTCACTGGGATACATTCGCAAAACTGAGGGACAGAAGCGCGGTTAGCGTCTAGCTATAGTTTTCTTCGGATGGCGGAAAGATGGTAACACGGGAATAGGAAGGCGGAAAGATGTGTCCTAAATGCAAAGAGTGCGGACAACGTTCTGGAATCGTTGAACACGCAATAATTATCAAGGAAGGCCGAGTATGGCGAAAGCGTAATCTGTGCTGGCAATGCCGAGAATCATACCGCGAAGATGGACACGATGTTTATACGAGGGAGGATTGAACGATGGAACCGCAAGAAATGGTTGGTTGGCTTCGCGTGATCGGAAAGGCATGCGAAGAAGAACACGCTGCAAAGGTTGAACTGCTTGCCGCATTGACCGGCTTACTAGCGACAGTAGACCATGCTAAGAGGACGGGCCTATGCCAAGGCAGCGAATGGGTGTATGTGTGTAATAAGGCCGCCGCTGCAATCGCCGAGGCAAAGGAATAATACCGACTTGACAAACCCCAATCGGTAGGATATACTTGATAATGGAGGATTCGACATGGCGACTTGTGGATATTGCGACAAGGAAGTATCTAGCGGGCCATGTAAATTTGGCCTCGGAACCAAAGAGTTCTGCGATTCTCTCTGCGCCTGGAAATTCTACGAGTTGAAATTCGATAGGACGGGGAATATCTCAAGGAAACGGAGGGCGGCAAAGACATGAATACACCACGTAAAGCACTGGCCATGTACGCATCTGGTCTAATTGGCGCTACCAGCTTATCCCGTCCCGAATTTGGCAAGGCGGTTAAGTGCCATGACTGGCGCAATCATGTACCCGGCCCAATACAAGACGCTTGGGATGCTATCGCACATGATGCAAAAGTATGCGTACACATCATGGCATCGGAACGCGCTAATGATGAAGAATGGGAGTAAGCCATGCCACCTCTGAATGAATTCTCGGATGAAAGAATAACCGTAGTCGGCAACCTGTGCATGCTTCTATTTGCGGGGATTGCATGGCTAATCACAAGGCCGAGCATCTGGTGGGAGAAGATATGATGCCTAGCGATATAACGATATGCGCAAAGTGCATTCACTTCAAGAACCTAGAGCCGAGCGGCCCACGGAAAGATGTCTGGTATAATCATCTATGCAAGGCGTCTAAACGGATGCTCACAATAGACCCCGTTACCGGTAGGAATATGTATGCGGGGACAAATAGCCTCGGTGGCCAATACTTTGCTGGCGAGCAATTTCTGAACTGCCGCGATATCAATACCGATGGCAATTGCCATAAATGGGGGGCGGCAAAGTGACCCCCCTACAGAAACATGGCCTGCTGATACTTCCGCTTCAGCTTGACGATATAGGTTCGGTGAGAGCGATAGACCATATCAGGCTCAGGCCCGCAGAGGAAATGATTATCTCGTATACCGCGCAGAAAATCGGGGCGAATGATCCGTACGAAATCAAGATACATTTTCTATCTGCGGCTGGCCAAAGTCATATCGAGATTGCTGCCATCCAGATTGACGAGATATATCTTGAGGCCGGGCAAATGTACCGAGTTGAGTATGAAGTTCTGAGGCATAACCCGAAGCTATGGAAGCGTATTGAATCTGGGCGCGGGGTGGCATGGCGTACACCTCAGACGCTCAAAGATTTACAGGAGGTTTGACATGGTAATATGGAAATTCTCGCTCATAGAGGCGCGTACCCAATGGCCGTTGATGCCACGGGGTGCAAAGATTCTATGCGTACAAGTGCAACGTGGGGAAGGGTATCTCTGGGTAGAATGTGACCCCAAGGCACAACGGGTACAACGTGAGATTATTATTAGAGGAACTGGGTTTGAGACGCAAGCGAACGCCTTATACATCGGTACATTTCAGATGGACGGAGGCGACTTGGTCTGGCACGTATACGATGGCGGGGAGAATCTATAATGACTAAACGCTACCGATGTTCAGCCCTGCCCCGTATAATTCTATGCCCCGCAAGCGCGACTAAGCCCAAGGTGCAGATTGATTCAGATAATATAGCTGGCCGAATCGGTAGCGCGGTACATAAGGCATTGGCAATAGGCTATAATAGCGCATTTACGTATTTTGGGAAACTTGCCGCAGAATTCCGGGTAGCCGAACAAGACATTATCCCACTGTTCTGGGTTGGCAGACATCGCTTCGAGGAATATATGGACGTACTCGATGTCCACAATATCGAGCATGGCTTATCGCGTGACATTCCCGGAACAGACATCACGTTGACTGGTACCGCCGATTTGTACGGGTTGACTAAGACCGATCCGCAGATGCCATTTATATGGGATTACAAAACGGGTAGTCAGACCACGAATCACAGAGAGCAGCTTATCGGATATGCCTATCTACTTTGGGGCGAAGAGTACGATACGGTGAAGCTATTCACGGCATGGCTTCGGGCTAATGAAGTCCAGATTGATGATATCACGCCCGCCGATATTGCAGCATGGCTCGAACGATTGAAGTGGGCTATCTCGCATCCCAAGACATTCAGGGCGGGGGAGCAATGCACTTGGTGTCCACGGGCGCATGAATGCAAGGCGCGTACAGCGTTGATTAGAAAGAGCGCTGGCGACATGCTGGCCCTGGGCGACAAGATGAAGGCATTGACGCCTGCGACATTGGCTGCGAATTATCTCAGGGCCAAGCAACTTGAAAAGGTACTCAAGCAATTTGACGCGACATTGAAAGATGCCTTGATGCTGCATGGCGAGTTGCCTATGGGCGATGGGCGAATGCTGACACTTGAAGATACGTCGCGGGATAAATTGCACATGGCGAAAATGCTTGAACACCTTGACATCCCCGTGGAGAAGTTGCTGCCGAGCATGACGCTTACATTGGGCAATCTCAGGAAGGTTATCTCGGCTGAATGTGAACGTGAGAACAAGCCCAAGGGCGAGACTATCAAGATTACTTTAGAGGCGCTGCGGGATGTAGGCGCGATTACGACAAGTTACGGACAGTCAATCAAGATTAGGGAGGGCGAGAAAGATGAATAACAGCGGCTGGGCAATCCTTTCGGCTATTGTATTGGTGACGTTGACGATTGGGTTTCTTGTGGGTCTTCCCGTTGGCCGCGCGCTCAACATGTGCGACGTAAGGCGAGAAGCTGTACAGGAACGTCGCGCATATTACGAAACAAACGTTGAAACAGGCAAGTCAGTATTCACATGGATTGAAGGGAGTCGAGATGAGTGACTTACATCTGGAAGAAGCAATCGAAGAGTTGAAGGCGGCAACGAAAATATGTCCAGATTGCAAGGGGCCACTTGAGCGTGTCTTGACCGTGCTTGTCAATGGCAAGCCGAAGAAAGAGAAGACGTACAGGATTGGGCAAAAGGTGCGGATTGGTCGCGGCAATTACAACCCGTATTTACTTGTAACACACGATACTGTGTGCGTATTTGCTGTTGGAAACCATGGGAGTAGATGGCACGACCCGGAGCGTGTGAAAAGTGTTAGTGCTATCACGGAGGCCGAGATGGAAAAGATTTGTGGCCGCCGTTTAGGTACGTCAGACTGGTCGCTTATCGAGGAGGACGAATAAGATGGCGAATAAACCATTGGCCGGAAAGAGCATGGCGGTTGCAAAGCGTGACACGTTGCAAGGATTGCTTGAGAGCATGAAGGGCCGCATGCAATCTGTGCTGCCGAAGCACATTACGGCTGAACGAATGATGCGTGTTGCATTAGTCGCGGCCAGCAAGAATCCAAAGCTATACGATTGCACGAAGGAATCCGTGGCCAAGGCTATGATGGATGCAAGCGAGTTGGGCCTTGAGCCTGGCGGTGCAAGACAGCTTGCAGCCCTTATCCCGTATAAGACGGAATGCCAATTTCAGCCGATGTATAAGGGCTTGATTGAACTGGCCCTACGCGACGGCAGGGTCGTATCTATCGAGGCCGATGTTGTCCACGAGAAAGATCATTTCAAAGACCGGCGCGGTACAAACGCGCTGCTAGAACACGAGCCTTATCTTGGCGCTGATGCTGGGAAAACCATTGCCGCATATGCGATTGCCACGCTTGCAAATGGCATGAAGCAATGGGTGACTGTTCCACGGAGGGAGCTAGACCAGATTCAGAACTCAAGCAAGGACAAGCGGCCAGATTCGGCTTGGAGATTATGGCCAGACCCGATGCGATGCAAGACTGCAATCAAGCGTCTATGTAAATTTATACCTTGTTCACCGGAACTCGCAAAGGCAATTGCGCTTGACAACGCGAACGACGGCGCCATTGATACAGAGTTTGAGATTGTACCTGACGCCGCCGCTATCGAAAACAAACTCGCTGCCGGTACACACAAGGCCCATGCGAAGACGAAGCCTGGCAGGCCGAAGAAAAAAGAGCCGACGCACGAATTGTCAGACGCGGTGCCGCCAACACAGGAACCGGAATCGCAGCCGACTACGCATGAATTTGAGCGCGGGCCATCCGAGGAAGAAATATGCGCCTTCCTCGAATCAGACAAGACAACAGACGTTGAGCGAGAATCATTTAAGCGCAGATGCGAAGGGGTTGGAACCTCTGCTGCAACGTGGTTGAAGGCTACCGATGCTCAGATTGAATCGCTGCTCAATACTGTGCGTGACTTGATAAACGCGAGGTAATAGCTATGAAACTTTGGTGTACGAGAGACAAGAGCGATGGAATTAGAGCGATATGGTGTCGGAAGCCAAAGAAGGCCTTTGTCGGAGAGGCTGAAGAATGTTGGGATAGAGCGCCGGATGAAACGATTCTGTTGGATGAGTTTCAATGCGATACGCACCACGATATTCTCAGGGCACTGTTCCCAACTGGGCTCAAACATGGCGACTATGTATCGGTAACTGTCAACCGCTTTGTCGCGGACAAGAAAGGAAAGAAGCAATGATGCATTCCGAATCATCGCCGCACGCTGGCAAGACCGTAAAGATAAAGCAGCACGTCGAGCACTACCAAGTTCCCACGTTTGGTGGGAGCGAGTTCAGGGTTGAAGACTGGTGGGACAAGGTTTCTGGTGGATCGTGGCAGGACGCCTAATGAAATCCCCGCTCGATTACGGCCATGTCTCTGTCCATGAGTTACACCGCGCCCTAAACGAGAGGCCGAATCTTAGGAAACTCAGAAACCGTATCCAAATTCACCTTGACATTGTGGCACATCAAAAGTATACTGAAGGGTGTGTACTAAGGCCAGGAGCCGAATCATGCGGGCAATGCGGATATGTAGATTGTCTATGTGCGAATGGAAGGCCTGGCGACAAGGAACCTTGGGCGTAAAGGAGAAGCCATGAAGAAGCTATTCATAATTGAGTCGCTCGTTCAGCCTGGCAAGCCGTATGATCCGATGCTTGTCCTTGCCCACAAGGGCTGGGGCTCTATTCATCACGCTCGCTTTTTCGATAGCCACCGCGAAGCAGCCAGACATCTTGCAGATTGTATTTGTGGCCGCCATTACCGCATCCGCACGTTGAAACTGCTTCAGGTGGAGGGTGAGTGATGCCTGACCTGCAGCAGCGCCTTGCAGCAGCGTTGGAGAGCGTGGGGGTTGAGGCAACGTATAGCGTACAGCAATGGCTTAAGGATGGTTATGGTACGAAGACTGAGCCACTCCCCATCCCCGAGCTCACCGCGAAGATGGAGGCGTGGCTGTTTGAGAGGCCGGAGCGAGCGACGGCGTGGATCAAAGCTGTCAGTGAACAGGAAGCTATCGGCGTGGAGTGTAGCGCGTCTAATGCAGTGTGGGCCATGATGTTGTTTATGGTCAATGAAACCGCCCGCGCCCTTGCCGCGCTTGCAGCGCATGGGAAGGTGTAAGATGCCTAACTGCACCATGTGTAGTTCTCCAATTCCGAGCAGGCAGAAGGTCTGCTCCATGTGCTATGGCGACCCAGACTACGGCAGAGATGGAATCATGCGCCGCGAAATGGAACGGCATGAGCGAGCTAATGATGAATGGCTTTCAGAGGGGCCGGATCAGAATGAGGAGGGAGACCAATGACCAAAGCTGAGGCCCTGTGGGAAAAGGGTGTGCGGGCGGAGTGGGAAGAAGACGCCATTATTTACCGCCTTGTGCTTGACGAGGATGGTGAGTGGTTTTGTAATGCAGAGGCTCCGTCTGGGCAATCTGGCAGCAAGGAACGCACCGACCACGAAGCCTACGCCCTGCTGCTTGAGGCTGCGGAGAGGGGGCTGACAGATGCGGGGGCTGAAATCGTAATTGGCCCAGACGGGGCCACCCACATTGTATTGTTTCCAGCAAGTGGCCGCTGCGGTGGCTTGATAGATGTGTGTGGCACATCCAAGCACTTGGCAATACTCGCGGCGTTGGACGCTGTGGAGGAGGAGAGGGATGACAAAGCGTAAACTTCTGCGGCTGTTGCGACCCTTTCCCCAGGATGCAGAGATTGGGTATCACGCTTTTGATGCAAACGAAATGACGTGGCCATGTGGCGATATTTCGACAGTGGTGGTTCCTCCGCCAGATAGCCTAGTTGCTAAAGAACATCTCTGCGATGTCATTTTGAGAGGATGAACCCATGAGCAAGTCAGTTGAGAAGCGTCGTGCGGCGCAGGGAGCAACCCTACTCGGCTGCCCCCGCGACACGCTGCTCCGGGCGATGGAGATTTGTCCGGTTAGGGTTGACGACGGGCTTCTACAGATTACGGAAGATGATATTTGGATCATCAACTGGCTTGGTGGTCACGGTGTGCGTGAGCCATATCAGGCTCGCGACCACGCCGAACACGCCTTCCGCGAGTGGCTTGAGAAAGAGGGGTGCCATGTATCAAGCCGCACTGGATACACCATCATTCGAGATGCGAATGGAGAGTGTATTGTTGATGGCCCACACCACCTAACCGCGCTTGGCCTTGCGGTTGTTGAGATTGGAGATGGGAAATGAGATGCCCTATGTGCGGATGGTCGGTCAAAGAGGACAAGCGCATCGCCGAGCTTGAGGCCCGCGCAGAGAACGTCGAGGCCGAACGGGATAGGATGCGGGCGGTTCTAGCTGAGTGGACGGTAGACCAAACCGAGTGTGGCTGCGATACCGATTGCTGTATGGGGACGTGTTTGCCAGCAAGAAGCAGAACCGCGATGGCGGTTGTTGAGATTGGAGGGAAGTGATGAGCAAAGATATTGATTTTCTGCTTCGCTTATACCGACTGACTGGCGCTGCGTCGAGCGCAATAAAGAGCGCGTTCGTTGCCAAGGGCAAGCGCATCGCCGAGCTTGAGGAGAATCTGCGTGAAGCCGAGAAATCCATTGATTCGCTTACGGGTCACTTAGGCAGGGAGACAGATGACGCCATAGCTCTCAGGGCCAAGCTTGCGGAAGCAAAGACTGAGGCAAGAATAAAACGTCAACAATTTGAGGTCGCTCTCCGTGCTGCGCGAAACATAAGAAAGTGGGCCAAGGCCGAGCGGGACAGGCTGCGGGAGGTGTTTCTCTTACCGTTTTCCGCGCTGCAACGCCGATATGGGCTGAACTTTGCACAGGCGACAAAGATACAGTCTGCCGCTCGCGCCGCGCTCACGCCAACTGTTGCCGATACCTGCGTGTGGCGTGAAGACTTGGATGCCCCATGGATAACAGGATGCGGGGAGGCGTTTGAGTTCTTTGAAGATGGCCCAACTGAAAACAGGGCACGTTATTGCCAGTATTGCGGCAAACGAATCGAGGTCGAGAAACAGGAGGCGGATGATGGCGAATCTTGAAAGCCGGTATGTTGTCGAGTTTATGAGGAAAGATGGCGCTTCTCTTCGGCCAAGGGCTTTTGTGATGACATGCTTCGGACGGATTCCATGTCTCGCGCTCTTTGGAAAACAGAATGCTACGAGATGCGTGAAGCGGTTCTGGCGACAAGGTGTACCTTGTCGCATGCTACCTATGCAGGAGCAAGCTGATGCCAACAGGGATTGATTATTTAGACGAGACGTGGAACCCGATCACAGGTTGCTCGCCCGTCTCGGAAGGCTGCAAGCATTGTTGGGCCAAGGATCAGGCCGAACGCATGAAGCGCATGGGCTGCAAGAAGTACCAGCACGATGACCCGTTCGCCGTGCGCTTCCATCCCGACGAACTCGACAAGCCGCTGCACTGGAAGAAGCCGCGACGTGTTGGCGTATGCTTCATGGGGGATTTGTTCCACAAGGACGTGTCCGATTGGGCCATTATCAAGATATACCGGGCCATGCGTGGCGCGGACTGGCATACTTATCTTACGCTCACAAAACGCCCGCGAAGGATGTTTGAGATACTCAATTGGGCGCAAGAGCGCGGCCTATACGCATGGCCTCTTCCAAACGTCTACAACGGCATCACCGCAGAGAACCAGGACCGCCTCGACGAACGCGCTCCCGAACTGCTCAAGATTCCGGGGAAGCATTGGCTGAGTTTGGAGCCGCTGCTGGGGCCGATGGAACTTGTAGATGGCCCGCCAGGTGCAAAACGCTTGTTCCTGCAAAGGGTCGCTTGTTTTGACATGAGTCCGCCTACTGCAACATCATCCCCATTTGGTGATGCGAAGTACACAGGACAAAGCGGCGCGTGTGATTGGGTCGTCGTCGGCTGTGAATCGGGCGCGAACCGCAGGCCGTGCAAGTTGCAGTGGATTCTCGACATCGTTGATCAGTGCAAGGCGGCAGGCGTCAAATGCTTCGTCAAGCAGGTGCCGGTGCCGATACGGGGGCGACCGCTATATCTGCACAACTTGGACGAATGTGGTTCCGAATGGCTGGCGATTGAAGAGACGGACAAGGATATGCGGCTACACGGCTGGCGCGTGTCGCACGATCCGTCCGAATGGCCGGAATGCTTGCGGGTTAGACAACTCTATGGAGATATCCAGTGAAACGATACACGCGAATTAATGTTGAAGTTGCAGCACGGTTATATACCGAAGGGCTAACTGCCAGAGAGATTGCATCGCGTATCGGGTGTTCAAAGAGCGGAGCTATTCGTGCGCTACGCATTAACGGGTATCAAATAAGAGCGGCGGAAAGACGTGAGCCGCCCGTTGGCCCCAAACATCCGAGTTGGAGTGGCGGTCGATGGCTAGATGGCGATGGGTATTTTCACGTATGGACTCCGAACGGATACCGCCAAGAACACCGCATTGTCGCACAAGCAAAGCCTGGAGAGGTAGTACATCATATAGATGGCAACCGTCAGAACAACGATCCTGCTAATCTCAGAGTGTTGCCAGGCCATGCCGAACACCTCAAAATTCACCAACCCACGAGGAGAAGACCTGCGCCATTGCGTGGAGAGGATAATCCCCGAAGTAAGCTCACGGAAGATGATGTGAGAGCTATTCGCTCGTTACAAGGCGCGCTATCTTCGCGTGATATCGCAGCAAATTACGGTGTGTCAAAGACTACTATCAACAGCATATTCAACCACAAATTATGGAAATGTATTGCGTAAAGGGAGATGCCGCAATGAAAGCGTGCCCGAAGTGCCATTCTGGATGGAAGCCTAGCGTTACTATTCGCACAGGTGGTGGCAACCGCGAATACTTTGCGCGTTGCCGGCAGTGCGGGTTCACCACGGAATGTACGGGCGCATATAACCAGACCAAAGCTGAATCTGACGCCAAATGGAATTCGGGGCGTGGGTGGATTGATGATATGAGGAGCAACCGCAATGAAACCATTACCGAAGATCGAGAAGTGTAGCTGTGGGAGGAAGGCGGCTCTTGGGCGGCGCACACGCTCTGAATCGTGGAATACCACCCTCATTCCCAACTTGTTCGTTGAGGAGTTCTACGCGGGCTGTGGAACGTGTGCTGTTGTTGGCCCGCTTCGCAAGACCAATCGCGGCGCAATCAACGCCTGGAATAAGGTGATGGGGAAATGAACTACCCGTATGTTTACTGGTGGGGGAACAATCCCGTTCGCGCAAAGCACAAAGGCAAGCTATGCCGCATCGTCTCACGCGGGAAGATGAACAGTATTCTCGTTGAATTCGAGGATAAGTCCACAATGGTTACTTCGGCAAACGCGATACGGAAAGCAACATGAAAGCCATCACGATCTGGCAGCCGTGGGCGTCGCTGATCGCCATGGGCCACAAGACGATCGAGACGAGGACGCACGACAGGTTCAAGAGCCTCGTGAGCCAGCGCATCGCAATTCACGCAGGGAGGAAATACGACGCTCGCGCTTACTGGACAATAATCAAAGGGCGTCCGCTGTTCCCCCGACTATGGGAGTTGCTCCGCGAAAACATGGAGAGGCCACAAGGCTGCGTGGTCTGCACGGCGTTTGTCGCGGCTGCTCGGCGGCTGACTGAGGCCGATTCCAAGGCGGCCCTATGCCCCGCTGACGGCCTGTTCGGCCTCGTCCTCACGGACATCGAGCCGGTCGATCCGCCGATCAAGGCGCGAGGGCGGCAGGGGATTTGGGAGTGGGATGAACGGTCGAGTTTATGAGGATGGCAAGAACATACCGGCGGCAGATGTGCTTTTCGGAATCTTTGGGATGAGGAGGGTTGATATGGATCACAAACCGCGAGTCTTCGGACAAGATAACCCATGTCCTTTTGAAGATTGTCGCCATCATCGTTGGTGTGCCGGAGCGTGGCAATTTAGGCATGGGGATGAACCGTATGTCCCAGACAACCTTGAAATTGAGCATCTTGAGGGTATGTCTGGTGCATCGTTTACAGGCGAGTCTGGACGCGGTGCTATGTACATCTGCAAATCATGGCTGCCGATTGAACCGTTGCAACCTGTTGGGGGAAGCGTAGCATGAATGACTCGGAATTTGATAAGGCGTGTTGGGCTGCTGGCGTGAGGCCAGGGTGGGGTGGTGTTGCGTGCAAATATCAGCTTGGCTGCCCAAGTGGCAAGTGGCAAATACTCAATACAGTTATTGGCGAGGACGATGATGAACAATACTATACACGCGGTACCACCGACCACGAAGCGGCCTGCGTCATGATTGAGCAATTATGGCGCGAACTTGAAGAGTATGGCACGGTCTACCTAGAGGGGCCTGACCTAAACCACAAGTCATGGATGGTCAATCTCTCAACCGAACAGGATGACTTTGCAATATCGGTAGATAGCCCGACAAGGCGAGAAGCATTATTGGCGGCGTACAAGGCGATAAAAGGATAAACAATGACAACACAGCGTAGCCAAGGGGTTGTAAAAAAGGTGAGTGACGCGGTATATTTCAAAGATATTGTGAGTGACGGGCAGCGCCGGGCTTCCCTCTTAGAGACACGGGGCGCATGGGATGATGCGTGGTTTACGATGGCGATGGACGGTACGTATAAAATGACTTTTAGCATCAAAGAATGGGCACGGTTTTGGGGATGCGAACCTCGCAAAGTTAAACGTATCATAAGCGACATGAAAACAACCAAAATCTGTGATGTAACGGTATGTAACGATTTAGTAACATTGTTGTCACGCCGGTTACTTAGAAAATCAAAAGAGCGGGCAGCCACTGCACTTAGGGTAAGAAAACACCGCGAAAAAGAGGCCTGTAACGCTTTGGTAACATCGAAAAAAGCACTCCCTTCTTCTTCTTCTTCTATTTCTTCTTCTAAAGACGTTAAAAAAGACTCTTGTACGGAGCCGGAAAAGACATCGGCTACCGTACCGCCAGAATTACGGGGACTTGAACTCTATAAAGTTGATGAAAAACTACTTAAGAAATGGCCCCAACTGTTGACCGCATGGAAGGCGTCATGTCCAGGGGTTAACATCATCGTTGAAGTTGCAAGGGCACACGCTTGGGAAGTAGCAAACCCTGAGCGCAGAAAAAAGAATAGGGCGCGATTTCTAAATACTTGGCTTTCTAAGGCACAAGACAGTCCTATTGGTAAGCCACCGGCAAATAATACAGGGCGGATATTTGATTCGGCCAATACACAGAGAGGAAAATTCGATGGCGTTGGACAGCAAGTTGAAGGCTAGGCTTAGACGTATGGGCATACCGGCGATGTATTATCAAGCAAGCATTTTAGACTTCAGCAAGCCACTTCAGGAATCACTGGAAAATCCGTATGCCTCACGAGGGTATTTTCTAACGGGCGCAACGGGAACAGGTAAGACGCATCTTGCTGTTTCGATACTCATTGCCTGGGCGCGTGCAAGGAATTCTACCAATGCTATATTTATCGGTGCGCCTGCGTATCTTGCAAGCATCAAGGCGAGCTTTGATTCGCACGAACCCCCTTCGGAAGCATGGATTGTGCAAACCCATCAACGGGCAAGGTTTATCGCGCTGGATGATTTAGGTGCAGAAAAACAAACCGAATGGGCATTTTCGGCACTGTACAGGCTGATAGATTATCGAGTGTCAGAATTATTACCGTTGGTGGTGACGAGCAACAAGAGCTTGCAGGAACTTGACAAGGTTGACCCACGTATCGCAAGCAGACTAGGTGGATTGAATGTGATACGCTTGACGGGGCAGGATAGGCGGTTGGCGAGATGAAGACATGTAAAACATGCGGAGAGATAAAACCGCTATCGGAATATCATTGGGCTGGTAACGGTAGACGAAGGGCACGCTGTCGAGTCTGCATGTTCCACTATCATCAGAGCCGTAAGCACCCGATTGATTTTCAACGCCAGCGCGTATTAGCCATGTTCTGTGATCGTGAGGGGCAAATTGTGAATAAGACGGCGCGAAAACTTGGGCTACCTACAGATTACACGCTTTATATGGCACCGTTGCAAGACTTGGTTGCCCTTGCAGACGCCTTGCCAGTTGAAACAAGGAGAGAAAAAAAGTTACGTGAATGCGAAAGGGCTGGTACAAAGGAAGAGTGCAAGCTGACGCGAAACTTATTTAATAAACTATGCGGTGATTCGCGGCCATACCAACATGCAGGGCGTCCGGTATCAGGGCATGGTAACGATCCTGCATACGATATTTGGAGTGTGTCTGAAGTGAACAACAGAAACTACGGCGGAAAGGAAAGCTAGCATGATACTTGCAATAGACCCTGGGCCTGCCAAGAGCGCATGGCTGGTAATGACGCCACGGTTTCGAGTTGTCGAGTTTGCGATAGAGGAAAATGAGGCGGTCAAGAATACGCTGCGGAGATGTTTTGATGCTTATGAAGGCACCGAAGTTGCGATTGAGATGATAGCCTCATACGGCATGCCTGTAGGGGCCAGTATATTTTCTACCTGTGTATGGATAGGCCGATTTATCGAAGCGTGGCGTGGCATGCACGAGCCAACTATGATAACGCGAAATCAAGTCAAGAATCATATTTGCCATTCGAGTAGGGCCAAGGATTCAAATATCCGGCAGGCATTGATAGACAGGTATCCAGCATTAGGCGGCGGCAAGACTCCACAGGTAGGGACAGTAAAATCTCCAGGCCCCCTGTTCGGAATCAAGGCCGATATATGGGCGGCGCTGGCAGTCGCAATAACGTTTATAGAGACGAGGGATACGTGATGATTGAACAACTACAGTGGCTGAATACGCAGTTCCTAATCAAGACAGAACTACTAGGTAATATAATTCCATTGGGTAGTCTGCGAGACTTTGTTGGCACGCTAAACCGTAAGCCGATAAAAGTCAAGCGTTCGCAGATTACTGACGCGATGACAATTCCCCCCGAAGCAGCGCTATTGATACGAGCAGATATGTGGCGTGATTCTAATCTAATCACATTAGCGGCAATGGTACGCATGGATGGATGGTCATTACATACGGCGGAAGTGCCAGGGGGGAATGTAGGGCGAACTGAATGCCATACTATCAAGCCGTACGATGTAACCGAATGGCCGAAGACCAAGCGGTGGACATTCCAATCCGTAGAGCAGATAAAGACAAGGGAGGTGTGAGATGGCTCCGAGCAGTCTAAATGCAAATAGAAAAACTAGGCAAAGTGTCCAGCCACTATTATTTGACATGCCGGCAGACTGGGAAGACTGTTGGTGGGGAATGCCAGAATTTGAGATGGCCGATGCAAGGCCGCAGCATAAAATCACCATCAATTTTATGACCGCAAAGGACGTAAAAGAGTTTGCAAAGAAGACCGGCCTTCCGGTTAGCACTCGTTCCGATACCGCGTGGTTTCCCCACCAAAAGCCACTTCGGGGGCAATACTATTACGATGGCCCCAAAACCAATAGTCGGTATCCCGTCTGCATTCCATCGAAAGGTCGCGCCGATTGCCAGACTACCGGAAAGATTTTGGATAGACTCGGCGTGACGCACTTTTTCTGCGTTGAGGAGACGGAGTATGAACTGTATTGTCGTTGTGTCGGGGAAAAGAAGGTTGTCAAGATGCCATTTCACGACATCGGCCAGGGTTCTGTCCCGGCTAGAAATTTTATCTGGGAATGGGCGAAAGAGCGCGAATATAAACGGCACTGGGTTGTAGATGATAATATCGCTAGTTTCTATAGGTGCCACAACAATAGGCGGCTGCAGGTATACGGCGGCGGGTTCTTCTCCGCCATGGAAGATTTTATTGACCGCTACGAAAACATTGCCTTGGCCGGCCCGCATGATATAGCATTCGTTGGCGACCGATCCCCAACGTTGACACCATTTTTAGCCAATTCCCGTATTTACTCGTGTATTCTCATTGATACGGCGATGACATATCGCTGGCGTGGCCGCTACAACGAGGATACGGATTTGAGTCTTCGTGTTTTGAAAGACGGCCTATGCACAATTCTATTCCGCGCTTTTCTGATGGATAAACCCGACACCGCACACGCCAAGAACTCGACGCCGATGAAGGGAGGCAATACCGATAACGTTTACAATACGGATGACCACCGCCTCGCGTTTGCCAAATCACTCGAAGCGCAGCACCCCGATGTCGTTGAAACGGTTTGGAAATACGGGCGTTGGCACCACCAGGTTGATTATAGACCGTTTGCATCGAACAAACCAGTCTTGAGGGGCGATATAGTACCAACGTGCGCGGCTGATAACTACGGCATGGTACTGAAACATATAGAGGATAAATAATGGCACAAGAAACGCTACCGTTTCGTATGGGTAAGATTCATGCGGCGCGATTGGAAACAAGCCCCAGGCTCCAGAGGGTACTTGCATTGCTTGAACGCGGCGGAAGGTATTCGACACGCGATATTGTGATGCAGGCCGAAGTTATGGCGGTCAATTCGGCCATATCTGAGTTGCGGGCAAACGGTATAACTGTGCATTCTGAATGTGTCGGTAGAGGACGGTACGAGTATTGGATAGACTAAGGAAACACATCTATGACACACGGATTCGACTTCACGGATATCCCAGACGCAGTAGCCTTCCTCGAAATTCTCAGCAGTCTCCCGCCGATTGACAAGCGCATCGCAATGTTGATGCTCAAGGGCTACACCCGCCAGGAAATAGGCGTATATGTAGACCGTAGCAGGAGCACTATTTACCGCCATGTCAAGAAAATGAGAAAAATCTTCGGCGAAAACGGGAAAAATACAGAATCCTAGATACTAATAATATAGAGACATGCATAAAACCGAGACCCTACACCAACGTAGCATACGACTTGAACCAGTTTTTGAGCGATTGGTTAGGATTATCACATCTGACGCCCAGCACCAAGAAGACCTGTTGCAAGAAATGCGTATTATTGCCCTTGATGCACCAATAAGCGACAGTGATAATCTGGTAATCACAAAGGCCAAGCGTATGGCACGTCGCGTCTATGGCCGCAGGATGCTTGACGCCCCTCGTGACAAGCAAAGCCTACCGATCTTTTCCCGCCAAACCAGAAACTTTACCGACGTGGGGCTGAATCAGCATGGCGAACCCGAAGGAATATAGAACCTATCCGCAAGAGGATGAACACGTTCCCGAAGCCAAGACGCAGCATGGCGAGTATGGCAGCGGGGCCTTTGAAGATATTGCAGAAGCGTTTGACCAGGACGAGGAATGGCTTGCTGCGAATATGGGATGGGACTGATTTGATAAACGCATGGCACCACTATGCGAATATCAGCAACAAATCCTTGGCTATCTCTGACGGGGGGAGAGCTATGCTGAGGTGTGTCGCGCTCCGGGCACTCAGACTAGGGGCAAAGGGCGTTAGGTGCGTGGCCGGCCTCAGTCAAATGGGGTATCAGCCTCGCCCTGACGTCCAATTATCGTATTTTCTGCGTGTCGGACTTGCCCTTGTGGCCCCGGCACGCTACTTTGTGCTCAGTAAAGCGCAGTAGCGGCTATGGTGTAGTAGACGATCAATAAAATAGCACGTCCCAACTAGTTGCGCCATAAGAGAAGATGATAAGGTCTGAAGGAAGGGATGGGCCGGTGGCGAATCGAGAGTCCGGCTGGCCGCTATTTGCGCGCAGGAACACAAGTGAAAGAGCTTAAAGAAATGGTAATACTACGCAGCGCGGCATTAGCATTATCGGATAATCTTGTGCTCGTCTTGGTATATTGCGATACCGGCAAAATCATAGGTTCTGGCATTTATCACAGAGATTGCGTGTCAGATGAAAGAACTTGAAGACCTGCTTGACGCTGTTGCCCGGTTCGATGCAATGGTAATGCCGTATTTTGGGCCTTTGCCAAAGAATGAATTAGGAATAATTAGGCACAAGCTAGACGGGTTGAAGGAAGCTGTACGCGATATTGAGGAGCGATATAAGGCGTTGCTGAAAAAGGAAAAGGGTAAGTGAGCGACTATTCGTTTACAGCCTATATGGACGGAACGGACTTTTTTGTTGAGTCACGGGCTGGAAGTAGTGACCCGATGCGGTTATACGCGTTTCTTCCGGCACTAAAAGAGGCATGTAAAAGCCATATTGATTCATGCGGAATTGTCAAAGTCAGAATTACGTTAGAGCGCGTGATAAAACGGGGCAGGCATATGCCGGAGGGGCAATAATATATGAGCGCAATGCAGAAGCGATTCAATGGGTTGATGGACAGAATCATGGACTTAGAGGCCGTAGTGGATGCCTCGGCAGCCGAAAATGGGGCATTGACACAGAAGATAATTGACTTGGAGGCTGAAATTGTCAATCTGAAGGCACCGAAGCCGCGAGTGAGTATTAGCGATAAGGAGGCTGATAATGCGTAAACGAGATTCCCTAAAAGAGATTGGTAGGCTGAAGGCCGAGAATACCGCGCTCAAGGCCGAATTAGCCACCCTCAAGGGGCCTGTGCCGATTGTGCCTACCCCAACGCCCGCACAGCCTAAACCTGCTTCAGCGCAGCCAGAGACAAAGAAAAGCGTTGGTAGGCCCAGGGGCGCTAAGAATAAGCTAAAAGCCGAAGAGCCGAAAGAGGAACCAACGCCCGCAGACATTTCAGCCGCTAACCAAACCAGGCGAGGGCCGTTAGCGGTATTGACTCCTGAACAACTCGCCAGGCAGCATGGTTCCGCAGGCTATGATGATTTGGTGTCGCCGATAAACGATCACGATAAGGATTGGCGGGCGACATCGGCTAAAATCACAGCAGCGGGCGGGTATCAGTACGAGTAAGCAACGCCCATATATACCGAGATATTGGCAGGATTACAAGCGTTCCCAGAGGCCAAGTAATATTTTGAGTATCGGGCCACCTCTTGCTTGTCTCGCAACAGGTGAAGAGCTTGTGCAGCGTAATAGGGCGACGGAGAACATCATGGAATTCATGCGGAGTCGAGGTCGATAATGGATAAGGCGGAATTGATATTTGCCTTACATGGCAAGCTATGCAGGGTTATCCGTTATCATTCAAGGCTGTATTATGTCGAGTCTACGCAGGAAATCCAGGATGACGAGTGGGACAATATGCTTGAGCGGCTCGAAGAACTCGAAGCCAAATATCCTATGCTTATGACGCCCGATTCTCCTACACAGCTTGTAGATTCTGGTGTTTGCCTAGACGATAACGGGCATTGGCGGCCTGGATGTGAGGACAGACAATATGCCTGAACATGGATACGTGGAAGTCTACGGCGATATAATCTCGCTTGAGCCAACCAGCGACAGCAAATTAGTTATTCTGTATACGGCATGTGGTAAGATTGTCGATATTTCCATATTCGATAGGGAATGGCTTGATAGGGCGGAATATGAAGCAGACGCTTGACAAAAAAGCCGTTGAAGTCGTATTAGACGAACCAGTTGCCGTTCATGCTTCTGTAGAATACGCCGATAACACGATTCAACGGGCGATAACCCGTTTTACAAGCGAAATGCTCTATGAGGTATATAGAGAACGTCTAAAGAGGGCTAAACATGAAGCGGATGCTTGAAAGAACTTGTAAACGGATAAAGATGGGAGACGAGCTTCCAGATGACGAATACGGAACGCTGATAGCCTATTTGAGAAAGTTTGAGGCGCGGCTACAGGCCAAATGGATGGCCGAATTAGGTGAGACGGAAAACACGAAAGGGATATGATATGGTAGTGCATTTATATGCAAGGCCGCTCAAAACAGGGTGGCTCGGATGGATTGATAATGCTATGGGAACAGTCGTTGGATTCATCCGGCTCAATGGCGACATCGTATTTGATTGGTAATGATGAAGCAGACGCCTAAAATCTGGGGTTCTACGTGCAAGTTATTCGACTTGAACAACGTCGAGGTGCATAGAATCGAAGTCAAGGCTGGCGGATACTGCTCTGAGCATAGCCATAAGTATAAGCACAATCTGTTCTATGTAGAATCAGGCGAACTCCATATACGAACATGGCTTGCAAACGGTAAGGCTATTGAAAATTGCCTTTTGGCGGGCGATATACTTTCCGTGCGGCCAGGGGTTGTGCATCGGTTCGAGGGCCGAGAACTAACAGTAGCGTACGAGATATATTGGGCTGAACTGGGCGAAGATATTATAAGGCTCAAACCGGGCGGCCTAAAGGCGACTGCACATACAGACGGCGAACTGAGTGCGGCCATGAAGGAAATTGGCGCTATCATGGAAGGCAAGGTCAAGATATGAGTAAGTCTACGTTCAATCCAGCCCACAGACATGTATGTGTTGAATGGGTTGATTCGGCCTCGCGCGGCAGGTGGCATACTGTATATGATATTAGACACAATCGCCATTCCAAGAGCCTGCATACGCAGGATAAGACGGTTACATGGAAAGCAATAAGATAACTAGCGATGTCGTGAAGATTATGTATCGTCGGTATATTGGCGACGATCCTAAGCGCAAGGCCGGACTCGAAGAGGCGCGGCAGGAACTACAGCGAGAGGGCGAAGAAGCATGATACTCCGCGACGGCTGTTACGACTGTGCCAAGAAGCATATCAGCCAGGCGTATATCCTGTATTTCGAGGCGCTGCAAGGATATCCGGCGCACAGGTATCTTGCAATAGGCCATATCGCAGAGGCCGCCGAAGAGATAGCCGAATACAGTCTCGACATCGCAACCAAGCTACGGGAACTGCGTAAGCGCATCGAGGCCGAAGAAGAGGCCGATTTTCCCGTGCTCTATCTCCTGGACGAAATAGAGAAGCTGGAAGCAGGGGAATTGATAGGAGAAACGCCCGGAGACGCCGAAGCACGCGAAATGCTTGACGCGAGAACGGTAGGGCGTATAACGCCTTTGTGGGACGCAGCCAGTGACGAAGTGCTAAAGAACCTTGAGGGCAACACTGCCAGCAGTGACGAAGAGCAGGAAAGGGCGGCCCTGGGTAGTGAGGCCGACGAACAGAAGTGCCTAATATGCAAGTTCTGGATTGGCAATCTCTTTAGCAATAACGAATGCCATTATCGAGCACCCTATCCACAGCTAGAGCCTGTCAAGCAAGGTCAAGAACTCGAGGCACACGCTAATTGGCCCACAACAGACCGTAGGTGCTTCTGCTCGGATTGGCAAAGTAAACCGAAAGGTGGCGCAGGATGATAAAGCTATGGGAGCGCATGTTCGGCGAAACGAGACGTACAAGGCGCATCAATAAGCTGGAAGGCGATATATACGACCTTTGGCAATATCTCAAGAAAGAAGCTAACGAACGCACACAGGGCGATAATTTCCTTGCCGAACGCCTCTGTACAATTCTCGATAATCCAAGTATCAAAGCCAAAAAGGACGTGGCATGATATATAACATCCTCCAAATGCTCAAAGATATTATCATGCTCCCACGCAACATTGCAAGAGCGGCATATGAACTAGCTGCAATGCGAGAAGGGCTTGAAGCCGTTGAAGAGCAGGAAATGCTCGACTTGATGGAAGCGCGCAAAGACGAGCCGACGATAAGCCACGAAGAAGTAGTAGAAAACCTGAGAGCCCGTGGCTTCGTTGAGGGCGGCCACATCGTACTCGGCACGGATGAACGCACTGGCGAGACCGTTGAAGGAACAATTGTCAATATCCTAAAGCCCAATATCGAGAAACTCGAATATCCGTACAAGGAATTAGACATGACAGATTCTTTTGATAGAACAATCCATAAAGGGGGGGATATATAAATAGGGGGGGATTCGTATAACGCTTATACTACAATATGTAATAAGACAAAAGAGAGAAGATTCAATTACCATGCCAAAACCAAAGAATCCAGAAGATATAAAACGGCCAGAACGTACTTATACGCTTGAAGAGAAAGAAACGGCGATTGCGCTCACACTCAAAAATGGTAGTATAGCCTCAGCGTCAAGAATGCTCGATATACCGTCCACGTCCATACACAACTGGCTGAGGAAAATGGAAGAGGATGGGGAATTAGCGACCATTAGAACAGCTATTCGGGTAAGGGTTGTCGAAAAGGCCTGGGGCGGCACACTGCGAGCACTGGCATCATTGATCCGAGAATATGATAGACTCACAAAGTCAAGAGATGAAGTGGATGGCAAGACGGTAGAACCCTATACACCTGAGACACTTGTAGACATAGCAACTGTGGCCGAGAAGATGACAAGAGTGCTCAAAAATATCGGTGACGTGGCCCAAAAGATGGAGATGACAGGGGAAGTCAAGCACATCATAGAGAAGATGGGCGGTGAAGGGCTGACAACCGAGAAGATACAGGAGATAGGGCGACAAGCAATGGGTAAGAGGTGGAACTGATTGGCGTAAGTATGCTAACGTATAGAACTCTGTGGATTACAGGATAATGCAGGATAACGTAGGCAAACTACCATATGTTGTATACAAACGTGGAGAAACGGAGGAGAAACAGAGCGCTTCCGCCAGCCTATATGGTATACTGTCAGAACGTGGGGGTAGAGTAGCAGATGCGACAGGGCGGGAAGAGTTTGAACGAACATATGAATCATTATCGGACGCTAAACCGATGAGGCCAAACACAGTTACGACTTGTGGTATATCGTTTGCGGGCAGGCTGCCACCCCCTACCCCGTATGGAACCAGATTCGCAACTGGGGGGTTTAGGCATGATTCTAGCGCTCTCCCCCGTTCGCGTGCTAACGTGGAAATTATATGAATTCAGATACATCAACAGGAATCTATATACCGTTTGACGAGCAGCGGCACATTCGATGCGACGGCTATTCCTGGGGCGAAGTATTCTGCGTTCACTATGATATTCCGAAGATGGAAGAGCGGGCGCGAATAAGATTGTGCAATCAATTGGCCCATGGAGGTCTTCCGCAATCGGAGCCTACAACGTGAATAACCCGCCTCTAAGCGCTTGAGGCCCCGATGACTAGTATAGATACCCAAGCGGCTAGAAAGTCGCTAGAAAATCGTTTAGGCTTCGCTGTAGTGGCGATTGAAAAGCAAGAAATGGATAGCTTGCCCTGTTACGGAGGATAAGAAGTGGCGAAATTCAGAAGCGTTGTAAGTCGGGAGCGTGAGATAGAGGAAATTCCGCCTGCGCGTGTGGCGATTAGAAATCATTGTTTGGAGTGTTGTGGATACAGTCCGGACGAGGTGAAGTTTTGTACGTCGCCTCAATGCTGGTTGTATCCGTGGCGATTCGGTAGGACGCCTAAGGAATTGAAGCGCAAGGGTGGTGGCGGCGAAGGTTTGCGGAATTGGCAGCGGAAGTAGAAAGAGGCTATAGCCTGATGGGACACTGGACATTCGAGTTTGAAGAAAACAAGGCCGTTCAATCAATCTCATGGATATTGTATCGTCTAGGCGGCGCAGTTGATAAATTCAGGCTACCGATTATTCTTTTCTATGCGGACAGGGAACATTTATTCCGATTTGGGCGGCCAATTATAGGTGGCCAGTATTATTGCAAGCGTATATTTCGGCAAGCGTCTTATGCAAGTACGTTTGAGCTATTGGATATATTGTCGTGGGGCGGCATTGTAGGAGAAAAGAATAACCCGTTTTGCCTTTTTAGGGGGAACATGGTAGCCAACCCGGACACGGTTATCGTAGATGCCGAAGATTGCGAGTATTTATCCGAGTCGGATATTGAGGTATTAGATTGGGCTGCGGAAACATACGCTTCGGTTGAGATGGATAGGCTCAGGGCTGATTTACATAGCCTGAAGGCGTGGAAGGTTAACGCTATCGGTCACGTTGCCAAGCTACCATATGAGGACTGGTTTCTGGATAACCCGGATAGCGACCTCTGGGCAATTATAGCAGAAGATCAGGAAGCACGGGGGTGTTTTGCCTGATGGAACCCGTCAAGTTCATGCGCGAGGTATTGCATTGGGAGCCGTGGTCTCGTCAGGCCGATGTATTACATGCGCTTCGGGATCACGACTGGGTTTCGGTACGTTCAGGGCACGGGATTGGCAAGACTAAGTTAGCTGCCGGGGCGACGATACAGTATTTAGACGAGCACGATCCTGCGTTGGTTGTTACGACTGCGCCGACATTTCACCAGATAGAGGACGTGCTATGGCATGAAATCGGTTTGATGTGGCCTTCGTATCAGGCTTATGCGCGGGGCATTGAATTGATATACGGGCTGCCGGAGGGAACGGTATCGGGTACGGGGCTGTTGACGAAGCTAACTATTGGCAAGACACGTATGGCATTAGGGATAAGCTCGGACAAGCCGGAGAAGATACAGGGACTGCATTGCCCGAATACCCTTGTTATTGTAGACGAGGCGAGCGGGATAGACGAGAGGTTTTATCCAGCGCTACTGGGGTTATTGACGACTGAGGGCGCGAAGTTGCTGTTGATTGGGAACCCGACGAAGCCTGAAGGGTTTTTCTTTAATAGCCATTTACCGGGTAGCGAGTTTAAGAGGCTCCATATATCGAGCTTGGAAAGCCCGAATGTCGTTGCCGGTAAGATAGTGATGGACGGCTTGACTACGCAGACGTGGGTTGACAAAATTCGGAATGAATTCGGGGAGGGTACTGCCGAATGGAAGTCACGGGTGTTGGGCGAGTTCCCGGACAGTTTATCTATGCGGTTGGTTCCGAAGGATTGGGCTGAGGCGGCGCAGGCAAGGGGGGCGGCGTGGAATGGGAATGCTCCGAAGATTGATTATGCCTCGATTCGGTTAGGCTGCGATGTGGCGAGATTTGGCGACGATATGACGGTGATCTGCATTGCCGATAAGCACGGGGTACGGTATATGCGTTCGTGGCAGGGGCAGGATTTGATGCAGACATGCGGGCAGGTCAAGGTGTTGATGGGCGAGTGGCGGGTACCAGAAGAGAGCGTAGCCGTTGACGATGGCGGGTTAGGCGGCGGCGTTACCGATAGACTGCACGAGATGAATATCGGCATTATCCCGGTTGGGTTTGGGGAGCGGGCATTTGACTGGCAGCATTATGCGAACAAGCGTACGGAAATGTATTGGGCTATGCGGGATGCGCTGAACCCCGAAAAGGGTGCGACGTTTGCGATACCACCGGAGCATTCGGTGTTAGTGCGGGAAATGATACAGCCGGAATACTCGTACATGAGTAATGGCGCGATGCAGTTGGAACGCAAAAAAGATATTAAGAAAAGGTTGAAACGGTCACCTGACCATGCGGATGCGTTGGCATTGTGCTTTGCGCCTCCCGGGCCTAGTATGCGGATAATGGAGTTATAGGATATGCAGGAGCCTATTTTTATCGGCGCAGGTGGCATGGAAGTTACTTGTCCGGCGTGTAGTAAAAATATAACGCTTTGCGAGTGTTTTACAGAGGAAGGGCGCAAGATGATTGATTCGGTGGCGGAAATCAAGCCGGTTGGCGATAAGGTATTGGTGGCGCGTGACAGGTCGGGCGAATTGACGGATGGCGGGATTGTGATACCCGAATCGGCGCAGAGTAAATATGAATCGGGTACAGTGCTTGCGGTTGGGCCTGGGGTTATCAACGGCAAGGGGGTATGCCTACCCCTAAAGGTTCAAGTGGGCGACCACGTTCAATTCATCCTGTTCGCGGGGCATGATATAGACGTGTGCGGCGAGACGTTGATGCTGATGCCGGAAAAAGAGATTCTAGGCGTATTGTCTGAGTAGGGGCTAACTTCAACCGGCCTATGGGGCGGGCCGGGTTTATACGGGGCAAGCGTAGACTATGAAGATTCGATTTGATAAGGGCGAGATGGAATTCGACGGGCGATGGCGAATCCCGTGGAACGCAATAGACGAAGATACCGGGGGTAGTATCGGCGTCAACGTTGCTTCGTTTGGGCGCGACTACAATAAGCCTCCAGCCGGGAAGGATATCGACAGCGCATTTGCGGGAATCGAGACGTGGCTTATTCAACACACAGTTGACGCATCCGACGCTGAATTGGCTGCGGCTGAAAAGGAAGCATACTACGAGCGTTGGGGCGTTGAAGACGACGAAGAGCTTATCAAGAAATGTATTGAGGCCGATGCAGACCCGGATGATTTGAATACGTCAATTTCGGAGGCGACTCTGTAATGGCAGAGCATTGGGTCGATACTGCGGCTGGCGGACTGAATACGGGCCATACCAAGATTGATGCCTGGACGGATATCACGTCTTGGATTACACACGCGAAGGTTCTCACCGATTTCTGTAACGTTCGCGGCAACGGTCAGATTCATCCGATGGCAGCCGATAAGAATTGGTCTGGGGATGGTGCGTTTGGGAACCCGCTTATTACTCGCGGCGACCCTGCGGTAATCTGGGTAGGCGATTCAGGTGTACGGCCTATCATGGACTTCGCCGCTAACAATGTTGAGTGGATATTCAACGGTGACGAATACCACCGCCTCGAATATATCGAATTCCGCGATGGCGAGGGGCGAACCGTTGAGATAGCGCAATCCGAAGGCACGGAACTTGATAATTGCATTTGGACAGATAATTCGGGCGAAACACCCGGTAACTGCATTAGAAATAGCGGGAACGGCACATACATAACCAACTGCACATTCGGAAGCAATGTAGACCAGGCCATCTTCGCGTTTCCTAGCGGTGCGTTGACCCTGCGCGGCTGCACGATTGATAACGCCATTACCGGCCTGAATATTGACGGTGGGTGTGTCTTTCTCGAAAACGTTGTCTTTGGTGGGAGCATCGCTAATACGACAGATATACAATGCACTTGGGGGCAGGTTGTAGGCCGTAATGTAACATTCAACGCTGTGACCGAAGTTGATATGAATGCGGCAACGCCTTCCCGACAAGAGTTTGTCGCCATCGAGGATTACAACGGCGTCAAGGGCGCGTGGAAGAAGTGGTATTATCATGGGACGATGGAAAGTTTTTCCGGGCCATTGACACCGGGTGGGCAGAGGGCTGGCGGATCGTATTGGGTTATCAAGACTGTTGCTAACGGGAACGGTTCGATATATGCACCGCTACTTTGTCGGTATTGGCCGGTCTATGTTGCATTAGGCGGTAGCGGTAGCACGCTGAATCAAGATGTGACGGTTTGGATTCAGCCTGATAATGGGGATGCTTCCGTACCTGATACGCAAGGGGCCGATGCAGATGTCTGGGTTGAGGTTGCCGCGTGGAATAACGTAACAGGCGAATATGATTATTACGATTCTCGTGATAAGGCTGTCCAGAACGTGCAGGTAGACCATGCATGGGGCGATATTGTTGTTGATGGTGTGGACATCGGCGCGACGGGATGGATTATCATTCGGATGTATTGCATATCCACCGATACATTTTACATAGATAGGGTGGAGACCATTGCGTAATGGCTATAGACCCGCAGTTCTTTCTGCATACGGAGTTGCCGGTAACGACAACTGTGTTGCCACCGTTCGAGGCGCATGGCGGCGGGGTAACGCTGGCCGGGACAACTTCGTCAACTACTTCGACTTCGAGCACGACAAGTTCCACAAGTACAACGAGCACAACGACTTCGAGCACGACAAGTACGACATCGACGACTTCTGTCACGACAGTCACGACGACTTCGAGTTCGACAACGACAAGCACAACTTCAACGACTTCAACGACATCAGTCACAACGGTAACCACGGTAACGACTTCGAGCACGAGTACAACAACGGCGGCACCGGCGATACCTGGAGTCGGCGGCATACCGACAGATTTATCGCCTATCGACGCACTCAAAACAAAGAAATGGACGCCGCATGATGCAATTAGCGAGACATCAAAACTCAGACAAACTGATAATCCACCGCAGCCTTCATATCACGACAAGTTTACAAGGCCGATTGACGGGCCAGAAATTCCACCGGATAAATCGGCGCGTGAAGTTGGACATTCTCAGCAGCAGGTAGACGCTGAATCGACACGGAAAAACATTGAGGAAGGCGGATTCAAACTAGACAGGGTTCCAAGGTACGTGAGGCGGGGCGGTAGAAAATCGAGCGGGGCAGGATGGAATACAAAGCGATAGATATTGAACAGGGCATATCGGGGAATGAGCTTCAAAAGGATAAGGCTACCCCGAAGCTGGAACAGGTGGACTTTCATATTAGTCGTCAAATGAGACAGCGGAAATATACCGGGACGCATACGAAGCCGAAGGCAACAGGCTGGATAGTAAAGCGATAACAAGGGGCGATAACATGGCGAGCAAACGCGAAGGATTATTTGACGTAAGGCCGGGGCATACCGAGATAGAAACGCGGGGCATCTTATCTGAAACACAGAGTCACGCGCATGATAGTACGCAGGTCACACCACGAGGGGCACCCGTGGTACCCGATAGCATCAACAAGCCGGGCATCGAGAAAATGACAGCGGCGTTGATGGGCGAAGGCGACGGACACGTAAGCGCAGAGGATATGTTAGCCAGACCGCTTGACGAAGGAATGTAACTCAGGGGCATATGATGAAACTAGGGGACATCGGGCGCGGGATAAAGCAATTCTTCGGGGGCAAGTCCGCGCCACCTGACGCCCTTGAAGGGAAGGCTGGCAATAGCGGCGAGTTCCAGCCCAGCGGATATTGTCCGCCAGGTAATACACGCGGTGAATGGTTTACAGACAGCGGGGGGTTTAATGGCGGTATTGGCACCGTATGGCTAGACGCCGAAGAGCCGTTCGAGGAATACGACGATGAAATGTTGCAGCTTGCCTATACCTGGAACGTCATTGTCTACGCCTGTTGCCGGATGATAGCTAACTCATTTGCAAAGCCGCCGATGGAGCTAGGCCGATTTACGAGCAAGAAAGAATGGCGGCCACGGGATGACCATTACATCTTAAATTTAATGAACAGGCCGAACCCATATTATACGCAAGCAATGTTCGAGCGCATGCGGATTACGCGCAAGTTATTGACGGGCGCAAGTTTCATTTGGAAGTGGCGGAATGCCGCAGGTGAAGTAACCGAGCTATGGACGTTGCCGACTCACTGGGTGACGATTGAGGCATGCGGAAATGAGATTGTCGGCTTCAGCATGTTCAAAGACCAAGAGAATGAATTATTCGTTCCTGCGGCGGATATGATTTACGACAGGTATCCGCACGTTATGGATCAATTCGGATATATGGGGCCGCTGCAAGCGTGTCTGCGAGAAGTGCAGATTGACAAAGAGCGCGGCGACTACCTTATGAAGATGATAAAGAATCTTGTGCGGCCCGGCATGATTATAACACAGAATGCGCATGACGGAATTCAACGGCAGGGATTGACAGCATCGCAGGCCGAGGATATGCGCGAGAAGTTGAAGTCCGAGGGCACTGGCGGCATTCCTATTTTCCCGCCCGGTATGGAGCCTAAGTTCCCCGGCGCGATACAGGATTTGAACTGGAACAGCACTGAGGGCATGTTGGCTGCGCGGATATGTTCGGCATTCGGCGTTGACCCTATCCTGATAGGTTCGGTCGTGGGGATGTCAAGTGGAACCTATAGCGATTATCCGCAAGCGCGTCGGGCATTCTACGAGGAAACCCTATTGCCGATGTGGGATGATGACGCTGAGATGTGGACGTATGAGCTATTGAGAAAGGAAGCTGTCTCGTTACCGCCTCGTTCAAACCAATGGAAATTCAAATACGATTTATCGGATATTGACGAATTGCAGGAACCGGCCATGGAGAGGATGCGACGATGGATGCAGGCAGTGACAACTGGCGTGGTGACGGTCAACGAGGGCAGACAGAAGATCGGCCTTGATAGGGTTATCGATGGCGACGTATATCTGCGCCTCTCGAATATCATACCTGAACCAGTTGGGTCGAGGCCGACTGACCCGGATAAATTTGAGTTGAGCATGGAACCGACGCCAATCCCGAAGCCGGTAGAAACGGAAGAGGCAGATAACGGTGGAACAGATAGCGGCGGTGAATAAGTGTGCCCAGAAGTAGAAATAAGAAGCGAGACTTCGCTGCGATACTCAGACGTAACGCTGCTGCTGATGGCTGGCTGGCTAGGTACCGAACTGCTATGCAGCGACAGTTGGCAATACAATTATCTGATGTTAGTAAATCCTTTCGACATACGCAGGGGCAAAAGTCTATCCGCGCTCGGTATGGAGCCAAGTGGGAGCGGGGACTTAGAAACGCAAAGAGGCAACTCGTGTTAGACATGGCCGTGGAAGGTTATAGCTTGGGGCTTGAAGAATTGGGCTTGCGGCTTGAGGGTAAAGCTGCCGAGCCTGTTCAAATTGCGATTGCAAACGAGCGGTTGAAGGACAGAGTTCTACGGGCCGATGTCGAGGAATATATCAAAGAGACAAGCGTGCTGGAAACCAATACAAGCGCGGCTGCATACGGGCGGTATCAGGAGATTGCTGTCAAGGCGAATATGACTGTCCGCGACAAGGCCAAGATGTTTACCGCGAAGGGACTTGCGCTGAATAAGACGCGGGCCGAACTCATGGCGCGTACCACTACGATATGGGCGTATAACTTTGGGGCGATGGCAGCGTACAAGGATGAAGGTGTTGCAGCGGTGGAATGGGTAGCGACAATAGACGAGGCGACTGACCCGGTATGCGCGGCACAAGATGGGGAGCAACGGAAGATAGGGGAAACATTTTCTGGCGGCATGAAACAACCCCCCCAGCACGCAAATTGCAGGTGCAGTGTCGCTCCGATTGTTACGCCTGAACAGGTAAGGGCAGCATGAGCCGCAGAATAACGCCGGAGATGATGAAGATTTGCGACACGTGTGAATATCATTTTATGCGGCACACAACGTACCGGTGCAAGAAAGCCAGATGTTGCGGGCAAAGAGTCAAGGGCAAATGTCCAGAGAAGAAGTTTTGATATAGAGTGAGTTGCGTCGGGGCCGATCACCCCGGCGATTAGGACGGCTAGTGGTGCGCCACCATGCGGGTATTGCCCGTGTGACCATTAGTCGTCCGTTTATTTTGCGCGCAGCCTGTTCACGACAGTTGCGCAAACGAAGGAGTAAGAGCTATGCCGCACCCCGAACCGAATTCTGGGGAGTTGAAAGACGATTTTATGCCGCGCTGTATTGGGGACGAAGCAATGAATGCGGAATTCCCCGACCAGGATCAGAGGCTTGCAGTTTGTCAACGCATTTGGGATGAAACCCAAGTCAATACGGTTGACAATACGCCTGCAACTTCGACCGAGACGAGTACGGGCAAGTCGCATAAGATGATTATGATTCCAGCAGAGCGGTCAGAGAAAGAATGCCCGATGTCGAAGGTAAGGGCAGCGCCGGTGCTTGAGGGCAAGGTGGCGAAGCTCGATCCCGGCTGGATTGAGGGCTATGTTGCCGCGTTCAACAACGTTGATAGCGTGGCCGATGTTATCCTTCCGGGTGCATTTACGAAGACGCTCAAGGAACGATTGCCGAAAGGTAAAGTCAAGCTCATGGCCAAGCATCTCCGCGATGGTGGCGGCGCGAGTGAAATCATCGGTACCGTTACCGAAGGCAAAGAGGACGAATACGGCTTATGGATGCACGCCGTTTTGAGCCGAACTCGCACAGCGCAGGAAATCCGACAGAACATTATTGACGGGCATATCGGGCATCTATCTGTCGGATTTATTACCAAAGACTCGGAGATGATAGAACACGAAGGAAAGGCCGTACGCGCACTCAAGGAAGTAGCGTGGTGGGAAGCCACCGTAACCGAAACAGCGGTAAATGAATTATGCTTGATAACTGAAGCAAAGTCGGAAGCGGTTCTTGAACAGCCGATACCTGAAAACGCGGATGACGCCGCAAAGGCAAAGCTGGCAGAGAACTCAGACGCAATAGAGGCCAAGGCCGCCGAGTTAAACCAACTCGTGGCCGAACGTATGGATATTCTGGAACCGGAAGGCAAGACAGAAGACACGGACACCCACGCGGCTGACGCCGCACAGGATACCGCTGCCACGCTTAAGGCCGAACAGGCACAGAAACGAAAGGACGCACTGGAGGCCATCTTAGCAGACGTGTAAGGACACCGAAGCAAGAGGCAAAATAAGGGGTAATGCAATGGACGTTACGAATGACGTAATGGATAGAACGGAGCTTGAGGGCTTGCAGACTGAAGCCAAGGCGACGCTCGCATCTATGGATGTTGTACAAGGGCAAATCGACCTAGAAAAGGCTGGGGCCAAGGACGAAACCAAGCTCACTATTATGTCGGAAGAGTGGGAGAAGAAAAGCGCAGACTTCGACGAAATCACGGCCAAGGTTGACGCCATCAAAGATCGTATCCGTAATAAGGCGAAGCTCAAGAGGGAATCCGTTCTTGACGAATTGAACGCGATGACCGAGTCAAAGATTATCACCGGGAAAAACCTCTCCGCTATGTATGAAGGCAAAGACCAACAGAACAAGATGCACATGCAGGCTGTTGCCGATTACATTCACGAGGGCAAGAGCACACGGGACTACCCGGAGAAGTTTCGTCGGATCATCGAGGGCAAGACTTCAGAGTATACGGGTATCAAGTTGCCGCCCAAGGCCGTTGAGTTGATTCTAGGCCAGAGCATGACGGCCAAACTCAACGTTGCGCAGGACTTTATGAACGCCCTTGAGGGTAAGGCGTCTTGTTCAGGCACCGGCGATTATAGCACCCTGCCGTATGCCAGCCAGAACGCTGACATGACTGCGGCTGCGATTTGGACGGAGTACAAGCGCAGGTTGCTTGACCTTCCGGGCGAACCGGCTGATATTCTCAGCCGAGTTACGATGGTTCCGGCGGAATCCGGTGCCGCTAACTGGGTTCGGGTGAATTCAACCGATGCCTTGGAATACGGACAGGTTGTTGCATCATGGTTGACGTGTGAGGGCGATAACAAGCCCGCCACACAGGTCAAGTTTGAGGCGGTTGATATCAGCTGCTACGAACTGTGTGCGTACACCGAGATTACGGATAGAGCGTTGAAGCGGTCAAGGGTTCCCATCGAGACGATTCTTGCAACCAAGTTTAGGGATGCTGTGAAGCACGCTATCGAGACGGCGGTTCTGGTTGGTACCGGAGCGGGTCAACCGGACGGCGTTATTGACGTTGCCGGAATTCATCAGGTTACTCGTTTGTGTAATCTCGACGTGCAATGCGAGGACTTGATTGAATTGGTGTTTTCCTTGCGTCGGCAGCACAGACCGGGCAGCATCTTTGTCATGCAGGATGACGCCGCGAAGGAGATGATGAAGGACAGGTTTGGTGGAACGGATTGCGAATGTGTTGTGTACTGTTTCGACGGTAACAGCGCACTTGGTTATCCTGTCCACACCACGCACCGCCTGCCTGCTGTTGGTACGGATGGTGACGTGCTGTTCGGCGACTTCAGAGAGTACGTGTTGGCAGTCGAGCAGGATGTGATTTTGGCACGTTCGGATGTTGCCGGGGACATGTTCCGCAAGAATAGCACCGCGTTCAAGATTTACACGATTGTCGGGGGCGAGGTTGTTCAGCCCCGTGCATTCGCTCAGTTAGTTAGTTGTGTTGGTGGTAGCTGTTGTTGTGCCACATAATTGACTTTGTAGGTTGGTATCGTTCGTGAGGCGATAGGCCGAGGGGCCGGGATAAAACCTGGCCCCGAAGCCGCAGGGGAGTTGAGATGCGGGGGAAACTTAGCGGAAGCAACGTAGATAGGCTCGCGACGCTGGATAAATCAACGCGGGCCGTTGTAGCAATTACGAACGCACACCATAGAATACATGAAGGGGATTCATACCACGCGGGCTATGCCGACACCGATGTCGGCGATAACGAACGGATAGTCCTATCGTTCAAGACGCCGAATACAACGAGGTGGGTACATCTAGTAATCGACGCGGAATCCAAGGGCGAGGCTGAAGTACAAATCTATGAAGATATGGCGATTACCGATAATACTGGTACAACGCGGCGGGTGTATAATAGAAATCGAAATTCAGGAAATACAAGCGGGGTTCTTGATACCAGCCAGAATCCAGACTTGGCAAATCGTGTTACTCTGAACGCCGATATGGGAAGCGGCAGTGCATACGGAACTGTATTATATGACGTTGCGTTTGGCGATGCTAAAAAGGCAGGCGGGGAAGTACGCGGTACGAGCGAATGGATACTGAAGCCGAATACGAATTACGCATTTTCATTTGTGTCGCGTTCGGCAAGCAATATCATGCACTTGCATCTCGAATGGTACGAGAATGCTAGCAAGGGATTAACCGAGAATGGATAAGCACCATGGCTAAAACGTACAAGAATGGATTCCGAGACGGTAAAACTGAGGCAACGCTTGAGGATGTACGCGAAGATATTGCAGAACTCAAGAAGTTGATGCTTGAGAAACTATGGCGCGTATCGGCGAATTCGGCAACGATTGGACTGTTAGGTGTAGCCTTGGCCTTTCTATACTTGGCAAATATCAGGGGGTGGTTATAAGCAATGGCCGGGCAATTAGTGGCGTGTGAATATCGAGGGCCGAGGCTGCCGGGGAACGCGGGTACACGTCGGGTAAAATGTTGCAGAGGCCATCCCGATGTGAAGCTACCCGTGTATGAATGCACGTTGGGGAATACAGGACACGGGGGCGCAGAGGGCTTGACGTGGCGCGACTGCCGGACATATCGGAACGGCAAATGCTGTACGCCAGAAACGTGTTTACTTGTAAAAATGAAGGCGCGGGAACAGGCCAATGGCTAAGACTACATACGAAGAAAGAACGCTTGCTGTATCGCTGACAGATTGCAAGCGGTATCTGAAGGTGACGCACAGTTCCGACGATACGATTATCACAACCATGATTCGTGCGGCCATGGCATTCGTGGAAAATTTCTGCGATGCTTCGTTTACCGACGATTGCGACAGCGACGATATTACGGATTTCTTCAACAACGAAGAAATCGCATCGAAATGGACAGCCGATGGCACTGTATCTGAGACGGAACATCCGGGCTGCATGGTGATTGATTCGGGCGGTTCAGATTTAGCGAGTCTGTCAGGAATCTATCAGCGGCTAACGGGTGACTTCGATGTGCGCGTACATGTGAAGCTGCCTGGGGGCGCATTGGCTGCAAGTTCAGGTGTGAACCTTGTCGCAAAGATGGATGACTTCAACGGGGTATCTGCGCGGTTTGATAATACTGCGGGCGCATTTACTTGGACGCGAATAGACGAGGTTGAAGATACCGAGTATTCGAGCACAAGCGCAACGGTGACGCTACAGGACTTCTATTTACGCATACGCCGGAGCGGTGGACGGTTCTGGGTTTACGGGAAGCGATGGAATACCGATGCGTGGACAGAAGTTGCCGCGCCTGCAACTATCCTGTTGACGAGCGGGCCGATTCGGTTGTGGCTATCGGCGTATCATGGTACCGCGTTCGAGGCGTGGTACGATTGGATTGTAGAGAATTCGGAATACGCGGACTGGCCCTTGCCGTGGTGTTACGGCGGCTCGGCTTCGGGTTCAGGGTATAGGTTATGGGGCGAATGCGCGGAGCCGATTTGCTGCATTCCGATGTGGATTCATCCATGCGATGGCGAAACCCTAGAGATTCCGTATCCGATTCAGGCTGCGATTATGCAGATGGTGCGGCGCATCTACGATAACCGTGGCGGTGTACAAATAGAATCAACCGCAGGCTGGAATATCGTGTGGACAACCTTGATGGCTTCGGATATTGCGCGGATGCTTGACCCCTATCGAATCATAGGAATCTGATATGCGATTTGCGTTACTTGCACGGTATAGGCCGACGAAGGTTAGCGACGGGCGGCATGGCTACATCAATAATTATAGCACCGCGAATGAACTGTGGGGCGCAATCATGGTTCATATGAATGAGTTCACGTTGACTTATCGAAGCGGTGAAGATGTGATACCCGATGATGTGATAATTGCTGATAGCGGGTGCTACAAGGTGACGGGGATAATCGGCAACATCGGTGCGCCAATGAATAAGGCGCAGGTAGAGCGATTGCAGAAACCGATATTCCCAGACGATACAAGTTGTGCTGGTTCGGGGAGCGGGTAAATGGGCTATCCATACGGGACAGAGTTAATTATGGATTTACATGATTGCGATTCCACATTATTCAACCGCGACGATCTGACTCGCTTCTTCGAGGAGCTATGCGACCTGATTGACATGGAGGCGTGTGACCTGCACTTCTGGGATGACGTTGGACGTGCGCCGGAGGATTGCCAGACCGAGCCGCATACGAAGGGCACAAGCGCGATCCAGTTCATCCTGACAAGCAATATCACAATTCACGCGCTCGACCTGCTCGGGAAGGTCTTTGTCAACATCTTCTCGTGCAAAGGGTTTGACCACGCCGAGGCAGAGCGGTTCTGCGCGGACTTCTTCAAGGGCCGTGTCGCCAAGAGATTGAGCACTGAAAGGTTATAAGATGATCGGAGTCCTGATTGTCCCCACTGGCATCGGCGCGGAGATCGGCGGGCATGCCGGGGACGCAAACCCGGTCGCCAAGCTGATCGGCTCCTGCTGCGATAAGCTCATCCTGCATCCCAACGTCGTGAACGCCTCGGACATCAACGAGATGCCTGAAAACGCGCTCTATGTTGAGGGCTCCATTCTCGACAGATTCCTGCGCGGCGAGATCCAACTGCGAGAGCGGTTGCACAACAGGATTCTTGTCGCTGCCAACAAGCCGGTGAGATTGGACACGATCAACGCGGTCTCTGCATCGCGGGCGACCGCCGGAGTGACCGCCGAGATAGTCGCGCTGGACATGCCCCTGATTATGAAAGCCTCCATGCGCGACGGGCAGGCCGATGGAATCGTAAGCGGTTGCGAGGATCTGGCCGAGCAGGTCAAAGATTATCAGTTTGACACGCTCGCGCTCCACACCCCGATTGATGTGGACAGGGATGTCGCGCTCCACTATTTGCGGCATGGCGGCGTGAACCCGTGGGGCAGAGTCGAGGCCATCGCCTCAAAGCGGATCGCGACGTTGCTGAATAAGCCGGTCGCGCATGCGCCAGTGGAGAGTGCAGGTCGTGCGGACGCGGAGTTGTATGACATCGCCACAAACGAAGCGCTTGACCCGCGCATCGCGGCAGAGACCATTTCCACATGCTATCTGCATTGCGTGATGAAGGGGCTTAATCGCGCTCCAATTATCGGAAAAGGACTGAGCGTCCATGACGTGGACATCATGGTCGCACCCTGGGGATGTTTCGGGCCAGCGCATGCAGCATGTCTTGAGCACAATATCCCCGTCATCGAAGTCCGCGAAAATAAGACCGTGCTGAACCTGCCCCCCGTCGTGGGCGGCATTGTGGTTGAGAACTATTGGGAAGCGGCTGGCGTCATCATGGCTATGAAGGCAGGAATAAACAAAGATTCTGTACGGCGTCCAATTCTGAATACATTAGTAACGGGCGGATAAATGGCGATATCCCCGACATTCAAACTCAAGGGCATCAAGATGTATCCGATGCGCGTCAAGAAAGCGGTGATACGCGCAAGTATAGCACCTGAGATGAAGGCAGGATTCCTTGTCGAGCGTGAAGTCAAGAGATTGATGCACCGTGGCGGACGTACAGGTGTAGGGCAAAGGCGCGGCATTCCATCGGCACCGGGTACGCCTCCGAACGTGCAGGAAGGTGAATTGCGGGTAAGCATTGCAACGGCGCAGGCTGGTAACGCTGTTATTATCGGGCCGACTGCGGCAAAGGGTAAAGTCCATGAGCAACCGGGCAACCCTGGTGACTGGGCCGAATTCGGCGGGCGGCACTACCCGAAACGAGCATTCATGCGGCCAGCATTGTTAGCGGTAATGAAAAAGTTTGCTAAGTTCTGGGCAGGGCTGAGACTGAGATAGGGGCACTTCGTTGATAGCCGATCCGATATGTGACATATTTGTAACAGACGCACTGATAACCGCGCTTGTCTCTACGTATGAAGGCAATCCAGCGATATTTGATTTTGCACCTGCGCCGATACAGTGTCCGCAACCATTGATAACCGTTGAAGAGGAAGGCGGGCCACCTTACGGTACGCGACAATCACGCGGCAGTAGAATGCGAGCGACGGTAAGTATATGGAGCAACAAGGGCGATTCAAGGGCAACATTGCGCGACTTATCACTTCATTGTTGGCGGGCGATTGACAGAAGAAATCTGACACTGATCCATCCGTATTATGAGGTTGGATGTGTCGCGGATATTCCAAGAGAAGTGACTGACCGGGATGGATTTCCCGGCATGATAATCAATGTTGATGTTGTGGTTCTACAGGGCAGCGGGGCGTTGTAAGCGTTTCGCAATTTCAAGACAAAGGGGCTGAGAAATGGCTTGCACAGAACCGGGCCTGAGAGGGTATGAGTGTACCCTGACGATGGATGGGGCCGTAGTCGGTAGGGCGATTAACGTGGAGCCTGAGTTCACGTATAAGGAACAGGATCATACTACCCGGCAATCAGGCGGCTGGGATGAAACGGGGGCTGGCCGTGCCGTTATGACGGCGAGTATCGAGGGGCTTTGGGTTCCGGGTAACGAGGCCATTCAGCGTATCGAGCAGGCGTCACGTGCGCGTGAGAATATCACGTTCCACATGCAAGATGCTGAAGGTTACGGCTGGAATGGCTGTTGCGTTGTGCTACGTTTCGCTGTCTCACCGCGCAATCTTGACGATCCGATTGGATGGAGCATTGACATCAAATCCAACGGGTATGTTAGGAAGATTTGTGGTGACGGTGCAGGTGGTAGCGTGGCTTGTGGTAGCACGTACGGTACTTGGGGTTCAGGACAGTAATCCTGACATCCTGTAACATTTTTGGGAGGTGGTAAAAGTGGCGAAATTCACCGACGCCAAGGGGCGTGATTGGTTAATCCATATCACGCATAAGACGATTCGTGACTACGAGGATATCACAGGCAATAGTGTATTCGGGCAGGTTGCGGTAGGCCAGCTGCTCTCTTCAACTGAGTGGCATCTGGCCTATCTCTCCGTTCGAGACGAAGCCGAAAAGCTGGGGCTGAAAACCCTCGATGAATGGCTTGTTGATATCGGGAAGAGGTCTGTATTCCAGCTAACCGTTGCGGCTACGGCTGAGATGAACGAGTTTTTCCCAGAGATTGAAACGGGGGATGATGACGAAGACGAAAACCCTCCGAAAGCCGACCCTGGCAATGGAAAGACATCCTCAGAATAGCGGGCGAGGCTGGCGTTGAACCTTGGGGGTATACGTTACGCGAACTGTATCAGATTGCAGACGGGGCATGGCGTCATACCGCACATATATGTGCCATGATCGAGATTGCACATGCCGAAAGCGGTGTACAATTCAACCCCGATATGTGGCACCCGTTCAGGAAGGGTAAACCGAGGCCGACTAAAAGTGAGTTGCGAAAGCAGGCCCGGAAGAAACTCAAAGACGGGCCGACAAGTTGGGAAGAGCACAAGGCAATGATGCTGAAGAACAGGGGTAGATAATGGCTGGCGCTGGGGCTATCAAGGCAGGTGAGGCATACATTCAAATTGGCGCACGTGTCGATATTGACAAAGATTTGAAGTCAATGCAAACGAAGTTGCAGCGTGCCGGGGATAAGATGCTGCGTGTAGGCAGGAACTTTGCGCTTGCGGGGGCCGCAATTATGGCCCCGCTTGCATTGGCGACACGGGCATCAACAAGGTTTGGAACCGGCCTTGCGAATATCTCTACTATGCTCGATAAGACATCTATGGAAATGCTGCCGAGATTCAGCGAGGGCATGAAAGAGTTAGCGGTAGCCTATGGCGAATCAACTGCCACGCTGGAAAAGGGTTTGTACGATATTCTGAGTGCATCTGTCGCGGCTGGTTCGGCTATGAGTGTATTGGAGGCATCGGCCAAGGCTGCACGCGCCGGTATATCTGACACGGGTACTGCCGCCGATGCGCTAACAACGATTCTGAATTCGTACAAGTTGAGCGCAAGCGAAGCAGGTGACGTTAGCGATTGGTTCTTTGGGGTTGTGAAGCGCGGTAAGACAACCTTCGCAGAGCTTGGGCCGTCAATTGGTTTAGTAGCATCCGATGCGGCACAGGCGGGGTTATCGCTTGAGGAAATGGGCGCGGCCCTTGCGACAATGACACGTTCGGGTATCCGCACAGAACAGGCCGTGACGCGCTTGAGGGCAATTATCAACGCATTCATAAGCCCGGAAAAGGAAGCGCAAAAGGCGGCGGCAAAATTCGGCCTTGAACTCAGCGCGAATACGTTCAAGACAATTGGATTGCGCGGGGTATTGCAGAAACTCCAAGGTGCAAGAATCGAAGACGTTGCCGCTATCTTCAGGCAAGTACGCGCACTATCCGGCATGAATGCCATGATAGGTGGCACCGCCGGATTCCTGAAAGATTATGATTTGCTTTTGAATCGTACTGGCGCGACAGAGGAAGCGTTTGCAAAGCAAACAACAGCACTTCAGTTTCAACTTGATCAACTCAAGGCGAGCGTAGAAACGCTTGGGATAACTATTGGAGACCAGCTTACACCAGCAACCGAGACAGGCATTCGGTTTATTCGTAGCTTTATCACCGTAACCGGGGCGCTTGTGAAGCGCTTGCCTATTCTCACAAAAGTAGCGGCAGGGTTGGCAACGGGATTGTTAGCGGTTGGCGTTGCCACCTTGGGTGCCGGTATTGCCACCAAAGTATATGCCGTATCAATGGGCCTTGCCTCAAAAGCAGCAGCAGCCTTATCGATAAAGATACACGGCCTTACCGCAGCAACGCTAAAATATGGTGCGGCGAGGGGGCTCCTTGGCGGCGCGGTTGGGATAGGTGCTGGGCTTGGTACAGCCGCCATCATCGCTGGCACTATCTTTGGCCCCGGAGTTCACGATGCGTTTAAACAATTACAACAGGCAAGAGAGCAATTGGCCCAAGCACGACTGCGGTTAGACGATATACAGGAAAGGGTAGCGCTGCGGAGGATCGAGAAGACTAAGAACGCAGAAATCAACGCAGCCAGGGCAGTGGCGGCTGCGCGTAAGGCAGCGATTGCCAGTGTTGTCCAGAAACAAAAAGCTGGCGGTATGTTGACGGGGATCGCGGCTGGCGGATTCCCAGCGTTCCAACTGAAGGGCAGGCGAAATGTTGCCGGGCTGGCAGGCGTACCAATGTCTATTAGAGGCCCGAAAGAAGAGTTGGCCGTACGCAAGGCGCGGGTAGATAAACTAAAAGAAGAGTTGGCTAATCGGCACAAACTTATGGTGCTTCTAAACCAGAGCCCAACAGCAGCAGACCGCAAAGAAATTGAACGCCATAATAAGCACCTAGTCCAAGACGCGGCAGATTTGGTTTTTGAGACAAAGCGCTATCTTGAAATGGTCAAGGCCATCGAAACACATCTTCCCGGCATTAAGAAACAGTTTCCAGGACTATTTCCAGACAGAGAAGCACCGCAAAGACGGCAAGTAACGACTGGCCTTGAAAATATACGCGCATTGTCAGGGGCGACTACAGCACAGTTGAACCGTCCGGGTCAGGGGCGTATGAAGATGCAAGGCGCGACGGAAACGACGCAACGGCAAATGGCGCGTTCTATGGCGATAGTAGCAAGAAATACAAGCCCTCGTGGGCGCGGAAAAATTCTGGGAATACCAACGGCTGACCTTCTTAGTTTCATGGCGTCGGCTGGAGCGCCATCCAGCACCTTTCAATTTTACGCGAACGGGGGGCCAGCGAACTAATGGCACTTGAATTACTAGCAAGGCAAAATCGTTGTAGCTTTGAGCGTAAATTCGGAAAGTATACCATCCTTCGCACGTACAAGATTGACTGTAGCCCTGAGCATATTATCGGGCTAGAGTACGGGCCAGGCGTCGGTGTCGATGGCATAGCTACCGATAACAGGGTTCCCGGCAATGTGCAAATCAAAGATGGCAATAGTGCGTTATGCGGCGGCAGCGGGGTTGACTCAGGCGGCACTACAATCTTTTGCTATGCTACTGATAGGGATGCGGTAAATCCTGAGCCTGCTGCGGGCATTGACTTCACGCATTTGACTGTCATCTATGTCGGCTGGAAACTTGGCCCGTTGTATTGGGAGCAGCGGTTATACACGGGCGGCGAACACATCCTCTACAGCATTGATAACCCGCCACGACAAATTGGGGCGGACTATGAGGGTACCTCAGTACAGCGTCCGCGCACAGAGTTGACTATATACGAAAACGTAACGGGCGAAAAGTTGATGTTTGGCGGTAAGCTCGCACTGATTCAGGAACTTGTTGGTACGGTGAATCAGGACGGCTGGAATCCCGATGTAACCGAAGTGGATTTAGCGTATCCGGTGGGCACATGGATGTACATGGGCGCGGATATAAGCGATTTTCCGGGCGGAATGTATAACGTCTTACACCGATTCTATCAGATACCGCGCTATTGCGAATGCGGGGTTGAGTGGGGCGGTTCGGGACGTGACGATACCCATACATACGGTTCGAGTAGCTATCCGTGTTCACAGCCCCTCATGCACGAATTCCGATATCGGCCATACGTTGACGATGGTTCCAGCTACGATTACGGCGGAAGCATTGGCGTGAGAGACATCACGGTACGCAGGTGGGGCGAAACTGAAAAGGTTGTGCAAACACACTGTATCGCCGGGGTAGATACCGAACACGACTTTGATGATTTGGACTTATAGACATGGCAAGATTCAAGCGTGGCAGGCCGATTACAGCGAACGCCCTGAACGAGACTACTGGCGAGGCGCAGACGGGCGCGAATCCGAGCGTAACATCCGGTACAGTACATGTCGGGCCGCGCGGTCACCATATCCATCATCCACCGCCGAGGGTGGGGAGAATACAGACAGGCGTTCCGGCCAAGTTCACGACGCCTGGCGATGTCGGCAGGTTTCAGCTTGTCGAAATATACGATGCGCGTGACGATGCTTTTGCCAGCCCGCCCGTACTCCACGTTAGACGCCCGCAAGTCCCCGGTACAAACGCTCTCGGAATCACTCTAGGCGAAATCAGTACCGGAGGCATCGGCAACATAGCCGTTACCGGACAT
>SDBU01000759.1_pt1 | contig 46210 bp, 49 predicted proteins | sample 2277071 | NCBI WGS metagenome assembly SDBU01 (sample SAMN10397929, study PRJNA504765) | marine sediment metagenome | isolation source: marine sediment core GS08_GC12, 126 cmbsf | place: Arctic Ocean: Gakkel Ridge, Loki's castle | collected 2008
GCATATGCCTGACGGCCTCTACTATATTTCCGGAGCCAGCTTCGCCTTTGGTTCTAATCATAGCTGCTCCCTCTCCAATGCGGCGCAGGGCTTCACCCAAGTCACGGCAGCCGCAGACAAAGGGAACCTTAAAATCACGTTTCCAGATGTGGTGGCTTTCATCCGCTGGAGTAAGCACTTCAGATTCATCTATAAAATCCACGCCTAGGGCTTGCAGGGCTTGAGCTTCTACAAAATGACCAATGCGGCACTTAGCCATTACCGGTATAGAAACTGCTTTCATAATAGCTTCAATAATGGTAGGGTCGGCCATACGAGCTACACCGCCGGCAGCCCGGATATCTGATGGGACTCTCTCCAGCGCCATCACCGCACAGGCACCCGCCTCCTGAGCAATCTTGGCATGCTCAGCGGTGACGACATCCATAATCACCCCGCCTTTTAGCATTTGAGCTAGCCCGGTTTTAACCTTCCATGTTCCGCTTTCCATATTTGCATCCTCCTCTGTTTAAAGCTCTAGCTGTTTATAATTTTACTATTTTTAGGTTTATTTATCAAGGAGCGGTCTTTTTGATGGTATGCCGGGCCGGCGTGGATATTTGCTTGGTGTTGGTGATACCTTATCAATTATTATTAACTGGCGCGCATCGGTGAACTCTTCCAGGTCAATCCTCTTCACCTCTCGCAAATTACCACCTAGTAGGTTAATTGCTTGCTTTGCTCTGCTTATTTCTGGGTCGATGGCTCCCTTTTTCTGGGCAACAAAGCTACCACCAATAGTGCATAAGGGTAAGGTTAGTTCAACAACGGTTGGCAGAGGGGCGACAGCTCGGGAAAGCACGAGGTCAAACCTTTCCCGATATTGAGTCTTGTGGGCGATATCCTCAGCCCGGCCGACCACAATTTCTACATCATCTAATCCAAGTCTATCTTTTAGGTGGTGTAGAAAGGTTGCTTTTTTAGCGGTGGCGTCAAGCAGTACCAGCCTTATATTAGGGAACAAGATTTTGAGCGGAATTCCCGGTATGCCACCTCCAGTACCGACGTCAATAACATAAGAATCAGCATTACTTATCAGTGGCTGCCAGGCTAGGGTCACGGTAAGAGAATCAAGGAAATGCTTTATCTGTACCTCTTCATAGTCGGTTATGGCGGTAAGATTTATTCGTTGGTTCCAATCTACTAACTCTTGGTAATAGATATCGAACTGCTCAAGCTGACCGGGACTAAGGCATAATCCCAATTTTTTAGCTCCAAGATTAAGCTTCTCCATGATTATCATGATTATATCATTGCTGCTGTCAATGGGGAATATAAAAAGAGAGGGGGGACAAAAGGAGTGAGGTAGATAGATAATAGGAGCACAGCACATTGCATTTTAAGTGCGCTTTTGCTATACTATTTCTGTCAATTTAATAGATTAACCGCTGGGGGTGCTCAAAGGCTGAGAGGCGATTTGATGCCAACCCTTCAAACCTGATCTCGATAATGCGAGCGTAGGGAAGCAGCAGTGACTTAGACCAAGGGTTGAGCATAACAGCCGAAGCCCTTGGTTTTATTCTTGTGGAGGTAGATATGACTCAACTAGAGTTTGCAAGAGGAGGTGTTATTTCACCACAAATGGAGTCAGTGGCACAGAATGAAGGAGTAGATGCTGAGTTTATTCGACAGGGTGTCGCTGAGGGAACGATAGTAATTCCAGCTAATATTAAGCATTCAAATCTTGTTCCTTGTGGCATAGGTCAAGGGCTTAGGACCAAGGTTAATGCCAATATTGGGACCTCTTCTGACTTCGGTAATGTTGATACCGAACTAGAAAAGTTACGAATAGCTACTGACTCTGGAGCAGATACAGTTATGGATTTATCTACCGGCGGTGATATATCGGCTGTTCGACGGGCAATTATTGCCGCTAGTTCATTATCAATAGGAACCGTACCTATTTATCAAGCAGGGATTAAAGCAATAAATAGTTATGGTGCCATAGTTAGGATGACCGTTGATGACCTGTTCGCTGCGATTGAGGAACATGCCCGAGACGGTGTTGATTTCATAACGGTGCATTGTGGTGTAACCCGGTCAGCCATTGCTCGTCTTAAACAGCAAGGAAGAGTATCTGATATTGTTTCTCGCGGAGGTGCTTTCCTAATAGGCTGGATACTCCACAATGAGTGTGAAAATCCCCTTTACGAGTATTATGACCGTTTGCTGGAGATAGCCAGAGAATTTGATGTGACGCTGAGCCTGGGCGATGGTATGCGCCCCGGTAGCCTGGCTGATGCTACTGACCGGGCTCAGATAGAGGAGTTGCTCGTTGCTGGAGAGCTGGTACAGAGAGCCCAGCAAGCTGGAGTTCAGGTAATGGTTGAGGGTCCAGGACACCTACCCCTGAATCAAATTGAGACTAATGTTCGTTTACAGAAGGCTATCTGCAAGGGGGCTCCTTTCTATGTGCTGGGTCCACTGGTGACGGACATTGCTGCTGGCTATGACCATATCACTGGAGCTATCGGTGGGGCTGTTGCTGCTGCTGCTGGCACCGATTTTTTATGCTACGTAACGCCAGCCGAACATCTCTCTCTGCCAGGCCCTGAGGATGTGAGGCAAGGGGTAATAGCGTCACGCATTGCTGCTCATGCTGGTGATATAGTTAAAAGAGTGAAAGGTGCAGAGGAGTGGGATAAGAAGATGTCTGTAGCGCGAAAGAAGCTTGACTGGAAGGAACAAGCCAGACTATCTCTAGACCCAGAGCGGTCTCGTCATGTTCACAGTAAACATGCCTCAGTTGGAACGGCTTGCAGTATGTGTGGAGAATACTGTGCTATGGAGTTAGTAGAAAAGTATTTAGACCTATCAGCACCCAAGTGCTAGACGTTGGCACAATAAAAGGTAATGTTACCGTTGAAGGTGATATAATTGATGAGGTAACCATAGATATTCTACAACAGATGAAAGTATCTTAATGAGAGCCGAAATCATTTCTATTGGTACTGAACTTCTTTTAGGAGAAATAACTGATACTAATGCTTCTTATCTTGCCAGTCAGCTGCCTCCTTTAGGGATAGACCTTTATTGGATTTCGCAGGTGGGCGATAATCGGGGAAGATTGGTAGAGGCACTAAAACGTGCCTGGCAACGCTCAGAACTTATCCTGACTACCGGTGGTCTGGGACCGACTGAAGATGACCTGACGCGTGAGGCTATAGCCGAGATGCTGGATGAAAAACTGGAAATTAAGCCAGCTTTAGAGCGTGAGATGAGGGAGTTTTTCGCTCGGCGTAACAGGGAAATGCCACTCAGTAATATAAAGCAGGCGGCTCTTATTCCTTCGGCTAAGTCTATTCATAATATACAGGGGACTGCTCCTGGGTGGTGGGTGGAAAAGAATGGTCGCACATTAATATCTATGCCTGGTCCACCAGTAGAAATGCAACGAATGTGGCGTGAGGAGATTTTGCCTAGATTGCGCCAAGCTTCTACCGGCGCTATTATTTTTTCTAAAACCTTTAAGACTTTTGGTTTAGCTGAGGCAGCAGTAGGGGAGTTGGTCTCCCCATTGATTTCTTCAGCTAATCCTACCCTGGCAATTTATGCTAAGTCTGATGGCATTCATTTACGCCTTACGGCTAAGGCTACAAGTCAAAAGCAGGCTGAAGAAATAATGGCTAAAAGTGAAGCTAGTATCAGAGCAATCTTGGGCGAATATATCTGGGGAATTGATGATGACACACTGGAAATTATAATAGGGCATCTGCTGACCGAAAAAGGACTAACTTTGGGAGTTATGGAATCTTGTACTGGGGGGTTATTGGCGAATACAATTACCGATGCTTCGGGAAGCTCAGCCTGTTTTAAAGGCGGGCTGGTTGCCTGCTCAGATGAGGCAAAGATAGCCTATGGGGTTGATTCCAAGATTATTGCTGAATATGGCGCTATCAGTCCTGAAGTGACACAGGCAATGGCAGAAGCAGCTAAGGCATTTTTGAAAGCTGATATAGGGGTTAGCGTGGATGGGATAGAAGAAGTGAAGGCTAAGGCGGTAGGCGTAGTATACATTGGCATAGATGATGGCAGAAGCAAAAAGGTAATTAAAGGTAACTATCTTGGGGATAGGACTCGGGTGAAGCGCCGAGTTGTCACTGCAGCCCTCTTTGAGCTGAGAAAAACGCTTATTGCTTTTAATAAATAAAATGGGTAATACGTTTAATTTAGGTAAGGTCTTTGGCATACAGCTCAGACTGCACTATTCTTGGTTCATAATATTTGCCCTGATAACTATCTCTTTGGTCTTGCCTAACTGGTATGACCCCTTTTACTGGATTATGGGCATAGCTACCAGCCTGTTATTCTTTGCTTCAGTAGTTGCCCACGAGCTAGCTCATAGCCTCGTGGGTAGAGCCAATGGCATCCCGATAAAAAGCATTACTCTTTTTATCTTCGGTGGCATCGCTCATATGACTAGAGAAGCAACAAAAGCCAGAGCGGAGCTGTTAATGGCAGTGGCTGGTCCTGTCTGTAGCTTGGTAATCGGCGGCTTATTTTATCTGCTTTTGTTCTTTATCCAGAACACTATTGAACCTATAACTAGCATGGTTCAATGGTTGGCTTTTATTAATTTAGCTCTAGCTGTCTTCAATTTAATCCCAGGTTTCCCCCTCGATGGCGGGCGTGTTTTCCGCTCTCTTTTCTGGCACTTCACCGGCGACTATAAGCGCGCTACCCGAATTGCTACCCAGATGGGACGAGGTGTAGGTTATTTATTTATTCTAGGGGGTATTTTAATAGTCTTCCTGCGTCCATTTGGTTTGTCTTGGTTTAATGGTCTGTGGATAGCTTTTATCGGTCTGTTCCTAGAAAATGCTGCCTCTACTAGTTATCGTCAGGTACAATGGCGTGAAGCCCTGCGTGGGCTTACTGTTTCGCAGGTGATGCTCTCTGACTTTTCGGTAATTTCTCCCACCACTACTGTTAACCAGTTAATTCAGGAATATGTCTTTGCCAAAGGGCAGCGTTATTTCTTGGTAGCTGATGAAGGAGAGATGGGGGGGATTTTAACATTACAGAATATCCAGGGCATTTCTCAACAAAACAAGGATATAACTCAGGCAAAAGAGATAATGACTCCGATTGACAAACTAAAGATAGCGCATCCTGACGAGGATGTTCTAAATGTCCTGGAGCGGATGAATGAGACTGGTATAAATCAGATGCCAGTGGTAAGTGCGGGTAGGGTTATTGGCTTAATTACCCGCGATAACCTGATGATATTTCTCAGTTTCCGTTCCAAGATGGGGAGATGGAGACTTCCTTTGTGAATTGATATGTATCGGCAGAGGCTGTGACTTGAGTTGATTCTTTGCTGTGAGCAACAATTGTAGTAAATAGTAGGAGTCGTGGTACGGAATAAAAAGCGTCTATCAAAGGAAAATTAAAATTGCACGATGTAATTGTTGTTGGTGCCGGTCCAATAGGGAGCTATGTTGCTTATAAGCTGGCTAATATGGGACATGAGGTAGCAGTGTTGGAACGGAAAGAAATATTGGGTCAGCCGGTTTGCTGTACTGGCATTATTAGCCAGGAATGTGTTAACTCCTTTGATATTGATGACAGTGTTATTTTGAGATGGGTAAATAATGCCAGAATATTTCCACCTTCGGGGAAATGGCTCAGGTTGCTACGAGAAGGTCTTCAGATGTGTATTGTGGATCGGGCAGCTTTTGATATGGCTATGGCCACTCGGGCGCAAGGCAAGGGAGTGGAATATGTGTTGAGTAGCCCAGTTAAAAATATAAGAGTTGGCAACGATAGGGTTAAAATTGAGGCAGCTCGCCAAGGAGAAAGATTTAGCTTTGAGGCAAGAGTGGTGGTTATTGCCACTGGCTTTGGTTCCAAATTTGCCGAAAGACTGGGCTTGGGTAAGGTTGGTGATTTTGTTGTTGGAGCCCAGGCTGAGATAGAGACAAAGGAAGTTGACGAGATAGAGATTTATTTTGGACAAAAATTTGCTCCAGGCTTTTTTGCTTGGTTAGTCCCAACCTCAGCATCAAGAGCTCTAGTGGGGCTAGCCGTGCGCCGTAGCCCAAGGCTTTACTTCAGAAAATTGATGTCATCCCTGTTGGCTGAGGGTAAAATAGTTTCGACTGAAGTTAGGCCGCGTTATAGAGGGATGCCACTAAAACCGTTAGCCAAAACCTATAGTGACAGACTGGTAGTAGTGGGAGGTGCAGCTGGGCAGGTGAAGCCAACTACTGGTGGTGGCATCTATTATGGGCTGCTGTGTGCTGACATAGCCGCTAACAATTTGCATCGTGCCTTGGAAACAGACGACTTATCAGCCAAGAGTCTGGCTAATTATGAACAAGGATGGAAGAGTAAACTGGGAAGGGAATTGGAAATAGGCTATTCCGCCCGGAGGTTTTATGAACGCCTGAATGACAGCCGCCTTGACCGGATATTTGACATAATGAAATTCAGTGGTATTGAGGAAGCCTTCCGTAAAGCCGATGATTTGTCTCCCGATTGGCATGGTGCGGCGATGGTGAAATTGTTAGGACGTGGAATAGTGTCTAAGCTTATTAGGGCGATGAAGATTCCTTTCCGCACTGGTGTGGTTTGACCAATACATAACCAGTGTTTAGAATAGGTAAGATTAAACTTAGTAACATCTATAGAGGTATGCTAAAGGTGAATAGAAGTCATAATCCAAATATGAGTGAAGCAGCCAGTCTTTTTCTAGCCAATTTACCAGCCGAGGAAAAAGGAATGAGTCAGCAAGAGATATATAAATTTGCTCGCTGGTATGGAGGGGAGCGCCCTTTGGTTGGACTTACTGCTCCTGAGGTGGCTAGTTATGCTAAGCGATTATCCTTATCGGATACTGATTATATAAGAAAACTGGAACTAGTGCGAACCTTCTTGGCTTATGCTAAGAAGGAGGGGTGGAGTAAGGGTAATCTAGCCACTCATCTTAAAGCTAAAAAGAAAGCCCCCGTTCGCTCTTCATCTAGGACAGATGCGCTACCGTCCATCTCTATGACTCAGCAGGGGTATAATGAACTAGAGGCTGAGCTGGCTGACCTTAAGGTTAAGCGCTTTCAGGCTATTGATGAAATGCGCCGAGCTGCAGCTGATAAGGATTTTCGGGAGAATGCGCCTCTGGCTGCGGCTAAGGAACAGCGCCAGTACTTAGAAGGACAGATTATAGAGCTGGAAGAAACCCTGAAATCCGCAACTATCATTAGTGAGAAACAGAAAGTCACTATCAAAGTAGGTATTGGTGATAGTGTTATCATCCACGACATTGCTTCTGGTGAGGAACTGCGTTACACACTAGTCAGCCCCCGAGAGGTAGACCCGACCAGAGGCAAAGTTTCCGATGTTTCACCTATTGGTAAAGCTATAATTGGTCGTAGTCAAGGGGAAATAGTAGAAATAATAGCACCAGCCGGCAAGTTGCTCTATCGGATTAAACAGGTTGGACGTTAGCCGAGTTATTAGAGATGTTTAGTTAATTCAGCGAGGCTGTGAATTCGGGGGCAATCACTAACCTCAGGGTAAAAATCGTGGCGGTCAATAAGTATGGGGGTAATACCCACCCTTCTAGCTCCGACTACATCTAATTTATACTGGTCGCCTACATGGATTGCTTCTGAAGCCTTTACCCCTGCCTGCTTCAGAGCAGCCAGAAAAATGGGAGCCTCAGGCTTATCAACCCCTATCTCTCCAGAAGTAATCATAAAGTCAAGATAAGGTTCCAGGCCCAGTTTACGACGAATAGGAGCTATATCCTTATCTATATTGCTTAATGAGCCTAAAATGATGTTTTGCTCTTTTAGTGTTTTTAAAATTGGTAGTACGTCATCAAAAAGGGCGAAGGTTATCCCTTTATATAATTGTTGCATCTTCTTTATAATTTTCAAAAGCAGCTCTTTGGTAACCTCGACCCCAGTCTCGGTTAATATTATGGTCTCATAGCGGAGACTAATCTCAGTCTGCTCCCCGGGGCTTCTTGCCGCTACCTTAGATTTTGAATTTTCCTCAAACCAATACCTGTCGGCCATCAACAGACCGCGAGTTAAATTTTCAGGTGGTAGCTCAATGCCAAACTGTCGGTAAACTTGGCTATGTAGTTCTTCCCGAGGCGGTTCAAAATGAGCTAGAGTATTAAACCAATCAAAAAATACTGCTTTAATCACATTAACTTTTTTGTCTATCCGTCTGTAACGCCGGCGTCTCTAATATAATCAAGAGCGTCCTGAACAGTTAGTATCTTCTCAGCATCCTCATCTGGTATCTCAACTTTCAGGGATGGACTACTAAATTCCTCTTCTAAAGACATTATTAGTTCCACCAAATCCAAGGAATCAGCACCTAAATCGTCAACAAAGTTGGCTGTGGGAACTACCTCCTCATCTTCCGCACCTAGCTGTTCCACAATTATCTTTTTTAGCCGCTCCAAAATAGTTGTCACTTTTGTCCCCCTTCTAATAATTTTCTATTTGCTGATGAGAGCACTAACTGAGCCTAAAACTCCGTTAACAAATTTTGGCGAATTATCACTACCAAATGTCTTGGCTAGCTCAACCGCCTCATTAATAGCTACCTTCAGTGGCACCTTATTATCAAGTAAAATTTCGAATATTGCAAGTCTTAGAATGTTCCTATCAACTATCGGTAGCTGTTCTATCGGCCAGGCAGGAGCGAAGTTTTGAATATTAAGGTCAATCTTTTCCTTATTCTGAATAACGCCACTTACCAGCTCACGGGTGAAATCAGCATTTTCCTCAGATAGCCTCTCCTTAGCCAGAAGATGAGTTACTACTCCTTCTACCTCATGCCCTGCAGAATTAACCTCATATAGTGCCTGGAGGGCTAGTGTTCTTGCTTTTCGCCGCTCCTTTACCATAATTACCCCTAAACTTAATTTAATATTATAGCAATAACTAGCCAAGAATAATAGTGATTAAGTGCCAACTAATTACCAAATACATAATCTCTATTCTAGACTGGTGTATTTTGTTTGCCAGAGTGTGGTTTCATCAAGCTGCTACCGGGTTTGACTAAGGGGATTTGTGCTGCACACAGAGGACAATTCTCTGGCTTGTAGGTTGTAGTTATAGCTCGGTGGCAGCTAAAGAGAGGAACTCCGAAGTCTATTCTTTGCTCAGCGCGGTCAACCAATACGCCTATACCTGTTATTACACCACCTTGCTTAGTTACTGCTGTCATAACCTCGCGTATGGAGTTGCCTGTGGTAAGCACATCGTCGACAATAAGAACCTTCTCATTTGGGTTGATAGTAAAGCCGCGCCGGAAAGTCCGTTCTTGACCTTCCTTCTCAGCAAATATGCCACGTACTCCTAGCTGTCTAGCCACTTCGAAAGCTAGAATAATACCCCCAGTGGTGGGTCCGGCTACTACTTCAATTCCTTGCTTTTGAAAATGAGTAGTAATCATGCGGCAGAGCTGTTCAGTATAACTGGGGGATTGCAATATCCGGAACTTCTCCCAGTAGATAGGGGCATGTAGCCCGGAAGTGAGCAGGAAATGCCCCTTGAGTATAGCCCCTGATTCTTGAAAGATTTCCTCTACATTATTTGTCACTCTTCCCCCTTTGTTCCTCTTGCATCCACAGAGGAATTGGTTGTTATAGGTGAAGTATGGCAAGTCTCTCTACATTCTTTTAAACCATAACATTTTCAAAGAGAAGGCGGTTTTCCTGAGTGGCTATTCCTGGAAAGAACGATTGGGAGCAAGCCCCCATGCTGATGGTGGCCAGATTGATAACCAGGCTTTGCCAATTATATCTTCACGTTTTACCGTCCAGCCATAATGGGAATCATCAGAGACGGGGCGGTTATCACCAAGGACAAAATATTCATTCTCTGGAATTTTAACCTTTGAAATAGTGTAATCGGCAGAGTATTTAACGTAAGGCTCATCTAGTGGTGAACCATTAATATATACTACCCCTTCTTTTATCTCTATAGTATCACTGGGCAACCCAATGATACGCTTAATATAGGGGATTGTGTCCTTGGGTTTGTGAGGCGGGTGGAATACGATTATATCGCCTTGTTCCGGCTCATGAAAATAATAAACCACCTTACTTATTAGTAATCTCTGGCCACTTTTTTGAAGACTATCCTTCATACTAGCACCTATAACAGGAGAAGATTGGACTGTAGCCTGTATTGAGAAGGAGATTACTACAGCCAAGATGAGTGTTACTAGAATATCACGGATAACGCGCTTCATTTAGTAGCTAGTTCCTTTTCTAGATTTAACGCCAATTATACCTTATTAATGCTTGTTATTCCAGTGTGTCTGTTGATTAGCTGGTGACTACTGGTATTGTTGCACTTTTTTGGTAATAGATGCTAGAATGCGAATAATATGGACTATATGAAACAGGCTCTCTGCTTAGCTAAATTAGCTTTGGGGCAAGTTAGCCCTAATCCAGCGGTGGGAGCGGTAGTGGTTAAAGATGGTGTAGTTGTGGGGAAGGGTTATACACAACCGCCTGGCTTCTTTCATGCTGAGGCATTGGCTTTAAAGCAAGCCGGTGAAAGAGCCCGAGGGAGCACAATGTATGTTACCTTGGAGCCATGCTGCCATTATGGTCGGACTCCCCCGTGTAGCCAAGCCATCATTGCTGCTGGCATCACTAAAGTTAATCTAGCTATGCTTGACCCAAATCCCCTAGTTTCAGGGCGAGGTAAAGAGGAGTTGGAGAGGGAGGGAATTAAGGTATATGCAGGTGAACAAGGAGAAGAAGCTTTAAAGATTAATGAAGCTTATACTAAATTTATTACTACAGGCGTGCCCTTTGTTACAGCAAAATTTGCGGTAAGCTTGGATGGAAAGATTGCCACTAAGAGTGGCGATTCTAAGTGGATTAGTGGTAGCGAAGCGAGGAAGTTTGTTCATAACCTGCGCTATACTACTGATGCTGTTATGACTGGAGTAAATACCGTTCTGATTGATAACCCTCGTCTTACATCTAGATGCGGTGGCAGAGGAGGAGAGGCAAAAAAGCAACCTCTCCGGGTAATTGTAGATAGTAAAGGACGCACGCCATTAGGCGCTCAGATATTTAGTGAGCCAGGGGAAGTGCTCCTGGCACTGGGCAGATTGGCCAAATCTGAAGAGAAAGCAACTTTTACTCAGACTGGCGCTGAACTAGTAGAATTGCCCTCAGCAGGAGGACGAGTAGATTTGGAAGGGCTGCTGAAAGTATTGGGTGAGCGTGAAATAACTAGCGTTTTAGTAGAGAGTGGTGGGACCCTTCTCGGCTCTCTGTTTGATAATGGGCTTGTAGATAAGGTGATTGCCTTCATTGCCCCTATTATCATTGGGGGAAAAGAGGCAAAGACAGCGGTTACTGGTAAAGGGGTTGATAAAGTGGCGGATTCGCTTAAATTAGAACGTGTTAGTGTGGAAAAGATTGGCGATGATTTGATGGTTAGTGGATATATTAAGGAGAAAGCGTGTTTACCGGTATTATAGAAGAGGTTGGTAAGGTTACGTCAGCACAATCGAGGAATTTAGTTATCGCTGCTAGCCGTGTTCTCCAGGGAATGGAGCTCGGTGGGAGTATTGCAATTAACGGGGTATGCCTGACCATAACCAGTTTTGATACAAATTCTTTTTCCATTGACATAATGCCTGAAACATTGGAACGGACGAACCTTGGACTACTTTCGGTTGGGGACGAAATTAATCTAGAGCGGCCTTTGACTCTGGGAGGACGTTTAGGCGGGCATCTAGTTCAGGGACATGTAGATACTACTGGAAGGGTGGCCTCAGCTAGGTGGGAGGGTGAGGCAATGCTCATCAGATTTGAAGCTCCTTCTGAAGTGATGCGCTATGTAGTGGAGAAGGGTTTTATTGCTGTTGATGGCATTAGTCTGACTGTGATAACTAAGGATGCCAGTTCGTTTCAGGTTTCTATTGTTGACTTTACTCGCAAACATTCTACACTGGGTAGTAGACAGGTGGGAGATTTGGTTAATCTGGAGGTGGATATTATTGCTAAATATGTGGAACAAACGAACCAGGCTCGCAGTACGGGTATAACTGTTGATTTTTTACAGGAGCACGGGTTCATAATAAGTTAATTTAGACTAGTTTTGTTTGAGGAAGGATAAGCATGAGTATATCAAGCATTCCTGAAGCTATTGAGGATATAAAAGCAGGTAAGTTTATTATTATCGTTGATAGTGAGGATAGAGAAAATGAGGGTGACCTAACTATGGTTGCCGAGAAGGTTACCCCGGAGGCCATTAATTTTATGGCTCAGCATGCACGGGGTTTAATTTGCTTGCCTCTTATGGGTGAGCGATTGGACGAATTGATAATTCCATTAATGGTGGGGGAAAATACCTCAAAATTTTCTACCGCTTTTACTGTGTCAGTTGAAGCTAGACATAGAATAAGTACCGGGATTTCAGCTGCGGATAGAGCAGAGACGGTAAAAGCGATGATTGACCCGGCGACTAAGCCTGAGGATATAACTCGGCCGGGGCATATGTTTCCCCTCCGAGCTAGGCAAGGTGGTGTCTTGGTGCGGGCAGGACATACTGAGGCTATAGTTGATTTAGCCAGGATGGCTGGGCTTTATCCGGCGGGGGTTATCTGTGAAATAATGAATGAAGATGGTTCTATGGCGCGGTTACCTCAACTCGAGGTGATGGCTGAGAAGCGCGGGATTAAGATTGTAACTGTAGCTGACCTTATTGCCCACCGTCGTCGCCATGAAAAGCTAGTGCAACGAGTAGCTGAAGCTAAGCTGCCAACAAGTTACGGTGAATTTACTGCCATTGCCTATAAAAGTAAGGTAGACCCCGATGAACATCTAGCCTTAGTAATGGGAGATATATCCACTGGGGAGTCGGCATTAGTTCGAGTTCATAGTGAGTGTGTTACCGGTGATGTATTTGGCAGTCTTCGTTGTGATTGTGGTGAGCAGGTTGCTCTGGCTATGCAGAATATTGCTAAAGAGGGACGAGGCGTTTTCCTGTATATGAGGCAGGAAGGACGGGGTATTGGATTCCATAACAAGATTCGTGCCTATGCTCTTCAAGACAAGGGGCTGGACACTGTGGAGGCTAATCTTTCTTTGGGGTTTGACCCAGACTTACGGGACTACGGCATAGGTGCCCAGATTTTGGTTGACTTAGGTTTGCATAAAATTCGTTTGCTCACCAATAACCCCAAAAAGGTAATAGGGCTAGAAGGTTATGGCCTGGAGGTAGTGGAGACGGTACACATTATTACCTCTCCTAATCCACATAACCTTCACTACCTAGAGACAAAACAGAAAAAATTAGGCCATATTTTAGAAATAGAGGATATTACTGAAAATTAAGCAAAGGAGAAAATAATGAACAAGCAATTTGAAGGTATGTTATTGGGGAAAGGACTGAAGTTTGGGTTAGTTGTCTCTCGTTTTAACGAATTTATTACGGCAAAATTACTTGGAGGAGCACAAGATGCCTTACTTCGCCACGGCGTTAATAAGGAGGATATAGAAACTGCTTGGGCACCAGGCTCGTTTGAGATTCCACTGATAGCCAAGAAATTAGCCCAGACTAAGCGATATGATGCTATTATTTGCCTTGGTGCTGTGATTCGTGGTGGAACACCTCACTTTGAATACATTACTGCTGAGGTCACTAAGGGTATTGCTAAGGTGTCTTTAGACACTGAGCTACCGATTACCTATGGTATAATTACTGCTGATACCCTAGAACAAGCTATTGAGCGAGCCGGAACTAAAATGGGAAATAGAGGCTTTGAAGCTGCTGTGAATGCCATTGAAATGGCTAACTTGCTCCGGAGCTTGCACTAATTGTTAGAGAGTGTGTTTAAGGGGCATAGATAGTTTTTTCAGTCGGTGACCTTATAAACTCTATCTCCGCTCCTTGCTCGGTCGTTAATTTTGATTCCAATAGCATCGCCGGCTTTAGCCTCTTTAACATCTACGTTGTCAATCTGCATTGAGTCAACAGAGAGTTCAATGTCGGTGGTGTGTCCTTTAATGTGGATTTTATCACCCAGTTTCAGGGGGGCACTTAACTCAATGCCAGCAACTACGGGGTGAGCAAAGAAGTCACTTACCACTCCGATTTCAATCTCAGGCATTTAAGATACCTCCTTTATGTTTAATATAGAATATGATTATTTTGTCACCTTTAAATTCAGTATACGCCATATAACTTATGTAAATCAATATTATTTTTAATAATTAGTCTTTGACAGAGTGTTATATGTCACCTATAATTAGCCTGATTATAATCTTTTGAAGGATACAAGACTTGGCAGAAAGAAGAGAGGGAACTCGCGCACTCAGTGAAAAAGAGGCGCCGAATATCGAGCGGCTTAAAGAGCGCTTGAATATGCTAGACCAGCGTCTGGATAATATTGATTCGATGGTTACGGCTGTTGCTGAAAGAATAATGAGCCAGCCGATTACTCTTAATATAACCTGCTCTCACTGTGGCAAGAATATTGAAATTGCCATTATAGGGAACGAGAAGCCGAAGAGATAGCCCCAAATATGAAATCCTAAAGAATAGGCAGGTATCTTTTTAGTTCGTATTCGGTTACTTGGGTGCGGTGCTGTTCCCACTCGATCTTCTTATTTTTGATAAAGCTATTAAAGACGTGGTCACCCAGAGCTTCCTTTACTAGTTGGCTATTTTCAGTCAAGCTTACTGCCTCGGATAAGTCCATTGGCAGACTGCCTATGCCTTTTTTCTCCCTCTCCTCTTTGCTCATCTCATAGACATTCGCTTCAATGGGGTCAGTCAGTTTATACTCCTTATTGATGCCCTCCAGTCCAGCGGCAAGTATCACACTGAAAGCCAAATAAGGATTGCAGGCAGGATCTGGAACCCTGAATTCAATTCGGGTGGCGCTTTCCTTCCCTGGCTGATACTCGGGAACTCTGATCATGTCTGATCTGTTTCTTCTTGCCCAGGAAAGATATACCGGTGCTTCATAGCCAGACACCAGACGCTTATAGGAATTAACCCATTGACTAACTACGGCCGTAATTTCTGGAGCATGCTTGAGTAACCCGGCAATATAATGTTTAGCTATTTTGGATAGATAATAGGGATCATTTTTATTAAAGAAGGCGTTTCGGCTGCCTTTAAACAATGACTGGTGCACATGCATACCGCTCCCGTTGATGCCGAAGATAGGCTTGGGCATAAAAGTGGCATAAACATTATGCTGTTGGGCTATTTCTTTAACCACTAATCGGCATGCCATGATACTATCAGCTATAGTCAGGGCATCAGTATACTGCAGGTCTATTTCGTGCTGACTGGTAGCTACTTCATGGTGGCTATGTTGAACACTGACACCCATCTGTTCCAATGCGAGTATGGTTTTTAACCTCAAGTCGCTGGCTATATCCGGGGGTGTTAAATCAAAATAGCCCCCCTCATCTAAGATGTGCGTACCCTCTGCATTTTTGAAGTAGAAGTACTCCAACTCTGGGCCTATATTGCAGGTATAGCCTTGGTTGCTTGCTCTTTGGATGTTTCTCTTCAATACGTATCGAGGGTCACCTTCAAAGGGATGCCCACCGGGCATTAGAATATCACAGAACATTCTGGCTACAGGATGTTCTGGCAGGCTCCAGGGCAAGATTTGAAAGGTGGTAGGGTCGGGTAAAGCTATCATGTCACTCTCATCAATCCTGGCAAACCCTTCAACAGAGGAGCCATCAAATCCCGCACCATCTACCAATGCCGTTTCCAGTTCTTTAGGAGTAATAGTAAAGCTTTTAAGGAAGCCTAAGATATCAGTGAACCAAAGCCCTATTAGTTTTATATCCTTATCCTTAGTTATCTTAAGCACACGCTCTTTAGCTTTATCCTTTTCCTCAGGCATTTTTATAATCCCCTTTATTGATTATTTGTTTACTATCTAGTAAAGTATACACCAAGTAATGTTAAAACTCTAGGACTGTGTTCAGTTTGAATACAGCCTATAATCAGCAGCGGGGAGTAGACATGGAGATAGCCACTAGAATCAACCGAACTAAGTATGACGTCTTTCGATGGAGGTACGAGCTTAGCATACCCAAGAAGATAGCCCTATCTCTTGGCATAGCCTGTCTTACCGGGTTGATTGCTCAAGTTAGATTCGTTCTTCCGTGGAGTCCAATACCGGTGACCGGACAGACCTTTGCTGTGCTTATCGCTGGGGTGCTCTTGGGAAAGTGGTGGGGGGGTGCAAGTCAGGCTATCTATGCTGGACTGGGTGCTATGGGGGTCCCTTGGTTTGCTGGCTGGAGCGGTGGCTTAGGTTATCTTGCTGGGCCTACGGGGGGATACATAGTCGGGTTTATCTTAGCTGCCCTTTTCTTAGGTTATTTCACTGATACTTATATTAGGTCAAGGAGCTTCCTGAGCATGCTATTGCTCATGCTCTTTGCTAACTTCGTCCTGATCTATGTTCCGGGTCTCTTTCAGCTCAGGTTATGGCTTAATTTTGTGAAGGGAGAACCAGTAACTTTTATAACTCTCCTCAGTATGGGAGCTTTCCCCTTTATAGCTGGCGATATAATCAAGGCTGTTCTGGCAGCTGCCATAGCCAGAGGAGTGACACCTAAATTAGCCTACAATGGGGAACTGGATAAAGGTAAATGGGCAAATTGGCATATCCCGTGAGAATTACTTGACGGGAAGGAAAGCACCTAATAAAATTAATATATAAGTGGGCGGTTAGCTCAGTTGGTTAGAGCGCTGCGTTGACATCGCAGAGGTCACTGGTTCAAATCCAGTATCGCCCACCATGTCAATAGTTTACATTAAGACACAAGGACTAATGAGAGCTGTTTAAGCTCTATGGCAAAGTTCGTTTCCCATCCTTCAAATTAAACTTGACAGGCTAAGAATAATCTAATAATATACCTAGAGCGTTTAGGTATTAACAAAACATGGCTAATAAAGTTGCTATTGTCACTGATAGTATAACCTGCCTTAGCAAACAGTTGGTGAGGCGGAACGGGATTAGGATTGTGCCGGCAACCTTCTCCTCTAAGGGCAAGGTGTATAGAGATTGGGTGGATGTAACTCCAACTGAAGCCTATGAGATGTTTCTGGAAGACCCTGAAAGTTTTGCTACCTCTGCTGCTACACCCATGAGTTATATTGAAGCCTATCGTGAACTGGGCGAACAAGGTAAGGATATACTGTGTATCACTATCTCCTCTAAAATCAGCACAATGTATAATGTAGCCCGGATTGCTAAAGAAAAAGTTGAGAAAGAGCTTCCTTCTATCTCCATAGAGGTATTTGATTCCCTGACAACTACTGCTGCCGAGGGTTTCGTTGCCTTAGCAGCGGCTAGGGCAGCAGCCCAGGGCAAGAGTCTGTCCGGGGTAGTCAAAGTGGCTGAGGAAATGAGAAATAAGGTCAACTTTATCATCCTCTTGGATACCATTCGTCATATTTATCGTTCGGGGCGTATACCAAAGATAGCATCTCAGATTGGCTCTATGATCAATATCAAGCCAATACTCACTATGTCCTCGGGGGCAATGCGTTTTGTCGGTGCTGTCAGGAACAAGGAACGTGGCATACAGCGACTCCTTAGCATGCTGCGGTCTCAGGTGGGACAAAGTCCGATTCATGTTGCTGTGATGCATGCCTATGCTCCAGACGAGGCTAAAAGACTGATGGAACGGATATCGCCAGAATTCAACTGTGTTGAACTCTGGCTTACTGAATTTAGCCCCGTGATGGGCTATGTTTGTGGTACGGGAACTGTAGGCTTCGCCTTTTACAAGGATTGAACTTATTTACTGACTAAATCGTAAGGAGGCACAAATGATAGTCAATGAGATTATTACCGGGGTCATAGCCATAATTATTGCTTACCTTCTTGGCTCTATTCCATTTGCCTATATTTTTACTCGGTTAGTAAGTGGTAAAGACATCCGCCAATTGGGTAGTGGTAACGTTGGTGGCAACAATGTCTTCCAAGAGGTTGGTTGGAAAGCAGCTATCCCTACTGCAATTTTTGATGTCGGTAAAGGGGCAGCAGCAGTAGCCATAGCTCACTGGTTATTAAAGGCACCATTGCATGAACCACAGCTCTTCGTACTGCTGGCTGGTATAGCAGCGGTGGCTGGGCATACGTGGTCTAGCTACTTGAAATTTGCAGGAGGGAATGGACTGAGTGCTACCATAGGCGCCTTAGCTATTTTGATGCCCTGGGAGCTACTGATTGTCTTAGGCTTGTTACTTATACTTACGGCTATTACTCGTAATCTTGTCCTGTCGGTAAACATTAGCCTCTTGTCGATGCCGATATCGGCTTGGTTTCTGGAGAGAGAATGGTTGTATGTTGGCTTTTGTATTATTCTGATAATAATGCTGGTGCTCAACTTCATCCCCACGGCTAGGGCTGCTTTAGCCAAAGCTGGAGATAAAGAAAAACTTTTGGCTGAAGTCTTGCGGAAAGATACGAAGTAAGGCTGTTTCTGGCTGGGAAGTTGCTCTTAAGGAAGTTATTGAGAACATTAAGAACTGACATGAAACCCAGCAGTCCGTGTGAAGACTTAGCGTCATGCTTAACTAGCACTCAGAGCAAACTTTTAATTCTCGTTCTTCTCTTTTAGAAATTCCTCAGCAATTCGTATGGCTTCGTCAGCCGATATATCTAAAGGTGCCTCGTATTTAACCTCAATAAAGTCCTTTTCTAGCTCCTTAACATAAGCCAGGAGCTCTGGATTGTGACTGGTCATAAATTCAAGTTTTGCCTCGAACCCATCGGCTTCTCTATCAAGGACTGAGATGTCTAGATTTAGACGGAGCAGGCTGTTTAGCCTCCTTACTACCGCTCTTATCGATTTAGGGTTGCGGGGAATCAGAATATTGAACTCGGGGTAATAGGTTGCTCTGGCGATGATACTTACTACCTGCGTCCGCTTTTCCTGGCAAATGTAGAGTAGAGTTGTGGCAAAGCTGCCCGGGCCTTCGTAGTTGCTGAACTGCATACTGTATTTCTGCATTTCCTCCTTGAGCTCCTGGGAACTACAGGTGCAGGAAACGCCGGGTTCCCTGGTATGCGGGGTCTTATCGAGTATACCACCCAGGAGATAGATTCTGGCAACGGTAAACTCCTCGGCTACGCCTAGAACAGCAGATGCGTATTCCTCCCAGTGTAAATTTGGTTCTGTGCCTAAAAAGAGAATCAAATCATTGTCTGCATTGGGATTGACCCAATAGAAGAACTGGTTTTGAGGGAAATGATGCTCTTTCAGGATGCCATCTTCGATTCTTATGTGAGGTCTTAGCGAAAGTTGTCCTGGCGCTTGGAATATATGAAATCTGTTGATAGGTATCTCGGCAAATTTCTTTGCCCCCAATTTCTTTATTAGGTATCTGATGCCTCCGGTAGCAGCTTCGCCGCCATCAACCCATCCGCTGATACCACAAATCATATAGGGGTGTCTCAATTTTGGTTTTTCCTTGATTATTACATTTCCCTGCCCATTCATAGCACCCCTCCATTCTGCTTTTAAGTTCACTAATTAGAATTTCACTTTCATTTTAAATCAGTCACCTTACTGTTGTCTAGGCTATGGATTACTGCTTGACGGATATTGGAGAAAACAGTAGACTTGTGTTGGAGGGTTTGGAGATGGGAAATAGAAAGAGAAGTATCATCCAAGTTGGCATCACTGGAGCCGCTGGGAATATCGGGACGACTTTAGTAGAGGGTCTCTCGGACAAGTATACACTTATACTGTTTGACAACAGGAGGATTAAGCAAGAATTTTCCCGCTTGTTTAAATCAGCTAAGGTAGATTTATCTGAAGCAGAGCAAGTTAAAGGTATATTCAAAGGACTAGATGCCATTATCCACCTTGCGGCAGATCCTGGTGCTCGAACTTCATGGGAAAATGCTCTTACTAAAAATATAGTAGCGACGTATAATGTTTTTGAAGAAGCACGGCAGGCTGGTGTTATCAAAATTGTTTTTGCCAGCACTAATCATGTGCAACACGGTTATACCATGGGGAAAACGCTGGCAACATTAGACCCCTCGTATGTGGAGAGAAGGGGGCACGTCAAGCTGAACGATCCCCCGGCCCCTGATTCACTCTATGGTGTTTCAAAGCTTTTCGGAGAAGATTTAGGCAGGTACTATGCACAAAAGTTTGGCATGCAGTTTGTTGCGTTACGGATTGGAGCGACGTTTCCTGAAGATAACCCGTCAATTTGGAAGGGAAGATATAGAGAGGACTTTATGCGAGCTATGTTTTTGAGTAAGCGGGATTGTGTTGAGGTGTTCACTAGGGCACTTCAGGTGGATGTGGATTATCTTGTGGCTTATGCAATAAGCGATAATACTCGCCGTGTTTTTGACTTGACAGAGACAAGAGAGAGATTAGGTTTTAACCCTAAGGATAATGCAGAAACGTATTTCTGAAAGAATCACAACATAACTTAGAAATATTACCGGCTGAACCAGGCAAATAGGCCGGTTCCTATTAAGCCCATAGCGGCTGCGAAGTAAAACACTGAACCAATATTTGAAGCATCTGCTATTGCCCCATAGATAATCGGTCCTATAGCCATGCCAATAGCCATTGCCAGCGTGAGCATGGATATGGTTGAACCCATGCCAAATTTTCTACCCTCTTCTACACCCATTGCTGTGGCTGCTGGCATAGAAATGCCGACACCGAGACCCCCAAGTATAGACAACCATAATAACTGCCAGAAATCACGTGTCAGTGGAATCAAAGCTAGAAAAACAAAAATGATAATGCTACCGATAATTACCATGGCTCGCCGGTTGTACCTGTCAGCAAGGTTACCTAAGTATGGCTGAATCAGTGATGTCAGTAGCATGTGGGTTGTCAGTACTATCCCAATAAGGGTTGTGCTTAAGTCAAGATTTGAAGCGGCGAAGAGGGCTAGAAAACTAAAAATGACTCCTCTGCTCAGGGCATAGGTCAGACGGTAGCTAAAAAGCCCCCTGAATATGCGGCTGGTGCTCATTTCTTTAAAGGATGAGCGAGGTTTAGTGGCTTTTTCCAGGCGGCTAACTTCAGGCAGCAGAAAAATGACTAGCAGTAAAGCCAGCAGGTTAAAACCACCCATAGTGAAGAAGGCAACATCCATTCCGAACCTATCAGCTAATACGCCACCCAGCAGAGGACCGATAGCAAAACCACTGAAAAAACTGGCGTTAGAGTAACCCATCCATTTCCCTTCTTCACCCTTCGGGGAGAGGTCGCCGATATAAGCCATGGCTATGGGAAGAATCAGTCCACTGGCGGCGCCCTGCACCAAACGGATTATTATTAAATGATTGATACTATTTGCCAGGACATAGCCCAGCGAAACAAGAGAGTAGATAGCCAGTCCGATGCAGAGGAACAACTTTCTGCCTTTGAGGTCGGAGAGCCTGCCGGTAAAAGGCAGTATTATAGTTCGAGATATAGAAAATGAGCCAAATATTATACCTATCCAGATTCCGGTGGCTCCCATATTCTGGGAGTAGATAGGCAAGAAAGGGGATATTATCCCAACCCCCAGCATCGAGGCAAATATAGAAATGGCTAAAATAGGGAAGACTTTCTTTATCATGAAGGTACTTGGAACATTATAACTTTTACTGCTAAACTTGGCAATTTAAGGTGATTGCACTTATAACTTATGACTGGTATAATTCAATGTAATAGAGGATGGTTAAAGCCTTTCGCCTTTCGGATAGGGTGGGAGGCTGTCATTTAATAAAAAGCGAGGATTTCAGTAGTGGTTTTGGGTAAAGAACAACAGGCAATTGAAGATGAACGGCTGGAGATAATGCGACATTCAGCAGCTCATATTATGGCGGAAGCGGTTCAATCTATCTTCCCTGATGTCAAATTTGGTATTGGACCGGCTATTGAAAATGGCTTTTATTATGACTTTGACCTGCCTCGTTCGTTGACTCCTGATGATTTGCCACTTATTGAGGCGAAGATGAATGACATAATTGCTTCAAATACAGTCTTTGCCAAAAAGGAAGTGACTAAGGAAGAGGCTCGACGATTGTTTGCTGCTCAGCCCTACAAACTGGAGTTAATTGATGAGATTCCAGACGAGAAGGTTTTCTTATATCAACAAGGTTCATTTGTTGATTTATGTCGTGGACCTCATGTGAGGTCCACCAAGGGAATAAAAGTTTTCAAACTGGTTAGTATTGCCGGTGCCTACTGGCGGGGTGATGAACACCAACCGATGTTACAGCGAATATATGGCGTTGCTTTTGGCACGAAAAAAGCTTTGGCAGAACACCTAAAAAAACTTGATGAGGCAGCCAAGCGTGACCATAGGAAACTGGGCAGAGAGCTTGACCTGTTTAGCATCCACGAAGAAGCTGGGCCGGGGCTAGTGCATTGGCATCCCAAGGGGGCAGTGATACGTCGTGTTATTGAGGATTTCTGGAGGAATGAACATATTAAGCGTGGCTATGATATTGTATACACCCCTCATGTGGCTAAACTGGACTTATGGAAAACCAGTGGTCATTGGGAATTCTATCGCGATTACCTATACAGCCCAATGGATGTGGAAGGGCAGGAATATATTATTAAACCAATGAACTGCTTGGGCCATATCTTGATTTATAAAACAAAGCTACATAGCTACCGTGAATTACCTCTGCGCTATGCTGAACTGGGCACTGTTTATCGCTATGAGCGTTCCGGAGTGCTACATGGTTTATCTAGAGTTAGAGGCTTTACCCAAGATGATGCTCACATTTTCTGTCGCTTTGACCAGCTAGAGGATGAGGTGGTAGGGGTGTTAGATTTAGCTCTCTTTATGGCAGATACTTTTGGCTTTACTAATTACCAGATATTGCTTTCTACTCGACCTGAAAAATATGCTGGTACTCTCCAGGTTTGGCAAGAGGCTACAGAGACCTTAAGGCAAGCCCTGGAGCGTCTAAAGCTTGACTATAATACAGACCCGGGTGAGGGTGTATTTTACGGACCTAAAATAGATATTAAGTTTGAGGATGCTATAGGGAGGGCGTGGCAGGGTCCCACTATTCAAGTCGATTTCAACCTTTCCCAACGCTTTAATGTTGCCTATATTGGTGAAGATGGCCAGGAGCATCAGATAGCCATGATACACCGCACTGTGCTGGGCAGTATGGAACGTTTTCTTGCCTCGCTCATTGAACACTATGGAGGTGCCTTCCCGGTATGGTTAGCGCCAGTTCAAGTGATGGTGATTCCAGTGGCAGACCGCCACTTAGACTATGCTTATAAACTAGAGGCCGAACTTAAAAGCGAGGAAGTACGTGTACAAGTTGATGCTCGGTCAGAAAGGATGAACCTCAAAATTCGACAGGCGCAACTTGATAAAATACCATATATGCTTGTGGTTGGTGATAGAGAACTAGCTGATAATACTGTGGCTATCCGCTTGCGCAGCGGAGAACAATTGCCTTCTCAATCCTTTAGCAGCTTTAAGAAAACTGTTGGAAAAGCTATTAGAGATAAGGTAAAGGACTAACAGTTATAATAGGGCATTTATTGAGGGGGAATTTGGAGGCACAATTTACTATAATTTGATTAGTGCGAGGGGATGTGTTATAGTTTCTGCTTGCAGATACTCATGCTTGAGGGAGGTAAATTAGGACATAGTTAAGAAGCTGCGTATTAATGAGCAGATTAGGGCTAAGGAGGTGCGCTTGGTAGGAGAGAAGGGAGAGCAGTTAGGGGTTATGCCCTTGTACCAAGCATGGGAGGTGGCGAAAAAGAATAACCTTGACTTGGTTGAGGTAGCAGCTACTGCAACCCCTCCGGTGTGCCGTCTGCTTGATTATGGGAAGTTTAGGTATGAGCAGACTAAGAAAGAGCGTGAGGCTAGGAAAAGCCAGAAGGTTTCACTTTTAAGAGAAGTTCGGCTAAGACCTAAGATTGGTAACCATGATTTTGAGGCTAAGGCTAGAGTAGCCAAGAAATTGCTGGGTGGGGGGGACAAAGTTAAGGTAACAATAATGTTTAGAGGGCGTGAAATCACGCATCCAGAGATTGGTTTTGGTTTACTTAAGAGGATGACAGAATCACTAAAAGAAGTATCTTCTAAGGAAAGGCAAGCATCAATGGAAGGCAGAAGGATGAATATAATTCTGGCACCTTTAGCCACTCAGAAAACTAAAGTAAAGAAAGAGATAGAAAAGGAATCTGAGGATGCCAAAAATCAAAACACATAAAGGAGCAAAGAGTCGCTTTTCTATTACAGGGAGCGGCAAAATTATGCGGACTAAGGGCGGGAAAAGCCACTTGCGTCGCCGAAAATCAAAACGAGTTAAGCGTCTTTTCGATGAGAAAATAGCGTTGGATCCTGCTGATAGAATTAGAATAAAAAGACTTCTACCCTATGGGGTGAAGTAAACAGGAGATGTTTTGTCAAGAGTAAAAAGAGGGGTAACCGCTCATCGCCGGCATAAAAAGGTGTTAGCTCTGACCAAAGGGCACAGGGCAACCAATCATTCTCTTTATCGCCGAGCTCATGAGTCTATGCTCAAATCACTGAGTTATGCCTATCGCCACCGCCGAGAGCGAAAAGGCGATATGCGGCGTTTGTGGATTTTACGGATTAGTGCCGCTAGTAGATCTCAGGGTCTTACCTATGGTCAGTTTATGTATGGCTTAAAAAAATCAAAGGTTGAAGTCAACCGCAAAATGCTAGCCGATATGGCAATTAGGGAACCTGAGACCTTTGCCAACTTGGTAACTATAGCTCGAGGGAAAACTCAAGACTAGAACATAAATTGTTTAACAACCTTACCTCTTTAATCTCCTCTCTTGAGGAGAGAAGCGACCAAAAAGGCAGCTTCATCCTTTTAGATGCTCAAGAAATGTGCTTCCTTGACCCTTTTATTGCTGATAACCTATAATTCAAGACAATTAAGGCGAGAGAATGTTACCACAACTTGAAGAATTAAAACTAAAAGCACTACATGAGCTAGGCGATATCAGCAATACTGAAGAATTGGAATCCTGGCGGATTCGTTATTTGGGCAGGAAAAGTAATCTAACTGAGATTCTGCGTAGCCTGACCATTCTCCCTCTAAGTGAGAGAAAAGCTGTTGGTGCTCGCGCTAATGAGGTCAAGTCCTATTTGGAGGAAAATTTAAGCCAAAAAAAGGAAGACTTAAAAAAAGAGCTGGAGAAACAACCTTTAAGAGTAGATGAGGCACTACTTGCCCGTGGAGATATTACCCTGCCTGGTCGCTCCTTACCGATGGGCCGTTTACATCCTATTACTCAAACACTCTATGAAATATGTGACATATTTGTCTCTATGGGCTTCCAAGTGGTGGAGGGACCTGAGGTAGAATGGGATTATTACAATTTTGAGGCATTAAATATCCCTAAAGAACACCCGGCACGTGATACCATGTCAACATCTTGGGTTGATTTTCAAACGGACAGTGGCGAAAGACCAATGCTGCTGCGTACCCATACTACCTCCGTATCAGCTAGGATTATTGAGACGACGCAACCTCCGATAAGAGTAGTCGCGCCAGGTAAGGTCTATCGTTATGAGGCTAGTGATGCCACCCATGTCTCCATGTTTCACCAAATTGATGGTCAAGTTGTAGATGAAGGCATCACTATGGCTGACCTTAAGGGGACTCTTTATGAATTTGCCCGTCGTTTTTTTGGGGAGGACAGGAAGGTGCGTTTCCGCTGTGATTATTTTCCTTTTGTTGAACCGGGGATTGAAATGGCTATTGAATGTGCAGTTTGTGGTGGTGAAGGTTGTCGCTTGTGTAGTAACACCGGCTGGATTGAGATATTGGGAGCGGGGATGACACATCCACAGGTGCTTGAGCGGGGAGGTATTAACCCGAAAGTTTACACTGGTTTCGCTTTTGGTATTGGCATTGACCGTCTGCCCATGCTGCGTTATGGGATTGACGATGTCAGGCTATTCTACGGTAGTGACCTTAGGTTCTTAAGGCAGTTCTGAGAGATGAAAATTTCACTTAAGTGGCTACAGGAATATGTTGATATTACCTTGCCCCCGATTGAATTAGCCAATACGCTAACGATGGCTGGCGCTGAAGTGAAGGGGATACAATCTGTCGGTGCTAATTGGGAAAATATTGTTGTCGGTCAAATAGTTGCTATTAACCCTCATCCTAATGCTGATCGACTTACTTTACCTACTATAGATATAGGCACAGGGCAGGAAACTGTCGTCTGTGGGGCACCGAATCTCAAAATTGGTAATAAAGTAGCCTTTGCCCATGTCGGTGCTCAACTTATAGATGGACATAGTGGGCAAGTATTCCGTCTGAAATCAGCTAAAATTCGTGGCGTCGCCTCCAATGGTATGGTTTGCTCAGAAAAGGAGTTGGGCATCTCTGCCCAACATGAAGGAATTATGGTTTTGCCAGAAGAAGCTCCCGTAGGCACCCCATTAGCTGATTATCTGGGTGATACCATCTTTGACCTTGACATAACCCCTAATCGCCCTGATTGCCTATCTATAATAGGCATAGCTAGAGAAATTGCTACTCTAACTGGGCAAAGCTTACGTCCTCCTGAGATTAGCTATAAGGAAACAGCATCCCCTATAGACCAGCAGATATCAGTGGAAATTGTTGCTCCTGACTTATGTCTCCGGTATTGTGCCAGCCTAATCAAAGGGGTAAAAGTAGCTGAATCTCCTGCGTGGATACAACAACGATTACTAACTTATGGTATGCGCCCGATAAATAATATTGTGGATATTACCAACTACGTTATGCTGGAGTATGGACAACCTTTGCATGCTTTTGACTACGATAAAATTAGAGGTAAGAAAATCATTGTGCGCCGGGCTACCAATAGTGAAACTATAGTTACCCTGGATGGAGTTGAACGGGTTGTCTCTGATGATATGTTGGTTATTGCTGATAAAGAGGGGGCAGTTGCTATCGCTGGAGTTATGGGGGGTGCCAATAGTGAAGTGACTGAGCAAACTACCTCAATACTGTTGGAAGCAGCTAATTTTGACCCAACAAGCATTCATTATACCGGTCGGGCACTAAGTTTGCCTAGTGAGGCCTGCATGCGGTTTGAGAGAGGTATTTGCCCTGAGCTGGCCCTGCCGTCCCTTAAACAGGCTACTCAATTGATTACGCAGTTAGCCGGTGGTAAAGCCGCTAGAGGTTTGGCTGACGTTTATCCCGGCAAGACAGAGCAAAAGCCTATCTTACTATCAACCAGCGAAGTAAAGCGAATCTTAGGGGTTGAGTTCAGTCTTGACCAGATAGTAAGTACCTTAGCTTCTTTAGGGTTTGATTGTAAGACAGGTGACTCAGAAATTTTGGTTACTGCACCTTATTGGCGGAGTGATGTACGTCTGCCGGTTGACCTTATAGAGGAAGTAGCCCGTATTATTGGTTATGAGAAGATTCCGGTTACTATGCTCAGCCAACCAATACCCAGGCAAAACCCAGCACCTATTATTAGCCTTAAGCAGCAGGCAAGACGTAGCCTTATAGGCTATGGCTTCCAAGAGATAATTACCTCTTCACTAATTGGTTTGGAAATGCTGGAAAAGCTGGTGCCTGAGCTACGTCCCCCTGAACCTATGCCTCTCCGGGTGGCTAATCCTATGACCACTAGCCAGGAATATCTTCGCCCTAACTTACGAGTTAGCCTCTTAGCCGCGCTTGAAGACAATAGGCGGTACGAGGACGGTGGCATTAGGCTTTTTGAACTGGGTAAGGTATATTTACCTCGTTCCAAAGACTTGCCGGATGAGCCTGATGTGCTGTGTGGTATATTAAGTGGACCTAGACTTGAGAGGTCGTGGCGAGGTGAAAATGAGTTACTCGATTTCTTTGATGCCAAGGGAGTGATAGAAGGCTTACTCAATCAATTGGGCGTGGAAGCTAGATTTGAGGAGTGTTCAGATGAAAGCTTATGCTTGGGCAAACAGGCGGCTATTGTCGTAGCTGACAATAGACTGGGTGTTGTCGGTGAGTTACATCCTAAAGTATTGCAGAGCTTTGAAATTTCTGGAGCCGTCTATCTTTTTGAAATCGATCTGGCGGCACTTCTACCTTTTACCATTGATCATAAAATGTTTCAACCGATACCCCGGTTTCCAGCTATAATTAGGGATATGGCTCTGGTAATTGATGCTGGGGTGACCAATCAGAGAATTCAGGATATTATTAAGCGCTTTCCGTTAGTAAACCAGGTTACTATATTTGATGTCTATTCCGGTGAGCAGGTCCCATCGGGCAAGAAATCTTTTGCCTATAGGGTTACTTTCCAATCACCGACTCATACCCTTACTGATGAGGAGGTGGACAAAGTGCAACAGCAAATCCTGGATAAGCTGTCCAGTGAGTTTGGGGCTACTTTACGTAGCTAAGATTAACCTCAGATGGCTTGTCAAAAGTTAAGTGTAATTGCCCTTTGCCATCGCAGAATCAAAATTTTTTGCCAAAGGACTTGACAAACTATTTGCTTTATATTATACTGATATATCAGAAAAATACAAATATCCTGAAAATTATGTTGCTTAAAGGGGCGATGAAATGGTGATAAAGAAAGGCGAAAACGGGTCTTGTTGTGCACCGGTAAATAGGGAAATAAGCTGCTGTAAAGTTGAATCAATAGTAAGCGTAGATGATAGGGGGCAGATGGTGCTTCCCAAGGAGATAAGAGACAAGGCAAAAATTTGTACTGGAGATAAGTTAGCTGTTGTAAGTTGGGAAAAAGATGGCGAGGTATGCTGTATTTCTCTAATTAAGGCTGAAAATTTTACCGAAATGGTAAAAGGTCTGCTCGGTCCTATGATGAAAGACCTCGTTAGTGCGTGATATTGGTAACTAAAGGAGGTGAAAATGAAGGAAGCAGAAATAAGGAAAGCGGTAAGAAAGGGCTATGCCAAGATTGCTAAACAGGATAGTTCCTGTTGCAGTCCAGCGGTTTCGTGCTGTGGAAGCGCTAATTTAGCCCAGAATATTAGTAGGGACATAGGATACACTGAGGAAGACCTTAAAGCAGTTCCTGAAGGTGCGAATTTAGGCCTCGGCTGTGGGAATCCGGTGGCTCTTGCTTCTTTAAAAGAGGGGGAGACCGTTCTTGACCTTGGTTCGGGGGCAGGGTTTGATTGCTTTCTTGCCGCTGACAAGGTTGGTGAGAGTGGAAGAATTATTGGTGTCGATATGACACCGGAGATGATTGAAAAAGGAAGAGAAAACGCCAGGAAAGGCGACTACGCAAATGTAGAATTCAGGCTTGGTGAGATTGAAAACCTACCGGTGGCTGATAATTCTGTCGACATTATCATCTCTAATTGTGTTATCAACCTTGCACCTGACAAAAACAAAGTCTTTAAAGAAGTATCCAGGGTGCTAAAACCGGGTGGTAGGCTGATGGTCTCAGATATAGTTTTGCTGAAGGAACTTCCCGATTTTATAAAGAACTCTATTGAGGCGTATATTGGTTGTCTTTCTGGAGCAATAATGAAAGACGAATATATAGGAGCCATAAAAGAAGCAGGGTTTCAGGATGTCAGGGTAATTGATGAGACATCTTTCCCTATCGAGTTTATGGCTAATGACCCAACGGTACAGGCAATCATTGAGAAATCAAAAGCACCGCTAGAAGAAGTAAAAGCGGTTGCCGGTTCAGTTGTAAGTATAAAGGTGTATGGGGTCAAATCGAATTAGGCAACCTAGATAAACCCTGGTTAATAAGCTCTTTGAGCCTTGCCGTTACCCCCTCTAAAGGCAAAAGCTGAGATTCTTTCTCGGAGCGGTTTTTAATTTCTACACTATTCTTCTCCAAAGTACGGGGGCTAATGGTAATGCGGATAGGTATACCGAGCAGGTCAGCATCGTTGAACTTCACCCCGGGAGACTCTTGACGGTCATTAAATAGCACCTCAAAACCCTCTGCCTCTAAGTCAGCATATAGACTTTCAGCAGTAGTCGAAACTTTTGGATTTTCCAGATATAAGGGGCAAAGGTAAATGTGATACGGGGCAATAGATAGCGGCCAGATAATGCCTTTATCATCATGTTTTTGTTCTATAGTAGCGGCCAGTAGCCTGCCGAGACCAATGCCGTAGGACCCCATAACAATGGGATGAGAAGTGCCCTTGGGGTCAATAAAAAATGCCCCTAATTTCTCACTTATAAAGGTGCCCAGTTTGAAGATATGCCCAACCTCTATCCCGTGGATGGACGATAACTTGCCATCGCACCTAGGGCAGTCTTCCCCAGCACGAGCCCGGGCTATATCAGTTACTAAGTTAGCCTTGAAGTCCCGTGGGTAGTTGACATTTCTAAAATGGGTATCAGGTTTATTGGCGCCGGCAACAAAATTTGCTCCTGAGGTTATCGAGTCATCAGCAATAACTTTGATGTTACTTATACCTATCGGTGATGCTGAGCCAGCGACTATACCGGCCTCAGTTACTTCATCTTCAGTAGCTATGTGGAGTTCAATACAGTGCAGGTTGTTCTTCAACTTCACCTCGTTTACTTCAAGGTCGCCCCTAATAATGGCAAAGATTAACTTGCCATCAGCAATGTAGAACACTACTTTAAGGGTATGGTTCTGAGGTACTTTGAGGAAATCTGATACCTGTTCAATAGTAATCATGCCCGGTGTGGCTATCTCTTCAAGTGGTAGTGGCTTCTCATCGGTTAACCTGTCTTTAACACTTTCAGCCTTATCGACATTAGCTGTATATTTACAATTTGAGCAATAGAGAACCTCATCTTCGCCAGTTTCAGTGATAACCATGAACTCATGAGAGTCCTTGCCTCCAATGGCACCACTATCAGCCTCAACGAGTAGGATAGGTAAGTCACAGCGAGCGTAGATATTCTTGTATGCCTGGAGCATTTTGTTATAGCTCTGGTCTAGTCCCTCTTCGTCAGTGTCCATGCTATAGAGGTCTTTCATGGTGAACTCACGGACTCTAATCAACCCGGCTCTGGGGCGAAGCTCATCACGGAATTTGGTCTGGATATGATATACCAGTATGGGCAGATCCCGGTAGCTCTGCACATTACGACTGGCAATCTGTACGATGACTTCTTCGTGGGTTGGTGCCAGGACTAGCTTGCGGTCTCGGCGGTCAGAGAAGTTGAATAAACTCTTGCCAAAAGCCTGGTCTCGTCCCGTTTTCTGCCACAACTCCAGGGGCTGGAGAGCAGGCATCATTAGTTCCTGCCCGCCGGCTTTATCCATTTCGTCGCGGATTATATTCTCTATTTTTTTGAGCGCCCGCCAGGCTAAAGGCAGGTAGGAATAGACCCCAGCGGCTACCTGATGTATCATCCCGGCTCTCAGCATCAGCTGATGGCTAACTGTATCTGCCTCAGTGGGCACTTCTCTTTGTGTCTTACCGAATAACTTTGATATACGCATTTTTACTTATTACTTTCTAGGTGGATTCTTGCTTCCTCTTTTTTATGTAGGGTGGATATGGATTATAGGTATTTAACCACATTAAGCCGGTTTATGCTAGGGGGTTGGGTTTTGAAGGGGTGAAGCCACTTTAAACTTTCCCTTTGATAAATAGCTTTGATATACGCATCTTAAGATTTCTTCACTGCTATATAGAAGCGTTCTCGTAATGGGACTTCTCTCCTACTTAGTACGAAAAGTTGTTTATATGTTTCATCTAGTTCTTCATAATGCTCAAGAACCAGGTCTGCTAAGGCTTCTCTATCTATGAGAGCAATTGGCTTTTTGCCCTCAGCTTGAGCTTCCTCTTGAGCCTGCTTAGTAAATCCTGAGGTAGTAATAAAAACCTCGTGCTCGTCTGTTCCTAGGGTACCCCGCAATCTTTGTATTTCATAGATGCCAATGTTACCTCTGACCCTCTTCAATTGAGCTCGTAGTGTGATGTCTGTTAGCCCTTCGGGATTGAGTGTTCCAATAACATCGACACCCCTATCACCCACAAGTCGCGTTGTCGTTGCCTCAAATCCAACTAAAGTCAATAAATGCGTTACAAAATGCTCGAACTGCTCAGGGTCTAAACTGAACAACTTTTCAACAACGGCTCTAGCCAACTCGTTTCCAGTTACTATCTTTTCTCTTAACGTAGGTACAGGTATTGATCCTAAAATTACCATTATTTCCTGTTTAGGACGCTCAAGGCTAAAAACTGTAAGACCCACATTGAGGCTCGCTTTAAGCTTTGGTGAGATGTCATCTCTTTTAATCTCTTTCTCCCATTCAACATTCCTACGGTGCTGGTATGGGCAGTTATCTTCCCAACTATCCCTATATTCGTAATCCCCCGTCACTCTTCCTAAAAGAGCCCTTCCCCTTGCCATGTCTGGAACTACAACTATATCATCCTTCTTAATTACTCTTATAAAATTCATTATTACTCCGATGTGGATGCCTACTGAAACCTCAGAACCACCATAAATAGGTTTATATTTGTCATATAGTTTACTCCAAGCATCATCAAAGCTTCTCTCTTTACTTATTAACTGTTCAAGGTTCTCCAGGCTATTCCAACCTATAGCTATATACTTGCCTTTCTTTGCATGTTCGACATATTTCCCACCTTCTCCCAATCGGACGCCCCAGTATCTTGTTTTCCTTTCGGTTGTCACTTGTCTTCCCCCTTTCCTATAGGTTCCCCACCTCTGCCATCAGCACCTTCACAAAATCCTTTTCTTCTATGGTTCTAATCTTTTTGCCTTTTTTGAAGAGGACGGCTTTGCCTTTGCCGCAGGCGATGCCTATATCGGCGTCCTTGGCTTCACCGGGTCCGTTGACCACACAGCCCATCACGGCTACCTTTATCGACTTGTCAATCTTGGCTAGTTCTGTCTCCACTGCCTCGGCTAATTTTACAATATCCACCTCAGCCCGACCGCAGGAAGGGCAACTGACTAATATCGGACCGTGCTGACGCAAATTCAGGCTCTTTAGAATTTCGTAGGCGGCAATTACCTCTTCCCTGGGGTGAGCCGTCAGTGAAACCCGGATAGTATCGCCAATACCCAAATAGAGCAGGGTGCTGATACCTACCGTACTGCGGATGATACCTGTTCTGGGTGTGCCGGCTTCAGTAATACCGATGTGCAGGGGATAGGGTATCTTCTGAGCAATATCTTTATAGGCTTCAATAGTGGTCGGGACATCAAAGGCTTTAAGGGATACCTTAATCAGGTCAAAGTCTAAACTTTCCAGTAATTTTATCTGCTGTAGAGCTGCCTCAACCATCTGTTGGGCAATGGATAGTTTAGAATTCGTAGTCTTGGGTAGGCTGCCAGCATTCACCCCGATGCGGATGGGGATGCTCTTTTCTTTAGCCGCCTGAACTATGGTTTTAACTTTCTCCGGTTCGCTAATGTTGCCCGGGTTTAACCGCAGTCCATCGCAACCAGCTTTAAGTGCTGCTAAAGCCAGCCGGTAGTCAAAGTGAATATCAGCAATCAGCGGTAGGGAAATACTCTTTTTTATAGCTTCTATGGCTTGGGCAGCTTCTATATCAGGCACAGCTACTCGCACTAATTCACAATCGCAGTCCTCAAGTTCTTTAATCTGGTTAATAGTTGACATAACATCACGAGTGTCTGTTTTGGTCATTGACTGCACCACGATAGGGGCACCACCACCGATAGTTACATTGCCAATTTGAATTGGTTTACTGACTCGTCGAGGATTCATGGAATTAAGCTGCCTCCACTTACAATGCGCATAATATCCTGGTAGGTGAGCACCAGAAGTAATCCTATTAGCAAGACAAAACCGGCGAGATGCACCAGTCCTTCCTTCTTTGGTGAGATACGCTTGCCCCGGCGAACCCACTCCAGGAGGACAAAGGTAATTCTGCCGCCGTCTAAGGCAGGGAGTGGGAGAATATTGATTATACCTAAGTTTAGGCTAATGAAAGCGGCTAATTCCATTAGCGGACTAGCCCCGGCTTTGATTGCTTCTCCCGTGATTTCAACAATACCTACAGGACCGGCTACTACTATTGGGACCGTCCCCATAATCATAGATATTATTCCGTTCTTATATAAGATGAAGGCTTCTATGCACCCCTTTGCTCCAAGGGGTATTGCTTTCCAGAAGGGATAGCTTTGCCGAACAATGGTTGGTTCTAATATCCTGTAGGTAATACCAATTGCGCCCTGACCCTCCGGCGGTCTCCATCGGGGTGTTAGCTGAACACTCTCTGTAGTTGAATCAGGGTGCTGGACAAGTATGGTAACTTCCGTACCCATGTTGAGTTGAATGTAACGAGGCAGGGCACCGATGTTTTGCACTGGTTCCCCATTTATGCTGAGGAGTATATCACCGGCTTGAATACCGGCTGCGGCGGCTGGTGAACCAGAGGCTACTTCCTCTATCATTATCTGCCCGGTGGTTATATTCCTGGGGATCATAAAGGCAATTGAGAATAGTAAGATAGGTAATATGAGGTTCACTAATGAGCCGGCACTAAGAACCCATAACCTGGTACCAATGCTCTTGCCGGCTAGGCTTCTTGTCTCCTTAGGGTCTTCTTCGCCAGTCAATTTGTTAAAGCCGCCAAAGGGAATCGCATTTAGAGAATAGCGCGTTTCACCCCGTTTAAATGATAATAGCCGTGGAGGGAAACCCAAACCGAATTCCTCCACCCTTACTCCACTTGTTTTGGCGGCAATAAAGTGCCCCAGTTCGTGGGCGATGACCAGCCCTGACAACACGGCTAAACTTATTAGTATAGTAATTGCCAAGGACTATCCTCCGGTGATAAACTGCATAATTTTCTCTCTTGCCCAGGTGTCAGTTGCGATAATTTCCTCTAGGCTAGGATGGGCTACACTTTGATGTTTTTCCAGCACCCGTTCTACAAGATTAACGATATCAATGAATTCGATGCGCTGTAATAAGAATTGTTCGACAGCTACTTCATCGGCAGCGCAAAGTGCTGATGGATAAGTTCCCCCCTTCTTTCCAGCCTCAATAGCCAACTTAAGACAGGGGAAAGTGTTAAGGTTAGGCTGCTCAAAAGTCAGGTTATTAAAATGGCTCCAATCAAGCTTGGGAAGTCGAGGGTTGGGTAGGCGTTCAGGATAGGACAACGCATATTGAATAGGTAAGCGCATATCGGGGTAACTTAACTGGGCTTTAATCGAACCATCTATAAATTCAACCATAGAATGTACAATGCTCTGAGGATGGATTAGAACCTTGATGTTTTCAAAAGGCATATCAAATAACCAATGGGCTTCAATTACTTCAAGTCCCTTGTTCATCAAGGTAGCTGAGTCAATAGTGACCTTTTTCCCCATCTGCCATGAGGGATGACTAAGGGCTTGTTTCGTAGTAACTCTTTTTAGCTGTGTTGGTGAATAGCCACGGAAAGGTCCCCCTGAGGCGGTCAGGATAAGTTGAGTCGCGGGCTGTGTTTCACCCTTGAGGCATTGCCATATAGCGCTATGCTCGCTATCAATAGGCAAAATATGGGCATCATTTAGTTTTGCCTCACTAGTGATAAGCGCACCGGCCATAACTAATGATTCCTTGTTGGCAAGGGCGATATTTTTACCAGCCTTTACGGCAGCCAACGTAGCGCTTAGTCCTGACTTGCCAGAGGTAGCTACGACAACAATATCCACCTGAGGATGACAGGCAATGTCTTCTAATGATAAGAATTCACATTCAGTATTAGCCAGGCGAGCCTGTGCCTTTTTATCCTGGAAATAAATAAATCCTGGCTTGAACTCATTGATTTGCTTTGTCAGCAAATCAATGTTCTTTCCTGCCGCCAGCCCAACTATACGAAATTGGTGAGGTAAGGTACGCACTACATCAAGTGTTTGCTGTCCTATAGAGCCAGTCGAGCCCAGAACAGCTATTTTCTTTGTTACTTGGCTCATACAAATTATGATACAATAAACGCTAAAATATAGCCAATGACTAGGAAGTTCAGTATGAAGCGGAAAAGAGTTTGGTAAGTTGGGCATTAAATAAAGGAGAGATGCAATGAATCGTAGAGAAGAGCATATAGAAAAGGTCAGCTGTGTGCGTAAGTGGCTTAGCACCCATAATTATAACGGTGCGTTGTTCACTACACAAAATAATTTTTCTTGGATTACATCTGGTGGCGAAGCCTATGTTGTACTCGGGAAAGAAGGAGCTGTTGGCTCTATCTTAGTTACCAACGATAAAGTTGTTCTGCTTACCAATATGATTGAACAGCAGCGATTACTCGAGGAAGAGAAGTTAAACAAACTTGGAATTGAGGTAAAGACCTGGCCCTGGTATAAAATAACAAGACTGGAAGAAGCTGTGGCATTATTTGCTGATCCCTCAAAGATAGTGGTAGATAGGGCAGGGCTGGGTCATTTCCGGCATGAAGAAAATCTGGCTGAACTTCGTTATACCCTTCTTCCTCCAGAGATTGACCGATATCGTCAATTGGCGCAGGAAGGGGCGCAGATAGTTGAGCACGTTTGCCATAAGGTAGTGCCAGAGCAGACGGAATTAGAGGTAGCAGCGTTAGTGGCGAAAGGGTGCTGGGAACGCTCAATACTACCGTTAGTTGTCCTGATTGCTGCTGATGAGCGCATTCAGCTCTACCGGCACCCAATTCCTACAGAGAAGCGCATTAAAAAGATAGTGATGGTTGTCCTCGGTGGCAGAAGAAACGGGCTCCACGTATCCCTTACTCGGATAGTCGCTTTTGGGAAAATTAATGATGAACTTCGTCACCGACATGAGACGGTAACTACGGTGGATACCGCATATATCCTTGGGAGTCGTCCCGGACGTGCATTGAATGAGGTACTCTCTGAAGGTTTGCATCAATATAAAGTCCAAGGGTTCCCTGATGAATGGGAACTTCATCATCAGGGGGGCCTTACTGGATATGCTACTCGGGAAATCATTGCCACACCTTCCAGTACATATAAATTGCAAGCCGGTGAGAGCCTAGCTTGGAATCCATCTATCACCGGAACAAAATCTGAAGACACTATCTTAATCACTGACAAAGAGACGGGAATTCTCACCCAGACTGATACGTGGCCTAACCTGAAAGTAACGATCGACGGTAAGAGTATTCTCCGCCCTGATATTCTAATCCGGTAGATACTTAACAGTAATTATAGTTAATGGATTTGAATCTTCGAACACAGACGTTAGTCACTTCGTTAACTGGGTAATGTGAAGACCTGTCCTAACTAATTAAGTCAACCTTTATTGTTGTAAAAATAGCGTAATAATATACCACTATACCAGCAAAGACGATGCTGTCCAGTCGGTCGAGAAAACCCCCATGTCCTGGTATCAGCCTGCCTGAATCTTTTACTCCCATATTGCGTTTGAGCAAGGACTCTATTAAGTCACCAAGCTGACCAAAAACACTAACCGCTAAACCTAGAAGTATTGCCTGTCCATAGTTAAGAGGGAGGTTAAGAGGCGTGGGTAAAATAAAGAGTTGGCTGGCTATGATAGCTCCAAAGACCCCGGCTATAGCTCCTTCCCAGGTTTTATTTGGGCTGATTTTTGGGGCAAGGTAGTGCTTACCCCAGGTTCTGCCAATAAAGAAAGCGGTAGTGTCAGAAGCAAAGGTAACAAGCAAGGCAAAAAGTACCCAATTTCTGCCATCGTCTAGACCTCTCAATGCTACCAAGTGGCCCAGTAACCAGCCTATATAGATGATTCCAGTTATTGTCCATACCCAGCCGGTAAAAACCTCCCCCCTCTGCCGACGTAGAAGAAGCCAGATTAGAGATAGCACCACTGCTGAAGTTAGTAGAAGTGGCATAAGTAGATTAAGGTTGAAGTAAGGCTCTAGGATAGACAGCAAATCTGAATCGCGGCTAAGAATAAAGAGTAGGGTCCAAATTAACCCAAAGTAGGTGAGTGGTGGCACTTTTGCAGTTGCGACCAAGCGATAGAACTCAAAAGCAGCCAGTACTCCCCAGATAGCCAGCAATATAGTGAACCAAGGTAGCGGGTTATTAAACCATATAGCTGCAACTAGGAGTGGTATGCCGCATAGCGCAGTTATGATTCTTTTCTTGAGCATGCAGTTGACTATAATCCACCAAAGCGTCTTTGCCTTTGACTATAAGTTATTAGTGCTTTCTCAAGCTCTTTTTTATTAAAGTCAGGCCACAGAACCTCGGTGGAGTAAAATTCGCTGTAAGCTGACTGCCACATCAGAAAGTTGCTGGTGCGAAGCTCACCGCTGGTGCGAATGAGCAGGTCAACATCAGGTAAACCGGCGGTATAGAGGTAGCTGCTAAATAGTTTTTCGTCTACGTCTTGAGGCGGAATACCATCAGTTATAATCCGGCGTGTCGCATCCAAAATCTCAGCACGTCCCCCGTAGTTGATAGCCAGACCTATGGTTCTTTTAGTAGTATTATTTTTAGTTAGTTCCACCGCTTTCTTTATAGCTGCCTGTAGGCTATTCGGAAGCCTATCAAGCCGGCCTATATGGCGGATTTGGACCCCTTGCTGGTGGAGATAAGGAGCCTCTTTATCTAGAGCCTCTTCAAAGAGCCAGAATAAGCCTTTAATTTCATCTTCCGAGCGGCTCCAATTTTCAGTGGAGAATAAAAAGATGGTTACACATTTTATCTGCTGCTCGTTGAAGTACTCAAGTAGAGAGTGAAGGTTCTTTAGCGCGGCAAAGTGTCCTTCAAGTGAACCTAGCCCATGTTGTTTTGCCCAGCGGCGATTACCGTCCATAATAATGCCTATATGGTTAGGTAAAGGGGCAAATTTCTTTTTATTTGACGCAGTATCCACTTTCTGCTACCTAGTTTAGACTTCCATAAGTTCCGTTTCTTTATCCTTGCTAATTTGTTCAGCATCAGCTATAAAGCTATCAATAAGCTTTTGTAGTTGGTTTAGAACACGTTTATGCTCGTCTTGTGAAATATCCTTATTTTTCTCTAATTCTTTTAAATTATCCATAGCTTCACGCCTTAGATTGCGTAGTGCTATTCTCCCTGCTTCAAGTCTCCTTCGTACCACCTTAATTAGTTCCTGTCGCCGCTCTTCAGTAAGTGGTGGAATATTTAACCGAATTACATTCCCATCACTGGTTGGAGTTAGCCCCAGGTCAGACTTTAGGATGGCTTTCTCTATGCTATGTATGCTGCCCTTGTCCCAGGGTTGGATAACAAGAAGCCTAGCTTCAGGTGCGGAAATACCGGCAATCTGATTAAGTGGGATGGGAACATTGGTATATTCTACCTTGAGATGTTCTATTAAGGCGGGTGTGGCGTGACCAGTACGGATGGTGGCTAATTCCCTTGCCAAAACCTTAACGGACTTCTGCATCTTTTCTTCAATACTTAATAAAGTATGACTAACCATCTTTCTTTTCGTTGGATACCATAGTCCCAATAGACTCGCCGATTACAGCCTTTTCTAGGCTACGGGGAGCTAGAAGGTCAAAAACAATTATAGGCAGCTTGTTTTCTAGGCATAAGGAGAGAGCGGTGGCATCCATTATTTTCAGACGCATATTTAATGCTTCAAGGTGAGTAATTTGGTCGAATTTCTTGGCATCACGATTTTTGAGGGGGTCAGCACTATAAATACCATCAACATTGTTTTTGGTCATGAGTAAGACATCAGCCTCAATCTCTATGGCTCGTAAAGCGGCTGCGGTATCAGTACTCATATAAGGATGACCGGTACCGCTAGCGAAGATAACAGCTCTACCTTTTTCTAAATGACGCAGAGCACGACGCCTGATGTAAGGTTCAGCTACCTGTTGAATATTTATAGCTGACTGTGTTCTAGTAGTTACCCCTTCTTTTTCCAGTGCGTCCTGGAGAGCAAGAGCATTTATCACTGTAGCTAGCATCCCAGCATAGTCAGCAGTAACTCTTTCCATTCCATCTTCCGCAGCCTTGGCTCCACGCCAGATGTTACCACCACCAACCACAATAGCTATGTCTACTCCCATTTCCATCACACGTTTAACCTGCTTGGCTATCCTGATTAGAGTAGCGGCATCAATGCCATAGTCCGCCTCACCTTTTAAAGCCGCACCACTAAGTTTAAGTAGGACACGCTTATATTTAGTAGTAACCATTACTCTTCTAAAACATTCTCCACTTGGCTTAGGCGGTTTACTGCTCTTCTCCTAGTTCGAATCTAGTAAAACGGCTTACTTTAATGTTCTCTCCTACTTTGGCAATAGTTTCAAGGATAATATCCTGGACTGTTTTAGCAGGATCCTTAATGTAAGGTTGCAGAAGTAAGCATGCTATCTGGGGTTCTATGTCAGCTTCATCAGGAACTTCCTCTCCTGAGACAAATTGTGGAGACATAGCAGTTACTTGCATTGCTAGGTTACGGGCTAGTTCCTTAAATTCATCAGTGCGAGCAACAAAATCAGTTTCACAGTTCACTTCAACTATGACTCCAATGCGTCCCCCAGTGTGGATATAAGCTTCAATCACTCCTTGAGCAGTTGAACGTTTCTCCTTTTTCTTTGCAGAAAAAAGGCTTCGCTCTTTTAGAATCTGGAGTGCCTTTTCGATATTCGCTTCTGCTTCAAGAAGGGCATTCCTACAATCTATAACACCAGCCCCGGACAGGTCCCTTAGTTTCTTTATTTCTATCGTTGCGATTTTCAATGTTCCTCCGTGTTGCTTTGTCCATCATCGGGAGTAAAAATAAGAGGCTCGGTAGTTTCCGTAACCTCAAGCTTCTCCAAGTCCTTTTTCTGCTCTTCCTCTGTTGGAATTACTATCTCAGCAGTTCTGCTATCAATGACTGCATCAGCAATTTTACGGCATATCAGCTTAATGGTTTTTATGGCATCGTCATTACTTGGAATAGGGTGGTCTATATTATCAGGATTACAATTGGTATCTACTATAGCTACCACTGGTATTCCTACTCGTTTAGCTTCATTTAGGGCAATCTTTTCTTTGACGGGGTCAACAATGAATAAAGCCGCCGGCAGGCTAGTCATTTCCTTGAAGCCCCCCATTTGTCGATTGAGACGCAAGATTTCCTCTGAAATTTTCAGGGCTTCCTTTTTAGGTAGGCGGTTAAAGTCTCCCCTGGCCTGTTGGTCTTCCAAGCGGACTAGATGGTCTATGCGGGCCTGAATAGTGGCAAAATTAGTCAGTACTCCTCCTATCCAGCGCTGATTGACATAATGCATGCCACAACGATTAGCTTCCTCTTCTATAGTCTCCTGAGCTTGTTTTTTAGTGCCGACAAAGAGGATATTGTTACCTTCAGCTACCACTTCCCGAATAAAATCGCAGGCCTTATCTAACATAGCTGCCGTTTGTTCTAGGTCAATGATATGAATGCCATTGCGCTTGGTGAAGATATAGCTTTTCATACGAGGATGCCAGCGACTGGTTTGATGCCCAAAGTGAGCTCCGGCTTCCAAGAGTTGTTTAATTGTGGTGGTGTCTGGCAAGCTTAACCCCCTTGTACTTATTAAAGTTAATCTCTAACTAACCTGAAACATAACGAAGTATAGCATACCATTGGACATACAGCAACAACGAGTGAGGGTGGATTAAGCAGAGCGGGACTTAATGAATTTGACAAGAAGTAGTTAAATAGATTAGTATAGGAAAACGGTTGCCTTTTTCAATAAGGTCATTTATTAAAGTGAATTGAAGGGATGAATTTGAATAATGATAGGCTATAACAGTCACGAGGTTGAAAGAAAAGCCATATCTATTCTAAAGATTCTTAGTGAGTCACCGCAACCACTGGGAGCAAAGCTGATTGCCCGCCAGCTAAAAGAACGTGGGATAGAACTGGGGGAACGAGCGGTAAGGTATCACCTTAAACTAATGGATGAACGGGGACTTACCCGCTCTGTTGAGAGATGGGATGGAAGAGAGATTGCACCGCTGGGGATAGAGGAATTAAATAATGCCTTAGTCACCGATAAGATTGGATTTGTGCTGGAAAGAATAGAACTTCTGGCTTTTCGCACTTCCTTTGATGTAGAAAGGCGCAGTGGTCTGGTGCCGGTTAATATTTCCTTCTTTCCCAAAAAGAAGTTTACCGAGGCTCTTCAAGCGATGGAGAGAGCGTTTAGGGCTGGACTTTGTGTCAGTGATTTAGTAGCGATGGCAACAGAAGGTGAGAGATTAGGTGAAGTGATTGTGCCTAAGGGTAAAGTTGGTTTGGCTACTGTCTGCAGTATTATTATCAATGGCAGTTTGCTTAAAGCAGGTGTCCCCATGGATTCTAGATTCGGAGGAGTACTTCAGATACGGAACAACCAACCGTTACGCTTTGTTAATTTTATTGATTATTCCGGTTCCACTTTGGACCCATCAGAGGTATTTATCCGGGCTAAAATGACCGATGTCCAAGGTGTAGTTGAGAAGGGAGAAGGAAAAGTACTGGCTAACTTTCGTGAGATACCCGCCCAATGCCAACCGCTAGTGGAGAGAGTTACTAATCAGTTAAAAGAGGTTGGATTGGATGGACTGCTTATGATGGGTAACATTAGTGAAGCAGTGTGTGGTATATCGGTGGGTTTAAACAGGGTAGGAGTAGTGCTTCTCGGTGGACTTACCCCGGTTGCAACCGCTGAGGAGGCAGGGATAGAGATAGAAAATCACGCAATGAGCACCTTGTTTGAGTATCACGATTTAGTAAAATTTCAGAATCTTATGTAAGGAGAATGAAATGAAACAGATAAAGATTATACCGTGCCTTGATATAAAGGATGGGAGAGTAGTCAAAGGAATTCAGTTTGAAAACCTTAGAGATGCCCGGGATCCGGTGGAAGCAGCAGCAACCTATTGTCGCGAAGGTGCTGATGAGCTTGTTTTCCTTGATATCTTCGCTACTGTAGAAGGGAAGAGGACGAGATTGGAGTGGGTTAAGAAAGTGTGTGATGTAGTCACTGTCCCCTTTGCTGTAGGTGGTGGTATCAGCAGTATTGAGGATATGAAAGCTTTATTTGACTTGGGCGTGGATAAAGTATCTATAAATACGGCTGCTGTCAGGACACCTGATCTCATAAAAAATGCATCCAAGGAATTTGGGAAGGAAAAACTTGTTGTTGCTGTTGATGGTCGGAAAAATCCGCCGAATAGTAGTCTACCACGGCTCGAGGTAGTGGTTAAGAGTGGCACCGAGTTTACGGGTATAGAGATTGTGGATTGGGCAAAAAAAGTAGAAGAGTTAGGGGCGGGAGGGATTTTGCTCACCAGTAAGGACGCCGATGGCACCAAAGAAGGCTATGATTTGGAAATGACGAAAGCGGTGGCTGAGGCGGTAAGTATTCCAGTTACTGCTTCTGGAGGGGCAGGAACATTGGAACACCTCTATGAAGCTATTGTAATAGGCCAAGCAGCTGCCGTTCTGGCCGCTTCAATCTTTCACTTCAGGGAAATATCTATACCGGAAGCTAAAAAATACCTTAGAGAAAAAGGAATACCAGTAAAAATGTAGGAGGACGACCAAATGTCTTTAAGTAAACCGAATGCAAGCGCAGCAACAAGAACCAGAAGCAGGGTTACACCGGCACCAGGTTCAGGGATGTGTGTGACCTGTCTTGACGGATGTCTTGGATTGTGTGAAGTAGGTCAATCTGCTTTGAGGGGAAGAGAGGTAATTTACCCACAACCTTTTGGTAAGGTTACCGCTGGGTCGGAAAAGGATTACCCTATAGACTTTTCCCATTTTAATATCCATGGTTCCTGTGTTGGAGCTAAAGGTATAGAGGCAGATTCTGATAAAGCAGTCTTCCCGGCTGTTGATATTTCTACGATGATTGGAGCAGAAGGTAGAGAAATCAAGTTGAAGATTCCCTTCATGACCGGTGCTTTAGGATCAACGGAGATAGCCAGGGTTAACTGGGAAGGAGCGGCCATAGCTTCGGCTATCTGCGGCTCTATTATAGTCTGTGGAGAAAATGTCTGCGCTATGGATGCAGAGGCTGAAATAAAGAATGGAAAAGTCATTAAATCCCCAGAATTAGAAAGAAGGGTTAGAATCTTTAAAGATTGGTATGATGGCTATGGTATGTTATTAGTGCAGGCTAATGTAGAGGACACTCGTCTTGGAGTTCCTGAATATGCGGTGCAGAAACTTGGCGTTGAGGGCATTGAGATTAAGTGGGGGCAGGGAGCAAAAGATATCGGAGGAGAGGTAAAACTCCCATCATTGGAACGGGCGTCGCAGCTAAAAGAAAGAGGTTACATAGTATTTCCTGACCCTAATGACCCAGTAGTTCAAGAAAGTTTCAAGATTAAAGCGTTTAAAGAATTTGAACGTCATTCGCGATTGGGTATGGTAGAGGAGGAGACATTCCTTAGAGAGGTGGAAAGACTTCGAAGTATTGGTGCCAAATATATTACCTTGAAAACAGGAGCCTATAGGCCGGCTGACTTAGCTCGAGCAGTAAAATTTGCCTCTGAAGCCAAAATAGACCTCCTTACCGTTGATGGTGCTGGAGGAGGAACTGGGATGAGTCCGTGGCGAATGATGAACGAATGGGGTGTACCTACTGTTTACATAGAGTGTCTCCTCTATGAATATCTTTCCCGGCTGGAAAAGAAGGGCGCCTTTATCCCCAGTTGTGCTATTGGTGGTGGCATCGCTTTAGAGGACCACATATTTAAGGCTATCGCATTAGGTTCTCCTTACATAAAAACGGTTTGTCTGGGCAGAGCTACCCTTGCTGCAACTATGGTAGGTAAGGCCAATGCAGAAAAAATTCGTAAAGAGTATAGCAAGGATGGCGAATATCAAGAAGCTTTAGCACGAACTTTTGTAAGTGTTGGTAAGCTCAGGGATAAATACGAAAGAGATTTTGACAGGATTCCTCCGGCAGCTATTGGCATGTATAACTATTATGAACGATTAGCCATTGGCCTGCGGCAATTTATGGCTGGAGAAAGGAAATTCTCTCTAAAACTAATTGATAGAAACGACCTTATGTCTCTGACCAAAGAAGCAGCGGAGATTTCTGGTATCCCTTATGTTATGGATGCTGATAGGGAAGAAGTGGAGAGGATATTGGCCTGACTGCCAGGCAATGCTAACTAACTCCTTTCATAACAGCTAGATTATAGTGCTTACTTGCCACCGCTGGCATGACTGTCTGGTTAAGCAGATTTCCAAACTGGCACCAGCTTTAGGATTAGTGGTTACTGCTTTGCCTCTTTTCTATCCTTGACAAAAATCGTTGAATGTTTATTATGAAGGTATAGGATAATTTTCATGGATAATATACTGGCTGATAGTGGTAGGTGATTAGAGTATATTAAAGGTATTTGTTAAAGAAAAAGTTGGGTCAGCGGTGCAAATTAGGAAGACATATAAAGAGGTGAATCCTGAGGTACTTTATGACGAGGTAAAAGACTTTGTTCTAAAACAAGGAACGACTATAGGCGAGAAAAAGCTGGAAATATATTCTTTAGCTGGTAACTCATCATCATTCATTACTCGTGGTACATTAACATTCAAGGTTCCGGACAAGTCAGATAAAAGTGAAAAGGAATGCCTTAGAGTACATATTACGGGTTTAGCTAGGGATGAGATGAAAGTAATGCTTGATATAAATGAGAAGCTCTTTCCTCAGGAGAGAATCTCCGCTTTGCAAGATGATCTAGACTTTATTTTTGGCTCGTATGAGATAAAGCCTCATTAAAAACCTTTCTGAACAGTGAGAGTAATTTAATGGCTAATAAATACGAGGTAGGACAGAAAATCATAATAGTGCCAGCCAAAGATCAGCATGCACCGTCAAGAGGTGTTGATATACAATCATATGCCGGTGAAGTTGGCAAAATTACTGATTATTACTGGATAAGTTTAGATAGAGGTACTAAAGTCTTCTATATTTATACTGTGCGAATTCAGACTGGTAGCAAAGAGATCGTTGTGCATGAAGATGAGTTAGAAGCATGTACAGTGTAGATATTAACACGATTCCCACATTTCTAAGGTACAATCAGCACTTGGAAGCAAATTTTACTCTTGATGTAGCTAATCTGGTGTCCCTGGAGGGATTCGAATCCATGACCCGCTGCTTAGAAGGTAACAGGTCAATATTGGGGACTTCTTACAAACTTTGAGGTTAACTTTAGACCTGAGCAAAATCTGCCGAAGCAGCTGGTCTTTACAAGCCCATCTCTCCTCATGCGGTCGATAAGTGTCGTGATATTGTGCCGCTCTCTCAGCGTCCAACGAGCTATCGCCGAGGGTGTCATA
>SDBU01000760.1_pt1 | contig 46190 bp, 79 predicted proteins | sample 2277071 | NCBI WGS metagenome assembly SDBU01 (sample SAMN10397929, study PRJNA504765) | marine sediment metagenome | isolation source: marine sediment core GS08_GC12, 126 cmbsf | place: Arctic Ocean: Gakkel Ridge, Loki's castle | collected 2008
ATGTTGAAAAAGCATTAAAAGAAATGTGCAGGATATTGAAAGAAGGGGGAAAAATAGAGATAGTTGTTCCTTATTTTACATCTTCAGGAGCATTTGAAGATTTATCACATAGACATTTTTTTACTTATAATACTTACTATATGTTTTTTTAACTTCCAGGCCATTATGTCACACCTTCCGTTTCTTCAAATAGGAAATCTCTAAATCTCTCGAAGTGTTTACCCGGTAAATCTTTTAAGATAGTTCCCAGACTTGCTATTGATTGTGTTATCGGGACTGATAAATCTTTGTTAATAGTATCAGATAAAATATCTATCTCATTTACTAACTCACTGCCAGTATCAAGGATAATTTCAGATAATATATATAACTCATCACTTAAAATTTCACTAATAGAATCACTACTATACAATATTGAGTCTGAAATGTTCTCAGTAGCACTATCTATTTCAGTAATTAGAAGTCTGGTATTTGTACTGAGTATCTCAGTTACATCACTGTTAATATCGTTTAGACTATTTGATAGTGCAATATTCATATCAGATAGATATAATTGAATATCACCAAGTATTGTACCTAAGTCAATATCAATATCAATATTAGAATTAAAAACACTATCACTACTATCTACAATTTCAATATTTATATCCTGTTCAATATCTGATACGACATTTATAACGTCATCACTAACAGATACATCATAAATACTCTCTGCAATAATTAAAATCTTTACCTTACCGTCACCCCAGTACCAGTAATACCCAGTATAATAACTAAGTGACGCAACAATATCCTTAGTTAAAACATTCTCTTCTGTATGTGCCAAACTTCTATCACCCCACGTAGTCAACGTCGGAGAGTAAGGGTGATACCAGTAAATATCAATAAGTGTACCAGACTTTAATGCTAATACAGATATAGTTATTCTGTTAGTATATGGGGGTAGTTGGAAATAATCATAATCCCACTCACCAACATTATGGAAATCTGTAGTTCGGTCAACTAATATTTCTGCCATTTTAAGTAAGGTATACTGATTTAAGAAGTTCTACTTTATGTGATAGGTCTACATAAGATTTTTCTTGTGATGTGACATCAACCTTCGCTTTTTTTGCCTTAGTAATATCTACTTTCATTTCTTGTAATGTTTTTTCTGCGTGTATAACATTTTGTTTAATACGTTCAAGTGTTTCTTTTTTCATAGTTTAGAATCCTTACTGCATTTTAATAGTATATCCATTTTTGTTTCGACCTTTGTCATACGGTGTTCGTACCGTATCCACTGGAATATCAATACTATAACTACTGGCAACGGTGAATTTAATAGTTCAATCATACTATCCATTATTTGATTTACCGGCTTTAGCAATCCCACGTGAAATAATATAACTTCCAAGCCCGATAATCATTTCAATAGGTAAATCTGGTACAAAAAACTTTTTAACTACTGGTAGTAACGCTGTTACTACCGCCACCCAAAATTCTGATGTTTTCAAACCACTTTTCATAAGTCCCCCCTGTACCTACCATTTTGATAATTCAGGTGTTTTATAGTCTAACAAAACACCGCTCAGCCAACAATCACCTATATTATCATTATTATCTATTGCAAGTTTCAAGGTATACGTTTTATTTGAATTACTTACTATGTCATCAGTAATAGAATTGTCCTGTGCAGAACCATAACCATCAGTATTTGTTAAACTACAACTTGCCATTTCAGTAGTAGTAAACGGAGTATCCAACATTTTATTATATAACTCCAAAGTTATTGCAGACAAAGCGTCTTCACGATAACCAAATAAAACTATTCTTTCAATTTGACAACCGTGCGGTAAATGTATAGGTGCATAATAATTTCTACTTACAAAACCAGCGTCAATATTTTTCAAATTGCTTACCAATATCTCTATATTAGTACCATCTTCACATATAAACTGTGCAGGTGGAATAGTTTGACTTCTCGTATATCCACCAAGCATAAACACAATATTATCAACATTAGTTAATCTTTTTTGTCCACAGTTAATATCGTTTCCAGCAGGTTGTAATTGTAAGTCACCGTGTGAAGTGACAATCAAACCATTAGTTGAATTATTATATGCAGAATTTGAACAAGCAGGCAAAAACCAAGATTTAATCGCGCGTCTTGGATTACAGAAACAATTTCTCGATGCAATAAAACCTTTTGAAAACCTATTCACTAAAGAACCTGTGCAGCTGAAATTTTCAATTGATCAATATATTGATGAAGTCTTCAGGGATATCACTGCCCACTCTCTCAAAAATCCAGTACCAATAGCGGTAATACAGGCTGGAGAAGCTTTGGGCATACCTCTTAAAACTCCTCAAGATGTTGAAGCAGCTGTACAAAAATATATTGATCTAAAAAAAGAACTTGTAACTATAAAACGGAACCTTAATGAAATAAAAGGTGCACAAGATACCTATACTCAAGCTATTCAAAATAGTGCGATAGCATCTCTTAATCTTGGAGCAGAAACTGAGAAAGAGATACGCAGATTAGAAAGTCTCTTAAAAACATGGGAACAATCGCCGAAGACTGATAGACGTTTAGAACGTATTGACTCTTTTAAAAAGCGTATAGTTACTCTTAAATTAACAATTAAGAATGCTAATGATGCATTTGCGAATTTGAAGAGATCTACGGAAGATGGTATGGATGCTGATAGTTATACAAATGCTATTACACAATTAAGAATGTATATACAACAATTAGAGGCAGCTGGCCAAGTCAAACTTACTGAACCTATCAAACAAGTTATTTCAGAAATGAAAAGAGCATCAGTAGTTATACAAGATATAGGTGTTGCAAAAGACCTAAAAGCAGATATGGAAGTAGTCAAACAACAATTAAAAGCTCTTGGAGATGCAATCGGCCCAGAACTTAAGGCTAAAGCTCTGGAAGGTGCCGTGGGTGTTAATGTTGCAGCTAACAATGAAGTCGCAGCTGCCGGTAGAGTAGAGACTGCTTGGAAAAGAGCAGGTCTTGCTATGGCTGCTGTCGGTGGTGGAACCTCAATGATTGCACATTTTGGTAAATTGATTTATCGTGCTGGTGGTGGCGATGCCAGAGGTACTGATACAGTTCCTATAATGGCTAGTCCGGGTGAATATCTTATGAACGCTCAATCGACTAGAAGATTTTACTCTCAATTAGTTGCAATGAATTCAGGTAAGCCACCAGTCCACCGTGAACAGGGTGGTATTGTTACAAATGTTGGTGATGTTAATATCACTGTTAGTGGTGCTACTTCCCCAAAGCAAACTGCACGCGAAACCATGAAAGCATTTCGTCGTGAAATGCGTCGCCACACGTCAACATTCTAAGGAGATTTTCAATGAGTGAAGTGAATCTGAGTCAACGAGCATCTGCTGAAGTGATCAAGGATGCTAATAAGCCCGTTAAATCTATTCTTAATCCGCGTGGTGTGTTTCATATTGAGCATTGGCGGACTGGTAAATTGCTGCGAAAGTTTGATTGTCCGAATGGCGTTACTAATGAAGGTAAGGATGCTTTACTCGATATTATGTTTCATAATGCTACACAGATTACGGTGTGGTATCTTGCACCACTTAAAACGCAGACTGGTAGTGGTGTTCAACCTGATGATACATATGTAGCAATTGGTGAAGCTGGGAACGAATGGACTGAATCTCAGGATTATGATGAGACTCTTCGACAAGAATTTGTGGAAGGCGCTGCATCTAGTCAACAAATTAACAACAGCGGCAACAAAGCTGTTTTTACAATGGATGCAACTGTAACGATTGAAGGTATCCTTTGTGTTGGCGGTGGAACTGCCGCAAGCACCAAAGCTGATAAAAATGGTGGCGGTACGCTTTGGGCCACGGCATTGTTTGCTGCTAGTGTTGATGTTGAAGACAATGACGAATTGAAAGTGACTTACACAGTCAGTGCGTGACCCTCAAGGTACACCGGCTGGCTAATTTTAGCCAGCTGGTGTTAATTAACATGGCATTACTACACATTGAAGGCTTTGAAGTAGCAGACGGCGTCACTACCTATTTGAGTCGAAAATTAGTCGCTGGATCAAATGCTAATGAGTGGGTAACTGGTCGTTTTGGTGGTAAAGCTATGCGTGTTGAGTATCCTAGAGGTTTTGGTTGGTCCGTTAATAATGAGCAGACGTTGATTATTGGTTTTGCTTTGAGTTTTGAAACACTAGAATATAATTGGCCTTTTTTAACTCTTGGGGATGGCGCAACTGAACAAGTTTCTTTGCGTTTTGGTCTAAATGGTGATTTGCAAATTGTTCGTGATGGTACTGTGCTTGCGGTTGCTGATAATGTTATTACTAGAAGCGCTTGGCACTATATTGAATTAAAAGTAAAAATACATAATACAATAGGTACAGTTGAAATTCACGTTGACGGTGTTGAAGTTGCTAATGAAACAAGTCTTGATACTCAGATGTCTGCAAATGCATCAGTTAATGTAGTTATTTTTTGGCCAGCACGTTTTGAGACAGACTCACTTTATGATGATATTTATATTGCTAATGCCAGTGGTAGTTATAATAATGACTTCTTGGGTGATGTTCGTATTGTTGCTACACAACCGGATGCTGACGGTAGTAATACGGATTTTACACTCTTCCCAGGGGCGGGTGAAGATCATTATGAAAATGTAGATGATGGTTCATCTGTTGATGATGATACAACTTATATTCAATCAGCAACGACTTCACACGAGGACCGATTCACTTATATAGATTTAGTAGATGTTGGTGATGTTCTTGGTGTCCAAATATTTACTGACGCCAAGGAATCTGCAGGAGCAGAAACACTAATTACGACTGTTAGAACATACACTACGGATCACGATGATACACCACAAGCAGTAACAGCATCATACTTAATTTATTCAAGAATCATGGATGTGGAACCCGAAAATACAATTCCTTGGACTTCGACAATTTTCAACCAATCTATGTTTGGGGTAAAGGTGGGTTAATGTCACTGTTGTACATCGAAGGTTTTGAAGGCACAGGGGACACGAACGCCACGCTTCGTACTTTTGTACGTAAGACTTACCCTGGTTCTGGTACTGACGCGCAGGTAGGTTTTGTTTCTGCTGGTAGAGTGACGGGTAATTCTATATATTTGCAGCGGTACGGCAATATAGCAACCCAATTTACTGCTAGCCAAACAATCACAGTTGGTTTTGGTTTCAAAATTAGTGGCTGGACTAATAATATTTCGATCGTTATATTAAAAGACGGAACTACAAGGCAAATTGTTTTAGAAACTATTCTTGGGGGCGAATTGAAAGTATTACGCAATACTACATCTCTAGGACAAACTTCTGGTTTGGGTTGCGTTAATCACACTTGGTATTACATTGAATTACAAGTCACTATTGACAATACAATTGGCAGTTTTGAATTACGTGTAAATGGAGTTAATGTATTAAGTGCATCAGGTATTGACACACAAGAATCTAGTAGTGCAATAGTTGGGGACGTATCTTTCTATAGTGGTATGGCCGCTAATCGTTTCTTTGATGATATTTACGTTCTTAATGATGCTGGCGCTATCAATAATGATTTTTTGGGTGAAATGCAAGTCATTGGTTTGTATGTCGATGGGGACGGAGTTGTTAATGATTTTACAAGCAGCGGCGGTGCTAATTACGAGGATGTTGATGATGGTTTTATTCTTAATGTTTCCAATTATGTAGAATCTTCTACGCCAACAAACAAAGACATGTATACTTTTGAAGCTCTAGGTGATTATGGACACATTGCCGGTGTTCTATTAAATGTTGATGCTCTAAAAACAGATGCTGGTGATGTAACTCTGAACTTATTTGCAACCCTTGATGCAGTGAACGAGGAAACACCAAAAAGTATGACTGCTAGTTGGGGAGCACATCAGATGCTCATGGAGACTGACCCTAAAAGCGCCGCGTGGACAAAGACTAATTTGAATGCAACACAGTTTGGTTTTGAGATAGATTGATGCTAAGAGTAACACGACAAAACATTGAAGTTCTGATCTCAGGTGATACACCTGCAGCGAGGGTTGCTCGCGCACATATTCAAGTATTGTGCAAGCCTAGTTTTGAAAGAGAAGCTAGTAATACTATAACAATAACGCAGTCTGCAATACCCTTAGATCAACACGCAAGTAATGTTATAACAGTAAGCAGTGCTGCAATATTTGATATTGGTTTTAATGTACAAGCAGCAAATGCATTACTTATTATACAGTCAACAGACGTCCAAGGACCACTAGATGCTTCAGCTGCAAACACTATCACTGTATCAAATACTGCTGTGCCTTATGAAGAGGAGCAGTCTGCAAGCAGCACTCTGACAATAACACAAACTGTTGTAGCTGAAATCTTGGATTTAGGTAAATCGGCTTCAAATCGACTTATTATTGGTAGCTTTGCAGATACTATCAATGCTGGTCAGAGCCCTTACAATGTTATTGAAATCACACAAGTAGCTGCTGGTGAAGTTACAAGCAAACATGCGTCGCCAAGCAACGTAATAGTTATAACTCAAGAAGCTAAGAGTCATCTACACACAAGAACACTAAGCAATGATATTGAAATCACGCAGACTGCAGTCAGTGACTATACGGTCGTTCATGTTGTTGCAAGTAATATTTTAGTATTAACGTCATCGGTAACTTCCACATCAGTAAATCGTTACGAGGTTGTCAGCAGTCTTACTACATTTACATACATTGTAGATGAAGTAACAGGTGAAGTCACTATAGTTGAAAAAGGATTATCAAATAACGCTACAGTGAAACGAACAAAAACTAATCGTAGTACTTCAAATGATATTAAAATCACACAATCTGTTATTTTTGAATTAGATCGCGTTGGTTATTTTGAACGTAGTGCAGAATCTATTCTTGTAATCACAAGTACTGTTGATCACGATTATACGGCAGAATCTATTCTTACAATCATTAGTGTTGCTGAATATGAACTCGTAACACAACCCCGTAGTGTTTTGAATATTACGCAGACTCTTGAACGTGAAGTAGTTCTTAATCGTACAGCTGCTTCAACAATAACTGTAACTCAAACTGTCAATTACGAAGTTGTTGACAGGTTTGATCATTGTACGTATTCACCATTTATCGGTAGTTCCACTGACCCAGAAGCACCAACAGCCCCTGCAATAACACCACCTACTACAAGTCGAGCGGACGCTGTAATTTTAGAACGCGGTGCCGATGTATTAACATTAAATCTACCCGAACTTGGAAACCGTGATCGCTTAGATTTTACTCGTATTAACAGAGAGTCTCGCGGTGGTGTTCTTTACATTTTCTCTGATCCAATTTGGCCAAAAACAGAAAATATGCAACTTGATTTTCTTGGTTGCACAGAAGCGGAGATGCAAAATATCCTGACTTTTATTAAAAATACTTTAGGGCATGAAATCATAATTCATGATTGGGAGAATCGTTCTTGGTATGGTTTTATTACAAATCCAGACACACCTATTGTTAGAGACAATCGAGGGACATACTCTATAGCTCTGGAATTAGACGTTGTGGAAGACTCAGCATTTTTGTACAGTAGTGCAAGCACACTTAGTGTTGAACAAACAGCTGTCGCGGAGGTAGTCTGATGTCAATCCGTCTTGAAGCTTATCAAACTATAACTTACCTGCCGAACCCGACATTCAGTGATAGTGAAAATTTGGCTGTAGCAATAAGTCAGAAATTCTCCATGAATGGGAAACGATATACGTATGTAAAAAGTAAAGACGAACGTCGCAAGTTGATTATGCGTTTCGATTTAACACGCGCAAAAGGTATGGAACTGCATGCATTTATACGTGCATATTACAGTAAAGAAATTCTTTTGACAGATCATAACGGTATTATTTGGCTAGGGCACTTTACGTCAAATCCATTTGACTTTGAAACACCTGCTCGAGGTGAATACCAAAACATACAAATTGAATTTGAAGGAATCATACAATGAGAAATTTATCAGCAAAAGCTCTGAATAAGATTGCTGAACAATATGGTTCCGAGCCTGTTAATGTTCTAGAAATCTCGTGGTCCGATGATGCTCCAATCCAAATGTATGCTGATATTAGTAACAACCATATTCAGGGCAAAATCTTAGAGATTTCTAGTCTTGATAATATAATCAATGTAACAGATAGTGCTGATTCACAAGAAATTTCTGTGACACTTGATGATACTGATGGTGCAATCAAAACCATTATGAATTCTAATGATATTCACAAACGTGATGTTTGGGTTAAGCAATGGTTCAAAGGTCTTTCGTTCGATGACAGATTCTTATTGTTTCGGGGTAAAATCAGTTCACCTATTGAGTGGAAAGAGGGTGACAGGACTGTTAGTTTCACAATAATTTCGCAACTCGAAGACAAAGAAGTTGGTTTCTCACCCGAAGAAGGGCAGTTTCCATACATTCCTAAAGAACTGATTGGTCAAACTTGGCCATTGATTTTTGGGACGCCACTTGATGTTCCTGCGGTCCAAATAAATAAAGCAATTACAGGAACCATACTTTGTGGCGTGGGTATTATTAGTGGGCAGCAGTATCATCGTAGTATACCGATCGGTGGATTACCTCCTGATACCCGATTAGCTGAAGCTCAAAGTAGGCATGTAAATTATGTATCTTCTGCTTGGTTCGGTGAAAGCACTGAATTGTACAAACAATATTCAGGGCAACACTCAAAATTACGTGAACAAATTGATAAATCGTGGAGTCAATATGAACGAAAACGTATATGTGCTATTAGAAAACGTGGTAATACATTAAGTGACGCTGAAGAAGATGGCGAGGGGTGTAATCCAGTTAGAATTTTAGGCGGTGAAGATTTTCCACGTGGTGAAATTCAATTGAACATTGGCGGTGGTGTATTTACAGGGTATTTTAATGATGACTTATTTTACATCACTAGCAGACGCCATAAAGAAGATGAAGATCGGGCTGAAGCTGCAGCTAATCCAAACCACACGCCTTGTGATACTTCAGCTGCAACACCTGCAGCTCCACAATGGTATCATTTTGAAGATCGCGTACCACCTGACTCTAGTTTCTCTCTTTCTAAGCCTGGTTGGTATGAGACTACAGGTGTTCTTTTTCCTGGCATACCTAGTTCTACAGAAAATCAACCAAAACAAACACTGCAACAATTTTGGGCGGACGCTGGTACTAAAGTAGACAATGATGGTTTTATTCCGTTGTACTATATTGTTAGTATTATTCCGGGCACAGTTTTGAAGGTAAAAGCGTATAAGGATTTTCACGGAGATAAAAGATTAGTCGACGTACCTACAAGTTTGTACAATGTTATAAATGTCACTTATGGTACAATTGATACTGTTCAAATTGTACTCACAAAAGCACTTACGTCAATCACAGATCAAGAGTGGGCTGGTGATGATATTTATGTAACTTTTGAATCCAGTGTCGGGCCAAACATTGTTGATATTTTAATGTATTTGATCGATAATTATTCAGATCTTACTATTGATGCAACTTCTTTTGCGTCTGTTAAAACTAAATTGGAGCCGTTTCCAGCTAATTTTGCTATTTTAGACCGTAAGAATATAGTTGAAGTATTACAAGAGATTGCATTTCAAGCTCGATGTAGTCTGCGCATTTCTAATGGCGTGTTTTATTTAAGTTACTTACCTGAAGAACCAACAGCAGTAGATACACTCACAGAGGATGATATTGAAAATCAAAGTGTATCAATCACATTAACAGACACGGAAGATTTGGTCACAAAATATATTGTTAAATGGCGATTAAGTTACGCACAAGAAGATTTAGATAGGATTGTATTAAGACACAATGTCAATAAATATGGTATCCAAGAGGAAACGTATGAATACTATATTTACAATCAACCTGATATTATCTTCAAAATAGCGACTTTTTGGCTCATTAGAAAATCTAATAGTTGGAAAAAATTCAGCTGTAATGTCTTTTTGAATAAATTAAATCTAGAAACATTTGATGCTGTGACACTTGATTTTAATACCAATTACGTATCTAACAGTAGCGTCAAAGCAATAATCGAAAAAGCAACATTTGATTCTGAGAATCAAATTATTGAACTTGAGTGTTGGGTTCCAATCAAAGCAGGTAGTATGGTAGAGTATCCTTTTGCTTGGCCAGCTGACGAAGAAGAAGATGCAGCATTTCCAACACAAGAAGAATTCGATGCTGGTAATGCCGGTGGCAATGGAATTGGTGCAGATGCTATTGGTAATTTGCCAATTGGGCAAATACCACTTGGCGACAACGCACCAATTTATATTGGTGGTCCAAATATTGTCTTCGGGCCTCAAACAGATACGGGAGATCCATATCCAACGGATGTTGGCTTTACAGCACAGAGTCTGAGAATAGATAGTACAATTGGTGATGTTGATCCAACATTAAAACCAGTAATATCATTAAGTATGTTTTATCTTTCAGATTCACAAAAACTCGAGCTTCCTGATCGACCTAAAAGTGTATCACTTATTTTAGAAAAGACGAAAATCTTTACAACTGAGGGTGAAGAAGTCGGTTATCTTGATGACATCCTAAAGTTCAATAGTGACGGAGATGATACGGAATTATGTCTTAAGTTAGATGCACCTGTTGTTGATATTACTGACACGAGTAAATTTGGAAAACTAAATGATGTTTGGGCTATTGCCGATGACGAAGGCGATGATGTTCTAGCTAATAAGACAACTGCTAAATATACTGATGAAACTGATACTGGTGAATTTGATTATAAGTTTGATACCGAAGGTGAGAAGTGGGGCGCAGGTACAGCTTTCTTGAAAGAGGAAGACTGATGGCTATTGATCCTGCAAAACCATTTTCTCGAAAAAGTTGGAATGAAGATATAATCCAGGAGGTTAATGAACTTTGTGAAAATCCAGATACAGGTTGTGACCCGTTACCACTTTTAGAAGAAGCTGAACCTGATCACATTTGGACAAAGCCAGACGTCACGGAAGTTCAGGACAAACTGAAAGAAATTTGTTCTGAAAATGAATTTGAAGAAATGGAAACACCACAACTCTGGCATTATGATGCTATTATTGTTCCCATAGAAGAAGCTATACAACGCGGCTGGTGCGGTTGTACGCCAAGCGAAACTGAATACGACTTTGGTTACTTCCCACAAAGGAATCTTGAAGCTGGAAAAGGTACGAATAAGTCAACCCCAACAGTGATAGTTGTTCCAGCTGGTTGTGGTGGTTTCAAAACCACAACTTACACAAGCCCGTATTACCCATACCCAACTAATAATGCGAGATTATTGGATATAATACGAACAGCGGGTGACAATGATATTAGCACTACATCGTATACAGTCTTAGTGCGCTGGGTGTTTTGGTTGGAAGACAAGGTAGAGGAAATTGAAGACGAAATAGATGTTTTAGAAGGACAAATTATTACAATTGAAGATGATATAGAAGCCAAAGAAGCTGAGATAACAGAGGCTACTACATTACGAGATTATTACTGTATAGAAGAGCCTGGTGGTTCTAACTGTTCGGACTACACGGCTTTAGTCACCAGCTTAGAAAAGGATCTTACTGACCTTGAAGATGACTTACAAGTAAAAGAAGGTGAATTAGAGGTCAAAGAGACCGAACTTGATGAGGCTGAATCCGTTCTTGATAACAAAATCGAAGAACGAAATATAGCACGGGAGGAAGCAGACGCATATGCTCAAACTATCTGGGCCGCCCGGCAGTCTATGGAACTACAGTATCCCACAGATATACAACCAGTAAGAGACCTGTTCCCGGAGATGCATGAGCCGTGGGGCGACTATTTTGAAGATACTAGGAAGTTCAAACCAGGACACTGGTATTTTTATTCTGGTGATGCACTTATGACAAGTGGAAGTTTTTCACCTGGGGGTTATCCATCAGACGGTATTACGACTCAAATGGTTCATCTACCGAATACATGCAGGTATTATAATTATACTTACCATAATGACTGTCTTTGTCCTTGGGAAATTCCATTACAAGGAACAGAGGAATGTGAAGGTGTAATAAGAATATGGTGGAAATTTACGGGTCTTTTGGATGTTGACTGTAGGAATGTATCACCTGATGAATGGAACTTGTCTTTCAAAGTCAAACACTCGCCTGACTATACTAGACAGTCTTAATTAAAAGTTTTTAGATAAGCAGAAGCGGCATCTAAGAAAGTGACATTATCCTTAAAGGCTCCAAGTCCACGATTACATGAATGGCAAAGTAATCCACGAACTTTTCCTGTTTGATGGTCATGATCTACTGATAAAATTTGTATTTGATTAGGCGCATTTCTTTTTGTTTCTGGTTGACCACAAATTTTACAAACACCGTTTTGTGATATTAACATCAACTCATATTGTTCCGAAGTAATACCATATTTATGAAACCAACGATTGATTCGACCACTTTCTTTATAACAAGATTTACAAGAAGTTCCTAAATGATCCGCTGTTTGGTAATGATAGTAAAATTCATTACTTGCTTTCATTTGCATACAAATATTACAGATTTTCATAATTAAGTTCCAAGAATGATTCGACGATAAATTTCTGCTGTTGCAATACAGTCTTGTAGCGAATCGTGCGGCTTGAGATTTTTTACATTGAAGACGGTACCCAGATAAGCTAGGTTGACTTTTGGTATAGGAATCTTTTCATTTTTGAAATCAGCACAATCATTTCTGAACAAAGACGCAGCCATTGTATCTCTATAATGAACACTAAATAATTGTGAAAATGTCTCTCGACCAAGCCAGTCGATTATAAATTCACGGTCAAATGGCCAATTCTGAGCTAATGGTACAAGCCTCTTGTACATTGGTAGACCTAACTTCCCAAACCATTCGTCAAGCATATCTGCTGCAACCCAAGGATCAACTGCCCTTTGTTGACGTACTGCCCAATCACACTTAACTAATTTAATCGCATCAGGATCTATATTCTCGGGCCTTTTGATTTGCATATCCATATAAAAAGGTATAATACCTTTGTATGGTTTGATATTAGCATCAAGTGGCAGAATAGCTATTTGCCACATACAATTATGGCCGGGTACAAAACCTGTTGTTTCGCAGTCAACAGCACACAATAGATCACCATTCAGGTGCTGCATCCCTTTCAGTGTCGGGCGTGTATACTTACGGCTCATTGTTGTCCTTTTCGCGTCTTAGTTTGATTATTTCTTCAGCAGCCCATTTACAGGCTGGTTTTAATTGCGGCCAGTCAATAATATTACCACTAATACAACCCTGGCCAGCTTGCGACAAAAATACGAGAAGATCATCAGGATGGTACATACTTAAATACTCTTTTCTAAGGCTAAGACACGGCTTGTTAATGTGGTTCGACAAGTAGTAATAATCATATATTTTGAATTTACCCAAACATCAGTACCACTAATTAAATGGGCAAGTTGTTTTGCTTCTTCTGAATTAGAAGCAATAACTACAGCGTAATATTTTATTTCACTTCCGTGAAATAAATGAAAAATGTATTTATGAACCATACTTAAATAACTTTTCTATTGTTGGCTTCGCATAAGGACCCTTGAAACTGAAATGTTCATGTGACCAAATGCACTTAAAATCATCAGGTGCTTTATACTCTGAAATAACGACAGTATTATCACAGGACCACTTACGCATGGTCTCCCAAAACTCTATCGGGTCCCATGAGGTTCCGTACCCTGTTGTCTTAGCGTATGGCGGATCACAATAGATACAAAGGTTCTTCGGTTCCAGGTTCTTGTAATTAGCGTGTCTGAACGTAACACTCTTTAGAAAAGTATGTTTTCGTAATAATGATTTCTTTGCTTCTAAGCAATAGACTCTAGAGTCACCACGGGCATAACCACCCCACCATTTCCCAGCCCAGCTACAACCATAACCAGCAAACGTAATAAGTGGACTGATTTCACCATCACGGCTTGCTCGTTGTAATATGCTATACATTTCTTCATTTATAAAATCAGGTGGCTCCCAACCTTTTTGAACCGCTTGATGTAAATGAATTAGCGGTGCAGAAATATCACTGGCGGTAGTGGGACCAGGATAAAGATGTACCGTAATCCAAGCTGCACCACAAAAACAATCTAAAAAGGATTGAGATGGAAGCCGTAATCTCCGGACTACTTGGCTGATTTGGGACGCGAGTCGGGACTTTCCGCCGAGTATGTTAATGTGAATTATTCCTTCAAGTAATCTGTAATTGCTTGTACTTTATTAGGTAATTTCTCAATTTGGCCTAATAGAAGATTACATTTCCGACAAAGTAAGCCGCGAATTTTATGTGTTTTATGGTCGTGATCTACTGTTAAAAATTGTATGACACCACTTCGTTTTGTAGTTTCAGGCTTGCTACAAATTTTACAAACACCCTTCTGGGATTTTAACATCAGTTCGTATTGTAATTCAGTTATGTAATATTTACATTTTAACATAAAATAACGCTGTGTTTCTCTTTGATATTTATTACGACATTCAATACAGCTTGCTTTAAGTCCATCCCGGGATCTTTTATCAAAATGAAAATTTTCTATAGATTTTTTAATCTCACATTGTGAACAAATTTTATTTTGTGGCAGATAATCCAGTATCAATTTGGCCCAAAATCGACAGAGGTCTTTCGACCGAAGTTCTGGAATTGGACGCAGTTGTAGTCGGGATTCTTTTTCTAGGAGATTCACGTAACACCTTCTTGTATTCTTCGAGGCCTTCGATTTGGGTAATTAGACGCTCACGCTTTGCACGCAAAATACCAAGTTCCTCGAGTAACTTACGCTTGACTATTTGCTGCTTAATTGTCATAGTATTCCTTTTCGTGTTGATCTAGATGCCTACTCATGGCAAGTACAACTTCTAAGATAATTACTCTATTTGCTTTGTCAAGGTCAGAGAAAGAAATTCTTTTTGGATTTATGTGTTTGTGTCTAATGTTCTTGCGTGTCATTAAGTAATTTCCCTGAAAGTGACTCAGCTATAGAATTCAAAAAAATCAGATCCTCATTATTATTAATTATAAGGTCCCAATCATCCCAGCCATCGAGTTCAATTTCGGCTGGGTCTGTACCGCGTGGTATACCTGGCCTATTGATTTTGATAAGTATACCACCCCGGTTCCTTATAGCTCGAGCTTCGTTACGGAATCTCATATCAGGAATGAGAATAATATCTGCGGTTGTACCACGAAGAGCGAAATCAATCCAAGTTTCTTCATACACTTCCCTGAGTCTGTTACCTACTTCGATCCAAATCTGGCGTGGTGATTTTCCAATCAACGGTAGTGATACTTCTTTTTTGTTGCGATGAGTTTCATAATAAATACCCTGTTTCAAATCTGCCCAACTATATAACTGATGAGCAATATCTTTAAGTTTGTCCGCAAAGGATACCCGTTTGATACTGAGACCCGGTTGCGTACAACGAATAAAAGTGTGCATAAAAGTTACAAATTGATCTTTACCAGAACCTTTTTTATATCCAATTCCTACAATTTTCATTATTTTTCTCCTGTTGAGTTGATTTGACCGTAACTCCAAACTCCTGTTTGTTCAAGAATTTTGAAACTGGGCATAGAAACATTGACGCCAACAAAATGATTATTTGGCAATTTAACATATTGCGTAATATGCATTTCGAAGGCGTGCATAAGTCGCCTCCGTTGCTCGGCAGTTAAGTTATCAAGTTTTGATTTCAAACTCATTTGACAAGTATCTCTTTTACCAGAGCTTCCCCGTGTAGAATGAGCCGAGGGGTAGCATCGGTCGAAGTTGGTTTTTCAAGAGATATATTTCCCACAAAAAATTGTGCACCTTCCGCTAAGACGCGGCCTTTAGGGTACTCTTGAGGTAATTCACGTCCCATCTTAATTTTTGACCAACGATGAACATCCTCTGCGGGTAACCATTCTTGGAAACGAGACCACAAGTCTTTATAAAGAATCTTAGAGCCAGGAGAGTAGTATAGAGTTTCTTCAAGAAAAACTTCAAAATCAGTACGATTTAGTTGAGCACTTTGTATTTTTGCTTGTGTTTCAAGAATCGGTACATTCAGACGATCTATACATTTTGGAATTTCCAAACGTAAAAGGGTAGCCATAAATGCAGGAGCTTCTCGCTTCAAACGAACATGTAATTCATCTCGTGGAATCATATCAAATGGTTCAAGTGATGGTACTTGAATCACAGTGATTCTTGAATCTCCAGGAAAGATTGGACACTCACGCGGATCATTAGCAGTATGAATGTAATGTGTGGTATTATCAATAAGGTAAGGCGTTTTATTTTTAATATGAATAGGTATTTGAAGTGCTGTGACCCAATCTTTGAGACGGTTTCGTGCTCCAACACTTTTTGTAATATCAGTCTCTTGAACCACACAAAGAACTGCATTGGCTAATTCACCATTGAAACCTTGTGCACTTGTAAGGGCTGTGTCTGCACGGGCGTAGCCTGTACCATTGATTAAAAAACTCAAGGCTTCGTGAAGTGTGGACTTACCTGTATTTTCAGCTCTTGAGTAAAGGAAAAGATACGGTAATGGTCGTTTCGGGTATTGAAATAATGAAGCGACCCAAATTCGAAGATAATCTTCACCTGTAGCTATACCGTTAGTTTGACACCAACCGTCTTCAATGATTGCATTATCAAGACCTAAGCCGCAATGTTTTAATACTAGATCCCAAGTCTTATGATTGAAAGGCTCCTCTTGTTGAGGCGTATAACGAAATTGTGCAGCCTCTCGATTCCAACGACGACCGCCAAGATATTCTTCTTGGAAAGGTTCACTGACTAACACCCAAGGATCTAAGACGCAGGCACCCAAGGATTTATTAACTTCCTTTTCAGATAAGTCTTTCGCCTTCAATGCAATTTTTACATGTTGTAATGGTTCAGAAATCCACGTTGTGTCTGATTTAACTACCCACCCACAATCTGACTCTCCTGTGGATAGATGCCTGATTGTACTATCAAGATTGATGTTGCTTGTTTCTTCAACTTGCGTCAAATGGGCATTAAAGAGCTTTTTCCACCAGCCTTTGTCCTCACGCCAACCTCGCATTTCACTGTATCGGTCCGAAGGCTCACGCTTAATATGAACAACCAAACGGCCATCTTTATGCTGCTTAATAACAGTGTCGCGATTACACGCCCAAGGCGGTAATTTTAGATCAGCACCCAACAGATGTGCAGCAGCAGTTGCTGTTTCTGCTTCATTAAAATGATAATCGCCTTTCTCATCTTCAATACCGTCAAAGGTTCTTGAAGCAATTCTTAATGAAGGATCACGATTATAAAAGCATTGTGTCCAACCTGCAGCGTCTTGTTCCCAGCATTTTGCTTCTGAGACTCCTGGCGTATATCTACGAATACTCCACGCTCCTGTAGGATCTGACATAGGGAAGGCGTAACAATTCCAATCCACGCCTTCATCTTTACCAGTTGCAAGCGTATTAAAAATGCCTCTAAAATCGAGGTCTTCGTGAGCTTTTTTCAAATCAAATGTATGACAGACTAACATCCAATGATCGTTATCCCACCACCAAGATGCTTTTGATTCACGTAAATAATCAAGGAGCTTTTTGTGTATATCATCAAGTTTTGTTCTAGCCCGTTGGCCTGTCAATTCTTCGAAAGGGGTACGATCAGCTTCGTGAATTTGGCTCGGGATACTTCGACGGCGTTTCTTTTTAATAACATCAAGATGATCACGCCAGTTGATAGGGATGTCAGTTAATATATCACCGTGTTTGATAAGGGCAAGACCATCAGTGTCTTTCATCTTACGATGAAAAACCCACATGTTTCCACCGCAAGCATCAACTTTGATTGAAAAATCAAAGCCAGTGTCAGCGGACATTTTTCCTAGAATCGAGCGTCCTAAAGCCGCATGCTCTGTATGATTAACGGTAGGTACGTCAGCGAGAAAAACGTAGAGATGGAGTCCTTGCCCGCCACTAGATTTTCGGACGGTGATCCAAGGAAGCTTACAAGCTGCTTCTTGCACTTCTAGAAGTTCTTGATCTGTTAATTTAGTGGCGTGGCCTTCAGCGTGGCCTGCAATGCCGTCAAAATCAAAAGCAACCCACTGGGAGATTTTTCGTTCCCAATTCCAACCTGTCATGCCTATAGCTTCTGCGTGTGCAGCTAAGTTATAGACCATTTTAGAATCTTCAAAATGGGGTTTTGTGGCTGCACCCCAAGGTATACGTATAGCTTTCCATTGTTCGTTACCATCTGAATAACCGTGCCACATACGGCCTTTGAATTCGCCTTGTATACGCTCCCCGTTATCTTGAGCTACATTGATTTGGACTTCCATTCCAAAATGATATAATTCAGCCAAATCTTGGTGCGTATAATCAGTTAGGAAATTTTTAATGGCTTCTGTTTTTGTTGGCATGATGTAAAATCAAAGTGTTTGAAATTTGATTATAAAATCAAAATAAATTCGATCGGAAAATCAAATCAAACACCCAAAATGGTATTGGTTACCGCACATACTATAATACGTAATCTAATGGTAAAAAGGGAATCCTTTTTGAGAATACAAGATCGGCATACTTACTACTCTTTATTGAGTATACGGAGAAGAAGAAGTAAAAGAAGAAGAGCTATAGAGTAATAGGGAAACGCCTTTTGTCTTGTAAAATGTATCCCTTATACTACTACACACCCACGAAGTAAAAATATGGAATTATAGAACATTGTAGGCGTATTTTCCGTATTATAGTATGTGAGTATTCTCCAGACTGTAGAATATGATTTGATTTACCTAGTTGCTGAAAATTGATTTTTCAATCAAATCACTTGTTGTGATTTACAATCAATTGGCAACACTAACCAAGGAGTTCTTTATGTCGAAAATGACTATGCGTGCAATCCAGATCACTTCTATTCGTGAAAATCCAGTTGCTCTTCGTGCAGTCGATCGTGAATCTGAGAGTTATATAGGTCTGCGAGATTCAATTGCTATTCAGGGTATTTTGAATCCAATCAATGTTCGGGAGAGATCTGAAGTTGTTGATGGTAAAAGCATTAAGTTCTACGAACTGGTCGACGGATTGCACCGTTATACCGCGGCTGTAGATGTAGACTTGACTGAACTGAACGTACAGATTCTTACGTTGGATGATGCGGCTGTGTTGGAAGCACAGATTATGGCGAATGTCCATAAGATTGATATGAAGCCAGTTCAGTACACGCAGCAGATGAATCGCATCTTTGCTGGTAATCCAACTATGACTATTTCTGACATGTCAGTTAGGTTGGCTAAAAGTCCTTCGTGGGTGGGTCAGCGTCTTGGGCTGTTGAAGTTGGAGAAGAGTATTGCTGAGCTTGTTGATGCTGGTAAAATCACAATTAGCAATGCTGTTGTTATGGCAAAGTTGCCACACGAAGAGCAAGTCAATTTTGTTGATTCGGCTATGCAGTTGGGTTCCGAGGAATTTGCTCCGCAAGTGCAAGCACGTGCCAAGGAACTTCGGGATGCAGCTCGCCAAGGGCGTACACCTGGTGAAGTTACTTTCGAGCCTACTGCTCGATTTCAGAAGATGGCGGACCTTAAATCTGAATTGCAGGCACCGACTATTGGTCCTGCTATCTGTGCTCAGAATAAGGCCAAGACGGCCGATCAAGGCTTCGTTCTCGGTGTCAGTTGGGCCGTCAGTATGGACCCAGCGAGCGTTGAAGTTCAACGTGCTCTAGCTGCGGAGAAGGCTCAGAAGCTTGTTGAAGCTAAGGCGAAGCGTGCTGCTGATCGAGCTGACAAGAAGGCGAAGGAAGCCGCTGACGCTCAAGTTAAGGCACAAGCGGAACTTCAAGAGACCGTTAAGTAAATCTTCTCTTATCGGACTAGCTTAGGCTCCCGTGAGAAGGAATAGCTCAAGCCCCGATAGGATTATGTCAACCTGCCCAGAAATGGGCAGGTTGATTTTACCATCACATTCCCTAGGATATTAACATGACAAACGAACTTGTTCCAAAAGAACTTACTGGTGGTACTTTGACTAATCATAGTTTTAATGATGTTACTGCAAGTCTTACAGAAGGTTATCTTGCTCGTCTGCAATTGTTTGGTTCAAAGTCAGATGCTTGTGCTGAGGGTAAAATTGGTATTGGTCGTTACGGCCTAGTTCGTGATGGTAATATCATTGATCTTGGGGAAGAACTCGCTGCAGTGATTGTTTCGTGGCGTCCAAAGGCTTTACAGATTGATAGTGGATCTATTTTTGTGGACCATGATCCTGATTCTGATTTGTATAAGAAAATCAAGGAACTTTCAAGAGTCAAAGATTCTGGTTGTATGCATGGCCCTGAATTTTTGCTCTGGATTCCTAGTCAAGATCAATTTGTAACATTCCACATGTCTAGTCCGACTGCTAGGCGTGAAGCTCAGAAGATGGAGCCATTGGTTGGGAAAGCAGCTACTTTTCGTTGCAAGCTGATTGATCCGCCTGCCTCGCGTTACAAGTGGCACGGGCCTGTTGTGACTGGTTGTTCGACACCGCTCACTGTTCCTCCTGTCGAAGAACTTGAGGAGCAAGTGAAGGCTTTTCAAAATCCTCCAAAGTCAGAGGTTGAACTTGCGGATGAGGATAAGTCCAGTCGAGAAAGATAAGTAACTATGCCAGCATCTGCAAGTGTAATACCGATTACAGCGTCCACAATTGCATGGACTGACTTTCTTAAAGACACTATGCAGATAACAGGTTATAGTCCTATACGTAGTATCGACGCATCCGGTCTTACTTTGAGTAATTATGCAAAATACATTGTTGCTTTAGGAGAGTTGCGTAGCAAGGAAGTAATGAACCCGATAGACACTTTGCGTGATGCAGGGTCTCTATTGCAACATATACATTTCAGTTTTCTTATTGGTGGGTCAACAGGATTGATTTTCAAAATCTATGAACTTACCACACTGAGTGTATTGAGCACACGTATCAAGAAAGGTCGTTTTGCGTTGGTTAGTGGAACCCTAGGAGAGTGGAAAAATGCTGTCACTGAGCTATCTAAAGCCAAGTCCTCAGAAGCTCAATGGGTTGTTGAAACTCTCCTAGGGTTTTTCTTTACGTTAGGCTTACAACATGTTTTCACAGACCAAACACTGAGGTTGAAATAGGCCGAGTGGCGGAATGGCAGACGCAGTGGACTTAAAATTCACTGATTACTATAATCATACGGGTTCGAGTCCCGTCTCGGCCATTATTTAAGAAAAAAGATTATGGTATATAAAAATCCTAAAGATGAAATAACGTGGCGTCGAAAATATCGTAAAGAAAATAGAGAGCAGATCTTAAGAAAAGATCGCTTGCGGGCTTGTATATTACGAGAACGCAATATTCAATTTATTTGGGATTATTTAATGGCTCATTCTTGTATTGATTGTGGAAACACAGATCCTGTTGTTTTAGACTTTGACCATATTCGAGGAAAAAAGAAATTTTCAATTGGTGCTAGGGTGCACATTCAATAGAAGCAATTAAAGTAGAAATTGCTAAGTGTGAGGTTCGTTGTGCTAATTGTCACAGAATCAGACATTGGGAGGAAAAGAATCCATGAAACAAAATCCAAAACTCGAAGGTACACCTGTCTATGATTGTATACCTCAAACGGGTGCCTGTCCAATCAATTGCAATCAATGCTACTTTAATCGTCCTAATGCTTATTATTATCCAATCAGTAAATTACCATTGATACCTAAGAAAAAAGTAGTTGGTAATGGTATTGTTCGGATGAATTGTGGGCATGATAGTAATATCAGTCGTTATATAGTTCTAGAAGCAGCAAGACGATATAAGCACGTTTTCTTCAATACGAGTATACCGCAGTTGGATTTTCCCGGTCCCGTTGTATTCACAGCAAATCCAAAAGAAGAAGAAGAATCCGCATGTCTTTTTGTTACTCCGCCGAAGAATCTAATGTTCGTGCGGTTACGTACAAGTGGCACTAATCTTTACCTAATTGATCGAGCAGTTGAATACTACACTGCTTTTGAAATCCCAATAGTTATTACGATGATGGCTTACTATACGAATAGTCCGCCTACTGTTATGTTCGATGTTAAGTTACCTATCCAGGATTGTTATGTTTGGCAAAAGAGGCACATTAATTCTTATTGGTGCCCGACACCAGTATTTAAGCGTGCTGTGATGGAGCGTTATAAAAATAACAGAAATGTTTCACTTTGTGAAGTTTGGTGCCGTGATTGTCGTAATTGTGAATCTTATTATTGGCAAACACTCAAAAGGATGAATAGAATATGAGAGAAAGCCCATTAAATGGTGTTTTACATGGAGAGTATTGGGTTGATGATGAATGTATTAAAGTGTTTGATATTCCTACTGTAGTAATAGATGTCGGTCTAGATACTGTATTAAATATCACATTTTCCACAAATTCGGAGCAATTATGAGAGAAAGTACAAAGTTCAAGGTTGGGAGATTCTTAGTTCCTGTTACTTTGATACACGAAGACAAACGTATCTACATTGAGTTTCCTTTCAATCGAGGACTTATCGCTGAAGTTAAATCTATGGCGGGGTCTAAGTGGCATGGTTATGACAAACCAAATCCTCGTAAGATTTGGTCTATTTCTAATTGCATCCGTAATCTTTTCCAAATTTCTTATCTCAAGGGTGAGAATCCGTATGCACCTTGGGATAAAGAAATTGTTCAACAGAAATATGATCGACCACTTTACGTACATCAAAAAGCTGCTATTGATTTTATACTCGCTAGACATTATTGTGAGTTGGCAGCAGATTGCGGTTTGGGTAAGACACTCGATGCAATTGAAGTGATCGAACGTGCAAAGCCTGTATCAGCTTGGTATGTTGCTCCTAAGTCCGCCCTCTATGGCGTAAGTCTTGAGATGAAAAAATGGAATTGTCAAGGTGAATTTGAATTCATGACGTACCACGGTTTCGTCAAACGAACTAATAATTTCACCAAAACATCAGAGATTCCTCAATTCCTAATTATTGATGAAGCTTCTAAAATCAAGAACCCAACAACCCAAAGATCACAAGCTGCATTGATAGTTGCAGATTACATTCGTGAGGCGTGGGGTGACGAGGGTTATGTCCTCTTAATGACTGGTACACCAGCACCTCGTTCCCCGCTGGATTGGTTCCACCAAGCTGAGGTCTGCTGTCCTGGCTTTCTTAAAGAAGGGACACAGGCCAAACTCAAACAGTCTTTAGCTATTACAGAAAAATGTGAGAATCCGCACGGTGGTTCTTTCTACCAGATTATTTCTTGGCGGGATGACCCACGAAAATGTAATGTCTGTGGTGAGTTCGCGGACCATGAAAATCATAGTCCACCAGAAGCAGGCTCATTCGAGCATGTTGCACTTGATGATGAAGGCGATTGGCACAAGTTTGAACCAAGCATTGATGAAGTATCGCGGTTGGGTAAGCGTTTGGAGGGTCTTGTCTTAGTTCAGTTCAAGAAAGATTGTTTGGATCTTCCAGACAAAATTTATAGGACTATTGAACTCCCGCCAACACCACAAATGTTGCAAGTCGCTAGAACGATTTTAGAATCATCGTCTACCACAATTGGTGGGCTGACGTTGCTTCGAGAATTGTCTGACGGCTTTCAGTATAACAAAGTCTCTGACGGCTTTGAGACTTGCCCAGTCTGTAAAGGTGAAAAGCGAGTTGCAAATCCGTTGTACGAAGCTGACAATGACCAAGATAAAACAACTATTTGTGATGGCTGCGGTGGTGAAGGTCATAGAAAAAAGTACCATAGAACAATAGAAGAAGTAGAATGCCCTAAAGATGAAGCTTTAAGGGATCTTCTTGATGAATACGGCGAGGTTGGGCGAGTCGTTGTCTACGGTGGTTTTCAAGGCAGCATTGATCGTATAATCAAAATTTGTGAGTCATGTAACTGGGCGTGGATACGGGCTGATGGTCGTGGTTGGTCAAGTAATCTAGACGGTGATTTTCTTGACAACTTTCAAAACAAAGTAATCAATATTCCTAGAATTGCTTTTATTGGTCAACCAGGGGCTGCAGGCATGGGTCTAACACTCACAGCTTCTCCTGTCATTATCTATTATAGTAATGACTTCAATGCGGAGTCACGTATGCAATCAGAGGAGAGGACACACCGGATTGGTATGGACACAAATCGTGGCTGCACAATTATTGATTTGTTGCATTTACCAACAGATTATTTGGTTCTTGAAAATCTCAAGCAAAAACGACACCTACAATCACTGACGCTCAGTCAAATAAAAGGGAGTTTTGATGACAAATCATGAAGCAATACAATGGTTAATTGATAATAGAGCAGAATATTTGCTTATGAACATTAAAGGTATTTTTTGTTTGAAAGTATTTGTGAAAGATCCTCACGGTGAAGAGGATCATTATACAGTATTTCGTCTTGAAGAAACTTTTATACAGAATTATTTCGCACCAACCGTAGCAGCATTAAAGGAGTCAATCAATGGCTAAAAATACACCAAAGACTCAAGAATTGATTGACAAAATTAAAAAGGATCTTGAGACTTCAGGGTTGAGTAATCGTAAAATTGCTCAAAAGTATCATGTCGGCAGTAACTATGTTGATAAAGTAGCCAGTGGTCAAGCTAAGCCACTAACTACTACAGCTAAGATTCCTGAGCCAAAAGCTGATCCGACTGATGAAAGGGTCTTGGAGCTTGAATCCAAACTTATTGCACTCAATGATGAACGTAATAGGTTGACTAAAGCATACAAAGCCGCACAACGAAGGAATAGTATCTTTGAAGCTGTTGCTGATGAATTGAAGAAAACTGTTACACCGATCAAACCACTGCCACGTCCCTCTACACCAAGAACAACCAAGGGTAAGATTTGGGAGTCTTGCGTCTTGCATCTTAGTGATGAACACGCAGACACAATTGTGTTGCCACATCAAGTCAGCGGTCTAGAGCGTTATAATTTCAAAGTCGCTTTGCGGCGTGCTGAAGAACTTGTGTCTACGGTTATTGATTTTACGCAAAAAACATTGAGTAATTACCATTTCTCTACATTGTGGATTTTTGCAAATGGGGATCATGTTAGTGGTGAAATCCATAATGCTGCAGATCATTCTGAATATCGTAATATGTTCAAAAACTCTTTGGCCGTAGGCCAAATGCATAGCTTAATGTTTCGTGATCTTGCAAAGCATTTTCCTTCAATCAAAGTTCTTTATCTGAGCGGTAATCATGGTCGTCGCACATTGAAGAAAGATTACCATAATCCGCACGATAACTGGGATTATCTTGTTGCAAAGGTTGCTGAACTTCATTGCACAGATCTCACGAATGTTGAGTTCTTGATTCCTGATTCTTTTTCTGCGAATGTTAATATCGAAGGTCATGGTTTTTGTGTGAGTCATGGCGATGATATACGGTCTTGGAATAGTATTCCTTGGTACGGTATTGAGCGTAAAACACGGCGGTTACTTGCTTTGAATGCCGCTGTTGATCGTAAAGTCAAATATTACTGTTTCGGTCACTTTCATAACCCAGCGTCACAATCTAGTTTGAATGGTGAAGTTATGATCAATGGGTCTTGGGTAGCTACTGATCCTTATGCTATCAATTCCTTGTCTGTGTTCAATGAACCTTCTCAGTGGCTCCACGGTGTCCACCATAAAAATGGAATCTCATGGAGATTGAATGTCAGTCTACGAAGTGAGCGTGAACATCTCGGTCCTGATCGGTATACAGTAAATCTTGAGGAGAAACCGTAATTGCAGCAGTGGAATTATTGTAAAGAGGAGAAACTATGTTACTAAATTTTGCAGATAATGAAATAGTTTTCACTGCAGAAGATTCAATGGAAGTAGTGTACTTAAGGCACATTTTTGATAATGATGTCAGGATTATTAAAAATGTGAAAAAGTCTAGGAACGGTTTCCACATAACTGATGACGTTGAAATTACGGTAACATTGAAAAAAGAAGAGAACCTCAATGAAACAGTGTAATTGTTGTAAAGAACACAAACCAGATTCAGAATTTCATGTGACCAAGTGGCCTGCTGATGGTTTGACTGATAGTTGTAAAATTTGTATTGTCACAATTAGACAAGAAAATGATGCCGCTTGGCGGAAACAAAGCCGCATTTATTTTAGGTTGGAGAACCATGACTGAAACTTACGCTTTCCAAGAAGTCGAACTTACAAGAATTTACAATGATAGTAAATTCAATTGTCGTGGTGCTATTCTTCCTATGGACGTGGTGGATTTAGCTAAAGACATTGACGCTAATGGATTGCAATTTCCAATAGCTGTACAACCTGCTGTGGATGTCGATGGTGGTTTGCCAGATGGTTATAATTTTAGAATCATTGCAGGGCATCGTCGGTATGTTGCCTTCAAGGTTCTGAAACGCGATATGATTCCCGTACTGATTAAAAAAGGTTATAGTGAACTGAAAGCTAGATTAGTTAATCTGAGTGAAAATTTGAAAAGGAAACAACTCAATATCCTACAGGAAGCTCGTGCTGTTAAGAGGCTCCGCGAGTTTGGTATGGTTCAAGAATCCATTGCTTCTACGTTAGGAATGTCACGTTCTTGGGTTCAAGTACGTTTTCATCTTCTTGATTTACCGGAAGACATCCAGGAAACTGCTGCGGCGGGTATTCTTAATCAATACCAGATTCATCAAATTTACGGTCTTAAAGAACCAACACGACAGTACGAAGCTGTACGTAGAATCAAAAATGCCCGTCTCAATGGAGAAAAAGGCGTTGACGTTGGTAAGAAGCCGCATGAAGATCCATTCAAAAAGAAGCGACGGTCTAAAGGTTCTGTTCAGATTATGATGGACCACATGGTCAAGAATATTGGCTATGGTTTGCATACGCGAGTACTAGCCTGGACTAATGGTGAAATCAATTCGGCCGAATTGTATTTCGACATCAGACGGTATGCCTGTGAAAATGATATTGAGTATAAAATCCCTATCAAAGGAGTTCCATCGTGAGATTCTTGATACTGACTGTACTGACTTTCACAGTAGTTTCGGTTGACGCCCGAGAGTGGAGACCCTGCGGATCTGGAAGTGACTACAGGGCACATCGACTAACACCGCAAGGTTGGAAAGGTGCTGATTTTAGAGACGCTTGTGTAAAACACGATAAGTATTATCGTGAGCAAGACGTATCTAAGGCACAAGCGGATTGTGAGTTTTTACAAGATATGTTGGCACAAGCCAAGTACTCCAGGCGGCCGCGTCAAGCTGTAATCGTCGCTAGATTTATGTACCGAGCAGTGAAACGTTTCGGGGAGTATTAAAGAATGGTAACTTGGGATGAACTATTAGAGCGAAAAGACTCAGACGCTATCTTAATAAAAGTGATGTTTGCTTGTCTTATAAATTTTAATGAGCACAAACCTATTAGCCCGAAATTCCTATTTGAATGTTATAGAGACGTAGCCTTAACTCAAGAGTAAATGAGAAAATAAATGGTAGAAGAACTTATTAAGAAACATGGCGAAGAATATAGGCGTCTTATTGTGGGTGCATTAAAATTCTACGAAGAACATGCTAAGGAATGGGGAGAAAGATTTAATTGTGAAGAGTACATCGGTGATTTAGTTCAACGATGTATACTATAACAGGTATTAAAGATGATATTCTTAGACAGCGAAACGTGTGGATTCCACGGTATGATGGTCCTTCTGCAATATGCAGAAGACGATGGTGAAATCAAACTTTATGATGTATGGAAGAATCCAATTAGCGAAACTCTTGAACTATTGGAGTGGATTGCTAGTCAAGAAATTTGCATGTTCAATGCGGCTTTTGACTGGTTCCATGTTTCTAAGATTTATTCTACGTTCTCAATGTTTCCTGACCACAGTGTACTTCCAGAAGACCACATTGAAGAACTAGCAATCTTAGAAGAAAAAGCAGGACTCTTTCCGTTTTGCATCAAGCCAAAAGCCTGTATTGACTTGATGCTTCATGCCCGCAAAGGCCCTTATCAAAATTTGATGGAACGTAATGATATTAGAATCAGGCGAGTTCCTACGCGGTTAGCTGAGCCATTGCAAAAAGAATTAGAACAACGTGTTGAGCTTGATGGTATCTATTTTGCACGACGCAAAGACAAACATGCTCCCCGGTGGAGTATTAGGGATGTTCATTTTCCTGATGGTGAAGTCAATCCTAACTTCAAGGATATTGTCCTCAAATTCAGTGCTTCTGGTGCCTTAAAGACATTGGCTGAGCATGCTCTTGGTTACAAGCCAGATGTCATTCTAAAAATGTCTGATGTTGAAATCAGCAAGAAGATGCTTCCTAAAGAATTAGGTTACGCACCTTACGCTCTTGCTGTTGGCCGACCTGGAAAATGGAACTGGGCTTGGCCTGAAGTTTTACATGCACATATCAGCCATTGGGCCTTTCACTCTATAGCTAGACGTTATGCGTCTGACGACGTAAAATACACCAGAGACTTGTATCATCATTTTAATGAACCTGAGGCTGGCGACACAGACTCTGAACTTGCGTGCATGGTCGGTGCAGTCCGTTGGCGTGGTTTTGCAATTGATGTTGTTAAGCTAAAGAAACAGCGAGACAAGTGTATTGCTGCAAAAACAGATGTTCCTACGTCTCCGAATGGTGTTAAAGGTTATCTTAAAATGGTAATGTCGTCGCTTGAATCTAAAGTGTTGAATGATGGCACAGGTAAAGTGATTTTGAAATCAATCATTGAGTGGACAATTACTGACCCACCTGAAACAGTTCGTGGAAATTTAGCGGCTATGCCGTGTGCTAAGCCGCATCCTGCGGCCATTAGAGCCCAAGAAGTATTGGACGCTAGACAAGCGATTAAAGAAATCGAGGTTCTTGACAAACTGATTCTTGCAGGTCGATTCCACGCGTCTTTCAAGGTTATTGGTGCTTTAAGTACCCGTATGTCTGGTGCTGATGGTTTGAATCCACAAGGTATTAAAAAAACCCTTGAAGTCCGAGGATGTTTTCCTTTGGCTGATCCTGGTTTTACCCTCGTTGGTGGCGATTTTGATTCTTTTGAAATTATTATCAGTGAAGCTGTCTATAAAGATCCCAAACTACGTGAAGATCTAACTACGTTACACACTTGTAATTGTGACTTTGACCCTGATTGTAAAATCTGTGAGGGTAAAGGCACGTACTATGTAAAAATTCACGCTTTACTGGCTCAAGAAATGTATGGTGTATCCTTTATTGAAGTCATGATGTCAATAAAAACAGACAATGATATGTATGATGGTGGAAAACGTGGTGTGTACGGTATGAATTACGGTGGTACTGCATACACACTTCAAACACGAATCGGGATTAGTGAAGAGTTAGCAAATAAAACTTTTGAAGGTTGGGGTAAAAGATATCCCGGTATTGCAAAAGCTCGTAAGCGTATTGAGAAGATGTTCTGTTCAATGCAACAACCTGCTGGTCTCGGGACTCAAGTAATTTGGAAGGATCCTTCTGATTATATTGAATCACTCCTTGGCTTCAAACGTTATTTTACGCTCGAAAACAAGATCTGCAAAGCTTTGTTTGACATGGCACAGAATCCGCCCGCAAGTTGGAAGAATGTCAGAATCAAAGTTCAAAGACGTGAGCGTATTCAAACAGCTTCTGGTGCCGTCCAAACTGCTTTGTATGCCGCTGCTTTTGCTATTCAGGGTAGTAATCTTCGAGCAGCTGCTAATCATGAGATTCAAAGTACAGGAGCTGGTATTACTAAAGAGGTTCAGAGAGCAGTTTGGAATCTACAGCCCAGCGGAGTATACCTTTGGCAGGTTTTACCTTTTAATGTTCACGATGAAGTACTTACGCCCTGCAAGCCTGAACTTGTAGATAAAATCGACGAAGTAGTTAGTGAGACTGTTGAGTCATTTCGTTCAGTGGTTCCTTTAATAAAAATGGTCTGGAAGAAAGGATTAACTTCATGGGCGGGAAAATAGACATTCAAATCAAGCATAGAGAGCGAGTACTGCGGTTAAGGCGTTTGGACCGTTTGGTGCAATCAGATGAATTCACATTTATTTGGTGCAGGATCAGTGATGAAGAAAAACAAACAGTAAAGTTGATGATAAATTTAGTACATTATGACATTTTGAAGCATTGGATGTTAAAACAACTCGACCTAAAGTTCAAGATGTATAGTATAAGAGACTTGAGAGCATTGGCGTCTAAGAACCACGTTGGATATTATAGTCGAAAAACCCGTGCTGAACTAATTAAAGCCCTCACAGAAAAAGGAGTCTTGGATGACAACCCTCAAGGACCTTTTAACAAAAATGAAGCCACTTCTAGTTGTAGCGGGCGTCAAGAAGTGCCAGGTGAACTTATCAATCTCGAAGCCACACTTAAAATCAGCCGCGACAGCGTTTGACTGGCTTCACGATTTGTACATGTCTTTTGAATATGAGAACATGGTAAAAGCGTACGCTTTAGTACCACTTGAGACTTGGAAAACTTACAAACTTCTTGAAATAGAAGGTTTGGCAGAACAAATCATCTTGGAAAAAGCTTCCAAGAAATTATTGAAGAAATGGCGTACCAAACGACCTCGACTCCTCGGTAAAAGAAAGAAAAATAATGAATCAAAGTCAAATAGCTAAGGCTCTTCGTGAAGCTGTTTTCTCTCCTGGTAAGCCGGGACCATTGAAAGTGATTGCAGATGTAGGTAACATCAATTATTATATCCGTCGGGCAACTGAATTTTTAACCCTTTCGCTAACAGCACTTACGCGGGAGCAAAGAATCAAGTATTTTGATAGTGCTTTAGGTATGATCGCTTTAGCAAAGGTTAAGACACGGAGTGAAGTTGAAAAGACTGTTCCTCAAACACAAGAGTTAGCAACTGTAACCGGTGTAGAAGAAACCAATTCTTCTGTTAATTTACCAGCGGTAACACGTGATTGTACACAAGATAATTGTGTTCCCGAAAAATGTTTTGCTGGCACTCTATGTCATGGTAGAAATGTCTTAGATACCACAAAAGAAATTTATGGAAAAGACGATGAAGTGGATAAGCCAAAACAAGGCGGGGTTCAGAGTCCGTGTGACTGTGTTCGGGAAGAGTATCGAAATCGGTACATTTCCAACATTAAAGCAAGCAATATCCGCGAGAAACAAGTTCCTGAAAAAGTACAGTCACGGCTTAAAATTGCCAGCGGAACAGAAGCCGACTCTTAACACTGAACTTGTTGATGCTCAACGAAGAATAAAGGTGCAGAATCAAGTGCGACATGCTCGAACGATAAAACATGTCAGATCAGCCAAGGGTCCTGAAGCTAAAATCCAGGAAGCCATTATTGGATATTTGGAAGATCGCGGTTGGACAGTTAAGATCATGTCGGCTTCATTGTATATTTATGGATTCCCGGATCTTTGGGCCGGGCACCCAAAGTATGGTGAACGATGGATTGAAGTTAAAAATCCAGTGTCCTATAAATTTACAGCCGCACAACTTGAATTTTTCCCAAAAATGATTGCTTGTAAATGTCCTATTTTTATTTTGACGGCAGCAAATGAAAAGAATTACAAACGTCTTTTCGGTGACAGTAATCTTTGGATCTACTTAGGAGGCTACAGTTATGGTGAGTAAAACTTTCGTTATTGTCAAACCTGATGCCGTAAGCAGGGGTTTGATTGGCAAAATCATTAGTCGTTTTGAGGATAAGTTCCTAGAAATTGTTGCAATTGAATTAAAACAAAAAGATGAAACATGGTGTCAGTTGCACTACGCACATCTTAGTGGGCCTGTCTATACTAAGTTAGAAGAATTTATGCTTATGGGCCCAATCATTGGTATTGTTCTTCAAGGGCCTGACGTCAATAGCGTTGTGCGAATAATGGTAGGTTCAACGGACAGTCTTATAGCTGAACCTGGTACAATTCGCGGTGATTTCGGTACACATCCAATACTTTACAATATCGTTCACGCAGCTGATTCCCCCGAGGCTGCTGAGCGTGAAATCAAACTCTTTTTTGGCGAAAATCAAGGTAACAGAATCTTATCAGCTATCACTACACATTGACAAAAAACTTGGAGGCTACTTGATTATGCCGATCATGGGTTGCACGGTTAACGGTAAGCCTGGTTTCAAATTTGGTAAGAATGGTAAGTGTTATACGTATACTCCGTCACGTATCAAAACGTCCAGAAATGAAGCAATCGAAAAAGCCAAAGCTCAAGGGCGAGCTATTAAAACAAGGAAAAAGTCATGAAGAATGTCGGTGTATTTGTTGACGTCTCTGATTTTTATTATAGAATTCAAAGACGATTTTCTGGGGCAAAGTTGGATTTTGAACAATATATTATTGTGGCCAACGACCACGGTAAAATCTTCAGAGCATTTGCTTACGGTATGCAACGTAATAGTGAAGCTGCTGGTTTTATTAAGTGTCTACAAGCCAATGGATTTGAAGCCAAATACAAAAGACCGAAGGTTATTAGAATTTGTGATCGTGAAATCAAACAATGTGTTTGGGATTGTGGGATCACAATTGATGTTGTTAAATTGATTGATAAGTTAGACGTTATTATTCTTGGTGTCAGTAACCCTGACTTTATTCCTCTGGTTAAATGGATCAGGGATCAAGGTAAAGAGGTAATCATCTTCGCGTCTTGCGTCCCAAAGACTTTGAAGGACGCGGCTAATAGTGTTATTGAAATCACAACGGATCTTTTACAGGAGGACGAATGATATTCCCATCAAACCATACACTTATGTTTGTTTGGTATCTTCGAGCTTTAGACTCGAAGAGTCAAAACGTCTTGCGTCCTCAGATGGATATTCTGTGCGATCCTGAATGCACTTCTGAACAACGTACAATTGCTTACGATTATTTAGACGCCTGGATAACTATTCAATCCATAAGGAGACAAAGAAAATGTATATTGATTTAGTACTTTCTTTTACAAACAAAGCGGATTTGATTGCTGCAATCAAAAACAATGAACATGTTTCGGCACTAGATCATGAAACTGGTGAAGATTTACCAGACGGCACAAATGTGTACATACGTATCATGGGTTATAAAAATTACCGTAATTGGACTGCCAAAATCACAATCAAAGATGGAAGGATAACTAAAGTCGAATGAAACTAATCAAACAACCAAACTCCTGGAGTTGCACCGCTGCTGCCGCGGCAATGGCTTTTGATTGTGAAATCGTAGACATAACTTTTTTGGTTGGCCACAATGGTAGCGAAATAATACACTGTAATCTGTTAGCACCAGCTTGCTTCAAAGGTTTCCATATGCAGGAAATTGTTGACATAGGATTGCGACACGGTTTTAGCATGACGTTGATTGAAGCACGACCAGTACAAACACCCGACGGAAAACATGAATATGACATTACGAAATGGGGTTTGTTCCATGATTGTGAACAACGTTTCAGTTCTTACATAAATAACAATCAAGGTATCTTGATTGGAAAAGCACGAGAGTTTTGGCACGCAGTAGCTTTTAATAAAGGAATAATTTTTGATCCACGAGGACGCATTTATAACTATGACAGATGCGATCTGATTGTAGAATCATTGTGGATCGTCACGAAAAATCAAATCATTCAAGGAAAATAATTCTTGCTTTATTTTTGGTTTGTGCTATAATAGAGTAGTAGTCTTATGGCAAGGCAGAAACCACTTTTCACAATGATTTGATTTTCCGAAAGCGAGTGTAAAATGCAGACAAAAGAAATTCTTGAGCAAATTGTTGCAGCAGGCAAAGCGGTCGTTTTTCTAGGAGCTTACAAAGACATCGAACTGCTGGTACTATCAAAAATCGGAGTAGTAGGAGATTCAAAGTATTTAGAGTTTGATATGATCTATACAAAAGGCCAAGACGGTTTTGATGTATTTCCAGATAAAATAAATTTCTTTGGAGAGGTCTACACTAAAAGATACTGGCCAGTGGATCGGGATGTTGTTATTTACCAACTCAATTAGGAGATTACAATGCAATCATTAACGATTTCAAAAATCGAAGAACACGCGGGCATAAAATGGATGTATTGCACTTTAACAGGTGCTGTTGATTATGAAAATCACCCAGAAGCTATTTATTTTCTCGGTGACCGTTATGCTAAAACATCTTGGAATTCTGATTTTAATACTGTTTGTTACCGAACCTACTAGGAGATTATTATGTACGTAAGACCCAATTTCAAAACGAAGAAAGCCCTCAAGGAAGCCGTCGCTGCTGGTAAAGAGGTTACCATCTTTCAACCAGGTCCTTTTGGTGGTAATGAGCCAAGCAACGCGAGTCTTGCAGTTGAAGGTCCACACTTTCCAAAGCCGCATACGTGGTACGCTAGTGTCACTGTCAAAGATGGCAAAATCACAAAGGTACAATAATCACAATGAATCAAGAAGCGAGGTTGTTATGGAACGTAAGTTGAAGCGTGAAAAGTCTGTGCGTGAGAATCCTAAAGACAACGCTATCAGCCTTTATGGTAACGTCACCTATATTAGAGGTAACGTCACCGACCTTTATGGTAACGTCACTAATCTTAGAGGTAACGTCACTAATCTTAGAGGTAACGTCACCAGTATTAGAGGTTACGTCACCGGCCTTTATGGTAACGCCACTGGTATTAAGGGTGACGTCACTTGTCTTAGAGGTGATATTACTGGTATTAAGGGTGACGTCATTAATCTTAGTGGCAACGTCACTAATCTTAAAGGTAACGTCACTAAGATTAGTGGCAACGTCACTAAGATTAGTGGCGACGTCAGTGATCTTAGTGGCGACATCAGTGATCTTAGTGGTGATTGCACTGGTATTGCAGGTAACCTTGATGCTTGTAAAATCACAGATCAAGAACGTGCACAGGGGCTTAATGTCAATTGCTTAATCGAAAGGTAAAGTGTTATGTATGAATGGACAGATTTAGACAAAGAAGCTATGCGTGAAGGCATTGCAATTTTGCGAGCATTTCGGCCTAGACGGTCTCGTAGACCGCAAGGTGTTGATCGTCAAGACATCAAAGCTGAAAATACGAAACGCGATATTTTGAAAGAACTTGGAGTTGAATGTAATGCTCGAAACTGAAAAAGATAAACGTCTCGCTCATCTTGAAAGATTAGTTCCTTTGCTCGAACAGTTACTTGAAACACGTCGAGAGAGAATCGAAGTTCTTAAAACCACAATTGTAGGGCTGCAAAGGGTTAACCATGAGAACACAAATCAAAGGCCAAGGTTACCAACATCCATTTTCTCAACAAGGATTGGTGCCACCCCTGGATGACGCAGAAAAAATCTGTATCCTAAAAACTAAAAATTGGCACCTTTTGATTGAGAGTCATATGCGTCTTGGTTGTGCAATTGCTGGGCGATACGTTAGGCTTGGTGGAGATTCTGATGAAATGGTTAGTGCTGCAATGCTTGGCATCACAGTTGCAGTTGACCGTATTAAGAGAAGTCTTATTACACACAATAATGTAACTGGTTACATTATTCATTACATACATCAACATTGTGCAGAAGCTCTACGTCTGGATCGTGTGATTCCTATACCTCAACACAATGATACTAAAATCATTGTTTGTCCAATCACTAATTCTGTTATTATAGCCACCGGAACTAGAATCGGAGAACTCTATGAAACGTTAGAACACATCACCCACACTGAAGTTGAAAAGAATATTGTTTTTCTGCGGCAACAAGGCTATACCGATGTTGAAGTTGCCAACAATTTAGGTATTAGTCGTTCAACTGTTACTAAAACTCGTAAAAGATTGTTGGAAAGGTACAACAATGTCTGATGACAAAGTACGCGAATGGTCAGAACAGTATAATGAGATCACTGAGAATCCGCCGGCTGATGGTACGATTCTACAAACTGTGGACGGTGGTCCTGCTAGATTGACAGTAGAAATTGTGGATGGTTCACCACCTTTTATCTACGGAAGAATTTATGTCCCCGAAATTGTAGGTGTCAAACTAGGTTGGTTCCTGCAAGGCATGGATACGGAGTCTTATCATGGGTGGAAATGTATTCTCATGCCCCGTGCTCGTGCTGAACTGATCAAGAAGATTGGTCTTGATGGAGACACTGTGACTGTAAAATCACTCAGGTTGGTTCGTACCAGCAAGAGCGGCAAAAGTTATCTCTGTGAAGTGAAAGATTACGAATGATGAATTTAGCCCTCGGTTCACTCACTGAATATGGTTTTGATTGGTCTGTGCACGTAGCCAGAGATGCTTATGCACACCAGATTGCTCAAGTTCTACAAGAGTGGACCAAGGGCAATAATTGTTGTGGCACGGATGCCGGTTTGTGGCCTGACACTATTCTAATGATTGAGAACGGTGAAAAGGGACCTGTAGTCTTTACCCGTTATCACGCTGGAATAGATTATCCTAGAGAAGGCCAGGCACATCTTGTAGATTGGAAGGAAAATCATGTCACTCCTAAGAGAGTGTGAGTTTCTATACTCAGGGATAAAACAAGGACGCCCAGTGGTTGATCGTCATGTTGGTCTTAGAGAAAACAAAGACAGGAAAACTATAAAGCATCCTTGTAAGCTTGATCGTAATGAGAAATACGAACGTTGTCCAGGTTGTGGTGGTATGGTGATTTTACCTTGTTTGGCTTGTTCTTTAGAAAGGTGGGCTTCTGTATGAAGTGGTTAGCTAATGCTTCGAAATCTGATGCGGCGACTATTACAAAAATTTGGACTGAGCTTAAAATCGGTGAGCCTGTACCAAAGAAACTCGAAGAACTAGAATTAGTTGGCATCTATGGAGATTATCCAGGGAGCGATAAATCATGAAACTATTACTTTTCCCAGTCGTGGCTCTTGCGTTCCTAGCGGGCTCGATTGTTATTTGTTGGAAAGTGTATTACAAGTCTGCTCAACTCTATTATTTGCAGAGGCACTATGGCTGTAATTAACAGAAAAAAGAACTGGCTCTTTTTGGCTGAAGGCTACACTGGTAGCCGGGCTTACGCTGAGGCTCTATTGAAATTAGATGGCTCTGAGGAAGTCGGGCGTCATCACGCCCGGTGGCCTGAGTTAGAGGCCAAAGGATTGATTTTTCCGCTATCTCTGAAGATCTTTTCAGTGGTTCGGCATCCGCTGGATATCATCGCTACGCAGTGTGCTCAAGACGATAAGAACAGCGTGCCTTATTGGTTGACTCATCGGTTCTTGAGTCGGCAGTCTTTCTTCATGCATCGACCTGATATTACAATCAAGTACGAAGATAACTTGAAAGCAGATCTTGAATGGCTTGTCGAAGCAACTATTGATGTTGAAATCAAGTTCAAGACCAAAGGCAAGATGCCATGGCAAGACATCTTCACTAAAGAGGATGTCAAGTTTGCCCTGGCGACGATCCCTGAGTTGATTACTCTAGGTTACGTGCCAGATTCTTTGCGGCATCAAGCCAGGACCTATGACGTTAATCCTTATCTGGAGAAGCACCATGGCTGTAACTGAGAAGACTTTTGAACAACTATACCGAATCACGGAAGAAGAAAAAGCGGCTATTATTAAAAGGATTGCAGCTATAATCTTAGAATATGTACGACAAGATGGCGAAGATAGAGTTCGTGAGCTATTAGAATCCCTCTGGCTAAAAACTCATTGTGAACCAATAGAAGTAACATTAGGTTTCCAACACCCTGATTGTTTGGCGTTAATTTTGGAACACTTAATCGAGGTGCGCAATGGCTGTCATTAACAAAGATTGGTTGTACCTTGCCGAAGGTTACACCGGAAGCCGAGCGACTGCTGAAGCTTTGTTAAAGCTTCCAGGTTCAGAGAGTCTTGGTTCCCATCACGAAACGTGGCCATCTCTAGTGAGTAAAGGACTTATCATAGGTGGTAGGTCTGTTTTCTCGGTGGTTCGCCATCCACTGGATATTATTGCAACGTTATGTGCTAAAGGATCGAGGCACCCTATATCTCACTGGTTGATTCGGAAGTATCGGCACCGTGACCCGTTCTACTTTCACCGTTGTGAAACAACACTGCGTTACGAGGATGGTTTGAATAGACCAATAAGTGGAATAGTAGGTTGGTGGATGGATATTCCAATCAAATTTCCGACACCAAACAAAAAGCCATGGGCAGAAATCTTTACAGAATCTGACTACAAGTTTGCTTGTGCCACGATCCCTGAGCTTTTCACTCTTGGCTACGTAGACTGGAAAGAGATGTCATTCGTTCGAGCCTCTGACATTGACAACTATTTGAAAGAACACGGAGATCAAAAGATCCATGGCTAAGATTACGGAAAAAGAAAAAGCCAAGATTGTTCGTCACTACAGAAAAGTGATCAAGCGTCTTGTGACCAAAAAAATCTGTCCGCAAACATCTTGAGCCTTTGTTTCAGCGTCTTGAAAGTGAAAATGTACAAGGTATAGATATTGAAATCAATTCCGGTGTATGGACCTCCAGCGTTCAACTTTTAGCCCTATTAGAAAAGATGAGAAAATCATGAAACTGTTTTTGATTTTGCTTATGAAAACTCACGTTTCTTTTCCATGTTGGTTTGTTCTTTTACAGTCCTCGTTGACTGTACTAGTGTCAATTCTTCTCTTATTGGAGATACTATTATGAAACAAGAATACCTTATGTTGGCACACGTTTTCAAGCCAGGGAAACATAACATCGGTGGTTGGTACATGTCTGAGAAGCTTGACGGCTGCCGCTGTTTCTGGGATGGTGGCGTCAGCCGCGGGATTCCTGCGTCCGAGGTTCCTTGGGCCAATACTGTTAAGGATAATCGTTTGCTTGAACTACCTGTAGCAACTGGCCTCTGGAGTCGTTCCGGTAAGGTGATTTATGCTCCCAATGATTGGCTCAATCAATTACCAAAGTGCCCACTGGACGGTGAGTTGTACATGGCTCGTGGCTGTTTCCAGAACTTAAGATGCATAATTGCAGAACACAAGCCAAGCAAAGCTTGGAATCGTGTTATGTTCATGGTCTTTGACTCGCCGCACTGGTTCACTTTCAGGGAATTACGTGAAGTTAAAATCCGCTCCGAGTACAGCTTCTTTGTTAATTTCGGTGCATGGCCAGATCCTAAGGCTAGCGTCAAAGATAACTGGACGTTTGAGCACACAAGAGTCTTCATTGAGAGCAAATGTGATAACAACAAAGTTGCTTGTCCTATGGATCAAGAGCGACTGCCCTTGAAGCATTCTGACGCAATTGAACATATCAATAAGCAGTTAGACCGTATTGTCATGGAAGGTGGCGAAGGTCTTATGCTCAGGAACCCAGCTTCCAGGTGGGTGACTCAACGGAGTCATAACCTGTTAAAAGTGAAGCCAAGCAATGATGCTGAAGGTGTGATTACTGGGTTCACCAGTGGTCGAGCAACAGAGCGTGGCTCTAAGCTTCGAGGATTGATTGGTGCTCTTGTGTTAGATTTTAACGGTAAAAGATTGGAGCTCAGTGGTCTTACTGACGATGAACGTCAATGGGAGCAATTTGCGTGTAAGAAGTGGGCTTGGGATCATCCTGGTGAGGAAATGCCAGAAACATTTCAAGGCAAATACTTTCGTGTCGGCAATACTGTTAGTTTTAAGTATCGTGAACTCAGTGATGATGGTATTCCCAAAGAAGCTCGTTATTGGAGAAAATGATGCACTATTTCTTTTACATGATTCGTAAACCCGGGACTAAGTTTTACTATTCAAGTGTTTGGCGGTCATGGGTTGACATAGAGAAAGGACAGATTTGGTGGCATAGTTTTGGAATCGAAAAGGCCTCCCAAATGTTTGAAGAGCTATGCAAACATCGGGCCCCATGTGAAATCGTCAAATTCAAAGTCGAGGAGCTACCATGAAAGTCCAAATTTAAGGAGCCAACATGATTACTAATTTGTGGTACAGCGTACATAACGGTGGTGACGGTTCTGCTTATCCGATACTGTTAGAATCAGAAGCATTAGCTGAATTGGATCAAGAACATCACAATAAAGATGATGGTTGGGCTGAAGACTGTTCTGGATGTTTTACTGTTAAGTCTGATAGCCCAATCAGTATAATGGATAATATTGAAACAGTGGGTAGTCAGATTGCGGAAATTGAAGAGAATTTAGCTGCGGATTACATGCAAGAATATAAGCGTACAAATCAATACCCTGAAATGTTTGCTAGACTAGAAAACAAGTTAGAAGCACTGAAAACACTACGAGCTGCTGATGATTAGATATTATCGTAGGTGGCGAGATTGTGGGTTTTCTCACTGGACGTGTTTCAAATGGTCTATTGATTGTCTATGGCATTCATATTACCGCCGATGGCGGTGGTGGAGAATTATGCGTTGGGCTAAGAAGAATCCGGAAGAAGCTCGTAAGAAATTGAAGCCGCTTGTGGACTTTCTGAATTCTTAGAAGAACGTCTTGCAGAAGACAAAGAACTTAATGCTAAGGAGCTATCATGAAAGTCCAAGAACTAATTGATCAACTTAGTGAATTTAATCCGGCAGCCGAAGTTGCTTGTACTTGGGAAGGTGTTATTGCGTCAATAGAAGTCTATCAGGCTGCAGATAGCGTGGTTTTGATTGATGGTGATAATGGTGATTATAAAATCACGCACCAAAGAATCAGTTGTAAAACGTGTGGCAAACCAGCATGGACTGATAAATTAACAGTTAATGGTGTCTTGACGCCCATAGAACCGATTTGTTTCTGGTGTTGGACACAATTAGAATAAGGAGCTATCATGACATTAGAGCGAATAAATCAAAAGATCGAAGAACTCCAAGCGATTGATTGTAAAATCCATACTTGTACTGATCTGAAGTTCCTGGAACTAGAAGTCAAGATTCTTTTGGTGGAGTTGAAGAAATGAAGTTTGAACAAACACATTGGTTAAGGACACCGATTGAGGATATTGAAGTCATGGTAATATACGAACGTGTCTATGATGCAGACGTACACCTTCTTGGTTCTGTTGACGATTTGAAACCGCAAGGTTTGTGGCCAATTGAACCGATCTACTTGGGTTATGATATTATGCGTCAACAAGGTGTCGTTGGCTACAATGGTCAAAAATTGTATTTTCAAGAGAGTGATCGAGCAAGTGAAATTTTCAAAGGTCTTTATGCTGTTAGCGAAAGGATTCCAAAACAACCTATGTCTTCAGATCAACAAGGTGACCTTGAAATCTGCGTCTTGATTGTGACACCTTGGTCACACAAAGTTGAATATTCCAAACAAGCCTGGAGCGACTTATTGTCGGTGTCAGAATGAACATTGAATTGATTTACCTTGGTTTTGATCGGCAACAACACATTGTTTGTTACAATGCTCGAGAGTTAATTTGCAAAAAGTGTGATCGAACTACAAAGATTTTTGATGGCCTTTACGCTGTCAGTAAAAGAGTTCGTAGTTGTTGCCCACCTTACACACATACTGTTCGCTATTCCAATCAAGCCTGGAGCGACTTATTGTCGGTGTCAGAATGACTAAAGCAAAACTGGCTCAACTATTTGCATTAGCAAATGAACTTTATGCCGAAGAAGCCAAGGGACGGGAACCGTTGTACACGCCTTATTGTTGGATTAAGAATAAGGATACAGGGGAATTTCTGGTATTTTCAGTGGGTAGAAAGCAATCCAGAGAAATTGAGACATTACTAAAACAACATATGGTTGAATAATGAAACTACCAACAGTACATATTGATATCATTGGACCAATTATTGAAGAGATCGACGGTCCGCAGTCTGATGAACACTGGCTCGAGAATATGATTACAAGATTATCGGAGTCTCAGCCAGTGCTGATTGATTATTTGACGCATCAGTCTGAAGAGATTGCGCTTGTTGGATTACTGATCTACTGATTCCTAGAAAGTCAGTGTGAAGCCGATGAAATGGAGGAGATGTTCGGATGATATGGACAACAGAGATTCCTACCGTTCCTGGATACTATTGGTGTCGTATGCATAGTCTGGAGTTCGTAACCGAAATTCGACTTAAAGAGGGGCACGCATTCTCTTATGGCTTTTATCATGAAGAGATGCTTGTTTCGGACACGCACGGTTTTTGGGCAGGACCAATACCTAAACCAACTTATAAGGGTTATTCGGATGAAACTACAAGTTAGGAGAAATTACGTGAGATACAAAGCGGATCACATAAAACGATTATGTGCTGAAACACAAGCACGTTATTACCAGATCATGGATGCTTTGTATGTTCCAATCACTTTTTCAGGTGATTATACTACTGTTGATGGCAGTCAAGTACGTATGGCTGTTGATGATTTCAAAAGTGTTCTCTCGGAGATTCGGAGACTCAAATGAAAATGCCACAAATTACTGAAGCAATTTGTATTGCAGTTAATGATGAACTGAAAAGGAAAGGCATCAAATATTTGGCTGAAGAATTGGATGATTTTGAAATCGAACAACCTTTTCTTTTTGTCACAATGGTTGGTGCTATTAATCATTGCGTCGAAAAACACGGTACTTTAGTCGGGGAGTCTGTAGGCCGATCTTTTATATTAATGTACAAGTTGATTAAAACACAAATTGAAGTCAACGAACTCGAAGAGGCATCATGAGAATACCTAAGTACTTGAGTCCGACCAGTATTAGTTTGTGGCAGAAAGATGAAGAGTTATTTTACCAACGGTATCTTTCTGAAAACAAATTAGCACAGGAGCCACAGACGCAGCCAATGTCTATAGGAAGTGCGTTTGATGCTTTTTGTAAAAGCTATTTGCATGAACGTCTTTTCGGTAAAGGTGCTGACGCTCGCTATAGTCGTGAGGCTATCTTTGAAGAACAGGTTCAAGAACATAATCGTGATTGGGCTTGGGAAAACGGAAAATATGTTTTTAATGCGTACAAGGATATTGGTTGTCTAGCTGATTTGATGTTTGAATTGAACACTGCTGTTAATGATCCGCGATTTGAATTTACAATCCAAGATACTGTGACTACGAGTATTGGAGAAATTCCGCTACTCGGGAAGCCTGACGTCTTTTTCATAAATAATGAAGGTGCTCGTGTGATTCTTGATTGGAAAGTCAACGGTTATTGTTCTAAATCACTGAAATCGCCGATGAAAGGTTACGTTAAGCTTCGTGAAGTTGGTAAAGATGTTAAGATGCACAAAGATTGTTGTTTGCAGAGAGTCCACGGAGTCTACATTAATGTAGCCATGAATCTTGAGCAGGGCGACAAAAGTTGGGCCGATCAACTGTCAATTTATTCGTGGTTGCTTGGTGAGACTTTTGGTGCTCAGACTATGATCACTGGTATTGATCAAATCTGCGGGCCCAAAGACAGGTTACGGTTTGCTAATCATCGTCTTCAGATTGGTGCTGATTATCAGTTTGAATTACTGGCTTTGATTGAACAACTGTGGGAAACAATTCAATCAGGGTGGATTTTTAGAGGTATGCTTCCTGATGAAAGTAAGGAACGTTGCGAATTGCTTGATCAGGTTAGTTACAGCAACAGTGACTATCAAGGGGTTTGTCAATGAAAGAAAACTGTAGTTATTGTGGTAAAATTTTGACTGATCGACATACGTTTTCTTACGGCATTCCCGGCGTGAAACAAGTATTTATGTGTTCACGCTGGTGGTGCCGTCTATTAAAAAGACGAGGATACTGTATTCAATTAGTCATAGTACCTTTCAATATCCGCATCGTCAAACTCAAAGGATCATTATTGTGATTGAAAACTTCAATATTACTAAAAGGCCGTGGCTTTATGATATTGATATTAAAAGCTACTATTGGCCGTGGACACTGGAAGGTTGGAATGATCTGGCAGGTTATATCTTTAGAGTCTATAATCTTAAAGGCGTGCCTCGAGGTTTTAGTTGCTTCCAGGTTGGCAATAATAGTCTTGAAGTTTTTAAGTTATGCGTGCATCCTACGTTCAGGCGTCTTGGGTTCGGGAGTCTTTTGGCTATTGATCTGGTTCACATGGCTATTAGCCAAAAGAAAAGCAAATTGTGTATGATTGTTCACGAAAAGAATAAGCATTTTGATTGGTTAAAGAATCGTGGTTGGCGAGCCACTATTGTTGGACACGGATTGTTTCCTGATGGAACTGACGGTTATTGTTTTGAACGGGATGTTGTTAATTAATGCCGTACCCAAATAAGAGTCATTCAGTTAGCCCAACTATAGTCGCAGCGAGGTTGAACCGAGCCGCTTGGGAAAAAGAAACACGAGAATACTTAAAATCATATGCTATTGGGACTGCTGTTAGAGAACGAATCTGGAAACGAGGATTAGAAATCAGGAAAGACCAGCCTGCGCATTTGCCTTGGCCTATCTACCCTTGGTGTATTAAGCAAGCAGCAATAGAATTTGGTTACATTTTTTAAGATGTTGTTCTTTTAAAAGGAGCGTACAATGAAGGTCTATCTTTGCGGTCCAATGACCGGAGAAACTTACGATCGAGCGACTGACTGGCGTAATATAGTTAGTGATCGTCTAAAAATATTTGGTATTGAGACTATTGATCCTTTAAGAGGCAAAGCCTTCTTGGAGGTCGACGGAGTCTTGGGTAATACTAACGGGCGTAGCCCGTTGGAAAGTGCCGCGGGCATTGTGACTCGTGATCATTGGGATTGTTCACGTTGTGACGTTTTGTTAGTTAATCTTTTTGGGGCTATAATTGTAAGTATTGGTAGCTGCTTTGAAATTGCTTGGGCCTACGAACGTAAGATTCCGATTATCATTGTCATGGAAGAAAGCGGTAATATTCATGAGCATTGTTTCATTGATATTTGTTCCGGGGGTTTTAGAGTCTCGAGTCTTGAGTCCGCAGTCGAACTTATTGAGAGGATGGCATGAGGTTAATATCAGGTCAACAATTTAATGGTCACTTTGATATTCATGATATTAGGTATGCTTTGTCAATGATTTGTCGTTGGGCGGGCATACCAGGACGTGGCACAGTGTTGCAGAGCATAGTGTTCGTGTTTGTCGTGAATTAACAGGTATTGATCGGAAGTATGGGCTTCTTCATGATGCTGCTGAGTATATTTGGGGCGATTTGTGTAGTCCGTTGAAAATGCTTGTGCCTGATTATGTTAATGAGGTAGAATTAACACAAAGGTCTATTTATAGGTGCTTCGGTTTAAGTGGTTTTGTTCCGGAGACTATTAGGATCGCTGATCTTAAAATCAAGCAATGGGAGTACGATAATTACGTGATTAAAGAGTCTAAGGCATGGACTCCAGAGTCTGCAAGACATTGGTTCTTGGACGCATATCTAGCGAATAATGTGATAACGTGAGTGTCGTCAAATTGATCACACCCCTACAGGGTATGTGTTAAAGAAGGGCCTTAGTCAAACTGGGCCTATGTCCACTTTTTCAAAGAAAAATCGTCATGCTTCAGGTGATCTTTAATGATAACCTGGAACATGACGATTTTTCTTTTTACACCCATAAATGGTGGTTACACTAAGTTCATTAAGATAGTGAACTATGTCCTAAGTCCTTGCAGCGAAAGGGGTTACCACAATGTCATACTTACTACTCTTTATTGAGTATACGGAGAAGAAGAAGAAGAAGAAGAAGAGACTATAAGGGTAGTAGAAAGACCGTTTTTCTGTAATTTCGTAATTTTGGACCGTGGTTTTCGGTGGTGTTTCTGGGTGCCCGGTTCCTGTCCAGTGAAGGGGCCTTGAAGACGCTTTAGCATAGTGGACCTAACTTACTGCCTTCGGGCTTAGTGGCCCTTAGAATGGCTCTGACACGCTAACACATTTCTGGCGAAAAACGCTCCCGAACCTCCAGGAATGGGTGGTGTTGGTTATTTGACACATTTCTGGCCAGAAGTGTGTCAAAGTAGTGTCGTCAAATTGATCACACTTGTTCAAATGTCATAGTCTTTGAATCTTGAGTCTTGAGTCTGATTTCAAAATCAAGTGATCCTTTTATTTATTTATCTTTGACGGTGTAGACTCGTGAGGCTAGGGTAGTGTATGCGGGTGAAAAGTCTGCTTTGATTTTATGGATTATGACGATTGTACGATTATGGTGGTTGTAATGATTATGGCAGTTGATTTTACCTAGTCCTTACAATCGGTTGTAATGATAAAAGGTTTGATTATTTTGACTATCTTTTCAGTTTTCACTTGACACCACTTTCCACTATGGTATACTTAACTGTACAAAG